>Ga0208457_1000606_pt1 | contig 33737 bp, 26 predicted proteins | sample June2015DPH_10_1_FD_185513 | JGI IMG/M metagenome (GOLD analysis project Ga0208457, IMG submission 185513) | Peatland microbial communities from SPRUCE experiment site at the Marcell Experimental Forest, Minnesota, USA - June2015DPH_10_150... | ecosystem: Environmental > Terrestrial > Soil >... | reverse complement strand
GGCGATCGTCAGGTCGCCCAGGATTTCGGGCGACAGGTCGGCGACGGCGTTGGGCTCGTTGTCCGCGGGCAGAAGCACATGCTTGATTCCGGCGCGCTTCGCACCCAGGACTTTTTCCTTCACGCCTCCAATCGGCAGAATCACACCGGATAGGGTCATCTCTCCCGTCATGGCCAAACGATTCTTGACTGGGCGGTTGGTCAACAGGCTGACGAGCGACGTAACCATTGCCGCACCAGCAGACGGGCCATCCTTGGGCACCGCGCCGGAAGGCACGTGGATGTGAATGTCTGACTTGCGGAAAAAGTCCGGGTCGATGCCGTAGCGTTCGGCGTTGGCGCGAGTCCAGGTCAAAGCTGCGGTCATGGATTCCTGCATGACTTCGCCGAGATGACCGGTCATGGTGAACTGCTTGCCGCCACGCATGCGGCTGGCTTCGATGAAAACGATGTCGCCGCCCACAGGAGTCCAGACGAGGCCGACGGCGACGCCGGGCTTCTTGACGCGTTCCTCGACTTCCTTCTCCGTGCGGAACTTCGGCACGCCGAGAAATTCACGAACTACCTGCGGCGTGACCACCATCTTGTCGGGCTTGCCTTCGGCGATACGGCGAGCCTGCTTGCGGACGAGAGTGGCGATTTCACGTTCGAGATTGCGCACGCCCGCTTCGCGCGTGTAGCTGTGGATGATCTCCTGCAGCCCTTCCTCGGAAAATTCGAGCTGCTCGCCTTCCTTGATGCCGTGTTCCTTGGTTTGCTTCGGAATCAGGTATTTGCGCGCGATGTGGATCTTCTCTTCGCCGGTGTAGCCGGGGAGTTCGATGATCTCCATGCGGTCGCGAAGAGGATCCGGGATGGGATCCATCCAGTTGGCGGTGGCGATAAAGATGACCTTGGAAAGGTCGAAAGGCACGTCCAGATAGTGATCGCGGAAGGTGTTGTTCTGCTCCGGATCGAGGACCTCCATCAGCGCGGACGATGGATCGCCGCGGAAGTCGCGGCCCAGCTTGTCCACTTCATCGAGCATGCACACAGGGTCATTCGTTTCGGCGCGCTTGAGTCCCTGAATGATCTGGCCGGGCAACGCGCCGATATAAGTGCGGCGATGGCCGCGAATCTCGGCTTCGTCGTGCATGCCGCCCAGGGCGATGCGGACGAATTTGCGGCCGAGGGAGCGGGCGATGGATTTACCGAGCGAGGTCTTGCCGACGCCCGGAGGCCCGATGAAGCAAAGGATCGGCCCCTTCATGCCGGGCTGGAGCTTCTTGACGGCCAGGTAGTCCAAAATGCGCTCCTTCACCTTCTGTAAGTCGTAGTGGTCCTCGTCCAGAATTTCGTGCGCTTTCACGATGTCGATTTCCGTGCTGCCCGAAGACTTGGACCAGGGAAGGGAAGTCATCCACTCGAGATAGGTGCGCGAGACCATGTATTCGGCGGAAGCGGGGGTCATTTTCGACAGGCGCTTGAGCTCGCGTTCGCACTCCTTCTTGGCTTCTGCGGTCATGCCGGCTTCTTCCACTTTTGTGCGCAGTTCCTCGATTTCGGCTTGCGCGTCGTCAATGTCGCCGAGTTCTTTTTGAATGGCCTTCATCTGCTCGCGCAGCAGATACTCGCGCTGGTTCTGGCTGACCTGTTCCTGAACCTGCTCGTTGATCTTGCTGCGGAGTTCGAGGACTTCCATTTCCTTGGAGAGTTCGCGGATCAGCGTTTCCAGACGCTTGCGCACGTTGGAAGTTTCGATCAGCTCCTGGCGCAGCAGCGTGGAGAGACTGGGCAGCGTTCCGGCGATGAAGTCGGCCAGGCGGCCGGGATCGTCAATGTTTAGGGCCGCGTTTTGCAGATCGTCGGAGAGTTGCGGCGAGCGGCTAACGACATCGCGAAAAAGCTCCTGGGCGTTACGCACCAGGGCTTCGAGCTCGGCGTCCTGTTCGCCAACGAAATCGGGTTCCGATTCAATGGAGGCGCGGAGGAAGGGGCGCAGGCCGAGGAGCTCGACGATACGGATACGCTGAAGTCCTTCCAGAAAGATGACCACATTGCCGTTGGGCATTTTGACGGTCTTGTGAACCTTCGCGAGAGTGCCGACTTTATGCAGATCGGCCGCGGCGGGATCCTCGACCCGCGGGTCAAGTTGGGCGACAACGCCGAGCAACTTTTCATCGCCAGCGAGAGAACTGACAAGGGCCAGCGAGCTCTCACGGCCCACAGTCAGGGGGAGGACGGCGCCGGGGAACAGCACGGTGTCCCGAACCGGAAGGATGGCAAGCGTTTCCGGAATGAAATACTTTTTATCAGCCATAGTTTCCCTCAAGTCCAGCGGCACGATGGGCCGCCATGCCGGGTTAGATGCAGGAACAGGCAAAAGGGTGCCCGACAATGCACTTCTCTTAGGCAGATATCCTTAGTCATTTACGCTCACATATTAGCTTAGCCTAAAGCCAGACGCAAATTACAAGCTAATACATTGAAAATAAATATTTTATTTCACTGTCTGCAAAGCCATATCGGCCCCACTTGTCTTTATCGGCTATCTTTCGGCCTGGGATAGTTTTTCCTGATGAAAAGAATCGCTTGTTCCTTGGTCTGCAACTGGCCTTCGAGTTGGGCGTCCTCCAAGGCGGTCAACATTCCTTGGAAGTTGGGCCCAGGCACATATCCCATATCCTGCAAATCGACGCCGGTCAATAGGCGAGGCGGGCTAACTTGCTCTGCGGGGGTCTCAGCGAGGAAGTTCGTGAGTGCCTGGTAGGCTTCCAGGCGGCCATGGCTGGACAGGCAATCGAGACGGTGCAGTTCCAAGTGCTCGGAAAAAGCGGGTAGCCGGACGAAGCGCTTGAGAGTGGATTTGCGCATCTGGGCGACATCTTTGAATTTCATATGGTTTGCGACGAGAGCGAGAATCTGCTGGGTATCGTCGTTGGAAAAGCGCAAGCGGTGGCAGATCGCGGTGGCCATCTTTACGCCGACTTCCGCATGGCCATCGAAGCGGATGCGGTCCCCCGTGGCGGACGCAGGGTGAAACGTGGGTGGCTTGCCGACATCGTGGAGGAGAACCCCCCAGGCGAGTGTGGGGGAGACTCCGACGGGCAAGGCTTCGAGCATCAGGCGGGTGTGAATCCAAACGTCGCCCTCGGGATGATACTCGGGGGGCTGCGGGACCTCTTTCATGGCGGAGATTTCAGGCAGGAGTTGCTGGAGCAGGCCGGAATCGTTTAGCAATTCAAAGCCACGGCGCGCAGCGCCTTCGGTGAGCAGCTTGGTCAATTCTTCGCGGATGCGCTCGGGAGAAACGACGTGAATTTCCGGCGCGTGTTCCTGGATGGCGGCGAAGGTGGCGTGCTCGATGGCGTAGCCGAAACGCGCGGCAAAGCGGATAGCGCGAAGCATGCGCAATTTGTCCTCGGTGAAACGGCGTTCGGGATCGCCGATGGCGCGGATGAGCTGTGCGCGAAGATCATCCTGGCCGCGGACGTAGTCGAGGACCTCTCCGGTATCGTGGCGCATCAGCAGGCCGTTGATGGTGAAATCGCGGCGGGCGACGTCTTCTTGAGGTGTTTTGGAATAGAGCACGCGATCGGGATGCCGGCCATCGGAATAGCCCAAATCGGAGCGAAAGGTGGCGACTTCGACTTTAGCGGCCTCGCGAAGAACAAGAACAACGCCAAATTGGGCGCCCACGCCGATGCCATCGGGGAAAAGCTGTAAAACGCTCTCTGGAGCAGCGTCGGTGGTTACGTCGTAGTCGGCGGGCTCCTGGTTCAGGAGCAAATCGCGGACACAGCCGCCGACGAACAACGCTTCGTGACCATGGCGGTGGAGGGTATCGCAGATCGAATTGGCCAGCTCGCGGGAATTCACGGTCTGATTATGCGCTAGGTGCGGCGAAGGCCGAACAAGAATTGAGATGAGGGAGGAGCGGAGAGGTTATTTGCAGCGAAGAACAAGGCAGGTGATGTCATCAGACTGACGTGTGGCACCGACGAATTGCCCCACCTGCTGCATGAGATATTGCATGGTTGCCTGGGCGGGAAGATTGGGGAGATCACGAATGAGATGTAGCCAGCGCGCGTCGGTGAACTCTTCGCCGGAAGAATTGAAGGCTTCGACGACGCCATCGGTGAAGAGAACGAGGGTATCGCCGGGCTGTAGATCGACGGAAGCGGCGACAAAAGTAGTTTCGCGAAGAATGCCGAACGGCAAGCCGCCGGATTCGAGGCGCTCGGTGCCACCGTTAGTGCGGCGAACGACGGGTGAATTGTGGCCGGCATTCACGTAGACCAGACGACGCGTGGACGGATCGTATTCGCCAATCACGGCGGTGGTGAAGCGGCGGCCGTCGAGGCTGTGGGCGCAGGCATAGTGATTCAGGCGCTCGGCGAGTTGCGTGAGGGGGAGGCCCTCAAAAGCGAGGGTGTGCAGGCTGGCTTGGAGGGTGGCCATGAGAAGCGCGGCAGGGACGCTTTTGCCCGCGACGTCCGCCATGACGAGGAGTAACTTGCCGCCGGAGGCCGCGTCATTGGTGGGATAGAAGGCGTCGTAATAATCACCGGCGACGGAGTTTTGCGGGCGGGTCCAGAAGGCGACTTCCGCGCCGGGAATGGCGGGAGGCTCCGAAGGCACGAGCCAGGATTGGATTTCGCGGGCAATCTCCAGGTCGCGCTTCATGATGACTTTGTCCGCGAGTTCGAGAGAAAGCAGAAGAAGGAAAAGCAGGGCGGCGATGAACTCGAAATTGACGTCGAGCGCGAATTGATTTCCGTAGCGGAATTTCACTCCGGAAACGAGTAGGAGGGCAAGCGCGACGAGGAGAAGGACGCGGCGCGCAGGCGTTAGCTTGTTTAAAAGCGCCCAGAAAAACTGTTTGATGACAGGCCAGGGCTGCTTCCATCGAGGCAGTTTGCGGATTTCGTCCCAATCGACATCCTTGCCGTAAAAGCCGTAACTGGAGCGGGCGTCGGCGGCGAATTGGGACCAAAGGTCGTCAATGGCGCGGCCTTCGCTGACACGCTGCCAGAAATTGTGCAGGTGCTCGATCGCGGTGGGACGCGGAGGCAGAGAACCGGGGGTTGTGGAGGCGGGGACGCTCATGGACTGCCAGTATAGGACATTGGGGAGAAGCGCGCAGCCGGCGATAGGGAATCAGGAGTCGTCGCGGCGCAGAGAGCCGCCGAATTGCACGGAGCCGAAACCGAATTTGTCGCGCAGGCGGTCGGTGGCTTTGGTGAGTTTTTCGAGTCTTTCGCGGCGCTCGGCTTCGAGGAGGTCGAGCTGCTCGGCGCCGTGAGAAAGGCCGGAAAGCGCGACGCCGAGGAGACGGACCTTGCGCTTGGTGTCGCGATGCTCGCGGAAGAGTTCGAGGAAAACGGCGAAGATGTCGTTATCCAGGCGCGCCGGATCCTGAAGTGTTTTGGAGCGGGTGTGGGTTTCGAAGCCCGCATAGCGAATGGTGAGCGTCAGTGTGCGGGAAGAGAGGCCGGCTTCGCGCAGGCGTTTGCAGGTCTTCTGGGAGAGATGGCTGAGCATGGATTCCAACTCCTGCACGTTGTCCGTGTCTTCCCCGAAGGTGTGGTTGTGCGAGATGGATTTCGGTTCGGCGTCGATCAGGAATTCATAAGCGTCGCCGCCACGGGCTTTGCGATAGAGCGCGGTGCCCCACTGGCCGAAGACTTTCTCCAATTTTTCCTGGGAATGAGAAGCGAGCTGCTCGACGGTTTCGATGCCGAGGGCACGGAGCGCGCGCTCAGTGACTTCGCCAATGCCGGGAATTTTGCGGATGGGGAGCGGCGCGAGGAAGTGCGCTTCCATACCGGGCGCGACCCAGACGAGGCCGCGCGGCTTGGCTTGTTCGGAAGCCACTTTGGCGACGAGGCGTGTGGTGGCGAGGCCGCCGGAACAGGGAAGCGCGGTGGTTTGCGTGATGGAGCGGAGGAGTTTGTCCGCCACAGCGAGGGGCGGGCCATGAAGGCGCTCAGTGCCGGAGAGATCGAGATAGGCCTCGTCAATGGAAACCATTTCCACTATCGGAGAAAACCTGGCGAGGATGGAGGCGACGCGATCGCTCCATTCGGAATATTTTTCGTGATGGCCATCCAGGAAAACGGCATGAGGGCACAAACGCGCGGCGGTGCGCAAAGGCATCGCGGAATGGATGCCGAACTTACGGGCTTCGTAGCTGGCGGCGGAAACGACACCGCGCTGATCGGGCCGACCGCCTACGACCACAGGTTTGCCGCGAAGTTCGGGGCGCTCGAGGAGTTCGACGGAGACGAAAAAGGCGTCCATGTCCACGTGGAGGATGGAAGAGTGCAGGGGAAGGTCGTGCACTTCAGTGGGATCGTGTTTGGCTCGGAAACGAGCGAGGTCCGGCATGCTTTCACCGTTCGGAAAAAAGCTGATTCATGGAGCTAGCGACACTTAGGGAATGGCGCATCTCGCAGTTATCCCTTGGGAAAAGTGCGCCGGTTCCGACCCCATCATACGGCTTTCGCCGAGACGGCTGCCAGATGTCAGTTGGGGGATGGCAAGCGCTGAGCGGCGAGGCCGCGGGGAATGCTGGCGAGGTCGTTGGTGACGGCGACGTTGGTCCAATGGGAAGGATCGAGGAGCGGCTGAACGGCGGAGAGGCAGTTGTAGCCAAGCTCGAGGACCAGCAAGCCGCCGGGCTTTAGGAATTCATGTGATTGCGTTACGAGTTCGCCGTAGAGTTCGTAGCCTTCTTTCCCAGCGAAGAGGGCGGCAGGTGGCTCATGGTCGCGGACTTCCCGGGGCAGTGATTCGGCGTCACGGCGGCCGATGTAGGGAGGATTACTCACAATCAAATCGAACCGGACTGGGGTGAAGGCCTCAAAAAGGTTGGACTCAAGAAAACGGATGCGGTCTGCGAAACCGAGACGAGCGGCGTTGCGGCGGGCAACATTGAGGGCGGCGGGGGAGATGTCCGTGGCGTAAATAGTGGCGTCGGGAAGCTCTTTAGCCAAAGCGATGGCGATGCAGCCGGAGCCGGTGCCGACATCCACGAGGGTGATGCCGTTGCCTGTAAGACGAGGCGGACGGCCGGCGCGGAGTTCGCGGAGGGCGAGGCTATCGAGGGCGACCTCGATGAGATGCTCAGTTTCCGGGCGAGGGATCAGGACATCGGGAGTGACCTCGAATTCGAGACCCCAAAACTCCTGCTTGCCGGTGAGGTGTTGCGTGGGCTCGCCGTGTGCGCGGCGCCGGATGAGAGCGAAATACTGAGCCGTGGTTTCGGCAGAGAATATTTCTTCCGGATGTGCATAGAGCCAGGTGCGATCGCGATTGGCGACATGGAGAAGAAGAAGTTCAGCGGCCAAGGTGAAGGAAGGGGCGTTGGCTTCGCGCAGTTGGCCAATGCCCTGCTTGAGCAGAGAGCGCACCGAGCGATCTGTGGCGACACTCGTCATGGAAGAGGCTCAACCGATGAGGTGTTCCTTTTGGCGGCCGCTGGCTTCCACGGTGCCATAGGCTACGCCATTTCCCGCATAAGCATATTTGGCGATGGCGCAGCCACCAAAAGCGGAGTGGCCAACAGCCAAGCCGCCAAAAGCGCGCCAACCGAGGGAAACGCCGGCCAATGCGAAAAGGCCGATGGAAACTCCACCAATAGAGATCACGCCGGCAGTGATGCCCCCGATGGCGATGAAACCCACAGCAAGGCCTCCGAGCGCGATGACGCCGGTGGCGCGTCCACCGATGGCAATGATGCCATGAGCGGCGGGGCTGTAGGAGACTAGCGGCAATCCGGCGATGCGGGTGGATGATTCGTAAACGTAGTCCTTCGAAAGAACAACAGCGGTGACGAAGTGAGTCAGACCGATGAAGACAATCATGTAAATGATGAAGAAGGCCCAGAAGGGCATCATGACTTTGAGCGAGCGATCGGGATCGGAAAACGAGTCGCTGATCCGGCGCATCCAAACGGGACCTGGCTTCGAACCGGGACGGGAAAGCATGGGCACCTCCGCTAGAGAGATTATGCCTCGGCTAGCTCCTGTTTGAGGCGTTCCGCTTCGTAGTGGCCCACCAGGCCGTCGACGAGCGGGCCGACCTTGCCATCCATGACTTCGGTGAGTTGATGGATGGTCAGGCCGATGCGGTGATCGGTGACGCGGTTTTGGGGATAGTTGTAAGTGCGGATTTTCTCGGAACGGTCGCCGGTTTTGATCTGACCGCGGCGCTCCGCTAGGATGGCGGCTTGTTGTTTTTCGAGTTCCATTTCGTAGAGACGCGCGCGGAGTACGCGCATGGCCTTGGCGCGATTCTTGATTTGCGATTTCTCGTCTTGCTGGGAGACGACCAGGCCGCTGGGAATATGCGTGATGCGCACGGCGGAATAGGTGGTGTTGACAGACTGGCCGCCGGGGCCGGAGGAGCAGAAGGTGTCAATGCGAAGATCCTTGGCTTCAATCTTGACGTCGATGTCGTCGGCTTCCGGAAGGACGGCGACAGTAGCGGCGGAGGTGTGAATGCGGCCCTGGGTCTCCGTGTCTGGCACGCGCTGCACGCGGTGAACGCCGCTTTCATACTTCAGCTTGGAATAGACTTTGTTGCCGGAAATGGCGGCAACGATTTCCTTCACGCCGCCCATAGAGGAAGGCGAGCTCTCCATGACTTCCACTTTCCAGCCCTGGGACTCGGCGTAGCGTGAATACATGCGGAAAAGATCGCCGGCGAAAATCGCGGCTTCATCGCCGCCGGTGCCAGCCCGAATTTCGAGGATGATGTTCTTGTCGTCGATGGGGTCCTTGGGGAGGAGAAGCAGCTTAAGCTCGCGCTCGGCCTGCTCCTTGCGGGCGAGGAGCAGCTTTTCTTCCTCCTGGGCCATGTGGCGCATATCGGCGTCCTCGGATTCCACGACCATCTGGCGGGCACCAGCAAGATCCTTTTCGATTTGCTTGAATTCGCGGTGTTTGGAGACAACTGCTTCGAGTTCGGCGTGCTGCTTGGCGAGCTTCTGGAAACGCGCGGAATCGCTGACGATCTCCGGAGTGGAGAGTTCGTGGGTCATTTCCTGGTAGCGGGCGTCGAGCTGATCGAGTTTTTCGCTGAGAGTGAGTACAGACATGTGAAAACCTTTCTTCAACTACGTTGAGAGTCACGGGCGAAGCGTGGCGGATGATGGGTGACGCGTGACTCGGGAACACGAAGAGCGGGCGCCCAGGAAGGGCGCAAGAGGGGTGGCAGCTAATAGAAAGAGGCGAACATTGAAAGCCCTGCACAACAAGAATAACGCGGAAAGAGGAGGGGCGCAATCGGGGTTGCCGGGCGGCGATGGACGTTGCTGGGAAGAAATGAGGTGTACCAGGATGCAGGGGAAGACGGTTTCGGTGATTGGGAGTGGAACGCATGAGTGAAGCAGCACGGACAGCAGTGCAGCTTCAGAAAAACACTGCTGGAGAAATGTTAAATCGTTTGCTCAACTTGGCGATGTGAGTTTTATTGAGGTCACGTTTCTTGTGCAAAACCTCGGACACGATGCTTTCAGAGCCAAAAATCGACACTAGATCTTTCTGCCGGAGATCATTGGCATCCATCAACGTGCGGAGAACTTCAAGGGGAGAAGCATCGAGAATGGAATGATGCTCTTCTTCATACGCTTCGATCAAGGTCATCACAACTTCGGCATACTTTTCTTCTTCACTTGTTGGACTGTCTTTGCTCGCCAACTTGTCCAAGACGGACAGGTACTGCTCATGTTGGCGCTCGGACGTGATCGGAGTCGGCGAGCTAACTTCGAGTGCGTATTTTTCGGGTACTGCAATCGTCATTTTTGCCACTCCTTCTCGTCGTAATCAGCGTGACTCAGAATGCACCGGATGTAAACCATTCTCCATTTGTATTTGATGGTCGCAATCAGTCTGCACCTATTGTGACTTATGTCGAATACAACAAAACGCCCGACGACATCTGAATTCCTCCAACTGCGTCGTACCTCAGCAAAGTTCTTCCAATCTGCTTCCCTCGCTATCTTGTACCACGCGTTAAGGGATGCACCCCATTCGCTGTGCTCGGGGGTCGCTTCTCTGATCGCCTTCCGGCTGACGATCCGCATTAGAGGACCTTCGCATTTTGCGAAGCTAGCGTCAAGTGGAAAATTCAGGCCTGAGCACAAAAAAGCGCGGCAACAAGGCGGTGAGAGATTGGATGCGGGGCTTAGCGCACAGTTGCGAGGTCGAAATCGAGGACGACCTGCTCGCCTTCGGGCGGGATGACTTGAATGGTGATGGAATCGGAGGGAACGTTTTCGGCGAGAAACTCGAACTCGAGCGTGGCGCCAATCAGGGTGCAACCTGAATCGTCGCATGCGAGTTTCGGCTGCCCCGAAGAAGAGATGGGTTTGAGTTGGTCATCCTTGTAGAAGAAATTCACCTCAAAATCCTTCCAGAAGTCGTAAGGGCGGGGCATGAGTCCCGTGGTTGCATCTCGCCGTGAACCGACGGGGCGTGGAATATAGGCTCCATACGTATCCGTGAAGAGAATATCGAGGATAGCTTTAACTGACTCCGCGTGTTTGGCGTGGTCGAGCGCCGCTTGTTGCGCGCTGTAGCCAACGGATTTTTCCTTTGAATCAAGTACGGCAAGAGCATAGGGCGTGAACATAGTGAGGGAAGCGATGTAAGGGCCGGATTTTGGAGGAGCGAAGTACAGGGTGTATTTCTCCAGAAAGCGAGCCATGGTTTCGTCGCGGCGTTGGCCAAGGAAATAGGCCTCACGGACAGCCGTGTCGGAGAGAGGTGTTTCAAAAGCGAACCCGGAAGAAAGCACGAGGAGTTCGGTTAGGAGAACGGCGGCGGAAGTACGAAGAAGTTTATGCATGGTCATCGGAGAGAAGTTAGAGAGAACTCTGCGGTAACGGGATCGCCCTCGGGAGGATCAATCAACACCCGTGCGGAGTCAGAAGTGAAAGACTCGGCAAGAAATTCGAGTTGAATGGTTGCGCCGACCAGCGTGCAACCGGTATCCCCACAGAAGTAGACGGGATGGCCAGAGTAGAGGAATGGCACGAGAGAATCATCGCCGTTGAAGATCTGGACCTGGAAATCCCGCCAGAAATCGGAAGGCCGCAGCAGATAATCCGTTGGAGTGCCAGTGGTACGAGCGGCGGGATTGTGCATCACATTCGAGTAGGTGTCGGTTAGCTGAATCTCTATCACTATTTTCACGGTTTCCACGAGGGTGCGGTGATTGAGTTCAGCCTGCTGGGCACTGTAGCCGTAGGCATGCCGGTCAGAGAGTCGTGTGAGCAAAGCATACGGGGTCAAAAACGAAACGGCGGAAATGTATGGCCCGGTCTTAGGCGGGGCGAGGTGTCTCGTGTAGTGGTCCAGGAAACGAGCCAGCGATTCATCGTGGCGCTGGCCCATGAAGTAGGCCTGACGGACGGCGGTGTCCGAAAGTGGCGTATCGAGTGCCGAGCACGGGAGTGCCCAGGCCAGGGAAATGGCGAGAAGGCAAGAAATGGTGCGGAGCGGGGTAGGCGCCATGGTGAGCCCTCTACAATTTGGACGCTACCCGCGGTCCCCGGGTTTCAGATACGGCGGGGCGTGTTGGGGAAGTCGAGCCACACTTTTATGCCGCAGAAGTGGGAGCCTTCGGTGCAAATGGGCGTGGTGATGCCGGCGCGAAGGTGGCAGGGCGGGCCGATGTAGCGGGCAAGTTCGGGCTGCACCGCCCGGAGCTCCGCGATTTCATCCATGGATGCGTTGTGGATCTCTTCCTGGGCGTTGAAGCAGGTGCGCATGGTCCATTTGTGGAGCAGGTGGAGGAGCGAGCCGGTCTCGACCAGGCGAATGGACTTGGCGTTGGGGAGGAGATAGAGAGCGATTTCGGGTGGCACGCCACGGTCAAGGAGCTGATTCTTGGCCGACCAGGCGTCTTGCATGGCGCGATCGTAGACTTCCCTGGCGCGCGGATTATCCGCCAGGAGTTTCGGCGTGATGTAGTCCGGATCGCGGGTATCGGCAAGAGTGAGAAGCGGGCGCGAACCGGGGACCATGCGGTGGCGCTGATCCTGGCTATCCGCGGTGTGGCTGATCTTCTTGGCAAAGGTGTAAGTGGCATGCTGGAGCGCACGCATGATGGGCGCGTGCACGCCGATATTGAGGGTTTCATGGCGATAAAGATTGCGCGCGGGATTGAGCAGGCGATCGATGGCTTCCGCATCGGGGCAGGCGGCCTCGGTGAGGCCGACCACGGCGCGATAGGATTCGGCCATGACGCGGGTGGCGTTATGGGAGTAGTCGAGGAGGCGTGAGGTTTTGCCGTTGAGCCGGGCGTCAAATTCGCGGGCAAAGTCATCCGCGTGCGATTTTGTGGGAGTGGCGTCTTTCCATTCGGGGAGTTCTTCGAGAGGCGTGGTGCCGAAGCGATCGAAGAATTGCGGATCGTGTTGACGCACCTGGGCCACCATTTCGCCGATCACGGCGCGGGCCTCGCTGGGCGTGTCCGAAGCCGAGCACATGCGCCACAGACGATGGAGGACGATGCCGGAGATGGTGTGGACCATCGTGGTGAAGGCGGCGACGGGAAGGACATAACGCGCGATTTCAATGGCGCGTTTTTCGGCGGAGCGCTCGATTCTCTGCAGGCGCTTGGGATGAGACATCGGACCGATATGCCAGATGTCGTTCAAGATGGCGCGCGCCTCGGAAACCAGGAGCAAGGAAAGCTCGCGATAGTAGGTCCAGGCGCGGGTGATGGCCGCTTCGTAGATCTGGCGGGAGCCCTGATCGAAGAAGAGTGAAGCGGCGGGAATGTAGGCCTGGGCACGATCGAGACGGACGTAGCGCTGGCTTTGCTGTTCGGAATTGTAAAAGGGATGGGCGTGGAGGAAGGACCAGACGAATTGACGGCTGACGTTTTCGAGGCCGAACTCGAAGTGAGCGTGCTGGTAGACGGTATGGTGGCCGCTATAAAAAGTGGTGGCGCCGATGTTGAGGCGCTGCTTATCGGTGATCTCTTCGGGGGTGATGAGGCGGGAAGAGTAGCAGGTGCGGGCGGCGGCAATGGCGGAATCGAAGGGATGAGAGAAGGCGTTGCGGAGGGTGATACGAGGGGGCGCTGTCTCCACGGAGTCGGAGGCAGGAACACCATCGAACATGCGAGATTGCGTGGCCACGCTGAGGATTGATTTTACACGGAGTGAGAAAAGCGAGTGGGAGAAAAATGGTCCGGGCGATTCATTGCTGCGAGGGTAGGAAAGGAAGCGGACCGGCCAAGGACCGGTCCGCGGGAAGCAAAGAGACTTAAGCCTGTGCCGGCTGCTTTTTGCCGGCGGCGCTGGCAGCGGCATTGGCGTACTTCTTCTGGAAGCGCTCGACGCGGCCGGCGGTGTCCACAAGTTTCTGCTTGCCGGTGAAGAAGGGATGGCAACTGGAGCAGATTTCGACGCGCAGCATGTTGCCTTTGACGGTCGAGCGCGTCTGGAAGGTATGCCCGCAAGCGCAATGGACGGTAACAGCGTGGTAATCGGGGTGGATCCCGGGCTTCATGAATTCTCCAATCTATCGTGGCCGGTCTGCGCGGGAACCGGGAAGTGTGGGGTTACAGCCGCGTCGCTAGGTCACGAGACAATCGGTAATTATACGGCAATTTCGCGGGAACGCAAAACCGGCGCATTTCAGGAGCTCAGAGGTACGGGCGGAGGACTACGAGGCGGGAACGTTGGCGGTGACTTGGTTCGAGTACAAACTTTCGACGCCGCTGTCGTCTACGGCGGTGACAACATAGTAGTAGGTGTCACCGTTGGTGACGCTGGAGTCGTCGAAGGAGAGAGCGTTGAGCGGCGAAGAGAACAAAGGATTGTAGGACACGCCAGAGGTCGTGCTGCGGTAAACACGATACCCGGCGACGACACTGGAACTGGGATTCCACGTAAGATGAACCGTGTGCTGGGTGGCTGGAGGAGGTGGAGACGGCGGCGCCGGAGTAGAGCTGACTCCATTACCAGTAAGGGAGACGGTTTCAGGCGAAGTGAGATTTGCGCTCAGGATGGACACGGTGCCTGAGGCGGCGCCACTCGTCTGCGGGCGAAACCAAACCTGAAAGGTGACCTGTTGATTGGGAGAAAGCGAAAATCCTGGAGAAAGACTGGAGTAACCAAAGCCTGAGCCGGTTGCAGTGACGCCGTTGATGGTGATATTGACGTCGCCGGTGTTTTGCAGCGTGACGTTCTTGGTTGCGGTCGTTTGCAGGGTCTCGTTGCCGAAATTGATGGAAGTGGGAGCGACCTGCAGAGCAACAACGACCTTTTCTGCCACGCCGGCGAGTGAGATGGCAGCAGGGGAGTGCGGGGCATTGCTGGCGATGGTCAGGGAAGCCGTGGCGTTCCCAGGAGTTGTGGGTGCGAACGCCAAGGTGTAGTCGAGACCCAAAGCTGGCAGCACCACACGGGGGAGTGATGGGCCGCTGATGGCAAACTCCTTGTTGGAAAGGGAAATGGAAGAGATCTGCAGAGGCGCGCTACCCGAATTCGTGAGGTGCAGTGTCTGTGTGGCGGATTGCCCGACGAGGACGGTGTTGAAGTTAAAACTGATTGCCGAGACAACCAAGGCAGGTGCGGGCGTGGATGTCTGCGAGTTGTAATTGGCGCAACCGGCAAAAAGCAAAGACACACCAACGAGGCAGGCAACGGAGGCGTAGCCGCGAACTGCGGAAGCCGATAAACGGCACGAGAACACTGCGAGAACGAGCCCCCTCAGGTTCACCACAGAGGAAAATAACTTCTGGACAGCTGTACGGGCAACCTGTCCCCGGTACAGTTGTAGGACAGGACAGGACCTGGCCGCACCTGTACGTTTGGACAGCGACGCAATGCGTGGAGCGGCCTTATCGCGTTAGAAAGGGACGAATTCCCGAGGGGGCCGAATAGGAAAGACCCGGCGGAAGGACTGCTCCCAAAGGAGCGGGACTCGCGGAGGCTCCGGCGAGTAGCGAGGATCAGGAGATGAAGTGGCAGCCGAAGCGGAACGCGCCTTCCGTAGTACGACGAGACCACACCGGCTTCAGATAGACGCGGACGGGGGGAAGAATAGGGACGTGAAGAATGGCAAGGATGCTCTCCGGCAGGGCTTCCGGCTGCTCAAATTCGAGCGCGACACCGCCGAAGCCGAGGTCCAACACACGAGCGCGGCGGGCACCCTGCTCACCGATGATGGCGTAGGCGTTCGTGCCAACCATGGAGACACGCTCGGCTTTACGCTGAATCGCAAACGAGGCTGGTGTTTCGGGCGCCGGCGGGGACTGCTCCGTGAGGGAGCGAGCAGCAGCGGAAGAAGCATCTGCGAAGTCGGAGGGAGGTTTTTCGGATGGGCGGCCAGCCGAGATGGAGATGAGCGAAGCCGCCACGGGAGGTGGCGCGGCCGCCGGTGGGGCCGTGGGACGCGCAGAGCCATCGGCGGTGAGCGCGTGATTGGCGTGCTTCAGGCGATAGAGGCGTTCGTCGGCGATGCGCACCAACTGATCGGACTGATCGCCGTCCTGTGGGAAATTGGCCACGCCGTGATCCATGGTCACTGGGAAGGCGAGTTGCAGGGGGCGCAGAGTCTCCGCAAAAACCGTCTCGATACGGCGGCTGAGAGCCAGGGCTTGAGCGGCATCGGTTTGCGGCAGAAGGAGCGCGAATTCGTCGCCGCCAATGCGGAAGGCGGAGTCCGAGGTGCGCAGCGCTTTTTGGAGAGTGGTGGCGGCGGCACGGAGGACCTCGTCGCCGCGCGGATGACCGTACTTATCGTTCACTTCCTTGAAGCGGTGCAAGTCCAGGATGACGATGCCGAGCGGAAGACCGTAGCGGCGGGCGCGGTTGAGTTCTTTTTGGAAGGATTCGGCAAACAAGCGGCGATTGTAGAGACCGGTGAGCGGGTCGGTGACAGCATTGACCTGGAGTTTTTTGTACTCTTCGTATTCGAGCACAATCGGAACGCGAATCAGGCCGGCGGAAGAAAGGACATCCATCAAAACTGTTTTGAGAGACACGGGACGTCCAAGCTGATCCGTGAGTTCGCGGCGGCGCGTGAGGATTTCCTCCCAGAGGTGAAGGCACTGAGACTCGCGCAGATCGAGATGCGTGGTGGTGCGAAAATAGCGCTGCAGGAACTGACTGCGCGCGGGAATGTCCATGACGTCGAGCGTGTCCGCGAGGAGCTCGAGGTAGGCGTCTTCCATGGGCAAACGCGGGGCCGCTGGGGCTCCGGGACTGGGCATGTCCGGGTTTTCCTACAATCTGCCTCTCCCCGCGGGGGCTGGGGCAAGCACATTTGGATGACTGACCCTAAGAGGGAGCAAATCAAGTGCCAATCAAGACCGTGTGTGCAACCTGCATCCACGGAAAGGAGATGCCAAGGGGACGTCGGCATCCTATTACAAAACGAAGAGATAAGCGAGATCCCGGAAGGAACTTTTTGAGCGCAGCAGTAGCCGGAGGCAGGGGTATCTACCGCGATGGGGCTGAAGAGTTCCCGAGGGACAGGGAATTACTCAAGAGGGTGCAGGAATTCCAACCCAAATAGACGAAGTTCACCTAATTGGTCCAATCGGCGTACTTTGGCCACAATTGGGGGAGTTTCGCTGGGGATAACGCTGGAGGAGGCGGGGGAAGGGGCTGGGATGGTGAGCTGGACCGTCTGGTCTGGGCGAAGGAGATGGACGGACGTGATACAAGCTCCTGTAGCACTGATATTGAGTGTTTTCGTAAGCTCTATGAATTCCGCACCGGAGGCGTCCGAGCCCCGGAGAAATACGGGGACTTGGATGCGGAGGCGAGATGATCGGCGCGATTCGGAGGAATCCACGCGGGGCCCCCCCTTAGACTGATCGAGGCGGAGATCCATAGTGATAGTACTCGGGAACTAGTACAAAAGGAGCAGTTTGAGTGCCAGTTTCATGGCTAACGTCCCGAACTAGATCTTTTATAAATCAATAACTTAGCAGCCATCAGAATGAATGGGTGGGGCGCGAGGAGAAGAGTGGGCGTGGATTGGCTAGGGATTTCCCAAATTGTGCAAATGGAACGCATTTACCATTGACAGTCTGGTGGGGCTCTGTAAGGATGGGCAGCAAGCCATAGGAAAAAATTTTCCACTGCACAAAGGGGTAGCAGAAGCATGGATGGTTGGACCACAACAGATGCGGGAAGGGTGCCTACGTCGAGCCCGAATCTGACAATCGAACATGTCCGAGCGCTTCTGGACACAGTCGACAAAGGTGTAGTAGTGGCGAACCTCGATGGACGCGTACTGATGGTGAACGCACGGGGAAGAAAATGCTTGGAAGCTCACGGCAAAGACGAGACCACTCCCCTCAACATATTTGCAGACGTATTGAATATCGATCCAAAGACGATTTCGCAGAGAATTGAGAATGGTGAAAACCAACTGGAACTGGAAGGCCGCACGAGCATCAAAGACTATCGGGCGCGCGTGCGATGGATTCCAGAATCGGACTGGCTTGCGATCCAGTTTGAGAACGATGAAGAAGAAGAGAATCGTGCAGAGGGCGCTGCCCAACTGACGGTACAGGAACTGCTGCAGGAGCGCGAGATAACGTACCGGAATTTGCTGGCAGCGTACCTGAAATTGCAGGAAGTGAACCGGCAGAAGACCGTGTTCCTGGCGTCAGCAGCGCACGAATTGAAAACACCGCTTGCGGTGATCAAGGGCTACTACGACTTGCTGCTAGCGGGTTCACTGGGAAGACTGAGCGACAAACAGAAAGACATTTTGGAGGAGTCGAAAGAGAGCTGCGAAAGGCTGGTGCGGCTGGTGTCAATGTTTCTCAACTACTCCGCCCTGGAGAGCGGGAAGTTGGTATTGCAGTTGAGAGAGAACGACCTGCGAGATTGCCTCGAAGAGACTGCCACCCGGTGGTCGGAAGCGTTTCAGCGGAAAGGGGTGAAGCTGGAGACGCTGCTGGACCCGTCGATCCCGACTTTCCGATTCGATTACCAAAAGGTGCAACAGGCAGCAGCAAATCTCCTGGACAACGCGTTGAAGCACACACCGTCCGGCGGAACCGTGACCTTGCGAGCACGCCCCCATTTTTGGGAGCGCCGGGTGGCAAAAATAGCTCCGGTCGAAGAACGCAGGAGATTCCGGCTGCCCCGGCCGAACAGTGTGGAAGTCAGCGTGACAGACTCCGGAGCAGGAATCGCACCGGAACATCATCAGGAAATTTTCGAGGACTTTGTGCGCGTGGACCGGAATACCTCTGGAATGGGCTTGGGACTTGCCATCGCGAAAAGGCTGATTCAGGCACATCGGGGGAAAATTTGGGTGGAAAGCGAACAAAACCGGGGAAGCACGTTTGCGTTTTTGCTGCCGATGGACCAGAACTAAGCGCTGGATTTGGGGTGAGGAGAAAGAAAAATGGCTGTGAAAGAAGTGAAAGAGAAGATCCTAGTCGTCGATGATGAGCCCAGCATTCGAAAATATCTGCAAACCCTGCTGGAGGTGGATGGGTTCGAAGTGGAAACGGTGAGCAGCGGCAGGGAAGCGCTGGCGCGTGTGACCGCCGGCCAACGTCCGGACTTCATCATTCTGGATGTGCTGATGCCCGAAATGAACGGGCTCGACACGCTGCAGGAACTGATGCGGCTGGACCGCAGCCTGAATGTAATCATGCTGTCGTGCTCGAATGAGGTAGGGACAGTGGTGGAGGCCATCCGCCTCGGGGCCCACGACTACCTGACAAAGCCATTTGAGAAGACGGAACTCGACGCGGCGATGCTTAAGTCGCGGCAAAAGAAACAGCTGACCCAGGAAAACCAGGCGTTGCGGGACTATTGCGAGCAGATCACCGAGGATTTGAGCTTCCTGGCAGCGAGTCCCCAGATGGTGCGCATCCGGCAGCAAATTCTGCAAATCGCACCGGTAGACGTGCCGGTGTTCGTCTGCGGGGAGAGCGGCGTGGGCAAGGAAGTGGTGGCCCGGATGATCCATCTGCGCTCGAAACGAAGGAATCAAGCGTTCGTCAAGGTGAATTGCGCGGCGCTTCCGGGGGAGTTGCTCGAGTCTGAACTTTTCGGATATGAACAAGGAGCGTTTACGGGTGCAGTGCGGGCGAAGCCCGGAAAATTCGAGATGGCTAACAAGGGGACGATTTTCCTGGATGAGATCGCGGAGATGTCCACGCACCTGCAAGCCAAGTTGCTGCATGTTTTGCAGGATCACCAGTATTCGCGACTGGGTGGAAGGCACTTGGTGGAGACCGACGTTCGCGTGTTGGCGGCGACAAACGTGGATGTGCAGGAAGCCATGAAGACGGGGAAATTTCGCGAAGATTTGTATTACCGGTTGAACGTGCTGTCGATCAATGTGCCGCCGCTGCGGGAAAGGACTTCGGAAATACCCTTGTTATTCCGGCATTTCCTGGAGAAGTACAGCGAGAAGTTTGGAAAGACGCTGCAAACACCGTCGAAACACTTAATGGATGCAGCCATGAATTACCCGTGGCCCGGGAATTTGCGCGAACTGGAAAACTTCGTCAAACGCTACGTGATTCTGGAAGATGACGAAGGCAGCCTGCGGGAGCTGGTGGAGATGTCCGCGACACGGCAGAGGATCGCTCCTCGCGAGGTAACGAACATTCCGAAGGAGCAGGGTTTGAAGGCGCTGGTGCGCGGGTTGAAGGACGAGGCGGAGATGGAAGCGATCGCCGATGCGCTCGAAAAGACGCGGTGGTGCCGCAAGGACGCCGCCAAGATGCTGGGCATCAGCTACAAAGCCCTGCTCTATAAGATGAGGCAATTCAATCTGGACACGCCCAGGACACGCCGGACCGCGGCAGCAAAAACCGAAGAGACGGCGCCGGCGGCGGTGGGGGCCAAGGTGGAGTGACGGAGCAGGGCTAGTACGACGTGGTTCGTCCTGAGCACGCTGCGCAAAAAGAGAACTTGCAGGATAAGCTTGCGCGGGGTATCTTGCGCAACGAAAAGCAAGACAGTGCTGGATAAAAGCGCAGCAAACCTCCCGGTGAGTGAAATTTGGGCCGAGAACTCAAAGAACGGGGGAGGGGGTTGCGCGTCGGGATTTCCTGGGAGAGCGAGAATCTGTAGGAATTCCGAAGCCCGAGCGATTGGGAGAACGCTAACTTTTTTCGGCTTCCGAATCAGTTTGATTCTGAATGACCGCGAGGGAGCATGAAGGAATCCCAGCGGAAACACGTCAGGGCCGACTGAGATTTTCGTTCTCACCTGCAAAGGCAAGCAAGAATCCAGCGAAAATCTCTTAGCAAAAAACCACAATCGGGGAAGTGGCTTGCATGTTGGAGCCACGGACGGAGTCGAGGATGTCAGTAATGGAAGAACGCCGCACGGCGCGACGCTATGACTTGACGTTGCCAATCAGCATCCGGTTCGCAGCCGAAAGACTCGTCAACCGGCAAGAGGGAAAGACGAGAGATATTTCAACGCGGGGATTGTATTTCGTGATCGGGCAGGATTTGGATGCAGGATCCGAGTTGGACATTACGCTGACGCTGCCCGCAGAGATCACGCACGGCACGGATGTTTTTGTTCGCGCGCAGGGCAAAGTGGTCCGCGTGGAACGTCGCGTTGAAGATGGAGAGCCACGGATGGGAGTGGCCGCGGTGATCGAGCGCTACGACATTATTCGTGGAGAACACGCGCGCGCCTGACAAATGCCGTGGCTTCCGACACTACGCAGTCGGACTAAATTCTCACGATGGAGCAGGTCGCAGACTTGCGGTCTTCCACTACTTCTGGTTTCTTTTCCTCAACTTGCCCCGTGGGCTACGATTGGTTTCCTAGCCATTCGAGAGAACAATCCTTCCCCGTTGTGTCTTGAAGTTTTCCCATTGTTACAAAAAAGGGCGATGTCGAAGAACATCTTGGTACTAGAACCTTACGTGGAGCGCTGTTTGTATTGTGCTGAAAAAGAAAACCTTATTGTTTGGAGCGGGGTCCGGAAGCACGTCAAATATGCTCGGCCTTTGGCTGGCGATGTGCAACGCCTTGGTACCAGAACATATGGCCGGAGAGTGTCCAACCCGCAACGCCAGTTGGGAAAGACTAGACCAGGTGCCGCCAGACCCTGTTTTGTTCGGGCGCTCGGTGGTGATGGCGGAGTTGCGTCAGAGAGCGGAGAAGATCTGCCGAACGAATGTGCCGATTTTGCTTTGTGGCGAGGGCGGCACGGGCAAAGAAGCGCTAGCACGATGGATACACGTGAATTCGGAGTACGCCTCTGGAGAGTTCGTCAAGGTTAGCTGTGCAGCGATTCCCGGGACGCTGCTTGAAAGCGAGTTGTTCGGATACGAGCAGGGCGCTTTTACCGGGGCAAACGTTGCCAAGCCCGGGCGAGTGGAAATGGCGCATCGCGGCACTTTGTTCTTGGATGAGATTGCGGATCTGGATCCGAATCTTCAGTGCAAACTTCTGCAGTTCCTGCAAGACGGCACATTCTCGCGGATCGGGGACCACACGGAACGGCGGATTGATGCGCGCCTCATTTGCGCGACACACACGGACCTGAACCGGGAGATGGAAGCCGGAAGATTCCGGCAAGACTTGTTTTACCGCATACATGGATTTCGCTTAAAGGTGCCGACGCTGCGCGAGAGGCGCGAAGACATTCCGGCGCTGGCCGAGTTCTTCAGGGTCCATTTTGAAAAGCAGTTTGGGACGCAGACAGACACGTTCCCTCCGGAGATGATCCAATACCTGCAAAATCTGAATTGGCCGGGGAACCTAAGAGAGCTGTCGAATGGCGTCGCGCGGTACGTTCTGATCGGGCCCGAGGCTGCGATTCATCAGGAGTACGCTCCGAAAAAACGCAAGGCAGTGCGGTCCACCGAAGGCAATGGGACACCCGTGACTCTAAAGCGGCTGGCAAAAGACGCCATTCGGGAACTCGAGCGCAACGCCATCCTGGAAGCTCTCCGTGCCAATCAGTGGAACCGCCGAAAGACAGCGCAGGCACTGAAGATCAGCTACCGCGCGCTGATCTACAAGATCCACGATGCGGGATTGATGACCCGAAAGGCCGCACAGCGCGGGGAGCACGCGACGAATCTGTCGACTGAATCGATGCGGAACTACGCGACAGATTAGTTGGGCGATAACGAACGGCCCACGCTCGAGGGTATTGGCCCAGTTGAGCGCGCACGTCTATCCTACTCGGGTCGCCTGGTGGCAACAGGGTCCAAAAAGTGTAATTTTCGAATTGAAACGCCTTCCAGTGTCAGGGCCGACGCGCCGACTTGCAGCATGGGCATGAGAGCAACTGCCCGGCAGTGATTGACAGAGCGCAGCCGCTGCCCTACCCCTAAATCATAATAACCACTGTATTTTCAGCAATGTGCATACGCTATAACGTACCTCTGCAGCGGGCACCTGGGGAGTCCAAAACCCGGATCTTCTAGGGGTGTAAGGTCTGGGCCAGATAAAGGATGGTCCTCCGTACAGTACAGGCGACTGTCCCGAAATTGGTCCTCTCACCAGTAGGCCGATGGGTACCATTACCTATACCTTCGTAGCTGGATACAGCTAGGGAGGCCTGGATCATGGCGAGCACTTCGGTGGAAGGGGCCCGGACGCGATTCGGAAAACAGTGCGTCGCGCCCAAGATTTGGACACGAGAATCTTCCCTTCTGCTCGTCACCGCCATTCTGGTTTTGGCGCTTCTAAATGGATGCGCGGGTGTAGTGAGTGCTTCAAAGTCACAGCCGACACCCCAAGTGTCTTTTCAAGTCCTGCCAGCGAGCATCAGTTTTGGCAAAGTGCCGGTAGGCAAGGCAACTTCGCAGAGCCTCTCGGTCTCCAATACCGGCAATGTCGCGATCAATATCACTCAAGCGACTTTCTCGAATTCCCAGTTCAGCCTCTCCGGAATGACACCGCCGATGGCACTTGCCACGGGGCAGGGCGGCAATTTTTCTGTTTCCGTCAATCCGACGAGCGCTGGAGCTATCACGGGGACATTGACAGTGCAGGGTGATGGAGGGAGTTCGCCGGTAGTCGTAAATCTCTCCGCAACGGGCGTGACTCCGCAACCGCAGGTGAGTTTGAGCGCGAGTGCAGTGAACTTTGGCAGCGTTTCTGTCGGTTCGACCGGGAGCTCGATCCTGACCATTTCAAATGCCGGTACGGCAGATTTGACGATTTCGCTCCTGACACTTTCGGGAGCGGATTTCGGGATCAGCGGCATAACCACGCCTAAAACCATCAGTGCCGGGCAAAATGCTCCGGTGACCTTGACGTTCAAGCCGACGCTAGCCGGTGCGGTGTCCGGCAGCCTGACGATCACAAGCAACGACCCGACTACGCCAACGGCGGTGGTTACCTTGGCTGGAACTGGATCGTCCACGGCTGTAGGGCAGTTGAGCGCCAATCCGGCCAGCGTGAATTTTGGAAGTGTCTCGACCAGCAGCAGCGCAACCCAGCAGATCACCCTGACAAACACTGGGAATGCCGCCGCGACTGTTTCGAGCATTGCCGTGAGCGGAACCGGATTCAGCTTGACCGGCGTGAGCACACCGGCAACGGTCGCGGCTTCCCAAACTCTGAGCTTTACGGCGAAATTCACGCCCACGGCAGTCGGGAGTGCCACGGGCACCGTGACGGTAACCAGTAACGCAAGTGGGTCGCCATTGACGATTAGTTTGAGCGGCACTGGTGTGCAGGCGGGCTTGAGCGTTACGCCATCCACCTTCAATTTCGGAAGCGTCGTGGATGGACAGACGAAGACACAGGCACTCACGCTGACGAATACAGGGACAGCGACGCTCACAATCTCAAATGTTACGGCGAGTGGTGCCGGCTACAGTGTCAGCGGGCTGACCACACCTGCGACGGTAGCGGCTGGACAGAGTACGAGCGTGACAGCGCAGTTTTCACCGACCACAGCGGGTTCGCTACCAGGAACGGTGAGTATTTCGAGCAATGCCCCTGGGTCACCCGCGACGGTTTCCTTGACCGGTACGGGAGTGGCTGCGACAGTAACGATGACTCCGAGCCCATCGAGTCTGGCCTTCGGAAACGTGACAGCGGGTAGCTCCGGTTCGCAGAGTGTCAGCATCACAAACACAGGGAACAGCAGCCTCACGATTTCCCAGGTTACGGTGAATGCAAAAGACGTGAGTGTCTCCGGAATCACCACGCCAGTCACCTTGACGCCTTCACAGGCCACGTCGATGACCGTGAAGTTCAGTCCGACGAGCAGCGAAAACGTCAGCGGAAATGTGACCGTCTCGAATACCCAGGGAGCAAGCGCCGTCATCCCCGTTACTGGAACTGGCGTGCAGGCGGCGTTGAGCATTACGCCAGCCAGTTTCAGCTTCGGCAATGTCGTAGTGGGGACGACAGATTCCCAGACCATCCAGCTCAGCAATACAGGCACGGCGGCGTTGACGGTTTCACAGGTCAGCGTGGCAGGGAGCGTATTCAGTACCACAGGATTGACCCTGCCGCTCACTTTGAACCCGGGGCAAGCGAGTACATTCAATGCGCAGTTCTCCCCGACGTCCGCAGCGAGTGCAAGCGGGAGCCTGACCATAACGAGCAACGCTCCCGGATCGCCAGCGACGGTGGCACTGACTGGCACCGGGGTGGCCGCAACGCTCACCCTTAGCCTAAGCTCGAACAGTTTTAGCTTCGGAAACGTGAGCACGGGCACTTCGTCCACGCAAACTGAGACGATCACAAACACCGGCAACACGAATGTGCAGATCACGCAAATCAGCGTCAGTGGGACCGGTTACAGCCTCAGCGGAGCGGGAACACCCGTGGGGTTGTTAACGGGGCAAAAGCTTACCTTTAGCGTTATCTTCAGCCCGACAACTGCGGGAAGCGCGACTGGAACAGTCACCGTAACCAGTAACGCGACTGGGTCGCCCGCCACCATATCGTTGTCAGGTACCGGCGTAACCCCCGCGTCGTATTCCGTCGCTCTGTCGTGGACTGCGAGCACCTCAACGGTGGTGGGCTATTATGTGTACCGGAGCACGACGAGCGGGACCGGGTATGCGAAGTTGAATGCGTCCTCGGCCGCGACCGGCTTGACCTATACCGACACAACCGTGCAGAACGGGACGACCTACTACTACGTCACGACGGCCGTGGATTCTAGCGGCACGGAAAGCTTGTATTCCAACGAAGCCCAAGCACCCATTCCCTGAGTTCTAGGGCAGAACAACTTCATTTTCCAGTGGATGTCTTTGCCGTGAGTGACGGCGGCGCGGTGAAGGCCCGCCTCCAATTGGAATAGGCCCAAACCACAACTTGCGCCAGCATAGCGCCGAGAGCGTCAATGGCGACGTCACGGGCGCGAGCTTCCCGGAAAGGCACGAACGACTGGTGCCATTCATCCATGCCAGCGCAAGCGACTGCAATCACCAGAGTGGCCAAGGCCCAGCGGAAGCTCCAGCCAGAGCGCCCTCCGCGAATTCCATGGAAGACGGTGACGCTGAACAAGCCAAATTCCGTGACATGCGCCAGCTTGCGGATTCCCACATGCATAACGCGTAGCATGTGGGGTGTTGCTGCGGGAAAAAGCCAATGGAGCAGAGGAATGATGACGCGGGCGGTTTGCTCACCGCTGAAATAATGCGTGGAAAAGAGCGAAATCAGGAGAGCAACAAGAATTGCGGGTAACCAGTAGGTCAGGCGGCGTAACATGATGTCTTCGTGATTGCTCCTTGCTGACGCACGGTGCCTTTCCTGACTCTTCCTCCAGGAATGATCCGGCTCATAAAAAGCTCTCCCAGATCGATGATTGAGAAGCTGGAGAGACCCTCAACTTCCCGCTAGTTCGTTCAACGCTTGGCGGGCATTGCCCGCTACTGCCGAGTTCGGATCAAGACTGATGGCCTTCTCGAATTGCGCTTTCGCCCGGGCCGTATCGTTGAGCTTTCTGTAGGTCAGGCCCAGGTGATAGCGATAGGTCTGATTGTTCGGCACCTTTTTGATGGCATCCTCGAACAGGGGCGCGGCGACAGAAAAGGCGCCGTTGTTGTAATAGGCCCAGCCAAGAGTGTCGGCGGAATTGGGAAGATTTGGCAGACCTTTCCGTGCGGTCTGCGCCAGCGTCAAAGCCACATTGACGCTTCCGCCATGTTCAAGGAGGAGGTAGGCAAGGTTGTTTGCAGCATGTGGTTCGTCGGGTTTGAGAGAGAGGACCTTTTGGTAAGCAACCTGTGCTTCCCGCCAATCTCCCTGCCGTTCATACAAGGCTCCAAGAAGCAAATAGAGCCGCGGATCGTCTTGCGAGAGTTCAAGGGCACGACGATAGGTGGTAATCGCTTGATCGAGTTCGCCGTTGTTGGTCTGGGCCTGAGCAAGCAGCCCAAGGATGAACGGGTTTTTATTGTCCAGATCAGCTGCACGCTGGAGCGCCTTTTCCGCTTCCGCAGTCTGATTGGCCCTGAGGAAACTCTGACCTTGCAGGGTGTAGAGTGCGGTATTGTTGGGGTCGCGTTCGATCCGTTCCCGCACCACTTTCAGAGCGTCCGCAGTCCGATTCTGCCGGAAATAGATATCGGCGAGACCTGAGATTGCCTCGACGGAGTTCGCATCGCGGTCGAGGGCTTGACGGTAATAGGCTTCACCTTCTTTCCATCGGCGCTGCGCCGCGCGCATCTCGCCGAGCTTTATATAGGCGATGGGACTCTGCGGCGCTAGCGTCAGTAGTGCGTTGAGATCAGCCTCCGCGCCAGCAGCGTCGCCCTGATTGAACCGCGCAGTGGCATGTTCCAGATAACTCTCGGGAGCACGCGGAGCATATCTTTTCAACTGGTTGGAGATGTCCTCCAGGTTACGCCAATCCTGGCGTTGCAGGGCTACATCCGCGAGAGCGCGCCAAGCCTGCGGCAAAGCGGGCCGGAGACGCACGGCCTCCCGCCATTCGCTTTCCGCTTGTTCCCACTTTCCTTTTTCACGATAAGCAATGCCAAGCTGGTAGTGGCCGAAAGCATTGTCCGGGGCGCTCTTGAGACCTTGCTGGAAAGCAGTGAGGGCGTCATCCACCTTATTTTGGCGCAGGAGAATCTGGCCCTGCAGAATCAACGCAGCGGGATCTTGCGGAGACTTCTTAAGAATGGCGGCGTTCAACTGCGCAGCATTGTCAATACGATCATTGAGGATGAGAAGCTGGATATACGTTTTGCCAAGCTGCGTGTCGTTGGGATGTTGAGCCGAGACAGCCGCGAATTCATTTAGAGCCTTTGCACTATCGCCTCTGGTGAGATAAAAATCGCCAAGCATGCGATACGCATCAGGATTGTCGCCGAGGTCTTTTTTACCTTCCTCGAGTGTTTTCTCCGCCAGATCCTCGCGGCCCTGATTCACGTACAGGCCGGCCAGTGCGGCGCGGGGCAGCGGATCCTTGGGAGCCAACTGCATTGCGGATTGAAACTGTTTTTCGGCGTCCGGCCAGCGTCGTTGCCGTTCGTAGAAGCCACCGAGGGTCATGAGCGGGGTATTGGTGGTTTTATCCAGCAACACAGCTTTTTTCAGATTTTGTTCCGCCTCGTCCAGCACTCCCAGGCGTTCCTGAATCAACGCCAGGGTGATGTCCGCCGAGGAACGATCCGGAACCAGAGCGACGGCGTCCTTCGCTTCCGTTGTGGCGTCCTTGAGATTTCCGAGGAAAGCGTCAGCCTCCGCCAGCAGGAGTTGGGCATCGGGATTTTTCGGATTGCTCGTAATCATTTGGACGGCGCGGTCTCTGGCATCCCTAGCCTTGCCGCCGGCAAGCAGAAGCTTACCGAGTTCCAGTTGTGCTTCCTCGTTTTCGGGCTGAAGTTCCACGGTCTTCTGTAATTCCCGGTAGGCGTTGCCCCAGGTCTTTTGCTTGATGAAGCACTTCGCGAGCTTGAAGTGGGCCTCTGCGGAGGTCTTGTCAATCTGGATCGCGCGCGAGTAGTAGATCACCGCTTCGGGGTACTTAGCCTTTGCGAACTCCTGGTCGCCCTGCAAAATGAATTTCTGCCTTTTTGCTGCCGGGTCAGTGGAGCAACCAGTGAAACTCAACAGAAGAAGGACGACCGCTATGGCGCTGAGGAGTCGGCCGAAGGCCGATGTAGAACCACTTTTGATTTTTCGCATCTCTCTCACATCATCCTGGTAGAAATAGGGGAACGCACGCGACGTTGCAATTCTACACCCTAGTCTGACGGGTTGAGTGCGAGTTCCAGCCGTGAAGTTAACTCCCAATATAACAACAACCTAGGGGAGTTTTGTGAGGATTTGGGGAGCAAGCAAGGGAATTGCGGCATGCGCTCCTGTGGCGTTGGGAAACAGAGGTAGGGAAGAGAAGGCCTAAAGTGGATAGGAAAATTCCACTTACACCTGTAGCAGGCCGAGCTCGCTGCGTTGAACGCCTGACATCTGCCATGGCCATTTGTCTATGTGCAACAAAAAAAGTGGGTTAGGAAGGGATTGAAGGCGATGCAGACGCTCCAGGTACTGGCAACCGCCGTGCAAGTGCAGAAGTATGGGGTTCCAGGCCTATTGTTGTGGGCGGACTGCGAACTCCCGAAGTAGTAGAATGGTCGATATCGCTTTTGAGGTCTAAATGGTTCAAAATGGCGAAATTGGGTTAGATGACGCCAAGCGCGTACTTCGGCGATTCTGGTGGATCCTGCCCATCACAACAATTTTTCTCGGAGCAATTGGCTTGGGTGCCGCACTGCTGCTACCCAAGAAATACACGTCGCAGACCATGGTGCTCGTGGAACAGCCCACGGTCGGTCCCGACTACGTGAAACCGGTTGTAACCGAGGACCTGAACCATCGCCTCGCGTCCATGCAGGAACAAGTCCTCAGCCGAACAGGTTTGCAGCCCATTATCGAGAAATTCGGTCTTTACCCCAACGACCGTGACCGCGTGCACATTGATGATCTCGTCGAGCGGTTACGGACCGCCGTAACGATCAAGCCCATGGCACCAACGCCAGGGACGGAGAGCCGGCAATTGCCTGGTTTCTACGTAAACGTTACGTTTGACAACCCCCGGACGGCGCAACAGATTTGTACCGAGATCACCTCCATGATTCTGGCGCAGAACGCCGGGGACCGCCAGAACCAGGTAAAAGTGACAACAGACTTTCTTAGCCAGCAACTGGAAGAAGCAAAAAAGAGCCTGGATGCACAGGACGCAAAACTCGCGCAGTTCAAGCGGCAGTATCTTGGCTCCTTGCCAGAAGAAGAGCAAACCAATTTGAGTATCCTGATGGGGACGAATACGCAACTCGAAGCCAATACCCAGGCGCTCAGCCGTGCGCAGCAGGATAAGGCCTTCACGGAGTCACTTCTGAGCCAACAGGAAACGAATTGGGCAAAATCGCAAACCGGTCACAACCCGGAGACTTCCGAGCAGCAGCTTAGCGCTCTGCAAGACCAGCTTACGAATTTGCTGGCGCGCTACACTCCCGAGCATCCCGATGTCATAAAGCTCACGAGTCAGATTGAGGAGCTAAGAAAGCAGTCGGCAGCAGCACCAAAGAGCAATGGGCCGGCAAATGGCGCTTTGCAGGCATCCGTGAGCGAGCCGCCTCAGATTCAGCAGCTTCGCGCAAAGCTACGCCAGGACGAAATAAATATCACTGATTTGGCGCACCGGCAGAGCCAAATCCAGGAGCAGATTCATCAGTTGCAAGGACGCGTGCAGGCGAGTCCCGTTGTGGAGCAGCAATTCAAGGAATTGACTCGTAACTATCAAACAGCTCTGGATTTCTACAATGACCTCTTGAAGAAGCGGCAAAGTGCCGGGGTCGCTGGGGATCTTGAGAGCCAGCAGCAGAGCGAACAATTTCGCGTATACGATCCGCCGAGTCTTCCCGACAAGCCGTCCTTTCCGAAGAAGACCATTTTTGCGGGTGGCGGATTAGGGGGCGGGTTTGCTCTCGGTCTCGGGATACTCTTTCTGATCGCAGCCAGCGACAAATCGCTACACAGCGAACGCGATGTTGAGCTGGCCCTAAAGCTTCCAGTACTGGTTTCGGTCCCGACGCTTGATGTAGCCGCGAGCCGAGCAAACCACACGGCAACACTGACGGAGAAGACCTACGACGCGGTCACAACAAAGGCCTGAGCGGCCTGTTATCATGAGGAGACGATGAGCCGGATCCACGAAGCATTGAAAAAGGCGGCGCAAGAACGATCCGCGCTGCTTTCGTCCGCGACATCACCGGATTTAGTGGACGTCTCGGCCGATGTTCGCCGGACGACGGTTTCGGCCGAAGATCGAACTGCGCCTTTACTTGTCGATTTGCCACCAAAACAAGATTCATCCTTTCTGAGCTTCGAAGAACTCGTGAAGAAGTGCGCACGACCTCAATGGCAGCCTGATCCACGAAGCAACGTTTTTGATGGTGCGCACAGTGACCAGATCGGTGCCGAGAGCTTTCGAACGTTGCGTTCACGTCTCTATCAGATTGCTGGAGCTCAGAAGCTGAAGAGAGTCCTCGTGACAAGCAGTGTCCCTGAAGAAGGAAAGACATTTGTAACGGTCAATTTGGCGCAGTCGCTTGCGCGTCAGGACCAAAGTCGCGTGCTTTTGATTGATGCGGATCTCCGGGTATCCCGCATGCACCAGGTGCTGGGCGCTCCGGCCACACCTGGTTTAACGGACTATCTGCGGGGTCAAGCGGATGAATGCGCAGTGATCCAGAGAGGGCTCGAAGGGAATCTCTGCTTCATTCCCGGTGGCAGCCCAGTTTCAAATCCCAGTGAACTCCTCCTGGGCGCACGCATGAAGTATCTACTGGAACGGGTCACGCCAGTTTTCGACTGGCTGGTTCTGGATTCTCCCCCGGCGCTGCCTGTTCACGATGCGAGCCTGATTGCCGATCTTTGCGACGGCGTTCTTTTTATTGTGCGAGCAGGAGCAACTGATTTTGAAGTGGCGGAGAAAGCGTCCTCTGAATTTCGGGATAAGAATCTGCTCGGGGTAATCTTGAATCGTGCCGAGAAGAGCGATTCCTACGGTGGCTATTACTACGGTTATTCAGCTGCGGCCAAAAAGAAAAACTAGATCCGCCAGATCTCAGATTTCCGTTGCTCGTGTCCTCTGCTCAGATGATCTCCAGGTAATCGCCGCACCTCATAAACCGTCTTTTCGTGGATCCATTTCAGCCCGCAGCCGAGTTTTCGATTGACTCCACCGGAGTCTCGCCGCGCTGAAGAAGCCAGAGGATGGGTAAAAGCAGAACCAGGCCGAGCAGGAAAAACACCACGCCGCCTCCATGATGCAGACGGCCGAAAAGGAAGCCTGGGTCCACATATTCTGCGAGGATCGTCAAGGTAGCGATCCGGACTCCGTTCTTGACCACCATAATCAGCAAACCCGCAATCACGAAAACCACCTGTTTCCACGGGGTGCGCAAGAGGAGGTGTCCAGCGACAAGCGCCAGGATAAGCAATGCCAGGCTGGACCGGATACCGCTGCATTCTTTTGCGACTTCGATATTAAAGTGCGCGAGATGAAAGACGAAGCCCTCTCGTAGAGCGGGAACCCCCACGAGATCAAAAATCATTTCAGCGATATCCGCGGATCCCCTTTGCAGGAAATAGATCGAATGATTCAGCAGCACCACCGGAAACGGGATTGTGAGACAGAGAAAGAGCAAAGGAAAGCGTCCATTCTTGAGCGCTTCTCTCCCAAAAAAAAGGGCAAAACCTGAGAGCCATAGAAGCACCATGGCGAGTACGTAGCCGGCCAGCGTGTCAGCTTCTGTCCAGAGAGCGGCCGAGTGCAGCGTCCAGATGTAAGTGACAGCCGACATCGTGAAGAGGGCACCAGCTAAGGAGTAGTCAAAGGAAACCCGTCGAAAAATCCAGTCCTGCTTTAGGTAAATCAGCCATGCGCTTACAAACGGAACGAGAATCACATGCGAAGCGTTGCTATTGGCAAGCGAGAAACGAAGCAACCCGATGCACGGCTTCCAGAACAAGGCGACCGAAAGGGCTAGCCAGAAACCGTAAAATACGAAGCGTCTGACATCGAAGTGACGTTCAACGTTCAATCGGATACTCTCCTGAGGACAACGGTTCACACCGACCATCCTACAGAAACCTTTGCCACTTACGAAGCCCTGAGGCAAGGCACAAACTGCTGCAGCCGTGTTTCGTTCCCTTTGAATAGTATTCGAATAGGAAAAGACAAAAAACAGGTTGATAGATCTGGAGAGGCTCGCGGGGGAATGTCAAGCCACTTGCACGATTCATTCGGAGAAGCTCCGTTGCCGGAAGGCAAACCAAGTGCGGAAGGTCCTTGAATGGCGGGCGTAGTATCGATGAGCGGAATTGCGATATTCGCCCGAAAACGCGTGATCGAGCCAAGCAGAGTTGACTTGATACCACTCGATCGTCCGGCGGATGCCTTCCTCGAAGCTAACCTTGGGTGACCAACCGAGTTCCCTCTGAATTTTTGAACTGTCTAAGGCGTAACGGCGATCGTGACCGGGGCGGTCCTGCACAAATTGCACCAATGATTCGGGCTTCCCGAGGTGCTGAAGGATGGTCCGAACGACGTCAAGATTGGTTTGCGACGTGCCGGCGGAGACATTGTAAACGGAGCTGGGCTCCGCGGTTTCAAGCGTCAGCTCAATGGCGCGGCAGTAGTCTTCCACGAAGAGCCAGTCGCGCTCCTGCAGGCTATCTCCATAAATGGGCAGGGGTCTATCTTGCCGAGCGTTTGTGATGATCAAGGGGATCAGCTTCTCCGGGAATTGATACGGACCGAAATTGTTGGTGCAACAAAGGATCAACGCTGGTACGCCGAAGGTATTGGCGTAGGCGGCCACGAAGTGGTCGGCGGAAGCCTTGCTGGCGGCGTAGCGGCTGCGGGGGGCGAGGGGAGACTCTTCGGCAAAACTGGCCCCCGCTGGCGCACTGCCGTAAACCTCATCCGTACTTATGTGGATGAATTGAGACAGGCGAAAACGGCGGGCCGCATCGAGGAGGCAATGTGTTCCCAGAACATTGGTTTTCAGGAACGGAGAAGCGTCTTCGATACTGCGATCCACATGTGTTTCGGCGGCAAAATGAACGAGAGCTGTGAACCCATGTTGGAAAATCCTGTCGACCGCCCGTCGGTCGGAAACGTCTCCACGGATAAAGTGATAGCGGGGATCATCCGCGACATCGGACAGGTTCTCTGGATTCCCTGCGTAGGTAAGCTTGTCGAAATTGAAGAGTTCAATATCCTTGCGGAAGCGCAAGAGATAGCGCACAAAATTCGAACCGATAAAGCCTGCTCCACCAGTAACAAGGACCTTCATGCCGTGTCTCCCGCTCTAGACTTGGATTGTACTAGTGCCATCAGCTAAATCGGCAAGGCCTTGACCCGAAGTTTCGGTCAGGCGTGGAGGCACCCCGCGGCGGGGAACTGTGTTAATGCCAGCCTAGCGGCGAAATTCGCCGCGCGCCGCAGAGATCCATTCGTCCGCGCGCTCGTCCACCAGCGGACAAGGATGCCATGCGCTTGGCCACCCTCCTTCAAGTACACGTTACTCAATGCTGGGATTCAGAGCTCTTCACGCCAGTGCAGCGTGCCCTTCTGCTCCAGCATTTTGCGGATCACCAACTGGATGACAATAGCTTTCCTCCTTATTATTCATTTTCTGCTTGGTCAGCAAACACATGAGTCTGTTGAAAAATCAGGCCAACGGCAAAAGTTAGTCCTGCGGCGGGAATGAGCTTCAGCGCTTATGATGCTCTCTCAAACTTAGAGCGTCGCAAAATCACTCTTTCCCGGAACTCTCACAGGC
>Ga0208457_1000603_pt1 | contig 33804 bp, 26 predicted proteins | sample June2015DPH_10_1_FD_185513 | JGI IMG/M metagenome (GOLD analysis project Ga0208457, IMG submission 185513) | Peatland microbial communities from SPRUCE experiment site at the Marcell Experimental Forest, Minnesota, USA - June2015DPH_10_150... | ecosystem: Environmental > Terrestrial > Soil >... | reverse complement strand
TGCCGTCATCTGGGTGTACATCAGCGAAGTCTTCCCCACTCGCGTGAGGGCTAAAGGCCAGAGCCTGGGCAGTTTTTCGCACTGGTTCATGAATGCGCTTATTTCCGGGATATTTCCTCTGATGGCTGTCTCCTCCGGGGCATACCCCTTCGTATTTTTCTCGCTCATGATGGCGGTCCAGTTCTTTGTGGTTCTCTTCTTGTATCCGGAAACCAAGGGCGTGTCCCTGGAGGAAATGCAGAGGAAGTTGGGCATCGCTTGAGCCGAGCCCTATAGCGCGAAAGCCGTGTGGCTAACCCGTGGAGCCCGGGGGTATGCGCTCTTGACGGACGAGGGATACGTAGAGGTTGACGGACACCCGACGCAGGTGGCCGACATTGCATGATCCAGCGACGCATACACATGGCGGTTCGTGCACGGCTCGCGCCGCCGAGGTAAGTCGGTGACTTCGCCAATTGTGTCGGGGTTCTTGTGGCGAGCCGTTCAGGCAAGGCGGGCCACATCGGGCTGAGTGAGACCGTACGAGTGAGTTGGCTAATCTCCGGCAGTCATGAGGAGGACAAAGTGAACCGCTCAGAGATCAATGGCATCATCCGCGATGCTGGCCGGTTTATTCGACAAAGGGGGTATTACCTGCCTCCCTTTGCCTATTGGACACCACAAGACTGGTCGACCAAGGGTGAAGAGGCACGCGACATCGTAGAGAATCAATTAGGCTGGGACATCACCGACTTTGGGCAGGGAAATTACAGGAAATGCGGTTTATTACTTTTTACCCTTCGCAACGGGAGCCTCGAAGAGTTGAGAACTAAAAAGGGGAAACTCTATTGCGAGAAGCTGATGATTGTTGATGTAGACCAAGTGACACCGATGCATTTCCATTTCAACAAGGTGGAAGACATCATCAACCGCGGCGGAGGTCGACTGGCGATCCGCCTTTACAGTTCGACCCAAGACGAGGGTTTGGCTGAGAATGAAATAACAGCAAGCGTTGATGGTGTGAGCCGCGTCGTGAAGGCGGGCGAAACAATGCTCCTGAAACCGGGGGAGAGCATAACTCTCCCCTCACGTCTCTACCACGAGTTCTGGGGCGTTGGGAAGCGTGTTCTGGTAGGCGAGGTCTCACTAGTGAATGACGACAGGTCTGACAACCGCTTTTACGGCCGAGTAGGGCGCTTCTCAGAGATCGAGGAAGATGAGAAGCCATTGCATCTGCTCGTGACCGACTACGCTAATTACTGGCCATGTGCAGAGGCATGATGCCCCTGCGCACGGCCTCATGGACTTGCTAAACCCTTCGATTCTTGGGATTAGTCTGAATGACTGCGGCAGGCGAAGGTGTCGAATGTAATGTTGCGCGTCACTGGCTGGCGGACGGGGACGAGGGCGATTTGAGCTTGCCTCAATTGAGGTTACAAGGATATAGCTTATGACAAGAGAGCTAACCTCTGGATGATGCTCGCACGGATGCCTTTCGGTTGCAGCCCGTGTTTTTCCATTAATTCATCCGCAAGTCCTGATTCACCAAAGCAATCACGTACACCCAATCGCAGCAGCGGAGCTGCCGGACGAGTCTCGGCCAGACACTCAGCCACCGCGCTGCCCAGCCCTCCAATTATGCTGTGCTCCTCGACCGTCACCACCAGGGCAGCCTGGGCTGCTGCCTCTTTGATCAGGGCTTCATCTAGGGGTTTGATCGTCGACACGTTGACGACGCCTGCTTCTACGCCGTCCTGAGCGAGAGCTTCTGCCGCGGCTAAGGCCTTCGCTACTGTGTGGCCAGAGGCGAAGACCACTACCTCCTTCCCCTCGCGCAGCCACTTGGCTTTGCCAATCACAAACTGATAGTCGGCGTCGAATACAGGCGGGGTTGGGTAACGCCCCAGCCGCACGTAGGCAGGCCCGGGCCAATCGGCCAAAGCAAAGGTCGCTTGCCGCGTCTCGATATCATCGGCCGGTGAAACAACGATCATGTTAGGCAGGCCACGCATAAGTGCAATATCTTCCAGCGATTGGTGGCTGGCGCCGTCCGGTCCCTGGGTCAGGCCGTAGCTGGAGCCGACCAACTTGACCGGCAGCGACGGGTAGGCAATCTGCGTGCGGATGGGCATGTAGCAGATACCCGTAATGAACATGGCAAAGCTGTTGCAGTAAGGAATGAGACCACATGCCGCCATGCCCGCGGCCGTGCTCACCATGTCGGCCTCCGAGATGCCCACATCGAAGAAGCGATGGGGAAAGGCATCCCGAAATACGACCGTGCGGGTGGACCTGTACAGGTCCGCATCCAGGACGACAACTTCCGGCCTCCGCTTGCCCAACTCCAGCAAGGCCTCGCCGTAAGCGAAGCGTGTCTCCGTCGAGTCTCTCATTGAGCTTGCTCCTTCATTGCCAATTCCAGTTCCGCCACTGCCTGGCGGTACTGTTCCTCTGTGATAGGGGCGTTGTGGAAGCCTGCCTGCCCCGCCATAAAGGACACACCTTTCCCCTTCACGGTGTTGGCGATAATCATTGAAGGCTGGTCAACCTGCCCGTCGGCCCAGTCCAGGGCGTCGCACAGGGCTGCCATGTCGTGCCCGTCGACCTCCTTGACGGCCCAGCCGATGCTGGCCCAGCGTGGCGCCAGGGGATCCAAAATCTTGCCGCACTCAGTTGCATCCATGGCCTTCAGCCGGTTGCGATCGATGATTGCCACCAGGTTTCCCAGGCACTGCTTGACTGAGGTCATCGCTGCTTCCCACACTTGCCCCTCGTGCAGTTCACCATCACCCAGCAGGCAGTACACGCGATAAGACTTCTTTTGCACCCGGGCGGCTAGGGCCACACCATTCGCGAAGGAAAGTCCTTCCCCAAGAGCGCCGGTACACGCCTCAATCCCTGGGGTATAGTGCATGGCTGGGTGTCCCTGCAACCGGCTGCCGAGGTATTTTAGAGTGGCCAATTCCTCTAAAGGGAAGACTCCCAACATGGCCAGGGCCGCGTATTGGGCGGGCACAGAGTGCCCTTTGCTCATGACGAAGCGGTCCCGATCGGGCCACGTCGGGTTGGCGGGGTCGTATCGCATCTTGTAAAAGTAGAGGGCCGTGACGATGTCGGCCGCGGAAAGCGAACCCCCAAAGTGGTGGGCTTTGTTCGGGCCCATCATACCTACAATGCGCCACCGCAACTCCGCCGCCTGTCGGCGTAAAGCATTGATCTGAGATTGAGAAGTCATAGTTTCTCCCCGTGAGTCCGGGCTGCCACGTGTGCAAAGTCCTCCAGGATCGTGATCACGGCAGAATGATCCAAGTCACCACGGCCCGCGGCCAGCAGCGCCGCGAACAGTTCGTGGGCCAGCGCCGTAGCCGGGAGTGGAACATGGAGCCGCTTGGCGGTCTCCATGATGATGTTGAGGTCCTTGTAATGAAATCGGCTTCTGAAACCCGGCTCGAAATCACCCTGGATCACACGTGGCCCGCGCACGTCCATGACCCGAGTCTGAGCATATCCCCCACTTAGCACCTTGAGAATCACCGCCGGATCCACCCCAGCCTTGGCGCCCAGTACAAACGCCTCCGCCATTCCGATGAAGTTGAGCGCAACCTGGATCTGATTACACGCTTTCACCGTCTGGCCGGCACCGCTGGCTCCGCACAACGTGATGGTCTTGCCCATCACTTGCAGAATAGGCAAAACCTGATTGAAGAGCTTCTCCGAGCCCCCCACCATGATGGACAAGCTCGCGTTCTTCGCTCCCACTTCCCCGCCGCTCACGGGCGCATCCAGACACTCCACGCCTTTCTTCTCCAGCTCCGTGGCCACCTTGATGGCGGTGGCAGGTGCAATACTGCTCATGTCCACGTAAATGAGACCGGCGCGGGCCGCTTCGACAATGCCGGCGGGACCAAGGGCAACCAGTTCCACGTCGGGAGAGTCGGGCACCATCGAGATGACGACGTCGGAGCGGGAAGTAACATCGGCACAAGTCGCGCCCCGCACGGCTCCTCGGGCAACGAAGGGTTCCACTGCTTCAGGCCTCACGTCATGCACGGTGAGTGAATAGCCGGCATCCAGCAGATGCCCAGCCATATGTTGGCCCATAATTCCAAGCCCGATAAACCCAATTTTCGGTTTCATCGATATCTCCTAAAGAGAAACACAGATGTGGATCGTATCATGGGATGAGGATAACCTTTACCAACCCCATAGTCCTTTGGTGCAGTTTTTCGAACCAAGCTGCTCCATCTGCCAGCGGCGCAACCGCGCTAATCAGGGGATCGACATCAATGGCGCCCCGGGCCATCATGTCCGGGCAGGCAGGATACTCCCCGAAAGATTGGCAGGAACCATAGAGCGTTAATTCACGGGTTACAACTCTCTGCAAGGGCAGGACAACTGTCGGGGAGACGTTACCAACCAGCGTGAGCCCGCCACCTTTGCGCACGCATTCGACGGCAACCTGAAAGGCAGGAGGCGTGCCGACCGCCTCAAAGACCAGATCCGCCCCACCGTCCTGGCGTTCTAGGACTTGATTCAAGACATCAGGGGCATCAGCCCGCAGCCCTACGTTCGCCCCGAGCTGGCACACCAGATCGAGTCGGTTTGGTACCACGTCGAGAGCAATGATATGACCGCAGCCGGCAGCCCGTAATGCTTGCACAAGCAGGAGACCGATTATGCCAGCGCCCACAACGACAACACGGCCATTCAGCCTAATGGTTGGCCGACCCACCGCATGGAGCGCCAATCGAAACCGGCTCTACTAGGGCAGCGCGCTCGAAGGACAGGGCGTCGGGCAGGCGATAAACGCACTGCTGTGGTACCGCGACATATTCCGCAAGGGCGCCACCCTGGCGGAACTCAGCACAAGAAACACCCAGGACGCGCCGGCTGTCGCACAGGTTGATCATGCCCTTCCGGCAATAGCGGCACACTCCACAGTAGATGTTTGAATCAAAAGTGACGCGCTCACCAGGCTGCCAGCCGCGGACCTGGGAGCCGACCTCAGTTACAATCCCGGCGGCTTCGTGTCCCATGATGACGGGGGGGATTCTGCGGCCGGTACTACCATCCAGACCGTTTACGTCGCTACCACAGATGCCACAAGCCTTCACGTTCACCAGCAAATCGTTCGGGCCGATGGCAGGCTCCGCCACGTCTCTCTACTCAAGCCGATTGTAGGCTTCCATAACCAGGGCTTTCACCGGCATCGCTCCTTTTCTGTGTCTCGTCTTCCAGCGCTTGGGGCAAAGGCCGCCAAGATACCATAGCTCTGGTCTTTCGAGTTTCTATCCCATACCTAGCTTCGAAGTCGGAAAATGCGATGCGGGCCTACAGAGCAGAAACACCCGACCGCACTTGCTCAATCACCCCATCAACCATAAACAAGACCTGCACGGCCGAGCGCGATGTGGCGGAGCTACCGCGGGCGTGGATCACCCTTCAAGAACCGCTTGCCTTCTCCGGCCGCAACACGCTCTTGATGACTTCGCCGCCAATCATGTTCTCGAACGCCACCTGCCACCGGGTGAGCGGCTGGATGGGACCGATGAGCGGCCGGGGGTCGAGTCGGCCGCTCGCAAACAGCCCAATCACCTTTTCCCAGATGGGGTAGTTGTGACTGAAACTGCCCTGGATGCGCACGGCTCGCTGCACGAGCGAGTCGAGAGAGAAATCGAGTGGCTGCGGTCCCCAGCCGACCTTGGCGATCTGGCCATTGGGCCGTACGGCCGCGAGCGCGATGGCCAAAGCGGACGAATGGCCGGCAGCATCCACGACTACATCCACGCCCAAGCCGTCGCCGCGCGAACGGGCCACTTGAGCAGCGTCCTCCTCGCCGATGATGATCGCACGGTCTGCTCCCAGAGACTTGGCGACGGCCAGACGTCGTTCGTCCTGTTTCAGCCCGGCGATGCCCACCCAGCCCGCGCCGGAGAGCCTCGCCATCGTGAGGCACAGCAAGCCGATCGTGCCGGGCCCCAGGACTAACACGGCATCTCCCGGCCGAACCTGAGCCTTGACGCAGGTAGCGTTATACGCCACGCAGCAAGGTTCCGTCAGTGCCCCCATTTCCAGCGGGGCCGCGTCCGGCAACCGATGCAGGCAGCGCTCCGGCACCTTAACGTAATCTGCCATCGCCCCGTTCAAGCCGTAGCCGAACCCCCGTCGCTCAGGACACAGGTTGTATTCGCCGGTACGGCAAAGGATGCACCGCCCGCAAATCCGCGCCGCCGTTTCTGAAGTGACCCGATCGCCCTCGCGGAACTCTTTCACTTGCTTTCCCACCTGCACGATGGTGCCGCAGAATTCGTGGCCCAGGATGACGGGGACATGGACCGCCCAACTCTGCGTGTTGTGATACTGGTGAATGTCGCTGCCGCACACCCCCACGGCTCCGGTTTCGAGCAGCACTTCGTCGTCAGCGAGGTCCGTGGGCACCGGCACCTCGCGCAGTTCTACCGCCCCGTTGCGTAGCTCATAGTGAACCACAGCTGCCATTGAACGTGTGGCCATGGAGAAAACCTCCTGGTAACCTCACCTCTTCGGAGTGCCTAAAAGAGAAAGTCCAATTGGGCAATTTCCGATTTCAACTTTATCTGTCCGCCGGATTCTACGCTGGCCGCCCTGTCGACTCAAGCTCGAATCCCCGTAGCCTCTTTCCGGGTTGCATGCTGGCTCGTTCCCGATGTCGCGGTCACTTTGTCTGGCCTGCTTCTTGCGCTTGGCCGAAGGCGATTTGCCGGAAGGTGAAATAAGGCCGAAATCCCTCCGGTTGCTTGTATCTCTCATCCGTTCCTCCCCCTAAGTACGCATCCCACCACTTGGTCTCCAGATGCATGCCACGCGACAGTCCGCCTTATCTCACCAAGAAGCCAGAAGGTCGCCCCTGGCTGTCAGAACCTTAGCCCGAAATTTCCATTTTCGTTTGTCGGGCAGCCACGAGTATACTCCGCGCCGTTTCCAGTCGAACCTGATGTTGTGCGTTCTTATCCACGCTCCCCTGCCGACATCCCAAACCTCCTCTTCCGCCGTTCCCTCTTCAGCCGATTATTCACTCTTCACCTGTCAGGGTTGTGGTGCACCGGCCAAGTTGTGAAACCCTCGCGGTGAACATTTCGAAAAAAGATGCAGATAGGAAAACCCGAAGGACAACGGGAGACGAGTCTTCCCCCTGGATCAGTAACGATCAGTCGGCTACTGTTTACCGATAGTGTTTACCGATAGTCACGCGGGCAATCGATCGTTCCGACCGGTTGACGGGAGGTCTGCATCTGACGGCACGCTCTGGGGTTGTCCCCTGGGCTGAGACAAACAGTTAAGAGACTGTTCGCCGTTCGCTGGAATTGCATTGTACCGCGAAGGCGCTTTCGTGCAAGCTGCGCCCCGGCTGGTGAAGCGGAAGCAGGCTCTGCGGGAGCGCAACCTGCCAAGGAATAGCCAGCCGGAAACTCATCGAGACGATGAGGCGGGGGGCGGTCGTCCATCGGCCGCCCCGGCAAAGATCCCCCCGCCCTCTCATCGCCTTGATAGATTTCCCCAGGCCTCAGAAAACTCATAAGGAAAGCTGCCGCGCAGCGGCCTCCTTGTGGGGTTGAGCGAGCAGGCCGCGTTCGAACTCCGCTGGCGGCAAATAGCCGAGCGCCGAGTGCAGGCGTTTTTGGTTGTAGACCTTCTCGAGGAACACGCCGATGCTGGCGCGGGCCTCGGCCAGATCGCGATACTCCGTGCGGTAAACCTCTTCGTACTTCAGGGTTTTGATGAATGACTCGCACGCCGCATTGTCCCAGGGATTCGCTTTGCGCGACATGCTGATGCGGATGCCGTGGTCCTTGAGCAGTTGCGTGTAGTCGGTGCTGGCGTACTGTACGCCGCGATCGGAGTGATGCACCAGTCCGGGTGCGGGGCGCCGCCGTGCCAGCGCCAAGCGCAACGCCTGCAGGGTCAGGGCGGCTTCCAGCGTGCGGTCCAACGCCCAGCCAATCACCCGCCGTGAGAACGCGTCCAGAATCACGGCTAGATAGACAAACTCCAACTCCAAGCGGATGTACGTGAGGTCGGCCACCCAGAGCTGATCCAGCCCCGTCAGCACGCTATCGCGGGCCAGGTTGGGATACACCGGCAGAGCATGAGTGGAGTCGGTCGTGACCACGAACTTCCGCCGACGCAGGCACAGCAGATTGTCCTCGCGCATCAGGCGGTAGACGCGCTTGTGATTCACGGCCCAGCCGCGCCGTTTTAGCTCCGCCGTCATCCGCGGCCACCCGTAGCTGGGAAACTCCACCGCGATCCGTTGCAGGGCGTCGCGCAGTTCCAGATCCGGGTCCAGCCTCGGGGGGTCGGGCGGTAAGCGATAAAACCCCGCCCGGCTCACCCCTGCCAGAGTGCACATCCGTTCCACCGTCAAGGCTTCGCCTCCGTCCCTTTGGGTTTGGATCTGCTGGTAGACAGCGGCTTTCCATTTAAGGCCTGCAGCTTCCGCTGCTCGTCGATGCGCTGCAAGCACCCCTTCAAAAAATCGATCTCCAGCACCTGCTGGCCAATCTTGCGCTCCAGTTGGGGGACTCGGCCCTCTTCCCAGCGCCGCTTCCCCAGGCCCGGAAACGCGTTGCCGGGCCCCTGGCGAAACTCCTGCCGCCAGCGGTGGAGCAGGCTGGGGTGCACTTCAAAAGCCCGTGCCACCTCCGCCACCGACGCCCCCATCTCCAACCGCTGGATCGCGGCCAGCTTGAGCTCCTTCGTGAACTGCCGTCGAGACAAACCCATGACTCAATCCTCCCTTCCATGGCATTTTCATACCATTCGCTGAATTTTGAGTCTTAACCGTTTGTCTCAAGAATGGGGACAAGTCCAGGTGGCACTTCTTTTCTCAACCTTCTCTTTTGCCCAAACTCAACCTGTTAACGCGACCATCGACGTGTCCAAGACTGGCGCTCCGATCTCGAAGTACGTTTACGGGCAGTTTCTGGAGCACATCGGGGGACTCGTCAACAACAGCATATGGGCTGAGATGCTGGACGACCGAAAGTTCTACTATCGATCACGTCGCACCCGCCTTCCGAACCAGCCGGACCGGCTTGGAGGCGCCCCGCGCTGCGCCATTGGACACCAATCGGCGGCGACGAATTCGTGGCCATGGATACCGATCGCCCCCATGTTGGCGAACACACGCCCATGGTGAAGCTTAGCCGAACCGAGGCGCACGGAATCCAGCAAGCAGGGTTGGCAGTGCGCAAAGGGAGATCCTACTCGGGCCGCATAGTCCTAGCGGCTACTGCTGGCACAACTGTGAAGGTGAGTCTGGTCTGGGGGAATGTCGCGAGTGATCGCCAAACCGTGGTGACAAACAAGATCGGCCCTGACTATCGCAAATTTCCGCTGAGCTTCCAGGCGCAGGGCGACAGCAATGATGCGCGGCTGGAGATTGTCGGGACGGGCACCGGCATCCTTCACGTGGGAGCAGTCTCGTTGATGCCAGCCAACAACGTGCAGGGCTTTCGCGCGGAAGTGATAGCATCGCTCAAGCAACTGCATTCCGGCGTATATCGCTTTCCCGGCGGAAACTTCGTTTCTGGACACGAGTGGCGCGATGCGATCGGCGATCCTGACAAGCGTCCCCCAATTATGGATCCGGTCTGGCACGCGGTTCAGCCAAACGATGTAGGTACGGATGAATTCGTAACGCTTTGTCGCCTGCTAGATGTTGAGCCCTACGTGACGGTTAACGCTGGATTCGGCGACGAGTGGTCTGCAGCGCAACTAGTCGAGTATGCAAATGGCGCAGTGACCACGCCCATGGGGCGATTGCGTGCCGTGAATGGTCATCCCGAACCGCACCACGTCAAGTTTTGGGGCGTCGGCAACGAACCCTGGGGCGAATGGCAGCTTGGCTTCATGCCGGTCGCACAATGGGAACTGAAGCACAACATGTTCGCAAAGGCCATGCGGCGGGTCGATCCAACGATCAAACTGATCGCTGCGGGAGCAATGCCGGACGCCATGACCGGCTCCAAGCAGGCAAAGCGCATCAACGGCCAGATCGTGCCTGACTACCTCTCTCCGGCAGACTGGAGCGGAAACTTGCTTGCCCACTGCCTCGACAATATTGATGTGCTGAGCGAGCACTTCTATTCCACCAGCGGTCAGCGGTTCGACATCGAGAAAGGCGAGAAAGTAAGCGCCGGCCCTCAGTCCCTGATCGAATGGGAACGCCAGCCCGCCACCCAGGTCCGGGTGAAATACGAGCATTATCAGGAGTACCTGAAACGCATCCCTGGGCTCAGAGCAAAGCCGGTCCCAATCAGCCTGGACGAATGGGCCTACGTCGGCATTCCGCCGAATTCCTACAAGGTGGTTCCGGCCTACGCATGGGTGTTCCACGAGATGTTTCGCCATTCCGATCTATATCAGTTAGCCGCGTTCACGTTCGCAACATCAATGATCAGCGAGGACCGCTCCGATGCGGTTTTGAGTCCAACAGGTCTTTTGTTCAGGATCTATCGCGAGCATTTCGGCACGATTCCGGTGGCGGTATCGGGAGATTCGCCCAAGCCGAAGCCGATATACCCCGCCGGCGGCGACCAACCCAGGGTGAATCCGGGCAGTGATACCTATCCTCTGGACGTGAGCGCAGCTCTGACTGACGATCGCAAAACGCTCACGTTCGCCGTGCTGAATCCGTCGGATTCCGAGCAACGCTTGAACCTCTCGATTCACGGCGCAAAGCTCGCAAACCTAGGACATCTGTGGCGCATGGTGCCTTCGACCGTTGACGCAACCATTACTGTGGGACAAAAGCCGGGAGTTGAGGTGCAGGAGCAGGAACTGACATCCGTACCCGATACGGTGTCCGTGCCGGCCTTTAGCGTCACCATTTATTCATTCGCAGTGCAGTAGTTCGTCTGGTCTGAATACGAGCGGAGGATGGTAACCAGACTGCAGATAGAAAACGCAGCTCTCAAGCAAATTTCGCAGGAAACACGATGACAAAACTCGCTAAAGTATCCGCGGTAGTCGTTCTCCTTGCGCTTCCTACACCTCAGCTAACGGCACAATGGGCCCCGCTGGCGACCGACCCCAATGCCCAGAACCGGATTCAGTGGTGGAAAGACGCGCGCGTCGGGCTGTTCATACACTGGGGCGTTTATTCAATCCCGGGCCGTGGAGAGTGGGTCCAGTGGGCCGAACAGATACCAACCTCGGAATATGCCAAGCTGATGGCCCAGTTCCGTCCTGAATACTTCAGTGCGGATAAATGGGCAGAAACCGCAAAAGGCGCTGGCATGAAGTACGTGGTTTTAACCGCGCGTCACCATGATGGCTTCGCGTTGTTCGACGACCCGGGCAGCGACTTCACTGCTGTAAAATCCGCAGCACACCATGATTTTGTTGCCGATTATGTGAAAGCGGTACGCAGTGCGGGACTCGGTGTTGGTCTTTACTATTCGCCTTTAGATTGGCGATTTCCGGGTTTCTTTTTTCCCGACCTCTATATGGACAGCGCGATTGCGCTCAGGGAGCAATATCGCCGTCAGATATCGGAACTCGCCACTCATTACGGCAAACTGAACATACTGTGGTTTGACGGCGGCGGCAATGAATGGCTGGGATTCGGGGGCGTTCAATTCAACGGCCATTGGTACGCCCGTCCCGCAGACCAGCCATACACCGGAAAATTCGATTGGCAGGATGACCAGGTTGTTGGCTACCTCCGCGAAAAGCAGCCCAACATCGTGATCAACGATCGCACGGACGCACCGGCGGACTTCCGTTCCCGCGAAGGAGATGCTGCACTGGGAAAATTCGACAATCAGACGCCCTGGGAGCTGTGCACGACGATTGTCGAAGGGGCATGGGGTTATCAAGCAGGAGCGAAGGTGAAGCCATCAGACCGAATTCTTCGGCTCCTGATCGGCGCAGCGGGGCGGGACGGCAATTTTCTCCTGAATGCTGGACCCCGGCCCGATGGGGAGATTGACCGGAGTCAAGTAGAACGCCTGCATGAGCTCGGTGACTGGCTGAGGCAAAACGGTGAGAGTGTTTATGGGACGCGTGGTGGTCCGTGGCTTCCTGGAGAGTACGGCGTTTCCACACACAGAGGGAATTACGTCTATGTGCATGTTCTGAAGATTCCGGAGAGTGGAACCCTTGTACTTCCAACCTTACCCACGCGTGTGGTGAGAGTTACCGATCTTAACGGAAACTCTGTTCCTTACAGTCAGGACGACAAAAGCATTGCGCTCAAAGTGCATCCTGGCGCAGCGGGTACGGTCGATGCCATAATCAAGCTCGAATTGGCGGAGCCATGGAATACGAGCGCGGTCGTGCCGGTCAAATCTGAAAATACGCGCTTTCAATAGTCGGTTCCGGCTCACTGGCGAAAGACGATAGGCCCTTCCCGTGTCTTGGTCACTTGGCGCGGGCGGCTCATTGCGGAGGAGCGAAGTGCTAAAACGGCGAATGAGTTTCGGAGCGAAGTTAGCTTTGGTTGTAGTGGCTGCAACCGCGCTGAGCGTGGCAGCGAGAGCATCGGAATCCGATTTCAACCTCACGTACGACAAGCCCGCGGCAAAATGGACCGAGGCTCTGCCGGTTGGCAACGGGCGCATTGGTGCGATGGTATTTGGCGGAACGGAAGACGAGCGCCTGCAGATCAACGAGAGCACCCTCTGGGGTGGAGGTCCTCACAACTACACGAATCCCGAAGCATTCAACCATCTTGAGGAGATTCGACAGCTGATCTTCGCGGGGAAGGTGGACGAGGCTGAAAAGCTCTCGGAAACCCTAATGGGCCAACCGAAGCTGCTCATGCCCTATCAGCCCTTCTGTGACGTGCGGCTGCACTTCCCGGGCCATGATCAGGCAACAGAATACCGTCGTGAACTCCACTTGGGCGATGCAATCGTAGAGACAGTCTACAAAGTAGGCTCTGCCAACTTCCGGCGTGAAGTGTTCGTTTCCTACCCGGACCAGGCTCTTGTAGTTCGAATCACAGCCAGTCAGCCAGGCCGGGTCACGTTCAGCGTAGGCGTAGATTCTCCCCAGCCTGGAACCCACGTCGAGAGCATTGCCAGCGACACATTACAACTGACCGGTCAAATCCAACCACGACAGAATCCGCCTTGGTCTTGGACAGCCTCCTGGGATCAGCCGGGCATGCGGTTCGCTGCAGTGTTGAAGATTTTTGCCGATGGCGGTTCAGTTCGCGGCACCGGAGAACGTCTGGAAATCTCCGGCGCAAACTCGGTTACGATCCTGTTCAGCAACGCCACAAGCTTCAGGAACTATCGGGACATCGGCGGCGACGCTCTGGGTGCGGCCCAAGCGTATGTGCAGCGCGCGTCGAAGCAATCGTATGACCGGTTGCGGCAGAGGCATGTGGAGGATTTTCGCCGCTTGTTTTCGCGGGTACAGTTGCGCCTTGGAGAGGACCATTCCACCGAGACAACTGACCGACGCATCAAGGATTTTGTGGCAAACGATGATCCCAACTTGCTCGCCCTCTACTTCGAGTTCGGTCGTTATCTGCTGATCTCGTCTTCCCGGCCGGGAGGTCAACCGGCAAATCTGCAAGGGATTTGGAACGAGGATCTGCTTCCAGCCTGGAGCGGCAAATGGACGACGAATATCAACCTGGAGATGAACTATTGGCAGGCTGATACGGGCGACCTCCGGGAGACGGAAGAGCCCCTGTGGGATCTGATCCGCGATCTGCGTGTGGCCGGCGCCGAAACCGCCCGCGTGCACTACCACAGCAGAGGATGGGTTCTACACCACAACACCGACATTTGGCGCGCGACTACACCGGTGGACGGTCCCTGGGGAATCTGGCCAGTGGGAGAGGTATGGCTGGCGAACCAGATGTGGGACCACTATGAGTTCAGTGAAGATCGGGAATTCCTGCAGCGACAAGCATATCCCGCGATGAAGGAAGCTGCTGAGTTCGCTCTTGGTGCTCTGGTGGAGGCGCCGGCCGGAACGCCCTTCGCAGGCCATCTGGTCACGAATCCGTCAACTTCGCCGGAAAACCAATACATTCTGAACGGCAAGCCTGAGCATCTGACATACGCGCCCACCATGGATATCGAGCTCATTCGAGAGCTCTTTGAGAACTGTCGGCGTGCTGCCGAAATCCTTGGAACAGACGCTGAGTTCCGGTCTGAGCTGGAGCGGACAGAGAAGCGCTTACCACCGCTGCAAATCGGCAAGCGTGGGCAACTACAAGAATGGATTGAGGATTATCCCGAAGCTGAGCCGCAACATCGGCACGTGTCGCATTTGTACTCGCTTTATCCGGGGCATGACATCAGTCTCAAAACCACCCCTGAGTTTGCGGCTGCCACCAAGAAAACTCTCGAACTGCGCGGCGACGGCAGTGCTGGGTGGTCGGAGGTGTGGAGGGCGGCGCTGTGGGCACGGCTTCAAAACCCGGAGCATGCTTATGCCAACCTGAAGCTCCTGATCACGAAGAACACACTGCCAAACATGTTCGATCTTGGTCCGCCTTTTCAGATTGATGGCAACCTGGGCGGTCCGGCCGCAATTGCTGAGATGCTGATACAGAGCACCCCCGAGGAAATCAGTGTGTTGCCTGCACTACCGCATCAATGGCCGAGCGGAAGCCTGGAGGGAGTGCGCGTACGCGGTGGTGGCAAAGTTGACCTTAGGTGGAAAGAAGGCCGACTCACTGAACTCAGGCTGCAATCCGATCGTGCGATCAGGTACCGGGTCCTCTACGGTGATCAATCAGCCGAGGTTCAGATTAAACCTGGCAGGCCCGCCGTGCTGGATGGGGCGCTTCACACAATCGGCTTGTGATGCTGAGTGGAAGGTGTGGCTAAGGAGAAAGCGATTTCTACCGAGCGGTCGTTGCGGAGGCGGGCAAAAATCGACCACTAAGCCACGCCCGGATGTGCAGCGTGGTTGACATCCAAGTGAACGAGGAGGGAAGAGATGAAGCAGGTTGGAATGGCAATGCTCCTATTTGCGAGTCTTTGTTGCGCACAAGAATCGGGCGATTTTCAGCCCGCTGCGACTAACGTTTGGGGAGCGGAATATCCCCGCATCGATAGTGCGTCCAAGGCGCAATTTCGGGTGAAAGCTCCTGACGCCACGAAGGTCCGGCTAAATTTCTGGAGCGGGCCGAAACTGGATATGGTGAAGCAGCCGGAGGGAATCTGGACCGTTACGACACCACCTCTTGTTCCCGGCTTCCACTATTACACATTGATAATTGATGGTGCAGAGGTCACCGACCTCAATAGTCATGCGTTCTTTGGTGGAGGTAAGGACGCAAGTGGAATTGAGGTTCCGGAAGCGGGGACGACGTTTTATTCAGTTCAAGATGTGCCCCACGGCCAAGTCCGCGAGATTTGGTACAACTCGAAGGTGACGGGTACCTGGCGGCACGCACTCGTATACACACCGCCGAACTACGATGTGCAGACCAACGTACGCTATCCGGTGCTCTATCTCCAGCATGGTGGCGGTGAGGACGAAACCGGGTGGACGAAGCAGGGGCACGCCAACTTCATACTCGATAACCTGATCGCGGCTGGCAGTTGCAAGCCAATGATCCTGGTGATGGCCTATGGTTACGCCAGGCGTGCAGGCCAACCTGCTCCTGATCTGACCGGAAAGCCCTTTGGTTCACCCGAAATGATGCGGGCGATGCAGGAAATGGCAGCGGCCTTTGAAGACGATATGACGCAAGTCCTGATCCCATACATCGATTCGAACTTCAGGACACTCCCGGATCGCGACCATCGCGCGATGGCTGGCCTTTCCATGGGAGGGATGCAGACGTTCCAGATCACGCTGAATCATCTCGATCTCTTTTCCTACATTGGCGGGTTCAGTGGAGCTGGCGGGATGCTCGTGCTTGGGGACCGGAAACTGGATCCCAAGACCGACTACAACGGGGTATTTGCTGATTCGGCCGCCTTCGCCAAGCGAGTGCATTTGCTGTGGCTGGGCGTCGGCACAGAGGAGCCCGAGAGAATGCGGGCAGGACTCCTGAGGCTGCATACATCGCTGGTGGAGGCGAACATCAAGCACGTTTTCTATGAATCGCCAGGCACGGCGCACGAATGGCAGACGTGGCGTCGCGATCTGAAGGACTTCGCGCCCAGACTGTTTCAAGTAACCGCTCAATGAACTGTTGAGCTGAGGTGATCTGAAGGCTGGTCAATTGGAGGGCAAGAAAGACGTATGGAGGGCGTCCGCACCTTTGGCGAGCCGGAACGCCAAGCTCCTGCGCTCCACTGCTCTCGGCATCAAAATCACCTCAGCGGAAGGAGTATCGAGCAATGAGTTCGCGCGAACATGCATGGCTTGCTTGGTCACGGCATAGGAGCTGGACTTCTCTCTTTCTGGGCATGTGTGGTTTCCTCTGGAGTACAACGGAGGCAAGAGCTCAACTGTGGGAAGTGCCTCCACTGCCTCTCGTCAAGTACGCGCCAGCTCCGGACGGCATGACGGCTACGGTGGGGAGCGAGAGTCTTCACATTTCCGTCTGCCGTTCCTCTGTCATACACTTTGTCGCGACGCCCGAGCCGCCTGACACAGTCAAACAAAGCCAGCCCTGGATGCTCGATTCGAAAGAGTCGTGTCCAGGCGCGAAGTTTCAGGTATCAGAGACAGCCGAAGCGGCTATCCTCACCACCGACACGCTGAAGATAGAGCTCTCTCGGAAGTGGGGAAACGTGGAATACAGCACGGCAGGAGACGAGAACCTTTTGCGCGAGCGAAACGCGATACCGCGCACCTACGAGTCGGCCGAGTTAAACGGCGAGAAGACATTCAATGTTGAAGACAGGTTTGCGCCTGATGTAAGCGAGGGGTTCTACGGGCTGGGACAACACCAGAGTGGATTGTTCAACTACCGCGGGGCGACCGTCGAACTCGCGCAGAACAACACCGATGTCGCGATGCCGTTGCTGTTGTCGAGCAAGGGCTACGCGCTGATGTGGAACACGGCCTCCCTGACCTTGGTCGATAACCGCTTCCCGCTTGAACTGAACTTGCGTTCGCTCGCCGGCCATTCCGTCGATTACTACTTCATTTACGGTCCGGAAATGGATCAGATCATCCATGAATACCGAAACCTCACCGGACACACGCCCATGCTTCCGAAGTGGGCTTATGGGTTCTTTCAATCGAAAGACCGTTACATGTCCCAGGATGAAGTCTTAAGCATCGCGCATCGCTACCGTGAAGAACATATTCCCCTGGATGCAATCGTGCAGGACTGGTATTGGTGGAAGACGGAAGGTGACCCCGTCTTCAATTCCAACTTCCCCGACGTTCCCGCCGAACTCAATCAATTGCATGATGAGCACGTCCACGCCATGATCTCGGTGTGGGGGCTCTTTGATACGAAGTCTGAAAATTACCGGGACCTCATAGCCCAGCACTTTGACGTGCCGAATGCTCACGTGTATGACGCTACAAACCCCAAGGCGCGCGACTTTTATTGGGATCACTTGGTCGGGAAGCTCTTCTCCCAAGGCTGGGACGCATTTTGGTTGGACAGCGCCGAGCCCGAAGAATACTGGCCCGACATGGGGGACGCGATTCTGCGCAACAAGCGCGTCGCCATCGGCAACGGCGCACAGTACACGAATGTATTTCCGTTCATGCACACTCTCGGAGTCCAGCAACACTGGAGAGCTACCAGCGAAAAGAAGCGGGTCTTCCTACTCACGCGATGTGCCTTCCTCGGCCAGCAAAGGGTTGGAGCCACGGTGTGGTCAGGGGACGTCTACGGCTCGTATTGGGGTTTGAGCCATCAAGTGGCCGCCGGGCTGAACTTCGCCCTTTCCGGATATCCATATTGGACGACCGATATCGGCGGTTATTGGCCACCTCATGACAAGCCTCTCGATGACCCGAAATTTCAGGAGCTTTACGCACGCTGGTTCGAGTACGGAACCTTCTGTCCGATTTTCCGTACCCACGGGCACCGATCACAAAATGAGCTTTGGGCTTACGACAAAGTGGAACCGATCCTGATCAACTACGACAAGCTTCGGTATTGCCTTATGCCTTACATCTATTCCCTCGCTTGGCGCGTCACCAACGAGGACTACACGATCCAGCGCCCGCTGGTGATGGATTGGCGCACCGATGGGAAAGCTCGCGACGTTGGCGATCAGTTCATGTTTGGGCCCTCTGTTCTTGTTAGCCCGGTGCTTCAGCCGGACGCTACTCGCAGAACTTTGTATCTACCAGATTCCCCGGCGTGGTACGACTTTTGGACCGGAGCATCACAGAAGGGAGGCCGTGAAATTGAGGCGGACGCCCCTTTAGATCGCCTTCCACTCTACGTACGTGCCGGTTCGATTCTTCCCCTCGGCCCTGAAATTGAGTACGCCGACCAGCAGCCGGCCGGACCCATCGAACTGCGGATTTACCCTGGAGCCGACGGCAAGTTCGAGCTGTATCAGGACGCGGGCGATAGCTACGATTATGAAAACGGTGCGCACTCGATCATTCCGCTTCACTGGTCGGAGTCAACACGAACTCTGACCATTGGGGACCGAGAAGGAAGTTATCCTGAAATGCCTCGAAGCATAGAAATTAAAGTTGTCTGGGTATCCGTCGGGCACGGTTCCGGCGTCACGCCCGTGGCCAATCCCGACAAGATCGTTGGATACACCGGGAAGGCAATTTCGGTACAGGCACCGTGAAATCCGTAATGAAGATGCCCGAGGTTGCGCGCGTCATCGGGATCGATGTGGTGCAGCCAGAGCTATTCGTGTGCGCATCAACCCAAAGGCGTTGCGGCAATCGTTCTCGCCAGGTGTCGCTAGGGAGGATATCGATGATAAAAACGAGATTGCTTTGTGTTGTGACGCTGTTGATAGCCGTCGCTCTAGGGCCTCGGCTTGCGGCGCAAGTGCAGACTGAAGTGCCTCCGGTGGTTCCCGGTGCGAAGCCTGTTACGGTGGAGCACATCAAAATCCACGGTACAGCGCTGGAAGGCAATCTGGAGGGGGATGCCGTTGACCGCGACGTTATCGTATTTTTGCCGTCCAGTTATGCTATCGAGAAGTCCCGTCGCTATCCAGTCGTGTATGCCTTGCACGGTTTTTCCATTGGAGCCGAGCAATGGACCCACGAGATCCATGTGCCGCAGACCATCGAGGGTGCTTTCGCCCAAGGCGCCAAAGAAACAATTGTGGTGCTGCCCGACTCGAAGACCGTGTATGGCGGCTCGATGTATTCGAGCTCCGTCACCACAGGCGACTTTGAGCGGTTCATCGCCCACGACGTGGTCACCTATATTGACGCTCACTACCGCACTATTCCTAGCCGCATGAGCCGGGGTCTGGCAGGCCATTCCATGGGCGGTTACGGCACCGCTCGCATTGGAATGAAACATTCTGACGTGTTCAGCAATCTTTATATCATGAGTGCCTGTTGCCTCTCGCCGATGGGCTCCAGGCCGGCAAATCCAGCCAGGCAGAAGGCTATGGCATCGGAAGAGAAGGAATTGGAATCGGTAAAGACTCCTGCCGATGCGGCTGGCTTGTCGTTCTTCGCCCGCGCTCAGCTCGCCTCAGCCGCGGCGTGGTCGCCCGACCCGAAGAATCCGCCGCTCTATCTTGACCTGCCCAGAAAAGATGGTGAGCCCCAGCCCGATGTGATTGCCAAATGGGCGGCCAATGCACCTTTGGCATTCATCGACCAATACATCGACAATTTGCGCCAGTATCGCGCCATTGCGATCGATGTGGGCGACCAGGATGGTTTACGATTCGACACGACCAAACTGCACGATGTCCTCGACACCTATGGCATTGCCAACAGCTTTGAGATTTACCACGGCACCCACACCAGCGCCGTCGCCTACCGTTTTAAGGACCACGTGATCCCGTTCTTCAGCCGGAATCTGTGTGCGACGGAAAACTGCAAGTGAGCGCTTCGTCTTTTCGTCCGGTAACAGCGGTATGTGCGCGCACCGGAGCGCGCGCTGTTAGTTCGGTCATGATCTGCCGCTCCGCGCGCTTACCTTTCGCTGGTGGTTCCTGTCTTCGCGGAACCGGACACCCGCTATTCCGGCGAGGCAATCTGGCCTTCAACACGGAAGTGCCCGGTGACCCCCGGCGCTCCGGTATCAGGCTGGCCGCCGCCGATGCTGATCGTGTAATCACCGCCGGCGATGATCGGATTGCTGTCCTCCGTCACCATGCTCAAGTCCCGGTTCTTCAGCTCGAAATGAACCTTCTGACTTGCGCCCGGTTCGAGGTGAATGCGCTGGAATCCGCGGAGAGCTATTCGCGGCGCCCCTTTCACGGGCGGGAATTTCAGATAAACCTGCACCACTTCATCCCCCGCCACCTTTCCCGTGTTGGTCACCGTCACATCCGCTCCAACCGGATCGCCCGCATTCACGGCTGCCTGTGGCAGGGTGAGATCGCTGTAGGCGAAGGTCGAATAACTCAGGCCATAGCCGAAAGGATAAAGCGGCTTTCCCTGGAAGTAGCGGTAGGTGCGGCCTTCCATTGAGTAGTCTTCAAAATGGGGCAGCTGGCTGATGTCCTTGTAGAAAGTGACCGGCAAACGACCCGCAGGATTATTCTTCCCACTCAGCGTTTCGGCAATCGCCGCGCCGCCTTCTTCGCCGGAATACCACGCATCGAGAATCGCATTGGTGTGTTCATTGGCCCAGTTGACGGCCAGCGCGCTGCCATTCATCAGCACGACGACCAGGGGTTTGCCGGTCGCGGCGACGGCTTTGATAAGGGCTTCTTCCGGTTCGGGCAGATCAATGCTGGTGCGGTCTCCGCCCAGGAAACCAGGTTCGCTCACCGGCATCTCTTCGCCTTCGAGCTGGCTGGTGATCCCGACGACGGCAATCACAACATCGGCATTCTTCGCCGCCGTAACGGCTTCCGGCGAAGGGGCATTGTTCACCTTCGCCCAGATCAGCTGCGCGCGCGGCTGGCCTCCGCCCGTGTTTCCGTAGTTGACGGCCAGCGCGACTTTCTGCCCCTTGTCCAGATGGACGCGCCCGACCTTTGCTTCGACTCCGTGGGTTCTGAACTCCTGCGCGACCGTCTTGCCGTCAACCGCCACCCCGGCAAAGCCGTCGGCGCGTATGCCTATGAGGTAGTCGCCGGAATCCGGCGGCGTCAGGAAACCCGTCCACTCGACGCCAATAGCCCTCTTCCCTGCGACCTCCGCCGGCAGATTGCTTTCGCTGAGGTTGATATTCGGTTCAGTCCGGCTCGTGAGCGGTGTCGGCCTCGCTCCGGGCTCCAGCGTGACTCCCTGCCAGCTGCTGTACTCCGCCTTGAGACCGGGTTTGCCATCTTCAGTCGTCAGCACACTGTCCGGCACAGGATCTCCGTCGTTGCGCAGGAACTGGGTTCCCGGAACGAACGTGATCTTCGCGTTCGGGAATTCGGTTTTGAGGCCTTCCAGCACGGAGACGGAATGCGTCGGAATTCCGGTGTAGTTGCCCAGCAGCACGCGAGTCTGATCGGCGAGCGGGCCAACCACGGCGATTTTTGTGATTCCTGATTTGAGGGGCAGAGTGCCATCGTTCTTCAGCAGAACCATGGACTCATTCGCCAGCTTGCGAGCCATGGCGCGGTGCTCAGCGCTGTCGAGTTCCTTCTCACCGATCTTCGTGTAAGGAACCATTTCCGGCGGATCAAACATTCCCAGCTTGATCCGCGCCGTAAAGAGTCGGATAAGCGCCGTGTCGATCGCACTTTCAGTGAGATAGCCCTGCTGTACAGCTTCGATGTACGGCCTGTAGTCGTGGTCGTCCTTCACCTTGGCAAGAAAGTCGATGCATTCATTGTCCATGCCGCGTTCCAGCGAAATCGCCGATGCTTGTGGCTGCGTGGTGCGGAAGCGGTGGCCGCTGAAGATGTCGCGGACGGCGCCGCAATCCGAGACCACATACCCCTGGAAGCCCCACTTTCCGCGTAGCTGATCCTCCAGCAGGAACTCGCTGGCGCAGGCCGGCTCGCCGTTGATGGAGTTGTACGCGCACATCACGGATCCCGCGTGGCCTTCCACGACGGTGGCGCGAAACGCCGGCAGGTACGTGTCTAACATGTCGTGCTTGCTGACGTCCACGTCGGTGAAGTGGCGGGTAGGCTCGGGCCCGCTGTGCACGGCGTAGTGCTTCGGCGTGGAGATCGTGCGGTAATAGTGGGGATCGTCGCCCTGCATCCCGGTGACAAAGGCCACGCCCATGCGCGAGGTCAGGAACGGGTCCTCGCCGTAAGTCTCCTGCCCGCGTCCCCAGCGCGGGTCGCGGAAGATGTTGATGTTGGGCGACCAGAAATCCAGTCCCTCAAAAATATCGCTATGGCCGGCGCGCACGGCCCGCGCGTGCTTGATTCGCGCTTCGATGCTGATCGCCACCGCCATTTCATGGATGGCCGGGACGTCAAACGTAGCCGCCAGGCCAATCGGCTCTGGGAACTCGGTCGTTCCGTCCACGGCGACCCCGTGCAGGGCTTCGCTCCACCAGTCGTACGCCGGGACGTTCAGCCGCGGGATCGCGCGCGCTTGGTTCACCAGTTGCGAGGCCTTCTCTTCAAGCGTCATGCGGTGTATCAAATCCGCCGCCCGCTGCTCGGGCGACAGGTTGGGATTCATGTATGGCAGGTTCGCAACGTCCTGTGCCGTAGCGGCGGAGGCGATGAGGGCGATGCAGGTGATGAGAAGAGGTAATGTACGCTTTCCAGAAGGGTTCATCTTACCCTCCAAATGGGTGTCGAAGCGCACCCGCGCAGTCTGCAAAAATGGCCGGAGCGCCCCAGATTCGCTGAGAAGGATAAGCGCGCGCGGTCGGGCTGTCAACCGAATTCCACTTGCTTCGCTCCCAGCAGCCCGCCTCGCCCCGGTTTGGGCGGCGGCGTCTCTGCATTGGACGGACGCGAAGAACCAAACGCGGCCTGCGGCTGGTCATCGTGGACGGGTCGGAGGGGCTGCGGGCCGCGCTGGCACTGGTCTGGCCGCAGGTCCCCCCGCAGCGCTGTTGGGCCCATAAGCTGCGGAACATCGCCGACAAGGTGCCCCAGAAGGAAGGCTCGTGCGTGCGCGAGGCCGCGGCCCTGTATCAGGCCCCCAGCCGGCACGGCCGCCCAAGGGATTTTTCAGCGCTGGGCGCGCAAGTGGCGCCCCCCTCGCCCGCGTGCGGTCGCCGGCGTGGAACGGGACCTGGAGGAGTTATTGGCCTTCTATGCTTTTCCTGCCGCGCACTGGCGGAAGATTCGCACCACCAACATCATCGAGCGCGCCTTCCGCGAGGTGCGGCGCCGCACGCGCCCCATGTCGAGCTTCACCAACCCGGCGAGCTGCGATCGCATCGTCTTCGGCGTCATCAGTCACTTGAACCGCTCCTGGGAGAGAAAACCCCTCAAGGAATTTACACAAGATGCTTGACGCTACCTCTCGATACGATGTCTTGCTATTCCTTGGAGGGCGGTTTACGATCGCCTGAGCGGCTGATCTGTTGGTTTCCTCAGCCGAGCATACATTGGGGGGCGATATGCCAAATCCCGGACAGCGTTTGTGTCAATCGCCTTGGGTCAGGATTACGCTGCTCCTTGGATTCGGTCTCCCTGCCTTTTTGGCCCAGCCCGGATGGAGCCAGGAGATAGGGATGATCGGCGGATATGTGCGTGGCCCCGATGGGCGTGCGCTTTCCAGCGGTGTGACCTTGACGTTGGAGACCGAAGACGGCGAGCTGGTGAGAACGCAGTCGGCCAATCAGGACGGACAATTCGAGTTCGTGGACCTCCGCAAGATGCGTTATCGTCTGACGGCAACGGCAGAGGGATTCGAAGCCATGCAGCAATTCTGCGACCTGAGGACGCCTTCGGCCCGGGCTTTAGTCAGTTTTTTTCTGACCCCGATGGGCGGGACGAAGAGGGAGGAAGGGCTCGCTCCGAGTTTGACTGACCAACAGGCGCCCAAGAAGGCGCGTGAAGAATACCGCAAAGGGATTGGCGCATTCGCAAACGGGGAGTATTCCAGCGCTCGCGGCCACCTCGAGAAAGCAATCACTGATTACCCCTGCTTTGCGCGGGCGCAAACCCAATTGGCCCTCACGCTGGTCTACATGGGCTCGTCCAGCCAGGCCGAAGCACCCCTCCGCAAGTCCATTGAATGCGATCCAGGATACTACGAGGCTCACCTTGCCCTGGGACAAGTTCTCAACCTGGAGAAGAGGTTTGACGAGAGCGAGAAGATCCTGGCGGAAGGACTAAGGCTCTCCCCCGGCTCGTGGCAGTTCTATTACCAACTTGGGGTCGCCCATTTCGGTTTGCGTCAGTACGACAAGGCAGACCTCGACTACCAGAAAGTCCTGAGTTTCAACCCCACCCCTCCTCCCGAATATCATGTGAAAGTTGCCGACGTCTATCTGGCCCAGGAAGCATACGACAAAGCCTATGCCGAGATGCAGGCTTACCTGCAAGCCCAGCCCAGCGGTCGCTTCGCCGAGAAAATACGAAAGATAGTCCGGGAGATGGAAACGGCTGGCGTCTTGGACAGGTCCCGGCTGCACTAGCTCTCTCAAAGCCTGACGATGTTCCTGGGGCGAAGTCCAGCCGGGCCTATACCCACCGCGAGCAAAGCAGCTAAGAAGCCCCCAGCGCACTAAACGCCCGACGATCGGGCCGATGGTCCTCTGGACCGTTCCGGAAAGTCGCCGGGCATGGCCCGGCTGCGCGAGGGAAGCAAACTTTCTGCGAACTCTTCCCGACCACGTGTAGGCGCGCGTGTGCGGACAGCTAGGGTCGAGAAGAGGATGCCTTAACTCTTCGTCTGGCGGGCAGAAGACTTGAAGAGCTTCACAAGCTGCACGGAAAGAAAAGGGGCGACCCGCTGCCGGATCGCCCCCACACAAGAGTCTTTACCAGCTGTTAGAACACGAACCTCAATCCGAATTGAATTCGGCGTGCATCCCAGGTGGACGTCACCGCCCCGAAACTTCCGGAAGTGAAATTCGTGTCCACGTTTTGGAACTGGGTATGGTTGAAAGCATTGAAGAAGTCAGCGCGGAACTCGAATTGCGCCCCCTCCTTGGGAATCCCGCTGAACCTCTTGAGGACCGAGATATTCCAGTTGTTGCGACCGGGGCGAGACACGACGTTACGCCCTTCAGTCCCCCAAGTAAGGGCAGCAGGCGCCGCAAATGCGGCAGTATTGAACCACTTGTCTACAGTCTTCGGTCCCGCGTTGGGATCGCCGGTGAGGTCGGGCCGCACGTTCCCAACACCCGCTCCGACATTGTCGCCCGGGTAAGTCACCGTTACGTGTGGCCCCGTCTGGAACGTGGTGATCCCGGAGAGTTGCCAGCCGCCCAGGCCCTTGCGCACGAAAGCATTAGAATGGTTCCTGAACAACGGCACCTCGTAGATGTAGTTCATCGTCAGGACATGCCGAATGTCCCAATCCGCAGATCCGCGACTACTGGTCAAGTCATACGGGTTGTAGGCGAACGTCGCGTTGTCTCCACTGGCGAAGTCGATGGTGTGCGCCCACGTATAGGCGCCTTGGAAAGTGAACCCGTGATAGTTGTCCGTGCGCAGGCTCGCCTGGAGTGAGTGGTAGTTGCCGGAGGTCGAATTCTCGGCATAGTTGATGGCGCTAAAGCCGAGATACGGCCGAATCGAGTTTACGCCGATCGTGCCAGCGTACACGTCCGCTCGCCGCGCATCGTCCGGCAGGGGCATGTTGATGTTTCGATTAATCGACTGATGGTAGTTCCCGTTGCCCACATAGCCGATTGACAGGACCGTGCGCGGCATCAGCTCGCGCTGAATGCCGAAACTCCACTGTTGGCTGGTGGGAGGCAGGTACGGCTTGTCCAGGGCTTGCGCGAAGGCCCCTGGGAAGATCGGCACCGCTGCCTTCGCCCCATTCAGCACACTGACACTGGGATCGGTGAAATACACGAGGCTCACGTTGGGGTCGAAGGAGAAGGGAGGATTGGGGCCGCCGTTATAGACGTCGTTGCCCTGAATCCGCTCGTAGAACATGCCAAACCCGCCGCGCAGGACGGTCTTGCCGTTTCCGGTCAAATCGTAGGCGAATCCCACGCGCGGACCGATGGTGTTGTAGTGATTGTCAACCAGGCCGCGGGGGATGCCGTTCTTTCCCGCGAGCCCCACTCCGTTCATGTAGAAAGGAATGTTGGAAAGGGGCACACCCTCGACCGTGGTAAACCCCGGCCCGGTACTATCAAGGCTCCCGTCCGAGTTGAAGATGGGTGCGTCAGCAGGGTTGTACAGGCTAGGGTAGAAATTCGACTGACGATTCTGAACCTCGTAAACATGTGGCATGATCTCCCAACGGACGCCCAGGTTCAAGGTCAAGCGCTTGGTGGCTCGCCAGCTATCCGTGAAGTAAAAGGAGAGCGTGGTGGTGCGCCAGTGCCCGCGGTCCTGGATGGCCAGTTCGTGGTATGAATTGGCCAAACCCAGGAGGAAGTCCGCGACATCAGAGCCTGTGAACCTGCCATTGAAGGTGTAGCCACCCTGAGTCTGCCCGAAAATGTCCTGATTCTTGCGGTAGCGCATGAACTGCCCGCCGAACTTCAGGGCGTGGCTTCCAGCCATCTTGCTGACGTCATCGCGAACCTGCTGGCTGTCAGCAGCATTGTGCCAAGGCCAGGACCCGGTATCGTAGTTCGTGCCCATCTGGTCCTGAAACTGTATTACCGGCATGCGGTCATCCAGGTTGCCCGGGAAAAACTCCTGGAGGGTCATGCCGCTGGGCTTGGCAAAAACGCCGACAGGCGTGAGCCAAATCCGGTTGCCATTGTAGTTGTACGCGACCTCGTTCAGGAGGGTCGGGCTGATAGTAATAGTGGCATGTAGTACCGCGCTCTTACCCGGATTCTTGAAATTGGTACCGAGAGTGGGGTACGACATGCCAGCCCACAGCGTGGTCATCGTCTGCTGGAGGACCGCGTCATTGATGAAGTGACCCATGACGGCAACCTTATCGGAGAAGTTGTGGTCCACGCGTATGATCTCTTCGCGAACGTTGGTAGGTACCATGCGTGAACCTGTGTACCGGCTGCCGAAGTTGGGCAGGGGTATGGCGCCAGTGTTCCAGAACAACGTGGCGTTGGGGTCAATCAACGAGGCGGGGATCACATTGTTCGGGAAGGGCTCGCCGGGCGTCACTCCTGCAGCGGCGAACTTGGCCAGCATTGCTGGGTCGCCGACCTCGGCCGCCGTAGGAACCATAATAGTTGTGGCATAGCCCGAGAAGTCGCCGTCCCGTAGTGCCTGCGGAGGGGAATTGGGGCTGACCGTGCTCCCCAAGCGGATCTTTCGCCACTCCTGGTTGAAGAAGAAGAACGTCTTGTTTTTTTGCGTATTGTACTTGCCGGGAATGTAGATCGGCCCGCCCAGGTTCCAGCCAAAGTTGTTAAAGCGCAGCACGGGAGCCGGGGCGGCGCGCGTCCCGTCCGCGTTGCGCGGTACGGCGTTAGTGAAGAAATTAACGGCATCCACGGCGTCGTTGCGCAGGTATTCGTACGCCGAGCCGTGGAAATTCCTGGCTCCAGACTTCAGCATCATGTTCACGGTGCCCCCTGACCCGATGCCGAAGTCTGCCCCATAGTTGCTGGTCATGACTTTGAACTCAGCCAGGGCGTCCATGGAAGGCATGACGGTGACGCACCCGCCGCATCCCCGGTCGTAGTCCTCGCCCCCGTCAATCATCCAGATGTTGTGGTCATTGCGGTTGCCGTTGAAGCGGATGCTGCTGTCGCCCCCTACCGGAATCGGCAGGGTGAAATCCGGCATGGCCGACACGACGCCCGTAGTGAGCGTGGCCAGAACAAAGAAGCTGCGTGTGTTCACCGGAAGCTGGGTCAGCTGTGTGCCGGAAATCAGGTCGCCCACCTCGCCGGATTCGGTTTGCACTTTTACCACCGCCTCCGACACCGTCACGTTCTGCGTGACTTGGCCCACCTGCATGGGAATATCGACCCGGACCCGGTCGTTCACGTTCAACACGATTCCGGTCTGCGAATAGGTCTTGAACCCGGGAGCCTCCGCTTTGATCTCATACGTCCCAGGAACGAGTTCAGGAGCCAGGTAGGCGCCCGAAGTGTTGGTTTCCAACGTGCGAGCAACACCCGTCAGGGTGCCGGTGATTGTAATCTTGACCCCCGGCATGACTGCACCGGATGAGTCAGTGACGGTGCCGGTAAGCACGGCCTTTTCTTGGCTGAAGCCGGCTGCGGGAAGAAGCAGCAGCCCAAAGCACAGCAGCCCAAAGCAGAGGTGCCGCGAACGAAGAACATGTGTCTTCATGGGATACCTCCTTGAGGTTTTGCAGAAATCGGAAACACACAGGGACGCGACGAGGACCACAGGCCTTGCCCTTCCCCTGTGCCTCCCCATGACCCGACGCCCGACAAGACATCCAGCAGGGATTCGACGCTTGGAGATTTGACGCGAAGGCTCCGCCGCAACGGGAAAATGTTCCAGCGGCCCCAGGGCTTGGGATTGCCACTCCACCCACCGCAGGAGGCAAAACCAAGCCTAGTCTTTCGGACCAATGCTAATGGTCGAACCCCCGATTGTCTAGACCCCAATTTGCGGAACATGTCAGACATTTTGCGTCAACGCCCAAGTGACCCAAGTTTTGTCGAATTCTGCTTGAAAACCGATGGGCCTTGAGCTATAAGCCAGTGATGTGCCTTAACTTGCGCCACTCCGGAGCAGGGAGGGAAGCCATGACCAGAACCCGTGCCATCGCACGGATACCTCAGGTGGCCCTACTGCTGGAAACCTCGACGGAATATGGGCGGGGACTGCTTCGCGGCATTGTGCGTTACTCTCGTTTGCACGGGCCGTGGTCGCTGTATGTTGCCCCCGGGCATCTCGAGCAGGCTCTGCCCAAGGCGAAATCCTGGAGCGGAACGGGCATCATCGCCCGCATCCACTCGCCGGAAATGGCAAAGGAAATCCGTGCCACGGGGCTTCCCTTCGTCGCCTCTTCCCTGGACGAGTTCCGCTCGCCCCGACGCGGAGACAGGTTCGGCGAAATCCGCACCAATTCCGCGGGCATCGCCCACATGGCGGCGACTCACTTGGCAGACCGAAGCCTGCGTCATTTCGCGTTCTGCGGATTTCACGGCTGCGCGTGGTCAGCAGGCCGCGAAGAAGCTTTCTCTCAATACTTGAGCGACCGGGGCTTTCAGGGCCAGGCGCACCGGATCGAGTTAGGGAACTGGATGCATTTGCCCAAGTGGATCGAGGATTGGGAGCATGAGCAAAAGATTCTCCTGGCCTGGCTCAAATCACTACCTAAGCCCGTGGGTCTGATGGCCTGCAACGATATTTGTGGACGGGAGGTGCTGCAGGCGTGCTCCGCTGCCGGACTGCGAGTACCCGATGACGTGGCCGTGGTAGGCGTGGACAACGACGAGTTGATGTGTGAGTTGTCCAATCCTCCTCTCTCCAGCATCGCCTTGGATGTGGAAAAGGCGGGGTACGAAGCCGCCAGACTCCTCGACAGCCTGATGTTCGGCCACTCGGCGGAAGAACGGGTTGTGCAGGTCGAGCCGGTCTATGTGGTGACCCGCCAGTCAAGTGAGATCCTGGCCCCGGATGACCCTCGCGTGGCCACCGCGCTGCACTTCATCAAGGATTGTGCCGCGCAACCCATCAACGTCCAGCATGTTGTCGAAGAAGCGGGTGTGTCTCGACGAACGCTCGAGAGGCGATTCTCGCGCGCTCTCGGTCGATCCATCAGTTCAGAAATCACGCAGTACCGACTGGAGCGGGCGAAACGGCTGCTTCTCGAGACCGAGTTGCCCTCGTACCGCGTCGCCAACGCAGCCGGGTTCGGAACTGTCAAAACCTTCAACCGCGTCTTTCGTCACGCGACGGGCGTTTCCCCGGGGCGCTTTCGGCAGAACGCACAGGCCTGAGATCGTTCACACCTTACGCCGCGCGCTCGCGCCGGTCCGGGGGCGTTAGAACTTTTTTGAAACCACCGTCTTCAAGGCTTGGTTGTCCAGCGTCAGGTCTGCCACGATGTGCTTCAGCCGATGATTCTCGTCTTCCAACTGCCGCAGCCGGCCCGCCTCACTTACCTCCAAGCCCCCTTGGCCGCCTGGCGAGCCGTGAAGTATCCTGCCTGCTGCTCCGCAAGACGGCAGAGAGCGTCGTGATCGGGAGTTCTCTTAGCCACGGTTTTCATTGTGTGGAAAACCTTCGGATATACACAAGTTTCTGCGCACATTATGCCGGAACAAGGCATACCTGTTGAGCCCGAACATCGCGCAAGGTGCAGTTGATTTCAACCGGAATTTTCCCGCGGCCAACGGATTGGGAGACACTATTCCTGGCCGGGGGAAGGGTGTCGCTCCTCGGACGACGATGCCGTGACATTTAAGACCTTATGATGTTTCCAGAAAGGGTGAGAGAGCTTCCTCAAACGTCGCTGATGCGCGACAGGCCGCGGTTTGTAGCTCTTGGGCGGATCCCCTGTCCAAACACATCAATTTGATGTTGCCGTAGGCGGATGGCGGAGGCTGTCGATGGACTGAACCCTTGAAATGAGACAGTCAGGATGGGCACACTTTGCACTGGGAAAGAGGTGCAAAGTGAAGCGGACGCGATACTCACGGAAGTTCCAGCGGATGGCTGTTGAGCGAATGAGGACCTGCGAAGATGTGGGCCAATTGGCACAAGAGCTGGGGGTGACGCGACGGTGCCTCTACAAGTGGCGCAGGAAACTCGATCTGGTAGAACCAGGAGAAGAGTCGGCTCGCCCGAGCACCCACGAATCGGCCTACCGTAAACAGGCCCAACAGTTGAAGCGGCTGTTAGCGGAAAAGGCGATGGAAGTGGATTTTTTCAAGGGTGCCTTGCAAAAAGTCGAGGCTCGACGCCAGAGTCGCGGCGGTTCTGGCGAGATGGCATCTACGACCAAATCCGGGAAATGATGTCGTTGCAAGGTAGCCTGAGTATCGAGCGCATGTGTGAGCTGGCCAGAGTCAGCCGGGCCAGTTTCTACCGGTCCCTGCGGGAGCAACGGCCGGTTGAGGAAGAGATGGAAGTTCGGTCGGCCATTCAGCAGATCGCTTTGGGCCATCGCCACCGCTACGGATATCGGCGGATCACGGCGGAACTACGGCGGCGGGGAATGCCGGTGAACCACAAGCGGGTTCTGCGGATCATGCGAGAAGACAACCTGCTGGCCGTGCAGCCGCGGAGCTTCGTGGTGACCACGGATTCCGATCATGGCTTCGAGGTCCATCTGAACCTTGCCGGCCGCATGAAATTGACCGGCATCGACCAGCTCTGGGTTGCCGACATCACCTACATTCGGCTGAAAGCGGAATTTGTCTATTTGGCCGTGATCCTCGATGGGCACTCGCGCAAAGTGGTGGGCTGGGCGCTGGAGCGGACGCTGGCGAGCCGGCTGGCAGTGGCTGCGATCAAGCAGGCGATCGCGAAACGGCAACCGCTCCCTGGCCTGGTCCATCACTCGGATCGGGGAGTGCAATACGCGTGCGCAGAATACGTGGCCATCCTCAAGCAGCACGGGATGATTCCAAGCATGAGTCGTCCGGCAAACCCGTATGACAACGCCAGCTGCGAAAGCTTCATCAAAACCTTGAAACGGGAGGAAATTTACGCCCGCCGATACGACAACCTGGAACATCTGCGGGCGAACATCGAAGAATTCATCGAGGAGTATTACAATCGACAGCGGTTGCACTCCGCGTTGGGCTACCGGTCTCCGGAGGAGTTCGAACAGCAAAGCGAGTCTGGCAGCCCGGCCCCCGATTTCCGGAGTGCAACCATACAGTTTTTTGAGAACGATGGGAACGAGATGAGGGTTTCTAAAGTGGTGGCCGGAGAAGGGGACTCAATCGCCGTCCCCTTCCCCAGACCCCATCCCCTGCTTTCAGATACGCGGAAGGCTCAATGAAAAAAAGGCAGGTGTGCCCAATCAATTTGTCTCACTATAGGGGTTCGCCCCACAGCGTGGGGTACAAGTTAGGCCCGCACGTTGCGGCGCAAATAAAGAACCTGAATACGGCTGTGCCCGAGCTCTTGCAAGATCTTTCCAGTGGAAAGCCTTCCGCTGGTCTGGGGGGCCGGCACCGCTTGAACGCCGCCCAGCAACAGCAGATAGAAGACTTATTGGCTCGTAATCAAGACTTCGTCGCACGTGTTTTCGAGCGCGGTGCGGCGTCCGTTGGGTATATCGCCGCGAGTGCGATCTGGCTTTTCCTCATTCCCATTCTGGCCGCCTTCATCTTGCGAGACGGACGGCCGATGGCGGATGCCATGATCGAAGCCCTTGAGCGGCATGGGGATCCCACGCGGGTCAAGCGCATCCTGCGGCAGGTTGATACAATGCTGGGCCAGTACATGCGGGCCCAGCTCGCCTTGGCGGGCCTCTCCTTCGGCTTCTATTCCGCCTCGATGCTGATCCTGAAATTCCCGTTTGCGATCGCGTTGGGCCTTCTGGGAGGTGCTCTGGAGTTGCTGCCTGTAGTGGGATGGATGATCTCTGGTGTGACCTTTCTAACAGTCGGTTTCCTGACTCACTCACACTGGATCTGGATGGCGGGATTGTTGGTGGGGTGGAGGCTGGTGCAGGATTATGTGAACTCGCCGCGCATCATGGGTAACAGCTTGGAGCTACAGCCCCTGACCGCGGTGTTTGCGCTTATGGCGGGTGGTCAGGCGGGTGGAATTGCGGGTGTGTACCTCTCGGTACTGAGTGGTCTGGGGTTTTTGTACCACTTTCAGAGTGAGTTCTCGGCTCTTTCGGGGCCAGTCAGGGCGCGGCTAGCCGCGCCCTGACTGGCGAATTCGTTCGGCGTCCGCTCTCCGAGAGCCCGGTGAGGACGGCTCTCATTGTACTCCCGCCGCCATGCCTCGATGATCTCTTTGGCTTCACTCAGCGTCATGAACCAATGGGCATTCAAGCACTCTTGTCGAAAGGTCCCGTTGAACGATTCCACGTGGGCATTGTCGGTGGGCTTGCCGGGCCGGGAGAAGTCGATCCGCACGCCGTGCTGATAAGCCCACATGTCCATCGCCTGACTGGAGAATTCACTGCCATTATCGCAGAACAACATCTTCGGCGCTCCCCGCGGCCCCTTGATCCGGTTCAACACCCTCACGACGTCCTCTCCTTTCAAGCTCTGCCCCACCTCGATCGCCAGGCTCTCTCGCGTGAACACATCGACGACGGTCAAGGCACGGAACCGTCGCCCGTCGGCCAACTGATCCGCCACGAAGTCCAGACTCCACACTTGGTTGGGTCCGGTCGGCTTCTGCCGCTCCCGCCTGTGGATGGCCACCCGGCGCCGCCGTCGCCGCCGCTGTCGGAGCGTCAATCCCTCTTCTCTATAGAGTCGGTACACCAGATATCTTCCCACTTTCCAGCCCTCCCGGTTGAGCAGCGCCAGGATCTTCCGATATCCGTAACGCACTTGAGCCTGGGCGATCTCCCGGATACGCATGCGCAAGGCGGTCCGTGGATCCTTGTGACTGCGATACCGGTAGGTGCCTCGGTTCAGCCGACCCACCCTGCAAGCCCGCCGCTGGCTTACCCCATAGTTGCCGCATAGGTGCTCAACCACCGGACGCCGCCGCGAGGGCTTCAGAGTTTTTTTCCCAGTACGTCCTGGAGCATCACTTTGTCCAGCGTCAGGTCCGCCACCAGCCGCTTCAGCCGAACGTTCTCCTCCTGCAACTGCTTCAGCTGGCGCACCTGGTCGACCTCTAAGCCTGTGTACTGCTTCTTCCACCGGTAATAAGTTTGTTCCGAGATCCCCACTTTACGGATCAGCTCCGC
>Ga0208457_1000602_pt1 | contig 33805 bp, 19 predicted proteins | sample June2015DPH_10_1_FD_185513 | JGI IMG/M metagenome (GOLD analysis project Ga0208457, IMG submission 185513) | Peatland microbial communities from SPRUCE experiment site at the Marcell Experimental Forest, Minnesota, USA - June2015DPH_10_150... | ecosystem: Environmental > Terrestrial > Soil >... | reverse complement strand
CCTGGACCTCATCCACGCGCTTGTGAATCCGGAAAAGGCCATTGTAGCTTCCTCGAATGATCAGCGTCTGGACCGTGATCAACGGTGGCAGGCCCTTGCGTTTCCGGTGCAGGAAACTGACCCCTTCAGCCACGCACCCCGGTGGAAAGTAGGTTTTGCGGAAGCTGCGGATTTGGACGGTTCGGGCGAATCGGTCCTGCAGCGCTTTGGTGACAGCCTGTTGCGTGAATGGCCAGTTCCAGGCCAACACGATCAGCACGATGCCCGCGATGACTATGAGCGACGCTCCTATGACAAGCCACCAGCCTCCAGGCGCCCACCGCTGTCCCGGCGTGTGGACCTCCCCCGCGCCGCCGCGTGTAGAAATCGTGGAATACTCCCCAGTCACTTGTATAACGCTCCGATGTATTTAGGCTTATACGGAATTCCCCATCATTATCAGGTGCATCGCTTTTTTAACGTGAATGATCTTCAGGTCAATCGGCCCGGAATTCGCCGTACTCTGTTGAGTGTCCACGGCGTCCTCCTCTCCTCGTCGCCAAATAGGCGAGAGAAACCTTAAGACCTAGTGTCCTTATATCCTGTGGGGAGTTTACGTGTCAGCTCAGTATTGCTCATACGTCTGGTCAAAAGTGCTCGTTCTATTTATACGAAGGGGAAAATGCAGTGAAGGCTTAACCAGAATTTCCGATTTAGGCTTCCCTGCTTGTTCCTGCGAACAATTCGACCGAATTGCGTTGATTGAGGTCATCGAAGTTGCCTGATAAGTTCTCTCATGTTGCCAAGTGTTGACCTATGAAGGTTGCAGGCCGCTTCGTTGGACTCCAGCAGGTGAAACGGGCTTTTCGAAGCATTGGGCAGATTCCCATAGTCTCCTCTTGCGAAACGCCCGAGTTTTTACTTCAGCCGCGGCCTCACCTTTTGGATGTACTCGTCAAACACCTGGCGGTTGTGTTCCGGGCCGGTGGTCGTGCCGCGCCGCAATTTCCCTTCTCGTTATTGCCCTCCCCACGCTCGCAGGCGCGCTCAGGGGGCTCCGAGTTTCAAGGCCTCGACCAGGTCGCCGGCCCGGCGGAATTCAGCCTTGTTCCCACCCAGCGCGTAGATCGAGGCCGTGTAGGAGTACGCTGCTGGCAGAGCCGTCAACGCGACAATCTCGCGCGGCGCCATCAGGGCAGCCGCTTCGGGAAGGTCCGTGATGCGGAGGATGTTCAGGAATTGCGGCCCCACCCAGTGCGTATCCGGCGGACGATCCAGGACAGCCCGCGCGGGCCGGCCATCAAAGATGGCGGCATATAACGCCAGGACACCCATCTCGCCTTTGCCATAGACGGAGATCTGAGCGGGGTCCACACGGAGGTCGCTCACCATAAAATCCACGGCCCGCATGATGTCCCACACTTGCATGGATTCGACGGTTTCACCCATGATTTCGGCGGTCCTCTCCAGCGTTACCCATTGGCGGTCATCAATAGGAAAATCTGTGGCCCGGGGCTGGAGGACGAGGACATCGGCCTTCCCCAGCAAGGGAAGCAATGCATCAAAGTCCACGCCGGAAATGGAATCATGGCGGCCCTTTACGTAGATCAGAGCAGGGCGGGATCCTGCGGATTGTCGGGGGCGGAATAGGAGGCCCGAGACCCGCAGGGAAGACTCACTGGCAAAACTCACATCGAATACGTCGGCATAACCGTTGGCCCAGGTGTCCGAGTTGGGCTTGCGGACGGCATCGAGAGGAACGGGCGATTGCGGAAAGGCCCGGAAAACCTTCTCCCGGAGTTGGGTGAGGAGCTGTTCTCGCCGCGCCGACCAAGCGGCTTCCGTCTTCCACATTTCGAGGGTCACCGGGTGAGTAAACTCATCCTGAATGCGGTAATTCCGCGCATCAGAAGGCGCTTTCGCCAGGCAGACCAGGTCCTGTTCAGGTATTCTTTCCGCGGCGCCCGGGACCACGGGTGAGCGATCACCCTGGAGCCACTGTTGAATCCAGGCATGGGCCTGGGCCTGGATGGAGGGCGTGTCGCTGTGGCCGACGTCCTCATCATAGACTTCCACCTTGTCCGGGGCCCCGTACCATGCATAAACCTTCTTGAGCTTCTCGTAGACAGCGTTGTAGCCCGCGGGAGGAAACATGGGATCACGACGCGCGTCCAGGAACTTCAGTGGACGTGGCGCTATCAAGGCGCCGGCCAGGGACAAGTCCTGTTGATAAATGTTGGGATAGAAGATGCAGTCGCAATTCTCTTCGACGCCATGGTTCACAGCCTGGCTTTCCACGGTGTAGGTGCCGTGCACGGGCACCACCACCGCAAAGCGCTCGTCCACCGCGCCCGCGTACCAGGAGATGGCACCGCCGCCGGACACTCCCGTCAGGGCAAGGCGCCGGGGATCGACTTCCGGGCGCGACTCGAGGAAATCCACGGCGCGCATGGCGTTCCAAACTTCCACTCCAGCGGGCGTGTAGCCGAGCGACAACCACTGCCACATATTCTGATCGTAAAGGCCGTGGTGAATTCCGGGAACCTCCCCAAATTCCAGGGTGTCCAGCACCAGCGCCACGAACCCATGTTCCGCAAACCACATGCCGTGGTGTTGGTAGTGAGTTTTGGCGCCCGTGGGCCCCGGCGAGTGGCCGCAGACGTAGACCACCGCCGGAAAGGGCTTCGTGCCGCGCTTGGGGATGTAGAGATTGCCGGTCACATAGAGACTTGGCAGGCTTTGATAAACGACCTTCTCGATCCGGAACGCGGGCCTCTCAACGGCTCCGGTGATGACCGCATGCAGAGGGGTCTTGGGGGGTAGCGGATCCAGGCCCAACATGTAGAGCAGTCGTTGTCGAACCTCGGATCTTCGGGCTTCCCATTGCTGACGGTTTTCTCCCTCGCTGAGTGCCTGCCGGCTGATCCGCTCGCCGCGCTGAATCAAGCACTGATAGAAATCCTGCCGGCGTCGCTCTTCAGGACTGGCCTGGTCAGCGGCGTGAAGCGGCATGGCACCGAGGCTCGCCACCAGAAGCAGCGCGAAGATGACGCGCCCGGTGAGCTTGCGGACCCTGCGTCCGTGATGAAGACCTGGTGTCATCGATCCTCCCAGCGCGAGCGTGAATCTCTTTCCGCTTTCAGGTCTCGGCGGGGCCCCATGGCTTGCGGCGGCAGGTGCGGAACGTGGCAAACCCCAAGAAGCCCGGTGAGGGCGGGGGCACCCCGGTCCCTCGTCAGATGGGTGGGACTGTGTCCCCGTCCTGTTCGAAGGCATCCACGATGTACGGGAGATTCTTCTCGGAACTCCAATGGACGTCGCGGATGTAAGATGCTAAGGCCTCGCTGTTTCCCGCCTCGACGAGACGAATGATCTCCCGATGTTCCTCGACGGATTTGATGAGCCAGTCTGCCAGGGAGCTGGTACGGGCAGGGAAAACATATATGAGCGCACGAACTGAGTCGCAAGTTTTGCACAGAATCGGATTGTCAAGCTTCCCCAGGAACACATCGTGGAACTTGCTATTAATGTGTCCGAACACTTCCATGTCGCCGCTCTGGGCCGGCGCTTCCATCTCCCGGTTGATTTCTCGGAGTAAGCGAATGTCCTCGGCGTTAATCTGCGGGGCAGCCAGGCCGACGCTGGCGCCTTCCAGGATGCCGAGCGTCTCATAAATTCCTTTGACGTCGTGAACCGTCAGCCGTCGGACGTTGTAACTGCGCCGGGTATTGCATACGACCAAGCCATCCATCTCCAGCTTCAAGAGGGCCTCGCGGACGGGCGTGCGGCTCATGCGCAACTGCCGGGTGTAGTCGCTCTCATAAATGCGCTCCCCGGGCCTCAGCTCACCGCGGGCGATCTGTCGGCGGATGATCTCGTAAACTTGGACAGCCAGGCTCTGGTCGTTGATTTGCATAGGCGTTGGTTAGAACTATAAGCCCCTTTGATATACCGTATATGTCGTCTTGTCAAGCTGGTTTACGTGCCCAAAGTTTGCAAAGCGGCTCGCCCGGATTTCTCACCACGGGATTGGAAGGGCGGGGCTTTAGAGGCTGCGGAAAAACTCGTAGGCGGTGTCATTCTGAGCGAAGCGAAGAACCCCTGCATTTGTAGAATCAGGCAAATGCAGAGGTCCTTCCTTCGTTTCACTCAGGACCGCCTGCGGCTCCTCAGGATGACAGCTTTGGCGGTTTTTCCGCAGCCTGTGAAGCCCTTTCGGCAGCCCCCCAGAACTGTCCCAGCGTGGTGAGAAATCCCGGCTAGAGTGGGTTATACTGAATTGCACAATTCAAATGGTGGCGTAAGTTTTCGTGCGTAAAAAAACCTCTTGACAATTGCAGATATACAGTATATTACGTCTTCACCGCTGCGATCCTCCACTCACACTCGCGTCATTTTCACCGCGGATGACGTGGAGAGGCCGCGCGGCGGAGATCGAGCGCTGAAGGCCATCAGTTTGGCTGGCGCCGATAGTCGCAAGACGGAGGGTTATGATGGAGTCATTCGGACGACGATTGTTGATCCTAGGCCTGCTTTTGGTTGGGTCGAGTCTGCCGGGCTTTGGCCAGTCGACCCAAAGTACCATTCTCGGTACAGTCACCGACCCCAACGGGGCGGTGGTCCCGGGCGCATCGATTGAGGTGAAAAACACAGGCACCACCTTCAGCCGGAAGGTCACCTCGGACGATATCGGCAACTATCGCGTGCCCAACCTCGATCCGGGGACTTACAGCGTCGTTGCGGTGGTGCCCGGCTTCAGCCGCTGGGTCGGTGAAGGGTTCTCTCTCAACGCCAATCAGATCCAACGGGTCGATATCCAGCTCGCGATAGGGCAAGTCGCCACCTCGGTAACCGTGGAGGCGCGCGGGACAACCCTGGAGACGGAAACGGCGACTCTGTCCAATGTGCACACCTCCACGGAGATGACTCAGTTGCCCATGAGCATCTACGGGCGGAGCGTCTTCAATGTCCTGTCTGTGACCGCCGCTGTGCAATCGACCAATGGCATCATTGTGAACGGCGCGCGTGATAACACCAACAGCTACACCGTCGACGGTGTAGCGGCCGACGACTTAGTGAGCAGCCGGCAATCCCCCGACAATTATCAGATCGATATCGAAGGGATCCAGGAGGTCAAGGCCCAGACCACCAACAACTCTGCTGAGTACACCCAGGCGGCGCAGTTCATCGGGGTGACAAAGTCCGGCGGGAACCAAGTGCACGGCAGCGTCCTTTGGGAAAACTTCAACAGCTACTTTTCAACTCGTGATTTCTTCGATTACACCAGCACGAAACCCTCATTTACCAACAACAACGAATTTGCCGGAACCTTCGGCGGGCCCGTGTACATCCCCCATCTATACAATGGGCGGGATAAGACCTTCTTCTTCTTCTCCTACGGTGGCCAGCGCTACCGAATCGGCGCCCGGGGATACGTTCCGGTTCCCACCGCTGCCTTCCGCCAAGGCGATTTCTCGGCCATTTCCAGCGCGGTGACCATTCGCGATCCGCAAACCGGGACTCCGAGCGATCCGACGACCTGGCAGCCGTTCCCCAACAACATCATCCCTACTGCCCGGATCAGTTCGGTCTCCAAGGCCTTGCAGGACATGATTTATCCCCAGCCTAACCGTCCTGGCCAGGGAGACTTTGGAGTGAATAATAACTATACGACTGACCCAGGCGGCCAATTCAACGCCGACACCTACTCCGTTCGAGTTGACCAGAAGATTTCCAACCGCAACAACTTGTTCGCCCGTGTAGGCATTTCCAAGACCAATCAGGATCACTACCCTGGCTACCTTATCGGAGGGGTGGACAATGATTACTTCGGCAACGTGCCGGGGAGATTTATGGCGATCACTGACACTCACAATTTCAGCCCTGGCGTCGTCAATGAAGCGCGCATGGGCTTCGTCCGCATATTTTACCAAGACCTCTATGGCGCACCCCTCGGCCCGAACTACGTGGGGCAACTGGGTCTCGAGGGAATCAGCAACCCGGGCAACGTGGCCGCCCTCAACTCCCTGCCGGTCTTCAGCTTCTCACGCTTTCAGGGGACCAGCGGGGCTTGGGTGTTTAATGAAGCCCAGAACACCTACAACTGGACAGACAACTTGACCTGGATTCGCGGCAAACACACCTTCAAGTTCGGGGCTGACATCCGCCGCTACCAAGTCAACAGTGTCCAATTCCCGGGCGACCAGACGGGAAGCTTCGGCTTCGACGACACGATTACAGGATTCGATTACGCCAGCTTCCTGCTGGGGATACCGACCTCCACCGGGATTTCCACTCCGACTCCGGCCGCGTACCCACGCAGTTCAAGGTATGGTTTCTATGCCCAGGACGATGTCAGGATCAGTCGGAAGCTGACGCTCAACTACGGCCTCCGCTACGAATACCAAACCCCCTGGGTTGACAAGTTCAACCGGCGCTTTGCCTTTGATTCCGCGACCGGCAGCTTAGTGGTGGCAGGAAACCAGATGCCCACGGACTTGGTGCCGGAGGTCGCAGCGACCCTGCCCATCGTCACTGCCCAGCAGGCGGGATTTCCGGCCGGCGCCCTGGTGCAAGCGGACCGGAACAACTGGAGTCCCCGTGTCGGTCTCGCCTACCGCCCCTTAGCCGATAACAAGACGGTGGTTCGCCTAGGCTATGGATGGTACACCATGATTTGGCCCGGATTGCTTCCCCGCGACTACGGCACCGGAGGGCCCTGGCAAACCAACAAGTCCTATGACTACCTGGGAGGGGCCCCGGTCCAGACCTTCCCCGATCCCTTTACGGCCAGCACGGGATTTTCCGGAGTGACCAGCATCAGTGTGGTCAATCCCAAGATCGTGAACGAGCGTGCCGAGCAATGGAATCTTTCCGTGGGGCGGGAGATTTGGGGAACCGCCGTCGATGTGGCGTACGCCGGGACCAAGTCGACTCGCGTCCCGATCGTCGAGAACCTCAATTTGTTGCACCCCAGCACCGAGCCTTTCGATGCCGCGAACCGTCCCTACCACCTATTCAGCTCGATCAACCAGATCGATACCGCAGGGTCGGCGATCTATCATGGCTTGACGATCCAGGCCCAGCACAAATTCAGCAATGGGCTGTATTTTAACGCCAATTACGCCTACGCCAAGGCACTGACCGACAGTGCGCTGAACGGTTACGCGCCGAGTATCCGGCAGAATCAATACGACCGCAAGCTGGAGTGGGGGCCGGACCCGAGCGTCCTTAGGCAGCAACTCCGCTTCGGCTACGTTTACGAACTCCCCTTTGGGCGCGGCAAACGCTTCGTCCCCAACATGAACCGCGTGACCGATGTCGCCCTGGGTGGCTGGCAAGTGAACGGCATCACGACGATGTACAGCGGGGCTTATATGAATCCCAGCTTCTCCGGCCGCGACCCGGCCAACACCAACCAGTTCAGCGGGCGCCCGGACTGCGTGGGTGACCCCAGTATCGGCAACATGCGCAGCAACATCAAACAAGGGCTTCCGATGTGGAACGTCAACGCCTTCGCGGAGCCGCAGGCGGGCCGCGGATCCTACGGAAATTGCGGGCGCGGCATGCTGACCGGCCCGGGGCTTGACAAGTGGAATGCCGGGCTCTCGAAGAATTTCATGCTCCGTGAGGGCATGCGCCTGCAGATCCGCTGGGAGTTGTTCAATGCCTGGAACCGCGCCAACTTCTCTAGCGGCGGAACGGACATCACCTCAGGAGGCTTCGGTTACTCGGGTTACGGTGGAGGGGGCCGGCAGATGCTCTTTGGCGGCCGCATTGATTTCTAAGGCCTGACGGTTCTATAACGGCCGGGGGTTCTCCGCCGGCTAACGAGAAGGAGCGGGAAATTGCAACGAGAGGCAAAAGGCAAGAGTCTTACTCTTCTTGCCTTTTGCCTTTTTCTTTCTGGAACGTCGGGCGCGTCCGCTCCGGCCAGCCTGAAGCTCTCCTTCCAGAGCCCTGCTTTGAAAGTGTTCCTGGACGAGCCAAGCCCGGGAAGGCGCGGCACTTGGGAAGTCAGGATGGCCCGGGGTGAGTACGAGTCCTTTCAATTATTGGTGGCTTCGCAGGGTGAATACCTGCGCGCTGTGAGAGTCGAGGCGGTCCCTCCAACCTCCGCCGCGGCCACGCAAAAAGGGGCCGGTCTTGAAGTTGAGGTCCGGTTGGTAGGCTACGTCGAAACCCGGCCGGACGATCCCCGCCCATGGGGCGCTGCCCAAAAAATCGGTTGGTGGCCTGACCCGCTCCTCCCCAATCGCCCCTTTGATGTGATGGCCGGGGAGACACAGCCCGTCTGGATTACGCTGTTTGCGCCCCTGAGAACTCCGCCCGGAAAGTACACCGGCAAGATTTCCGTGAGGACCGGCAGCGGGCGAACTGCCCGCGGCACCTATCAGGTTGAAGTCTTCAACGTGGATCTGCCCAAGAGACAGCATCTCCAGAATACGGCGTTCATGCCCGCAGGTAATCTGAACGGTCATTACCAGCTGTCAGGTGGTTTGGGAGGAACGCCCTTCCTGCAATTGTACAAGCGTTGGGCTGCATTCGCTTTTCAACATCACTTAGGTCCCGCCTTTGACATGCTCATGGGATGGAACCAGACCGAAGTCCGGGAGTCTCTGGAGGCAGGAAGCCTGGGGCCAACCTCCGACATGCTCGCCCCAGCGCTAGGGCAGGAGAGCCATGTGACGTGGCCTGTTCGCCGAGGTCCGGAAGGCTATGACTTCCGGGCTGCGCAGGAACTCATCGATCTGGGTCTCGAGTACGGGGTGGAACGATTCTGTATCGCCATCGTCGATCGCCAGCAGCGCTGGCAGCAGCAAAACGAGAAGACCCGAGCGGCGATGGCTGACTTGCTGCGAGCTTATATCGCCATGCTTCGAACCCGGGGCCTCGCCAAAGCTGCTTTCGTTTACAACGTCGATGAGCCCGCCCCGGAGATGTGGGAAACGGTTAAGAAGAATTTTGAGTTCATTCGATCCGTGGATCCGCAGCTCAAGGTATGGCTGTGCCTGAACGAGGTCAAGGGCGTGAGTGCGCTGGCCGGCTACACCGATATTTGGGATGTCTATATCCGGCAATACGAGGCGTCGGGTGTCGAGGAGAGGCGCAGGGCAGGCGAGGCGGTCATCTGGGGAGTATGCGTCTGGCCTCACGAACACCCGAACCTGTTCATCGAGTACCCGGCCATGGACGCGCGCGTCATGGGTTGGCTGACTTACATCTATAGGATTTCGGGGTTCGAATACTGGGGATTGAACCAGTGGGGGATTAACACCGCACGAAAGGACTGGGCTCCCTTCGAAGAGGGGACCACGCGCACGCGCTGGCAGAGAACGCGCTGGCCGCTGGGCGATGGATGGCTCCTGTACCCTGGCCCCCAAGGTGAACCCCTCTCGTCCATACGGTTTGAAAACCTGCGCGACGGTTTTGAAGATGCCGAGTTGTTGCTGATGCTGGATTCGAGAGGAAAGGAGGCAGAGGCCAGACGCATTGCTCGCCGCGTAGCCAGGACGCCGGAGGATTTTACTTCCGATCCCCGAGTGGCGGACTCAGCTCATGAAGCGTTGCTCCGAGCCCTCTCGACCTCCAAGGATTAGAGAGCTTGGCGCCTGGTTGAGCGGCTGAGGCTTGCGATTGAACGATTCCTCCGCTGCCTTCCTTCTGTAACGGCTAAAAGAGAACGGCGGGGCGAGAGGAGTTAGATGTGTCACTCGCAGCGGAAAACCTGGGCCGCTCCTGCGCTCTGACCACAGATGTTGCTCTCGCCGCACGACTCAAGAGCCTAGGTTTCATATACAAGCGTTCGGTCGGGAGGTCTGAGCATGCCGCTCTCGGTGTATGGGGTGCACGCCCAAGAACATGCAAACGATACACTTGCTGCTGAAGGAGTTCGCGGCAAAGCGGATTTCACCGTCCGACCCTGCCTGACGCAGGACGAGCTTGACGCCTGCATCGAAATCCAGAAATTGATTTGGGGTTACAGCGAAAGAGATGTCTACCCGCCGAGGTTCTTTATGAACCTGGTCAGGATCGGGGGGCATGTCCTGGGAGCCTTTTCGCCGCAAGACCGCTTGATCGGATTTGTCGCCTCTTCCCCGGCCTGGCGCGACCAGCGCCGCTATTTCTATTCCCTGGCTCTGGGCGTGGTGCCCGAATACGAGAACCGGGGAGTGGGCAGGGCGCTGAAGTTCGCACAGCGTCGTATGGCGCTGCGAATCGGCATCGATTGCGTCGAGTGGACGTTTGATCCCCTGCGGACCAAGAATGCTCACCTCAACTTGGCTCGGTTGGGAGCGATCGCGCGCAGCTACATCCCCGATTACTACGGGCCGGTACAGAGCTCCCTGCAAAGGGGTCTGCCCAGCGACCGCCTGATTGCGGAGTGGTGGCTGAAGTCACCGCGGGTTAGAAAGGCCCTGGCTGGGAAGCCCCCACGGGATCCCGGGCGCAAACCGGCCGCCGAGGTTAACATTCCACTGGACCTGGGCGCGCTGCTGGAACTGGACCCCGCAAAGGCACAGGTCTGCCAATCGGCGGTGCGGGCCGAACTCCGGGACCATTTTGCGCACCGGCTCGCAATCACGGGATTCGTCTGCGATGGGAAATCGGCGCGCTACCTCTTGGACCATGATGGAGCACGACGGGGTTAGCCGTGAGGTGATGGGAAGCCCTGCGTGGGCCGTGGTTCCCGCGCGATCTCTCACGGGCCCGTGATGTGGCGAGACTCCAGGATGTATGCATTGAACTTTGAGTGACTCCTAGCTTTGTCGAATTTGTCCAATCGGGAGGGGCAGTTCCCGCGCCCTTCCCGACCTGCCTCTCATGCAGATTCTTCAGAGTCTTGCTGGGCGGCCACAAACGGTGAGGGGGTTCCCCGACCCGAGCCGGAGTACTCATTCCGTGACACCGCCAAGCCTCTGCACACTTGTTGCAAGCTTACCAGCCGAGAAAGCAGTCAAGGGGTTCTACTCCATCACCGCGATGGAATAGGTATTCTCACTCAACGTCTTCGCACCCTGCTTCAGTGTCAAGACTAACTGATAGCCGCCCGGCGAGGCCTCGGCGGGGAGCGTGCAGTAGAGCTTCGGGAGTTCCAGCACTCCGTCGGCAGGGATGGCTTCCTTCACCGCTTCGCTCGCCAGTGCGAAATCCTTTCCCTGCCCACGGAGATGAACTTCATAGTTCGCGCCGGAAAGCGCTTGGTGTTCATCATTGATCACCCACAGGCCCAAGGGGATACTCAATCCCACCTCGGCGAGGTGCTGTGGGTCCTTGCCCCGGCTCCACAAGGCGCGATCGAGTTCAGCTTCGATGAGCACAGGCTGAAAGGCCTGCTGCACGGCGAAGTAGCCCAGCTTGGGCCGGCGCGCGTAGCTGACCACAGACCAGGTGATCGACGGCCAGCAATCGATGAACTGGAATTGGAAGAACGAGCCGATGCGCGTGTACTTGGCGCGGCGATAGTGCTCGATGGCAAACTTCAAAAGATCTGCCTGATAGCGTTGCGAGTTCTCGACAAACTCCGGCCAACTCGAGGGCAGGGGAAGTTTGGCGTCCTTAAACGTCTGTTCGTATTGGAAATCATGGTAGGCAAGCTTGTCCCAATCAGGCGGCCAGGAATCCCCGAACATCTCGCGCACTTCTTCAAGCGAAGGCAGAGCCTGCGCCCCGAGTTCAGAGATGATGGGCCCGCGCGGCGCCGTGCGGTAATTGTGAAAGTCATTCTCGTACCAGCCATCGTAGATGTGCTCATTGAAAGCGGAAACCGGACGCACGGGACGCGACGAATCCTCCTGGGCGCCCACGCGCGCCAGGAAGGGATCGAGCACGTTCACGTTGTAGGCGGTGGATTCGTTCTGGCAGACCCAGGTGATGATGGAAGGATGATTATAGAACTGCCGGATCATGTCGCGCAGTTGGCGCGCCGCTTCCTGCATGAGGGCGTCCGAGTGGGTGTAATCCCATTGCAAGGGGAAATCCTGCCAGGCCACGATGCCGGCGCGGTCGAGCTCCTGGTAAAGCTCGTCGCGGTTCATGTGCACGCACACCCGCACCCCATTGATATGGGCGTCGCGAAGCAGCTTGATATCCTGCGCGATGCGTGGCGGCGTGTAGTGGGCCAGCCACATATCCGGCACGATGTTCGTGCCGCGAATGAAGAAGCGCACGCCGTTCAAGCGCCACTCACCGGTTTTTTCGTCCAGGGTAATGGTGCGGACACCAAAGTGGATGTCGCGGCGATACACGGTCTCACCCTGGGCGGCGAGCGCCAACTTGCACGTGTAAAGATACGGATCCCCCAGATCCCAGGTCCACCACAAATGCGGCTGCTCCATGGGCAGGACGAGCACCACGGTCCCGTCGGAAGTCGTAAGGTCAACTGGAGAAGTCACGGTCGCGCCACCGGCCTCAGCGCTCAAGCTGTAGTGGCCGGGCTTCGCGGCGTGGACCTCGGCCGTGATGAAGACTTTGGCATCCACTCCTTCGTCTTTCTCGTGCCCGGGGGTGAGTTTCCGATCGTAGAGGTAGGGCTGCATCTTCACCTCGCCCAACCAGGCCACCCGTCGTACTTCCAGTTCCACCCCGTTCCAAATGCCGGCCGAAGTTCCCTCCTGGCCGCTTTTCATCAGGACGCTGCCCGGTTTGCAGTCCCAATGCGAGAGCACGCCCTTAATCATCCGCTTGTGGTCCGGCCACACGGTTTCCGGCTCCTCGAACGGTGCATCGACGGTGACCGCGAGATGATTGTGCCCCCGCTTGATTTGGGGCGTCACGTCGAATTCAAAACTCTGGAAATAGCCCTCGTGATGGCCCACGGGCGTTCCGTTCACTTCGACGTCCGCGAAGTAATCGACCCCGTGAAAGATCAAGAAGACGTGGCTGCCGGCGGCGGGCGGCTGATCCAAATCGAGATCTCGCTCAAAACGCACGCGGCCGTTGAAGTTCGCGAGGCCGCTCAGATGCCAATTGGAGGGAATCGTCATCTTTCCGGACGGCGGCAGGTTGGCCTTGTCCTCAACAATCGAGCCATCCGCCTTGAGCGTAGTGCGAGCCAGCGGCTGGTAATTCCAACTTCCGTCCAGCCAGATCGTTTCGAGGTCGCCCGCATCCTTGGCGGAAGCGGGCAGGTTTGCCAGAAGCGCGGCAAGCATGAGAATTGCGAATTTGGTGGGCATAACAGGGTTTCTCCTCGCGATGACGAGCCAGTGGGTGCACGGCGACAAACGCCGAGCAGGATTGTAACGGAATTTCCATTATCGACCTCCGGCTCGACCGACAACATACACCTGACCGCCGCTGAACGCAATTGTCAGTCGGGGGGTGATGGTAGAAGGACTGGATGCCGTCCGGAGCCCGCGTTATAATGCGGCCCTTGGCGCATAAGGAGCTGGAGAATTCCGTTGGAAAGGTGGACTGCAATGCCTCCGTGGTACTCGACACGGCTGACGGACTCAGTGGGGCGAGGGGGGATGCGGCTTTTGCGTTAACGTACACGGTTGTGCCCCACTGGGAGAAGGTACGAGATTTCGGATGTGACTTCAAGCATAGTCTCTCTTGGGAAGGTCTTCAACAGTTCCGGACCCAGGAGCGTTCGTTGGCCTTTGACGCGCTCAACAGTGGAGAAGGGATCAAGGCCAGATGGCTCTCTCCAGAAGGTGGAACGCGCCAAGCGACCCGGAGCGAGGAAACCAAGCTATGAAAAGAGCAGACATTCGGGAGATTGCTGGGCTCGCTAATGTCTCCATTGGGACCGTGGATCGCGCCCTCCACGGTCGCAAAGGAATAAGTGAGGCGACACGGGAAAGGGTTCTGCGCATTGCCAAGATGGTCGGCTATACGCCGAACCTTGCCGCCCGGACCCTGTCGGTGGGGCGCCCGAACATCCCCTTCGGCATTTGCATACCCCGCGAAACCCACCTCTTCTATGATCAGTTGCGAGACGGCATTCTGGATGAGCTACGCCGGTTCGAGCCTTTGGGAGTCGAGTGGCTGTACCGGCCCGTGGAACGACTCGGTGTGGGCGAGGTGGAACGCCTGAAGGAAATGCTGGAGACGGGTGTGCGGGCATTGATTCTCACTCCGGGAGACCCACGTCGGATTGCTCCCTTGATCGACGAGGCGGAGAGGAAAGGCATCCGCGTGGTGTGCGTGGCTTCGGATGCGCCGGACAGTTCCCGCTCGACCGCCATCAGCGTTGACCACGAGGTGGGAGGCAGTTTGGCGGCGGAACTGATAGGCAGGTTTGTTGAGCCCGGCTCCCGGGCGGCGGTGATCACTGGCATGTTGCATACCGAGGCGCATCGCAAATGCACAGAAGGGTTCTGCAATGCATTCCCGCTCTACTGTAAGGGCGGCGAGGTGGTGGAGGTAGTTGAGGGGCATGAGAACGAGGATGAGACCTTTCAAATGTGTATCGACCTGCTTGGAAAATACACCGACTTGGCAGGAATCTACGTCAGCATCGCAATCTGCCTGCCCGTGTGCTACGCGTTGCAGGCGCGCGGACTCGCAGGGAAAGTTCGCGTGGTAGCGACCGACCTGTTCAGAGAAATGATTCCGTTCTTCGAGAAGGAGACCATTCACGCCTCGATTTACCAGCGTCCTTACGTGGTAGGCCAGACTGCGGTCCGGCTGTTGCTTGAGCACTTCCTCCACAACCGGCCGATGCCCCACACGCACTATTTAAGTCCCTCGGTCGTGATGCGATCCAACCTGCATCTGTTCCGTGAGACGCGGCGGCTCGAAGCTCAGCGCACTTGAGTGATCCAAGCCACCCACGACCTTTGCTGCGGACCTGCGCAATCTCTCTACCACGAAACGCCGTTGCTTAGTTTTTCCAAAGTGCTTCCGGATGCGAGCGCGAAGTGAAAGATGTCAATCACAGCGACAAGTCAGCTTCTCCTGTTCTATGCTGCGACCCGAAAGGCGGTTTGTGACCGACTGGAGCCTGTGACCGGTCGCTGAGACCATTCGTGCGTTCGCTTTCCCAGTCGCCTGGACTCCCGTCAGGACTAGTTTGGTTAATCTCCGCAAGGCCCTAGGAGGAGCCGCGTTGGACCGACTCATTTCAAACTGGAGGAAAGCGATTCTGGCAAGGAACGTAGTTCCGGGGTTCAATCACAAAAGGCTCAATCACAAAAGGCTTGACATTGCGCCCGAGAGAGAGTAAAAGCGAAACCGTTAACGGTACCGAGCCTCTTCGGGTGGGGTGAGTGCCCAGTGTCAGAGCGTCGGAATGTCGCTTACGCGCATGGATCTTCAGGACCCACCACAGCTGACCAGACGAAAGACGACCAGTAGTCTTTACGGCAGCTGGAGCGGTGCCATAACGAAGCTTCTCATATCTGCGTCGGTTCTTGGGATCTCTCCTCGCATTGCGTACTCTAGGAGTGTGCTCTGTACACTATGTGGGAGAAGAGATCGGCACTTGTGCTCCTAACCGCGCTGGCGGCGCTTGGCAGCATCCGGGCGGCCAGGGCACATTGGGCGGGAGAGGCACGTATCTCGCCTGGACCGAGAAGACTGAGGAGTGCAGTCAAAATGCCCAAGTATACCGTCGCCTCAGAAGGCATGTGCGTCGGGTCAACACTACTTTCCCAAGAGGAGGCATTATGAAGAAAAGCAGTTCGATGGTTTTTGTCCTCGTGGTTGGCCTATGTTTTATTCTGTGCAAACCGGTGATCAGTCGAGCACAGGTCACGGGCACCATCACGGGAGTTGTGGTGGACAGTTCTGGTGCGGTGGTTCCCAACGCCACGGTCAGGATTACCAACATGGGCACCGGGGTGACCCGAACTCTCGAGACTAATTCGAGCGGAATTTACACGGCAGAAGCACTGCTTGCGGGAACCTATGAGCTGGCCGTAGAGGCCACGGGTTTCCAGAAGGTCGTTCAATCGAATGTCGCTTTGAGTGTGGCTGACCGTCTAGGGATTAACTTTACCCTGCAGGTTGGCCAACTGACCCAGACCATCGAGGTTACAGGGGCCGCTCCACTTGTGGAAACGCAGACGGGCGAACAGAGTGCCTTGATCGGCTCCCGCCAGATTTCCGAGATGCCGATCCTGGGGCGTAATTTCATGCAGCTTCAGGCGCTAGTGCCGGGTGCTTCCAAGACGGCGGGAGACGAAATCGGCACGGGCTTCTATTCCGTCCGGGGCTTTGCCGTCAACGGCTTTAACCAACAATACTCCTCGACTTTGCTGGACGGGGTGTACAACACAGATATGGGGAGCAACAGCAATAACCTGGTCAGCGCGGGCCCCGATACGCTCGCTGAATTCAAGGTGCTCACGAGCAACTACAGTGCGAAGTATGGTCAAGGCGCCGGCGCGATACTCCTCGCTGTCACCAAGACAGGAACGAAAGAGTTTCATGGTGGGGCCTACGAGTACCTGCGGAATGACAAACTCGATGCTACCGATTTCTTTCTGAACAGGAGCAATTTGCAGAAGGCGCCGTTGCGCTACAATGATTTCGGTTACGATCTGGGCGGGCCGTTCTACATCCCCGGTCATTACAATACAGACAAGTCCAAGACCTTTTTCTTTTGGTCCAACGAATGGCGCAAGGAGAACAACCCATCACCCGTCCTTGCCGCTACACCCACGCAGGCGATGCGTAGCGGAGATTTCACCGGCTTGGGCCCCTTACAGAATCCCGTCAATCCTGCGACTGGAACGCCGATGGTTGACGACACGGGAGCCCCCTGTGTGGGTGGAACGGGGATGACGCAAATCAACCCCAACTGCCTGAACGCTAACGTAGGCCTCCTTTTGCAACAGGATTTCCCCATGCCCAACGAATCTGGCTTCTTGAATTTTGCTCAGGCCGCCAAATCCAGCCAGAATTGGTCACAGGAACTGATTCGTGTTGATCAGAACATTACTCCCAAGGTCCGAGCCTTTGTGCGATTCGTTCATGACGCATGGCTGGAATCCGATCCCACCGTAGCCTGGTCGGGCGATTCCTTCCCGACGCTTCATTCCACTTTCAACATTCCCTCGCGGAACCTCATCGTCAAGCTGTCCACGGTTATTACTCCGAATTTGCTGAACGAGTTTTCCTTTAACTATGCCAGCAACTACGGATCACACACGCCACCTGCGATGGAGATTATTGGCCCGGCCACGAAGCCCTCGGGATATACCGCGCAGAATGTCTTCGGCCAAAACACGTACAACTTCGTTCCAGACATGAGCTTCTCCGGGGGCTATGGGGGGATCAGCACTCTGTGGGGACCCTGGTGGGCACACCATAACATGAACGAGTGGGTGGATGATCTCACCCTGCAGGCTGGCCGGCATAGTCTGGCAATGGGCGGCGTCTTCATGTTCTCAATAACTCCGGTCCAAACGCAGAGTTCGCCCTCCAGCCAGGGGGCCTACTCTTTCGACGGGCACTTCACCGGAAATTCCATTGCTGACGCCCTGCTGGGGCTGCCCGTGTCCTACGGCGAGTTGCAGGGCCGTCGAGAACCTTCGTACAACTTCCATCAATTCGAAGGGTACTTTCAGGATGACTTCAAGGCTACAAAACACCTCACGCTGAATCTTGGGGTTCGTTATTTCTACATCCCTCACGTCTATTCCGACGTGGTCAGCACGTTCTTCCCGAGCGCCTTCGATCCGGCCCAGGTACCGACGGTGAACCTCGATGGGACCCTCGCTCCCGGCACGGGCAATCTGCTCAACGGGATCGTGTTCCCTAGCAAGAACGGGATTCCTCGAGGGTTGGTACACAACCATAACGACACGATCGGGCCGCGCTTTGGGTTTGCTTTTGACCCGAAGGGCGACGGGAAAATGGCCATACGCGGCGGGTATGGCGTTGGTTACTATCGCATCGAAGGAAACGACATCTACGGATTGGTAGGCAACCCTCCCTATTCCAAGCTCGCCACGTTCTTTAATCCACCCTTTGACAATCCCGCTGCAGGATCGGCAGCTCCTCTGACGCCGCTCGCCCTGAACGGCTTTGACCAAGTCTATGAGATTCCCATGACGCAAAGCTGGAGCTTTGGTGTTCAGCGACAGCTTACGTCTGAACTGATGATGAACGTGGCTTATGTCGGAAGCCGGGGAACCCACCTCGATAACCATGAGGATATCAACCAGCCGCTGCCGGCCCTTGGTTACCAGTTCGACCCGCGTATTGCCTGTACGGAGGCGACACCGTACCCGTGCACAACCAGGGTTCCCACGGATTACGTGCGGCCCTACCAAGGATGGTCCAGTATTAGTTTATGGGCTCCGGTGGGAACTTCTATTTACCACTCGCTGCAAGTTACCGTGCAGAAGAGGTTATCCCACGGTCTGTCCTTTGGTGCGGCCTATACCTGGTCGAAGAGCATAGGGGTACAAGGTACTCCCCAGAACTTCTACAATGCCAACGCCGACCGCGGCCCGGTGGGGTTCGATCGCACGCATATTCTGGTCCTCAACTATGTGTACGATTTACCTGTCTTCTCTCACTCGAAGGGGTTAACCCACTCTGTCCTTGGTGGCTGGGAGGCCAGCGGTTTGGTCACTTTCGAGTCGGGGTTCCCTCTCACGCCGGGTTTCACTTCTGGTACCCAGGGATTGGCAAGTCGCCCGGATGCGGTCGCCGGCGTCTCGGTTAAGGGCCCCAAAACTGTCGATGAGTGGTTCAATACGCAAGCCTTCACGGCTCCCCCTTTCGGCTACTTCGGAAATGCCGGAATCGGGACCATCCGCGGACCCGGCGAGAACAACTGGGACATGAGCCTATTCAAGCATTTTCGGATCACCGAGCGTCTCAACACCCAGTTGCGCGCCGACTTGTTCAACACCTGGAACCATACCAACTTCGACAGTAACTCGGTCTCGACAACGTACGGTTCTGGAAGCTTCGGGCAAATCACAGGCGCTCACACGCCTCGCGTGATCCAGGTTTCACTGAAGGTGGAGTTCTAGCTTGCGACTGGCGATCGGGTCACTTCTCGGGTTTCTGCTTCTACTGGGGGCCTCTGGGCTGAGCTTCGGCCAGACCACTCAGGAGGCCCCCAGCCTCTTCGCAGAGGCCCGAGCTTTCGAGCAGCGGGGCGATCTACCCAACGCGGAGAGGCTTTACCTCAAATACCTCCAGCTCGTTCCCGAATCTGCCGAGGCGCACGCCAACCTCGGCGTGGTTTATGCTCACGAGGAGAAACTGGAGAAAGCCCTAAGCGAGTACAATCGAGCTCTTTCGATCGAGCCTTCGCTCCAACCTGTCTATTCCAATATAGGTATCGCTTGCTTTAAGCTCGGACGCTTTCGAGATGCCACAGGACCTCTGGAAAAATCTCTCTCCTTCCAGCCCGAGAACCAGCAGGTTCGTCAACTATTGGGAATCTCTTACTCACAACTTGACCGCTATGACGACGCCGTTCGGATGCTGACTCCCTTGAGGGTACAAGGTGATCCAAGCGTGTTGTTCGCTCTGGGAGCGTGTTACGTCCGGTTGGGAAAAGTAAATGAAGCACGTGAAATTTTCTCGACACTATTGACTTCTGAGCCTAACTCCGCGCGCGTGCACTACGCGCTTGGGGAGATCTACCTGGACCTTAACCAATTTCCCCAGGGTCTGCGCGAATTCGAGCGGCTCTATGCTCTAAACCCTCAATGGCCGCAAGTCCACTTTCTGCTGGGCGCCGTCCAGGCAAGATTGGGACAGTTTCAAGAGGCCGAGAAGAACCTCAGTCTGGAGCTTCAGGAGAACCCACAGAGTTTTGCTGCGAACTTCACCCTTGGAGCGCTACTCAGCAAACAAGGAAAATACGAGGAGGCCGTGAAGCTTTTGGAACGAGCCAAGAACTCGAATCCAAGGCACGGCGATGCACTTTCTGAATTAGCTCGTGCGTACTGGGGAAAGGGACTTGTGAGCCAGGCCGCAGAGAACGCACAAGCAGCAGTGAAGGCCGACCCGAAGAATCGTCCGGCCCACTATCTGCTCGCGCAAATCGCTCAAAAGGCTGGGGATAAGGAGACCGCCCAGCGAGAGTTTGCCATTGCTCAATCTCTTAGCAAAGCGGAGTCCGAGCACGACATTGTTCGATTGGCCCAATTGAGCCGAACGTCTGTGAAGTGACCACACTCTAAGCGTCCCTCCTGAGACGTCCGATCCTCTGGGGAGGTAGGGAATCTCATCTGGCCTTGATGTCGCGCTCACCTCCCCAGGAGAGCTACTCCAAGCGTCTTGTGCGGTGAGTGGTGTGTTTTAAGTTGAAGCGCAGCCAGCGCCGAGGTGAGCGATCGATCAGACTGCAGTTCCTCGCGCGCATTTGGAATGCTTGAGCCGTTGCGAATAACCATAAGCTCATGTTACGCCGCAACTTCCTGCTAAACTCGAGGCGGGCGCTCTCCCTGATCAATCCCGTCGCCGGCGGGATGATCTCCAACATCTGGCATAAGACGCGCATTCGCGGATCGATTTCCGGAGTGGGGCCGGAACTCATCACGTTGGAGCTGCAACTGCCAAGCGATGGCCAGGGAGGTTCGGTAGAAATCGAGGAAGGCGGTGCGAAGCGGAAGGTTGACCACGCCGGACCATCGGCGCGCTTGAATGTCCGGGTGGCGCCTCACACCACGACGGAGTTCGCAGTGAACAGGGCAGCCTGAGCCTGGAGTGAGAACGTGCAGCGGGTGGAAGTATGTGAACAGCCAATAGTCCAATCCTTTGGAGGCGATATGAAGAGTTCCAAATCTATGGCGCGTCGAAAGTTCCTGCAGAATTCCGTCAGTCTACTCGGTGCAAGTTCGTTGCTAGTCAATAATTCTAATAGTTATTTGGCCGGCCGTCCTGGCAGTGATGCTAATGCCGCAGCAGGCAGACTGGTAGTTCCCCTCGACGGCACTTGGCAAGTGGCTGACAGCGTGTCGGGGGATGAAATTCCGGGATCGTTTGACCATTCGGGGCCCGTGCCGGGCATGGCCAATCTCGCTATGCCACCCTTCCCCGATGTTGACGCCTATCTCAGCCCGGAGAGCATCCTCGACAAGCGCGATTTCCATGTCGAGCCCGAGTCGGAGATTGCGAAACTCGTCCCGGGCCCGAAGCAGAAGCGTAACTACTTCTGGTATCAGAAGACCTTCCGGGTTCCCGTCAAGAGAGAAGTCGGCATTCTGAAAATCAATAAAGCCCAGTTTGGCACGGTGGTTTGGCTGAACGGCAAGAAGGTCGGTGACCATTACAGTTGCTTTACGGCGGGCTACTTCAACGTGACCGAGGCGGTGAACTGGGAGGGCGACAATCAATTGCTGGTCCGGATTGGTGCCCATCCGGAGGCCGTTCCGTCGTGGGTTCCCACCGGGATCGATTTTGAGAAAAACAAGTGGACGCCTGGCATTTATGACTCCGTGGCGTTGCACCTGTGCGACAACCCGGTGATTGAAACCGTTCAAGTTGCCCCGCACCTTAACCCTCGAGAAATTGTTGTCCAAACGAAGATCAAGAACTACGGGAAAGCAGGCACCTTCATCCTGACCCACCAGGTGAAGGAATGGAAGGGCCAGCACCCGGTGACGGAGTCCAAGCCCCAGTCCATCAGTCTGGGCGCAGGCGAAGAGAAGACGTTGACCGAGACAGTTCCGCTGCCGGGCGCCAAGCTCTGGAGTCCGGAGAATCCTTTCCTTTATGAATTGGAGAGCAGTACGGGAGGTGACTCTGCCTCGACGCGTTTTGGCGTGCGCGAGTTTCGCTTCGACACAGCGACCAAGCGCGCCTATCTGAACGGCAAGGTTTACTTCATGCGAGGATCGAACATCACCCTGCATCGTTTCTTTGACGATCCCCAATGTCGCGCTTTGCCTTGGGATGAAGCGTGGTTGCGAAAGCTGCTGATCGACATTCCCAAACGGATGCATTGGAATAGTTTTCGTTTTTGTATTGGCCCCGTGCCCGACAAGTGGTTTGAGATCGCCGACGAGGCAGGCTTGCTCATCCAGAACGAGTACTTCGTGTGGACCTTGGGCCAGGGGCAAGAGAAGAAGTGGACCAAGGAAGAGCTGATTCAAGAGTACAAGGAATGGATGCGCGATCACTGGAACCACCCCAGCGTGTGCATCTGGGACGCGACGAACGAGACCGTGGCCGATATTTTCGGTGATGAGATCATCCCGGCGGTGCGGTCGCTGGATCTCTCGAATCGCCCCTGGGAGAACAGTTGGAACCTGCCTAACGCTCCCAACGATCCGGCGGAAAGCCATCCGTATCTGTTCGCCACGGAGGGTGAACCGCCCTCCTTCCAATTGTCCGATTTCGAAAAAATGAACGGCAACGAGCTTTCGACGGATTCCGGGTCCTTTAACACTGCCCATGCACGGATCCTTAACGAATACGGCTGGCTATGGCTCCTCCGTGACGGAACTCCCACCCCCGTCTCGAAGCCCGTCTATGACAAACTGCTCGGGCCCACTGCCACTGGCGAGGAGAGGCTCGATCTCAATGCTTATATCCTGGGAGGAGAAACCGAATTCTGGCGGGCACATCGGAATTTCGCTGGCGTGCTGCACTTCGTCTACCTCTCATCGAATTACCCTGGGGTTTACACGGCCGACCACTTCAAGGACATTCAGCAACTCGTTCTGGACCCGCATTTTGAAGATTACGTTCTGGAAGCCTTCAAGCCCCTCGGCGTCTACATCAACTTCTGGCAACCCACGCTTGAGGCCGGTTCCAATCGAAGATTCTTCCTCATGATGGTTAATGATACTTACGAGGGTGTCAAGGGCAGCCTGGCGCTGACTCTGCACCGGACAGACGGCGCGGAATCTGCTCGCGCCGAGGTCCCCTTCGCCATACCGGGCCTGGGTACGCAAACTTACAAGCTAGATCTAAAACTGCCTGACACGGCAGGAAACTTCCTCCTGAAAGCGACAGCCTACCCCTCAGGCGGGAGCCACACCAGTCCTACCGTGAGCAGGCGTAAAGTGGCACTCATCGCAAAGCGGAGCTGAGCTTCGTAAGGAGTTCCCGGATCGCCTGGTTGAGTTCCGTCAGACTGAAGAACTTGCGATGTCGCAAACCGCCGCTTGTCCCCCCCTCGATCCATCCGGCGACCAGGAACCGGTACGCAGAGTGGGAGCGGGGTTTGCTCAAGCCCAGCTATTGCGCGGATATCATCAACTTAAGTCCCCACAGGATCAGGAACACCGCCAGCTACGGGCACCTGGATTACCCGCGCAATCCGAAACCGCGAACCTCAACGGGCCCGATTGGATCAAAAGCGGGGCCTTCTCGGCTGAAGCCATCCGTCCCTTGAGGTGCCCCCTTCGGCTCGCAAACCCTTTCAGAAAGAGAGCTTCATCCCAAATTGGATGTCGCGCCCGTCACCGGCACTAGTGATCTGGCCGATATTTGGACTGCCGACTGCGGAGACCGGGTACCCGAAATGCGCTTGGTTAGATATGTTATAAGACTCTGCCCGGAACTGGAGCTTCAAGCGCTCCCCAAGCTGGAAGTCTTTCATCAGGGCAAAGTCTAAGTTGTTCCGCCCCGGCGCATCCAGAATGTCTCGCCCCGAATTACCGCGCAATCTGCGCATTGTCGGACAAAAAGCCGTCTCGATTGTCGTCCATTATCGCGGAATTTGTGCATTCTCTGCCAAAAAGTCGCTTTGATTCTCGGGCATTGTGTCACTCATCCCTTTGTTTTCATACACATCCCCGGAGGTTCCTTCATTTTTAACATCTTTATGGATCAGCGCCCCGTTTCGGACCTTGAAAAGCACATTCGTGAGCCGCCACAATTGGCGCAGGCTGGAATCCTCCATCCTTTGCATGAGCAGCGCTTTTTCGTCCTGGGGAGCCATCATGGCCGCGAGACTCTCAGGTGATTGCATGTTTTCGACTTGCTCCGAGAGCTGCACGCAGGCCCTTCGGTAGCTTTCCATCATCTCATTCAGCTGCGCCCGAGCCTTGCGGCGCGCCGCTTTCCGTTCCCGCTCCTCCGCCTCCGGCTTCCCAGGCCCGGCACCGAGACTTTCGGCCGCCGGCCCCGGCTCCTCCGCCGCCGGCTTTCCCAGGGACTGGAGAACAACGAAGAATTCTTGCATGTCCGCCTCAGGGTTATCGCCAAAGCTTTTCACAAAGGTCCGGATTTCAGCGCCAGTGGGGCCGTCCCGGCGGGCCAGCGCGGCGGCCAGGGTCTCGTAGCGGTCCAGGTTATCAGCAGCCCGAGTGAGCTGGGACAAACCCGTGAATTCCTGAATTTGCTTCGCGCCTTGGATACGCTTCAGGGCGAGGCCGTCCTGCATGCGTTCGGCGCGCTTCATCCGCCACAGGGCGCGCCCGATGCGCTGCACCAACTCGCTTTCCAAGCCCTCGGCCAAATTATTCTCCAGGGAATTCATCAGGTCTGCATACTCTTGCGGGTCTTCCCCCAAGGCGGTCAACGCTTGGTTCGGCGCCTTGCAATAGAACCCATGACGCAAATTGACCGCAGCGACGCGAGCCTTGCCCTCGGGCGTCACCGCACCCTGCGACTGGGAACCGTTCGCGCGATGCGCGGCCAAGTTCTCCTCGGTCATTTCTGGTTTGTGGACTAAAGACATGGAAACCTCCAGCAGCAAAAACGCGTTCAGCAGGCAGCGGTCAGGAGCCAGGAGTCAGAAGTCAGGAGTCAGGAGTCAGCGTTCTGCCTACTGCCTACAGCTTTCTGCCTTCTGCCTACTGCCTACTGTTCTATGGATTACGCCGACCCGTTGTATAGGTCGCGGCCTTGCAAGTCAGCCAGCGGGTACTGGCCTTGGGTGCTAGTTTAATACGAATATTTGCTTTGTCAAGTGAATAAGTAGTATACATACAAATACCTATAAATTAAGACAAAACGTCACAAATGCTTCCTGCCGGGAGGAGAAAATCTTTTGGGAGGGCGTCTAATTGTCTGACATTCTGCCCGCGCGTGCTTATTCCCCTCCTGGTTCAAGAGGGGGCCAGGGGGTGGTCGAGCAATCGTAGCGCGGACCTGTTTTGTGGGTCCGCGGCTTTTCGTGCCCGCTGACAATGTCCACCGTCCGACAAAGACCATTCGTGCTTGGCCCGCCCCCGGCTAAAGTGCTAGTATTGCTTCCAACGTTATGACCGGCCACAATCTTATAACTCCCACGCATCGCTCGATTCGCAAGTATTACGAAAACGTCGCAGCCCTGCGGGCGCAGGGTGTGCTCAACGAGATGAGCGTGCGTTCGCCCTTCGAGTCCCTGCTCCAGGAGACCGCCCGGCTCAAGGACTGGACATTCATCGCCGAGCTTTCGGGAAAGTCCGGCGGCGCGCTTATTCGTCCTGACGGCACCCTGCGCGACCGCAACAGCCTGCCGCGTGGCTACTGGGAAGCCAAGGACACCCAGGACGATCTTGACACCGAAATCAAAAAAAAGATCGCGCGCGGCTACCCCCTCTCCAACATCATCTTTGAAGACACCCAAACCGGCGTCCTGTTTCAGAGCAAGCAGAAGATCAACGGGCCGTATACTCTCGGCAACCCCAAGGAACTGGTAGCCCTTCTTAACCAATTCTTCTCCTATACCGAGCCGGACATTGAAGGGTTCGAAGAAGCGGTTGACGAGTTCAAGGAGCGCGTGCCCGACCTCGCGCGCGGCCTGGTGGAGAAAATCCAACAGGCGCACAAGGACAACGCGCCATTCCAGGCCGCCTTTGAGAAGTTTTTTGATCTTTGCCGCACCGCGCTGAATCCCAACATCCGCGTTGAGGCCGTGGATGAGATGCTGGTGCAGCACCTGCTGACTGAGCGCCTATTCCGCACCGTCTTCAACAACCCGGAATTCGTCAAGCGCAACGCCATCGCCGCGGAAGTGGAGCGCGTCATTGAAGCGCTGGTGGGCAAGAGCTTTGACCGCACCGAGTATTTGAAGAGCCTGGACCGGTTCTACCGGGCCATCGAAGGCGCCGCGCGCTTGCTGCCTGACTTCAGCGAAAAGCAGCACTTCCTGAACACGGTTTACGAACGCTTTTTCCAGGGATATTCGGTGAAGTTGGCCGACACGCATGGCATCGTCTATACCCCGCAGGAAATTGTCAACTTCATGTGCGCGAGCGTGGCCGAGGTGCTGAAAAAGGAATTCGGCAAGAGCCTTTCCAGCCCCGATGTATACATCATCGACCCGTGCACCGGCACCGGTAACTTCATCGTGAACCTGCTGCGCCGCATGCCCGGTCGCGACTTGCCCCGCGTGTACCGCGAGCAGCTTTTCGCCAACGAAGTCATGCTGCTGCCTTATTACATTGCCTCGCTCAATATCGAACACGCCTACTACGAACTGACGGGCACTTACGAGCCCTTCGATGGGCTGTGCTTTGTGGATACGCTTGATCTCGCCGAAGGCAGCCAGCACCAGCTTGGCTTTATGACGGTGAAGAACGCGGAGCGCGTGGCGCGCCAGCGCAAAACGCCGATTACTGTCGTGATCGGCAATCCGCCCTATAACATCGGGCAGCTAAATGAAAACGATAACAACAAGAACCGCAAGTATCAGACGCTTGACCAACGCGTTCAAGAAACCTATGTCAAAGACTCGACCGCCACTAGCCGTACAGCTCTGTCTGATCCCTACGTAAGGTTCTTCAGGTGGGCGACTGACCGTCTTCAGGAGCGCGACGGTGTCGTCTGCTTTGTCACGAATAATGGGTTTCTTCCGGGCATTGCATTCGACGGCTTCCGAAAGCACCTGCTCACAGAATTCAGCACCATCTACCACTTCGACCTGAGAGGGAACGCCCGCACGACGGGTGAGCGACGAAGGCAGGAGGCTGGAAATATCTTTCACGACCAAATCCGGTGTGGCGTCGGAATAACTGTTCTCGTTCGAAAGCAGCCTGCCATAGCGCGTGCTGTCAACTACCATGCAGTCGGCGCCTACTGGAAGGCAGAGCAAAAGGCAGGCTACCTAGCGTCGTTCGAATCTATTTCAGCTGTCCCCTGGAAACAGCTTGCCCCAGATGCACATGGAAGCTGGCTGATCCCCGAATATTCGGCGGAATTCGATAAGCTGATTCCCATCGGAAGCAAGATGGTAAAGGCCGACGAGCCCGGTGCGAACGCGGTATTCCATACATACTCAAGAGGGGTCGCCACTTGCAGGGACGATGTGGTATATGACTTCCAGAATGACGTCCTGTGCAACCGAGTAAGGGAGTTTATTGACGCGTACAATTCGGAAGTGGATCGATACAAGCGCTCTGGAGCTAAACAGCCTGTTGACGAGTTTGTAAACTATAACAGTATCAAGTGGAGCAGAGATCTAAAGCTTGACCTGGTGCGTGGAAAATATGCTCAGTTTGACACGAGGAAGGCTCGGACCACACTTTACCGACCGTTCTGCAAGTTGTTCCTTTTCTTTGACAGGATTCTGAATGAAGAGGTTTACCAACTTCCGAGAATCCTCCCTGAGTCTGCGGGTCTGAATGAGAACCAGATTGTGTGCTCCACAAACCACCTGCAAATTCCCTTTTCATGCCAGATGACCAACTGCCTGCCCGACGTAGCAGTCGGGGGCAGGAACGGCCAGTGCTTCCCCTTCTACGTTTACGACGAAGACGGCACGAACCGGCGAGAGAACATCACCGACTGGGCGCTGGAACAATTCCGCAAGCACTACACCGACAAGAAAATCACCAAGTGGGACATCTTCTATTACGTCTACGGCATTCTGCATCATCCCGGGTACCGCGCGAAATACGCTGAGAACCTGAAGCGCGAACTGCCGCGCATTCCATTGATCGGGGTAGCGCAGACTTCCGTTTCCCAGGAAGTCTGCGGCTCTTCGGCTGGGCAAGACAACAGCCGCGGAGTTTCTGGAAAGCGAAACTCCGCGCTACCAGACTCCCCTGGTGTCATTCTGAGGAGCGAAGCGACGAAGAACCCCGGCAGTGCAGAGAACGCAAATACAGGGGTTCTTCGCTGCGCTCAGAATGACAAGGACGTGTTTTGGGCCTTCGCCAAAGCCGGGAAGGAACTCGCCCGGCTGCACATTGATTACGAAAAGGTCGAGCCGTGGCCGCTGAAGTTTATCGAGACGACCGCTGTAGCGGCGGTCTCCGACCGCCGTCCGGCGGTGGGGACACCGCCGCTACAGGATGCTTCCGTAGCGGCGAGTTTACCTCGCCATGGCGGCGTAAAGCCGCCTCTACGAAATGCCGACCTGAAGGTCGGCGCTACGATCCCGCTCTCCTATCGCGTCGAGGACAAGATGCGCCTGGCGAAAGACCACCGCTCGCTCAAAGTGAACGATTCCTTGACGCTGGGCGGCATCCCACCCGAAACCTTTGAATACCGCCTGGGCAATCGCAGCGCGCTCGAATGGGTGATTGACCAATACCAGGTGACGGAAGACAAGCACAGCGGCATCCGCTCCGACCCCAACCGCCCCGCCGACCCCGAATACATCGTGCGCCTCGTGGGCCAAGTCATTCGCGTGAGCCTTGAGACCGTTAGGCTTGTGAAATCCTTGCCCGCCCTCTAGCGGGTAGCGCAGCAAGCAAGCGTAGCGCAGGGCCCGCGCTCCGGCCCTGCGGCTTTTCCAGCGGTGCACGTTGTTGCCGCGCCGCCTAATGCGCGTCGGGGTCGAAGTTCATTGGGTGTATGGGAGGAACGGTGCCGAAGCGAAATCCAGAATCGCCCTGGAACCCAGCAAATCCTGCGGAGATATCGCCCGAAGAGTATGAGAAGCGGGTTGTTGATTGGCTGCGTGAAGCTGCTGGAACGCTCGACAAATTTGAGGTGAAGCCTCTCAGGCATTTAAGCGGCCCTGGCGGCGACTACGAGTTTGATGCCGTTGCCCAGCTTACCATTCTAAATGGTGCTCAGATAGTTATTCTGGTGGAGTGCAAACGGTATAGCCGACCCGTTGAAAGAGAAAAGCTTCTCTCCCTTTGGGCGAAAATGCAAGATGTGAAGGCGCATAAGGCGATGATTTTCGCCACATGTGGCTTTCAATCAGGTGCGCTCGAATATGCAAAGGTTTATGGTATCGCCACCGTGGCCTTCGTCCAAGGTGAATTCCTGTATGAAACCAGAGGCGCCAGGACGCCCGGGCAATCGCCTCCTTGGGCTGGCTTACCGGATTACGCCGGGATTTTCATGAGTAAGGAGGATGACCGGGTCTCATGCAGTACTATTAAACTAACAAATACAGATGTTCTACGTAAGTGGCTTCAGTCATTATGAAACACCCAACAATAGTTTCAACGCGGACCGGCTTTTCCGCTGGCGCTCCAAATCAAGCGTAGCACAGACCTCCGCAGCGTGAGGTCTGCAATTTGGCATGAGGGCTTGGCCACGGGCGGCGTGTGTGTCGGCTTGTGGTAGATGTATCGGCGGCAAGTTCTTGTAGCCATGCCCAAGCAGGATCTGCCGGGGCCGGTGATATAGGCACTATGAGCTTTGAAGAAGAAGCAGGACGTGCGACATTCACCCACGGCTGTGGATGCGCAGGAACTTCCGGCGAAATATCGCGCCAGATTGTGCGGTTGCAGGTGGTCACGCTGATCTGGATGGTGGTTGAGTGCGCCCTTGCTCTCTTTTCTGCATGGCGGGCACGGAGCCCCGTGCTTTTGGCCTTTGGCGCCGATAGTCTGATAGAACTCTTGTCGGCACTCGTGGTGCTTCTACAATTTCTCCCACGCCTTGCTCTGAGCACTGCTCGGGCCACGAGGCTCGCGGGCATTCTTCTCTTCCTGCTCGCTGCGGTCATCACCACGAGCTCTGCCCTCGCGCTGTGGCAGCATGTGCGGCCCGATACAAGTTGGATCGGCATAGGCATCACCATTGCCGCGCTCGCCGTCATGCCCCCGCTGAGTTCGGCGAAGCGAAGAGCCGGAAAAACGGCTCGCAATACTGCGTTAACCGCCGACGCGGTGCAGTCAGCAACCTGTGCCTACCTTGCCGGCATAACCCTTGCCGGCTTGGTCCTCAATGCGGTGCTTCATATCCGCTGGATAGACCCCGCCGCCGCGCTGGTTGCGGTTCCAGTCATCTGCCTTGAAGGGAAGAAAGCGTTACAGGGCGAGGAGTGTTGTTAGCTGGGATGTCTCGCCAAGTCGAGATATTCTCATCGAGCCAGCGTAACGCGGACATCTGCTGTCTGAAGTCCGCGTCTTTTCGCGCCCGCCAGCGCTCGCCAACTCGGTTCACCAATGCCTCTGCACGGCACCGCGCGCAGATTGATCGCATGTCCAGGTTGGGGCGTCGGTTCCTTCATGACCGCGACATCTTCGTGCCTGGGCTCTTGTCGATGGAATAAGCCCACGGTCAATCACAGGACGATTGACCGTGACTAGCGCCTTCCGCGAGTCCCTTCTTCCTTACCAGATCAACAATCTGTTCCACCACCTGCTCCGCCGTTAGACACGTGGAATCAATCACCACCGCATCCGCAGCGGCGACCAGCGGCGAGACTTTCCGCTCTGCATCAAGCTGGTCACGGCGGCCGATCTCGTAGGCCGTTTTTTCGAGGGTTGCCAGGCGGCCTTCCTGCTCATCTTGCCGGAGTCGCCGCCGCGCGCGCTCTTCCACATTGGCTTTGAGGAAGATCTTAAGCGGCGCCTGCGGGAAGACCACCGTGCCGATGTCGCGTCCCTCCATCACCACCCCACTCCCCCGCGCCAAGGTGCGCTGCATCTCGATAAGCTTGGCGCGCACTTGCGGCCGGCGCGAAACCTGCGCGGCAGCCAGCGTCACCTCCGGCGTCCGCAGGCGCGCCGTGACGTCGCGACCGTCCACCAGAACGCGAGGTTCGGCGGCGTCGGTCGCCACCTGGATATCCGTCTGGCCGATCAGCCTGGCCACGGCAGGCTCGTCGTCAGGCTCGACGCCCGCTTCCAGCACCTTCAGCGCCGCGGCGCGGTACGTGGCTCCGCTATCGACGTACGTCAGCCCCAGACGCTGGGCGAGCATCTGCGCCACCGTGCTCTTCCCCGCTCCCGCGGGGCCGTCAATGGTAATCACCAAGGGTTCAGGCATGATGGGATTCTGTCCGTGGTCCGTTGTCAGTTGTCAGTGGTCCGTCGTTCGTAAGCGAGTAGCGCAGGCCTGTTTTGTAGGTCCGCGGTTCGTCCCCCATTGACGATGAAAAGCCGCGGACCTAAACAACAGGTCCGCGCTACCCGCTCGCCTTGGTTCAGCCCTTTCACGCAAAAACCCAGAACCAGATCCTGGCGACCCAGGTGGATTCCCGCTTGCGCGGGAATGACGGCACGGGCGGAATGGGGCGGCCATGTTCGTCGTCACCCCCGCGCAGGCGGGGGTCCATCTCTTCAGAGCTGAAAGCTGACCGCCTAGATTCTCTTAAACGCCTTCATCAATTCCTTCATCCCGTACCGCAACACGGTGGGACGGCCGTGTGGGCAGGTCATGGGGCAGTCGGTCCGGCCGAGGGCTTGCAGCAGCCACTCCATTTTGCTCCGTTCGAGCGCCATGTTCACTTTGACCGCCGCGTGGCAGGAAATGGAAGCCGCGATCCTGCCCCGCAAGACGTCGAGCGAGACCGACGGCCCTTCCTGGTTGACATCATCCAGGATTTCCAGCATCAGCTTCTCGACCTCATCCGCGCTGATCTCGGCAGGCGCCGTCTTGATGGCCACGGTGCGCTGGCCGAAGGGATCGACTTCGAAACCATTGGCCACCAGTTCGTCGGCAATGGTTTGATAAGTGACCTGCTGCTCGGGCTTCAACTCCAGAATGATCGGCATGAGCAGGCGCTGCACCTCGACTTTCCTCTCCTGCCGCAGGCGCACGTGGCGGTCGAAGAGCACGCGTTCATGCGCGGCGTGCTGGTCCACAATCCACAGGCCTTCGGAATTGGTGGCGACGATGAAGCTCTCCTGTACCTGCCCCAGCGGTTCGAGGTCGACGGGCAACTCGCGTGGGGCCAGACTCGCAGCCGCGCCCGCACCCGGGAGATCGAAAGCTGGCCCTGCGGACGGCGCCACCGGCGCGTAGGGCGCCAAGGCTGCATCGAGCGGCAACCTCTGCGCACGCGGCTCCGGGCGTGGTGAAGAGAGCTCGAAGCCTCCTCCGCCTGGCCGCGGCCAAGGCCGGCCCGGCTCGGGCGGCGCGGCCGCCCCCCGCATAAGCGGCGGCTCTTCGGCCATTTTATCGGCCACGTCCGCCGCTTCCACGGCCAGTCCCGCGGGCGGCGCCGAACGTGACATGGGGAACGCGGCCACCGGCCGCGTGGAAAGGAGCGTCTGGCGAATCGAGTCACGTACCAGGTCGTGCATGAAACTCCCATGCCGAAAGCGGACTTCGATTTTCGACGGGTGAACGTTTACGTCCACTTCCGCCGGGGGGAGTTCGAGAAAAATCAGCGCCACCGGAAACACATTCGACGGCAGGATGTTCCGGTAAGCCTCCGTGATGGCGTGCAGGATCAGGCGGTCGCGCACCAGCCGCCTGTTCACAAAAAAGTAAATATTGTTGCGATTCAGCTTCTGTACGTCCGGGCGCGAAACGAACCCCTGTACCCGTACCAGCGGCGCGTTCTCAAATGGCTCTGCTTCGCCCGCTTCCGCGAGAGCCGGCCCCAGGACGCGACGCTCGACCGGCGCTATCTCCAGAAGCTGCTCAAGCGTTTGCCCGCCCATCACCTGGTACAAGCGCTCGCGATGGCTTTCGACCGGCGCGACATTCAGGATTTCATTGGTGAGCGAAGCGAGTCGAAAACTCTTCTCGGGATGGGCCAGGGCGTAATGGGTCACGAGCGTCGCGATGTGGCCGAGCTCGGTCGATTCCGACTTCAGAAACTTGCGGCGCGCCGGGGTGTTGTGAAACAGGTCGCGTACTTCGATGCTGGTCCCCTGGGGCCACGCCACTTCCTTCACGTCGCGCAGCTTGCCCCCGGCAATTTCCACGCGCGTCCCGGCGTTCTCGGAAGCGTGCCTGGTTTCGAGCAACAAGCGGGAGACCGCCGCGATCGAAGGCAACGCTTCGCCGCGAAACCCCAGCGTCGAAATCTCGAACAAATCTTCCGCGGTGCGAATCTTGCTCGTGGCATGGCGCTCAAACGCCAGCAACGCATCGTCGTGTGTCATCCCCTGGCCGTCATCAACGATGCGAATCAAGCGCTTCCCGCCGCCCTCGACGGTGATCTCCACACGGCCAGCGCCCGCATCCAAGGAGTTCTCAAGCAACTCCTTCACCACCGACGCAGGCCGTTCCACTACCTCGCCGGCGGCAATTTTATTGGCGACTGCTTCGGGGAGAATGCGGATGATGGACATGGAATTGAGTCATTGCTTCATTGCCTCATTGAGTCATTGGATGATTGAGAAGGCACTTTCAATGGGGCAATGACTCAATGGCTCAATGAATCAATCTTTTTTGATCTCCAGCCCCAACTCGTCAAGCTGCTCGGGCTCGACGCCGGCGGGCGCGTCGCACATCATATCCACGGCGCTGGCCGTCTTGGGGAAGGCAATCACTTCCCGAATGTTGGATTCGCCCGCCATCAACGCGTTGAGGCGATCCCAGCCCAGAGCAATGCCGCCGTGCGGTGGTGTGCCGTACTCGAGTGCGTCGAGGAAGAATCCGAAGCGCTCGCGCGCCTGCTCATCGCTCAGACCCAGAACCTTGAAAACGCGGCGCTGGACACCCTGGCGATGGATACGAATCGAGCCGCCGCCGATCTCCGAGCCGTTCAGCACCAGGTCGTAGGCGCGCGCCTTCACGGCTCGCGGGTCGGTTTCGAGTTTCTCCAGATCCTCTTCGCGTGGCGAGGTGAAGGGGTGGTGCATGGCCGCGAAGCGGTTTTCCTTTTCATCGAACTCGAACATGGGGAAATCCACGACCCAGAGGAAATTCCAGGTCCCGG
>Ga0208457_1000596_pt1 | contig 34135 bp, 30 predicted proteins | sample June2015DPH_10_1_FD_185513 | JGI IMG/M metagenome (GOLD analysis project Ga0208457, IMG submission 185513) | Peatland microbial communities from SPRUCE experiment site at the Marcell Experimental Forest, Minnesota, USA - June2015DPH_10_150... | ecosystem: Environmental > Terrestrial > Soil >... | reverse complement strand
ATCCGCTGCAGAAGAACTATCAGGGCCGGTATTGGTACAGCGAAGATATTCGTGCGGCCACGCTGTGGGATACGGCCGCACAGGCGGGGCGAAGTACGGCGAGCATTCAGTGGCCGGTGACGGTGGGAGCAAAGATCACGTGGAACATTCCGGAATTCTGGCGGGCTGGAACGCCGGACGACGCCAAGCTGCTGCGCGCTGTGTCCACGCGGGGGTTGCTGGAAGAGGCTGTGGGGGAGATTGGGGAATACCACGGGGGGATCGATGCGTCCGCGGAGGGCGATGAGGTGCGCGGCAAGTATGCGGTTTGGCTGCTGGAGAAGAAGAAGCCGGGATTGTTGACGTTGCATTTGACGGCGCTGGATCACATTGAACACGAGACCGGGGTATTCAGCGCGGAGTCAATCGCGACGATTGAACGGCTAGACGGGATTATCGGGAAGGTGCGTGAGGCGGCGGAGCACGTGGCGACGGGGGACGCGATAGTGGCGGTGGTTTCCGATCATGGCTTCGCGAACTACGACCAGCAGTTGAATCTGTTTGTGGCGTTTCGCGAGGCGAAACTGTTTACCGTAGATGAGAAAGGAAAGATCACGGATTGGCGGGCGATGCCGTGGGAGACGGGAGGGTCGGCAGCGATCGTTTTGAAGGATGCGCAGGATAAAGCGACGCTGGGCGAAGTGCGGGAGTTGCTGGCAAAGCTGTCGGCGGACCCGGCGAACGGGATTGATCGCGTGCTGGAGGCGGAGGAGTTGCACAAGCGAGGCGGGTACCCGAATGCGTCGTTTTTTGTGAGCTTGAAGCCGGGTTGGCGGACGGGGGCATCGTTGAGTGGGCCGGTGGTGGCGAAGGTGAAGCCGGGAGGCACGCACGGGGAGTTGCCGGACGTGCCGGAACTGCGAGCTGCGTTTTTCGTTGTGGGGCCGGGAATAGCGGCGGGGCGGGATTTGGGTTTGATGGATATGAGGGATGTGGCACCGACGCTGGCGAAGGAGGCGGGGCTGGTGTTGAAGGGAGCAGAGGGGAAGGCGGTATTGCCGTAAGGGGCGTTCCGTTTTGGGAAATGATGAAAGAGCGTTTTTGCGTAAGTGTTGAATCCAGGGCGGTTAGCGAGAGGCATGTGTGTAAGTGCGGATTCTAAAGGGGTTGTAAGTCATTTGTTTTGTTACACTTTTGTAAGTGTTGATTCTGGAGGGGTTAGAGGAGGGGTTTGCTGCAAGTGCAGATTCCGCGGGGCTTAGGTGGGTGGGGAGCGGCGGGAAGATGTGGCAAGAGCAAGGCACAGATTAACTCAATTGCAATTATACAGGAAAGTAATAGAAAGTCAAGGGAAATCTTGCCTGGGGCAGGTGAGGCACGACACAACGTTTGTGCTGCGATTCATCGCACAAAAAACGTGCGATGGAGAACCATACCTCTACTCTGGGATGGCGGAAAACGCCATCCCTCCGGTCGGAATGACATTTCAGTCTAGGCAATGATGAATCGAAGAGGGGTTTACCACAGAGAGCACAAAGGGGCCGCAGAGTTAACGGAGATTTCATTGTGGAGGCTGACTGCGGCAGGTGATGCACATTAGGAGACATGCTTGCAGCTACGAAGAAAGGGGATCAGGGGAGGGATTTGTGGCGGGCGGAGCGGAGGATGGTGTGGAATTGGACGAAGACGTGGTCATCGTCGGCGTGCTGATCGTGGCAGGAAAAACACATGGGAGCGGGGAGGGCCTTGGCGGTTGCGGCGAGGTCGCCCCCTTCCCCGAAAGAGAAGTAGGCCCAGCCTTCCTTGAAGCGGGATGAATCCTTGACGGAGACGGCGAGGCCGGTCATTTCCCCTTCAAAATAGCCGCCCTTGTTGATGCTGGCCTTCTGAGCGGGCTGGTAGACGACGAGGAGGAAGGTGGTTTTCTCCGGGAATTTGCCGCTGGAGCGATAGGTGTCGAAGGCTTCGGGCTGGGTGTAGACGTTATGGAATTCGCCGGGGCCCTGCTGGTGGTCGTTGGAATAGGTCATGCCGATGTTGGAGCCGACGAAGGTCCAGTGCTCGAAATTGGTGGGGCGAATGAGCGCTCCGGAGGCGTCGAATTGCGGGAGCGGCATGGTGGGAGAGTCCGGTGCGGGAGAAGAGTGGGATTCGACGAAGGGCAGAGTGGCCAGGAGAGCGGCGATGGGTAGAAGAAGGAAGGCACGCACGGGGATACCTCGCGACGAGGAGATTGTGCGATGAAATGGGGAGGGAAGCAAGGAGGGGGAAGACAGAAGATAGAAATTGGAAATTAGAAAAGAGAAGAGAGAAGAGAGAAGAGAGAAGAGAGAAGAGGGATGGTAACACCCCGACCTGGTCGGGGCGGGCGCCGATCACAGAGGGAAGCACACCCCGACCGGGTCGGGGCCGGCGCCGGTCGCAGAGAAGAGAAAGGCGGCAGAGGGATTCCTCACTTCGCAGACTCCGTTCGGAATGACGGGGTGTGAAGTTGGGTGCCCAGAACGAGGAGGCGCGCTAGCTGGCGGCTTCCTGGGAGGCGCGGATTTCCTGCCAGCGGCGGGGGCGTTTGTTGTATTGCAGAACCTTTTTGCGCAGGCGGATGGATTTGGGGGTGATTTCGACGAACTCATCGTCGGCGATGAATTCGATGGCCTGCTCGAGGCTGAGCTGGCGATGCGGGATGAGGCGAATGGCTTCGTCGGCGGAGGAAGAGCGCATGTTGGTGAGCTTCTTCTCCTTGGTGACATTGACTTCCATGTCCTGTTCGCGGGAATTTTCGCCGACGATCATGCCTTCGTAGACTTCGATGACGGGGCCGATGAAAAGTTCGCCACGTTCCTGGAGACCCCAGAGCGCATAAGCCGTGGAAACACCGGGGCGATCGGCGACGAGCGCGCCGGTGGGACGAAGAGCCATGTCGCCACCGTATTCCATCCAGCCTTCAAAGATGGAGTGGATGAGGGCGGTGCCGCGTGTATCGGTGAGGAGCTGACTGCGGAGGCCGATCAAGCCGCGCGAGGGAATTTTGAAGTCGAGGCGAACGCGGCCGGAGCCGTGATTGCTCATTTTGAGCATTTCACCGCGGCGGCTGCCGATGGTCTCCATGATGATACCGATGAAGCTTTCGGGAATGTCGATGACAAGGCGCTCGACCGGCTCAAGCTTCTTGCCATTTTCGGTGCGCACGACGATTTCGGGTTTGCCGACCATGAGTTCAAAACCTTCCCGGCGCATGGTTTCAATGAGGATGGCGAGCTGGAGTTCGCCGCGGCCGAGAACGCGGAAGGATTCGGGTGTGTCCGCGTCTTCAACGCGAATGGAGACGTTGGTGAGGAGCTCTTTGGCGAGGCGATCGCGGAGGTCGCGCGAGGTGACGTAATTGCCTTCGCGGCCGGACAGCGGGCTGGAATTGACGCTGAAGATCATGGCGAGGGTGGGCTCGTCGATGATGAGCGGCTCGAGGGGAGCGGGACTATCGAGGCTAGTGAGTGTTTCGCCGATCTGAATGCCTTCGACGCCGGCAATGGCGACGATGTCACCGGCGGAGACGGAATCGGCTTCATCGCGTTCGAGGCCGCGAAAGGTGAAGAGCTTGGTGATTTTGGTCGAGATGAGCCTGCCATCCAATTTGCTGATGCCGACTTCCTCGCCACGATTCAACGTACCGTTGAACACGCGGCAGATCGCCAGCCGGCCCAGGAATTCGGAGTAGTCCAGATTGGTGACTTGAAGCTGGAGGACACCGGCGGGATCGCCGGTAGGAGGCGGGATTTTGGCGACGATGGCTTCAAAGAGCGGGAGAAGATCGCGGGAATCATCACCGATCTTACAATGAGCGACGCCAGCGCGGGCGTTGGTGTAGACGATGGGAAAGTCGAGCTGGTCTTCGGTGGCGTCCAGGTCAATGAAGAGGTCGTAGATTTCGTTGAGGACTTCTTCGGGACGCGCGTCAGGGCGGTCGATTTTGTTGAGGACAACGACCGGGGGAAGCTTGGCCGCGAGGGCTTTCTGGAGGACGTAGCGGGTTTGCGGGAGCGGGCCTTCGCTGGCGTCCACGAGGAGCACAACGCCGTCGACCATGCGCAGGGCGCGTTCGACTTCACCGCCGAAATCGCTGTGGCCAGGCGTGTCCACGATATTGATCTTGGTGTCGTGGAAAAAGAGGGCGGTATTTTTGGCGAGAATGGTGATGCCGCGCTCGCGCTCCAGGTCGTTGGAGTCCATGACGCGCTCGACAACGGCTTCGTTGGCACGGAAGATGCCGGATTGGCGGAGCATGGTGTCGACAAGCGTGGTTTTGCCGTGGTCCACGTGGGCGATGATGGCAATGTTGCGAATCTTGTTGTTCATTAGCGTAAAAGCGTCTTCAGACAAAAATAGCTGCTGGGACAACCAGTGCCGTTCCAACTATTTGGTCCACAAATTAGAGTTGGGCCAGCGTGCGGATCATGCGTTGCGAACAAGATCGACGACCAGTGCCGTTCCAACTTGTTCCAGCAAATCCCTTCGAGAATACTCACTCCGTGTTCGCGTCAGATGCTTGGACCGTCATTTGGCCGAAATAGTTGGAACGGCACTAGCAGGAGAAAGTTGGACCGGCACCGGCAGCCCGGACGAAGCTCTTCTTCATCGGATACAGGTGCGGTTACAAAGTACTATTTTAGCAGAGGCGGAGCGGGCGGGCCAACGAAGGATTTGGGCGGGGTGAGGCGAGTCTTTGAGTGGCCGACCTGCCGGACGGCACAGGGATCATCCCTGCATCAGTGGAAATCTGGATAGATCTCGTCAGCGATCCAGTAACTCTCCACGAGAATGGCAAAGAGCGTTCCGGCCAACAAGAGCAGCCAGCGGCGGGGTCTCCAAACAGCGGCAAGGGCTGAGTGCTGCAAGGGAATGTCCACTAGATAGGCGGCGCAGTAACAAACGTTCGCAAGCAATGCCAGGATGGCAAAGAGAAATAGCGAAGTCAGGGTCAATGCCGCTCGGAAGTGGGGCCAGGTCACGAAAAGCCAGACAACAGCTACCGCGGAGAGGGCAAGGTTATAGACAACACGGCGCGGTTCCCAAAATCGGATGGCCTCGGCGAGGAGCGCACGAACCGAAGCAAGTGGCGGCTGGGGAAGAGTTGGGGATTGCGTTGGGAGAGGAGGTTGCATGGGAGAAGGATACGCCAACGCTTGTTGTTGTCAAGTACTTTGTATAGCAAAGAAAAAGCCTCACCGAAAACATCGAGGGACTCTGGCGGTCAATTTCACTCAGAGCGCTTAGAGCAATTTGAGTTGAACTCGATGGTAGCCTGAACCTGCTGGCCAGCAGCATCTTTCGGGAATCGCCACTTGCTCGCCGCATCTTTCACCGCCGGCCACAGCAAAGGATGGCCGCTAATGAGGGTGAGATTGTTCGCTTCACCATTCGTATCAATTTCCATCTTGAAGGAGACAACCCCTTCCACGTGAGCCAATCTTGCGATGGGAGGATACTGAGGAGCGACGAACACTTCGGGCGCAGTTGGTGAACTACTCGCGAGCCGAACAGAAGGAGCGGTCGGAACAATCTGAGCAGCGCGATACAGGTCAGACGGTTTATCCGGAGCCCCTGAGAACAGGGCGTCATATTTGCCTAAACTCAAATCCCGCAGAGCCACCGAAACTGCTGGTGGTGGGGTTGCTTTCTCTTGATCAGGGATCGCGAATGTGGGCTTTTCCATAACTCCCGGGCCAATTGCCTGGTCCAATTTACTTAACAACGCCATCGTCCAAGAGGTGTGTTCCGGCGTGTTCGGAGCCGGATCGAACATGTCTTTATCGAGGATGTCCGCTCGAATCAGGCGAGTGTGAGAACCGCACTGAACTTGCATCACAACAATGGCACCGCTAAACACCATGCAATGCTTGCAACGCTTGAGTTCGCGGCGCAGCTCTTTTTCCGGGATGTTGCAGGGATTCGACTGACCAAGCAACGCACCGACGGACTCGCTTAGTGACTTGGACGCGGTCTCGAGTTTCGCTGAGGACGAACAAGAATCACTCGGGGGAGTTAGTAGGATTCTCTCGACGGAACTCCCGCTGGAGGTCGGACGTACCAGGAAAAGTTCGTAGTAGTCGAACGGCGGCCCGAAGTCGAAAAAAGTCCGGCGCGCGATTTCGAATCCGTTCGGCTGAATGGAGTTGACGTGGGCCTCTTGACCCAACGCAGAACTGCACAAGGCAAGAAAAACGCAGATAGCCACACTGAATTGCATGCCACAGATATTACCATCTTATTGAGTGAACGATTCTCAATTCCGTATCCGTTGGCCAGCTTGTGTTGTGTCCCGGAAATGTCGTGCGAAAGTTCAGAGCCTTCAGGGGCTAAAGCCCAATTCATTCTACGGGCTTTACGCCGGGGCTGAAGCCCCGGCCTCCTAAAGAAAAATGCAAGGAACTTCCAGGAAGGGACACTAGAAGCGCGTTTGATTCATGGGATAGGAAGGCACGGAGGTGGGTGTGGTATGCTCACGGCGAAATTTTGTGGGCGTCTGAAAATACTGGAGTAAATGCGAGGAATCGAACGATGAGAATGCGGAGAACGATGTGGATGCTGGCGGCGATGATGCTGCTGGCGGTGGCGGCTGGGGCGCAGGAGCAAAAGGCGCAGCCGGACCTGGCGAAACTGTTCGAGAAGAGTGAGGTAATGATCCCAGTGCGGGACGGAGTGAAGCTGCACACGGAGGTTTACACGCCGAGGGACGGAAGCGGGCCGTGGCCGATCATTATGATGCGAACGCCGTACGGAATTTCCGCGTGGGACAAGGGCTACAGCCGGATGCTGTATGAAAATGCAGACCTGTTCGCGGATGAATACATTTTCGTGTTTCAGGACATTCGAGGGCGGTACGGATCCGAGGGAAAGTTTGAGATGAACCGGCCGCTGCACGATGCGAAGGACTCGAAGGGAGTGGATGAAAGCACGGACACTTACGACACGATCGAGTGGCTGGTGAAGAAAGTGGGGAAGAACAACGGGCGCGTGGGAATCTGGGGAATTTCGTACGACGGATTCCTGGCGGCGATGGCCATGGTGAACCCGCATCCGGCGCTGAAGGCGGTGTCCGAGCAAGCGTGCATGGGGGACGCGTGGATGGGGGACGACTTTTTTCACAACGGGGCGTTCCGGCTGAGCTACGGATTTGAATACTCGGCGCTGATGGAGACGTCGAAGGAAAACTTCAAGTTCACATTCGACCGCTTCGACTTGTTTGACTGGTTCCTGAAGCTGGGAGTGCTATCGCACGTAAACGACTGGTATTTTCACGGGAAGATTCCGACGTGGAACAATTTCGTTACGCATCCGACGTACGACGAGTTCTGGAAGATCCACGCGATTGAATCAGGGCTGAAAGAAACGAAGGTGCCCAACTTGAACGTAGCGGGGTGGTGGGATCAGGAAGATTTTTACGGGCCGATGAGGACGTACGCGAACCTGGAGAAGATGGACACGAAACACTTGAACTACCTGGTGGTGGGGCCATGGAACCACGGAGGATGGGCGAGAGGCCCGGGGTATTCGCCGGGAGAGATTCCGTTTGGGTCGGATACGGGGGTGTATTTCCGGCAAAAGGTGGAAGCGCCGTGGTTTGCGTACTGGCTACACGACAAAGGGAGTTTGCCACTGAAAGAGGCGCTGCTGTTCCAGACGGGGAGCGACACGTGGACCAGATTTGACGCGTGGCCGCCGCGCGAGGCGAAGACGAAGAGTTTGTACTTTGGGGAGAATGGAAGGCTTTCGTTTGAAGCGCCAAAGATGGAATCGCGGGAAGCATTTGACGCTTACGAGAGTGACCCGGCGCATCCCGTGCCTTACCGGCACCGGCCCGTGGATATGACATATCCGCAGGATCATCCGGGAAGCTGGTTCGCGTGGCTGGTGCAGGACCAGCGGTTCGTGAACGACCGGCCGGATGTGGCAACGTGGCAGACAGAAGAGTTGCAGGAAGATGTGACGCTGGCGGGACAGGTGACGGCGAAGCTGTATGCGTCCACGACGGGGACGGACAGCGATTGGGTGGTGAAACTGATTGACGTGTATCCGCAGAAAGTGGAGAGCGATTGGAAGCTTTCGGGATACGAGCTGATGATCGCGGACGAGATCTTCCGCGGGCGTTACCGGAAATCGTATGAGAAGCCGGAGCCGATCGTGGCGGGGGAAGTGACGCCGTACACGATCGATTTGCACACGGCGAATCACGTGTTTTTGAGAGGGCACCGGATTATGGTGCAGGTGCAGAGCACGTGGTTCCCACTGTATGACCGGAACCCGCAGAAGTTCGTGGGGAACATATTTGAGGCGAAGGAAGGGGATTATCAGAAAGCGACGCAGAGGATTTACCGGTCGAAGGAGTATGCGTCGAGGGTGGAGATTTCGGTGGTGCCGGAGGGGGCGGGGAGGTAGGCGGACGAAAGAAGAAGATTTCACCACAGAGATCACAGAGTCGCCGCAGAGGAAACGGAGACGCGGCGGCAAGGTTGTGCCAAGATTCATCGCACAAAAAACGCGCGATGGAGAACCGTACCTCCGCTACGGAACGGCAGAATACGCCGTCCCTCCGGTCCCTTCGACTGCGCTCAGGGCAGGCGGAATGACAAATCGTCTTGATGGGCGCGGGGAAATAGGAGGGAGATGAAGTAAAGTTTGTCGGCGCGTTTGCGGTCGTAAAAGCGGCGGCAAGCCGCCGCACTCCAAATTAGCCGGAATTATTTTGTGGCGGCGGGCGTTTCGCCGGAATGGAATTCGGTCCAGGGGCCGGCTTTCATGTCGCGCAAGTAGGGTTCCTGCCAGGCGAACTCAGGATGAGCGGCGAGGAAAGGTTTGGCGAGGAAATCCTCTCCACAGGGATGGCCCGTGCGAGCGACGAGGCGCATGTCCTTGGCCATGTCGGAATCGGTGGCTTTGCCCTGGACTGCGCCACCGGGATAAAACGGTTCCCAGGCCCAAACGGAAACGCCGCGAGCGGTGGCTTCAACGTGGCCGCAGAGGGTGCGGTCATTCGCCTGGGTCTTCTTCTCAAACGAATCGGCGTGGTCGGCAAGCATCTGCTGGGCCAACGAAACATCGATCTTGCCCTTGTTTTCATTGAGGAGCTGTTCCCAACGAACGCGGCGGGCATTGGGAGATGAAGCCATGTCGTCAGGGTTGAACTCCGGCGTGTCTGCCTTGAGGACTTTGGGATCGCGGGCCCAGTTGGAGCCGGCGAACACGCCGTCTTTGGTGCGCCAGAGTTTGTAGGCTTTGAGGCCCAGCTCAAGTTGCGCGATTTCGCCGGTCTTGCGATCGCCGAGGAGCCAATCGTCGGCGTAACCGCCGTTGTTGCCGTCGAGCATGATGCGCGTGTAATCGTCGATGGAGCTAGCGTACTGAAGGGCTTTGAGAGCGCGGAAGAACTCGGGCTTGCCGTTGGGATCCCAGCCTTCAAATTGGGTGATGGTGGTTTCGGTGACCATGAGGCCATCGGAATTGATACCGAAATCGTCGTCGCTGGCGATGACGCCGGGGAAGCCATCCATGAGGATGCGGTAGCCGTGAGCGGGCTGAATGTCAAAGATGATGCGCCAGCGTTCGCCGTTCATGTAGCTGGTCCAATTGTTGTGGGCGATGACGATCTGGCCGTCTTTGGTCCAAGTGCCTGTGGCAACGAAGGCGCTGCAGTTGCCGGGGCTCTTAAGATTCGGGGCGTTGGCGGGTTTTTCTTTTTTGTTGAGCCAGGGAACATAATAGTCGGGAACTTCCTCGAAGGAGTTGAGGGCCACGATGTCGTAGACGTCGAGCTGCGAACCGGTGTGCGCGTTTAGGCCGTCAACGATGCCCTGGAGCTCCTGCTGATATTCGGGATCGATCTTGGGCCAGAGCAGTTCGCGGGCGACCTGACGGAAGAAAGCCCAATCACGATGCGTGGAGCGTACCATCCCGGCCTGGACGGCGGGAAAGGCGTCCTCGATTTCCTTGGCGAGCATGTAGCCATGCTGGAAGCCGACGGTGGCGGGGTCCCCTTCGAGATGGACGTAAACCCAACCGCCGCGCTCGAAGCTGTAGGTGGCTTTGAGGCGGGGATCGTTGGAGGCGGCGTGCTCGCGAGCGTAGGCGACGGTGGAATCCAGGTCGTTTTTGGCGGCTTCGGCATCATTGGAGTGCTGGCCAGCCAACCACAGGAGAGCAGCGCTGGCGACGAGGATGAGGACGGCGGCGAAGCGACGAATTCCATTGGACATGAAGAGAGGCTCCTTGGGATGAGTGTGTCAGGCATTAGTGTACTACCGACGAGGAGGAAGTTCGGATTGTCGGCAGGGTTTGCAGTTGTAAAAGCGGCGGCGAGCCGCCGCACTCCAATGTTATTTTGCCGGGGGTGCGGACTTGGCGGGAGGCGCGAGGTCGGGAGGCGGGCCGATGTTATCGGGCAGCTTGCCATTGAGCGAGTCGAGGAATTGCAGGAGGTCATCGCGCTCGTCGAAGGTAAGGACGTCAAGCGAGTGGATTTCCTTGTCGAGATGAGGATTCCAGTTGCCGCCGCCGATGTAGTGGGCGAGGGCGTCCTTAACGGTGGGGAAAGTGCCGTCGTGCATATAAGGGCCGTGGTTGGCGAGATTGCGAAGCGAGGGCGTTTTGAAGGCTCCCATGTCGGCATCGTTCTTGGTTTCGCTGAAGCGGCCGAGGTCATTCAGATTGCCGCGCGTATCGGCGCCAATGCCCAGGTTGTGGAACTTGTTGTCCGTGAAAAGCGCGTAGTCTTTTCCGATGGGGTGGCAGACAGCGCAATTGCCTTTTTTGGCGCTGATGAAAATTATCAAGCCGCGCTGAGCGGCTGAAGGGAGCGCCTTCGAGTCGTGGCCATAGTAGAAACGGTCGAAGGGAGAATCGCCAGCGATGACGGTGCGCTCGAACGAGGCGATGGATTTCACGACGATGTCGATGGTGATCTGATCGGTGCCCCAGGCCTTCTTGAAGAGTTCGGGGTACTTCGGATCGGATTGCAGCCGCTTCACAACGCCATCTAGGGAATGGGCCATTTCCACGGGATTGGCCATGGGGCCTTTGGCCTGTTCTTCGAGGCTGGGCGCCCGGCCATCCCAGAATTGCAGGGAGTTATAGGCGGAGTTGATGACAGTGGGGGAGTGGCGCGTTCCCAGCTTGCCGCCGACGCCTTCGGAAAAGGGGCGGTTGTCTGAAAACGCGAATTGCGGGGCGTGGCAAGAGGCGCAGGAAATTGTGGCGTCAAGGGAAAGCTGGGGATCGTAATACAAGCGGCGGCCAAGTGCGATGGTTTCTTCCGTCGGCGGATTGTCTGGAGGAATCGGAACCGGCGGCAATCCTAGAGGAGCTTTGATTTCTACCGCTTTTCCAACGGGCATTATCGCGGAATGCGAGGGCGCGAATTGCGCTCTGACGGGAAGGTAAGCGAACGCGGCGAGGAGGAATAGGCCCAGAAACACCATGACAAAGAGAGTGAGTCTGGTGGTGGGTTTCATGAGGGCACACCTCGAGGGGAGGATAGCGTTCGGGAAGCCCGGGGTAATGTGACCGTGGTCACAAAAAAGACAAGTGGGAGAACCGTGAGGCCCTCCGCTGTGAGCCGTTCTGAGGCAAACGGAAATCCTTGAAGTGGCCAGAGCCATGGAGGTTGCGATATTGCCTGACTGGGGTCGAGCAGTGCTCGACCCCTACGGGAGGCGGATGAGGAGCTTCAGCAATAGCTGCAGGCTTCGTCGGCCATGCCGTTGCCGCCGCTCATGCCGTCCTTCATGCGGCGCAGGCGCCGGCCGAGCCGCTCGGCGAGCTGATGGCGCGCGCGCCAGAGCCGCGCCTTCAGGGTGTTTTCGGTCACGCCAAGCTTCCTGGCAGCTTCAACCGTGGAGTAGCCTTCCACTTCGCGCAAGAGGAAGGCGGTACGGAGAAGAGGCGAGAGGTCGTCCAGATTTTCGTTGATCATTTCGCGGATTTCCGTGCCGGCGTAGACCTGCTCCGGATTGGGCCCGTCGTCGGCAAAGCGCTCGGCGATGGGCAGTTCGTCCTCGCGCTGCGAATCATCGAGAGAAACCGCGGGGCGGGCCTTGGCGCTGCGACGTTTCATCAGTGCAGCGTTGATGACGATGCGCGTGAGCCAGGTAGAGAACTGCGAGCGGCCCTCGAAGCGCTTCAGGTTGCGATAAGCGGAAAGCAGACCATCCTGCAAAGCGTCTTCGGCGTCCTCGGCATTGCCCAGAACGCGAAGAGCGGTCTGGAACAACTGGCGGTGGTAGCGGCGAAAGAGAGTCTCAATCGCCTGGGCATCGCCACGCTGGCCGGCCCGGATCAGCTTCTGTTCGCTAAGTTGCGGAATACTCAACACTTGCGTTGCCATTTGCTCCCCCCATGTAGCTTACTAAGAGTAGTTCAGCATAAGAAAGTTACAGAGACGTCACAGCCTCAGTGCACAGGTATCCCCCCCTGTACCTTGGGCTTTTTCATCAACAGTAAAATCGGGATGACGGCGAAAAAAATGATGCCGAGCATTTTGAAATTGTCGAGGAAGGCAAGCATGGTGGCCTGCCGCTGCACAATGTTGTAGATCATGCCGTGAGCCTGTGCGGCGGCGCCCGCAGCAGACGAGCCGCCGGCAATGAAGCCACCACTAAAGCTGGCGAGCGTTTTGTGATAGACAGCGCTGAGCGGATTCACGTGCTCGATGAGATGAGCCGAGTGGAACTGAGTGCGGCGCTCGAGCATGGTGGTGACGGTAGCAATGCCCACACTGGCGCCGATGTTGCGGGCCAGATTGATGATGCCGGTGCCCATGTTGGTCTTTTCTCTCGGCACAGAGGCGAACGCGGCCACGTTGATGGGGATGAACAAGAAGGCCAAGCCAAAAGCCTGCAACATTCTTCCAAGCACGGCGTGGCGGAAATCGAGGCCAAGGCTCCAGCCAGCCATGACGAATAGGGAGGAGGCGGAGATGGCGCAGCCAAAGGTAATGAGATAGCGCGTGTCTACGCGCGATACAAGGTAGCCGACGAAGGGCATAGTGAACATGATGAGCGCGCCACCAGGCGAAAGCGCGAGCCCTGCCAGCTCCGCCGGGTATCCGAAGAGTTCCTGGAGCATGGTCGGAATAAGCATGGTGCTGGCGTATAGCACGAATCCAAGGAAGAACATGGCGACCGTGGCGATGGCGAAATTGCGGTTCTTCAACATGCGGAAATCCACCACCGGATCCTTGGCGCGGAGTTCCCACAAAACACCGGCGACTATGCCGACGATCATGAGAATCAGGAAAAGCTGGATGAAGCCGGAAGAGAGCCAGTCTTCACGCTGTCCCTTGTCGAGGATGATCTGGAGGCTCCCCAACCCCAGGCTGATCAGGCCAAGTCCGATGTAATCAATGCGGAATCCCTGAGTCAGCTTCACGCGTTTCATGTAGGGCGGATCGGAAACGAGCAAATAGGTGAGAAGAAGAGAGATGATGCCCACCGGAATGTTGATATAGAAAATCCAGCGCCAGGAATAGTTGTCTGTGATCCATCCGCCGAGCCACGGCCCGATCGTTGGGGCTACGACCACGGCGATGCCATAAACGGCGAAAGCCATGCCGCGTTTGCTGAGCGGGAAGGTGTCGTTCAAGATGGCCTGCTCGCTGGGCTGCAAACCGCCGCCGCCGGCGCCCTGGAGGATCCGGAAAAACACCAGCATGCCGAGGCTCGGAGCCAAGCCGCAGAGGAAAGAACTAACAGTGAATAAGGCGACGCAGGTCATATAGAAGCGTTTGCGCCCGAGGATCGAGGAGAGCCAACCCGAAAGCGGCAGCACGATGGCGTTGGATACGAGATAGGAAGTCAGCACCCAGGTGGATTCATCCGCACCGGCCGAAAGACTTCCGGAAATATGCGGGAGCGCGACGTTGGCGATGGAAGTGTCCAGCACTTCCATAAACGTGGCCAGCGTAACGGTAACGGCGATCACCCAAGGGTTGATCGAGCCGTCCGGCATACGCAACTTCGATGTGATTTTCCCCAGCATTAGTTGCGAGTCTTCCCGTTGCGTTTAGTCGGTAATTACCGTTGCTTCCACATTCATGCCCGGTCGGAGGACGGCCACTTCCGGCGGAATCGGATCCAGAACAATTTTCACGGGTACGCGCTGAACGACTTTGACGTAATTGCCCGTGGCGTTTTCCGGGGGGAGCAGGCTGAGGACTGCTCCGGTAGCACCGGAGATGGAATCCACATGTCCAGAGAAGGTTTTGCCGTAGGTATCAACTTTCAGATAAGCCTTTTGGCCAGGCTTCATATTCTTGAGCTGGGTCTCCTTGAAATTGGCGGTGACCCAGACGTTGCGGAGTGGCACAACGACAAGCAAGCCCTGTCCGGGCTGGACGATTTGTCCAGGTTCGACCTGCTTGTGTGTGGCGATGCCATCGACGGGCGCGACGATGTTGCAGTAACTCAAATTGAGGAGAGCGGCGTCCAGGGCGGCGCGCGTCTGGTCCACTTTCGCGAGCTTGGCTTGGGCGTCGGCCGAGCGCATGGCCACGCGGCGCTGATCAGCGTAGGCCGAAGTAACGCCCGCCTTGGCCTGATCGACGCGCGCCTTCGCGGCCTCGAGCTGGGCGCGGGAGATATCCACATTGCGCTTGGCCTGAGCGAAGCGCTGCTCATCTGCATTCAGGGCGCTGAGACTGGCATCGGCGTTGGCCTTAGCGGCGTCAAATTGCTGTTTGGAGATTTCACCCTTTTCCATCAAAGGGGTGTAGCGCTCCAGATCGGACTTGGCGAGCTGGGCGTTGGCGCGGCTGCGATCGACGTTGGCCTGCGCAAAGGCGAGGTCCGCGGTTTGCGCCTGCTCGTAGGAAGCTTGCGCGCGAAGGAGATCGGCTTGCGCTCCGGCGAGTTGCGCATCCGCGCTGGATTGGCCGCTGGCGACATTCTCGCTGGTGCGCGGAACATCCACACCCGCAGAACGCGCTTCGCCTTCCGCCAGAGCCAGCGCGCCCTTGGCCTGATCGACGGCGGCCTGATAATCCGCCGGCTCGATCTGGGCGAGCACCTGGCCGGCCTTCACGGCTTGATTGTCCTCCACGAGGACTTTGCCGATGCGGCCCGAGATTTTAGCAGCAATGGGGGTGATGTGGCCGTCAACCTGGGCGTCGTCGGTGGTTTCGCGATTGTGGAAATAGAGGAAGAGCGCCAGCAGAGCAGCAAGCAGCAGCACACCGCCGACGGCCAGCAAGCGGCGCACTTTCGGGCTGAGAAGACCCTGCGGCGTCAGGTCCGGCTTGCGCGGCTCCGCAGGCGGCACTTTGACGTTTGCCGCATTCTCCAATCCAACTTCAATCTCGACACTCATCGCATCCTCATTTCGAGTAGGTCTTTTCCATCTGCCCAACCGCGCGCGCAAAGTCCGCGCGAGCCTGGTTGAAGCGGTAGAGCGCCAAGATCTGATTGTCGTTGGCGCGCGCCAGGGAATCCTGGGCGGAAATCACTTCGATGTTGTTAGCCACGCCGGCCCTGAAACGATCGCGGGCCTGGCTGACTTCTTCTTTTGCCAGGTCAACGCCCAGATTGGCGACCTGCACTTCAGAGCGCGCTGAAGCAAGGTTTAGCAGCGAGGTCTTCACATCAAGGGCAATTTGATTGCGCAAATCGGCTTTCTGCTGTTCCAGCTTCTGGACTTCGAGGTCGGCCTTGGTGATTTCCGCGTGAATCCTGCCGCTGGTGAAGAGCGGGAAGTTCACGCTGGCCTGATACTGATACGTCGGGATGACATTGTTGACGGAGGTGCCGAGTTCGGTCCAGTAGCCGTCAAAACGCAGAGAAGGCAGACGGGAGAATTGCGAGACCTGCTTCTGGTAATGAACGACTTTTTCCTCCGCGAGAACGGCCTTCCATTCCTGGCGACCGGCGAGGGCGGCGTCAATGCTGGCTTCGACTTCAGGCTGCGGTGTTTCAAAGAAGCTCAGCGAATCCGCCAGCTCGACCTTCTGGCGCGGATCAAGGTTCAGCAACTTGCTGAGGCCATAAAGGGAAACTTCGCGATCGTTTTCCGCTTCGATCAAGCGCTGCTTTTCGTTTTGCAGCTCGACGTTTGCACGGAGAGTGTCGATGCCCGTGCCCACACCTTCTTTTTGCAAATCGGCGGCCTGATCATAGAGAGCCTGAGCGAGCTCCACGCGAGATTTGGAAGCCTCGACGTTGGCCACAGCGCGCAGTGTGCCGATGTACTGCGATACGACCAGCAGGATCACCTGCTCGCGGGTGGAGAGGCTGTTGGCCTTGCTGGCATCTACGGCGCTGCCAGACGCCTGGTACCGCTTCCAGAGAGAAAGATCCAGGATGGAACTGCCGAACGCGGGTCCAGCCGCAAAGACCTGGTAGGGACCCAAGTGTCCTGGGAATGGCAAACCGGGGAACGACTCGCCTCCGAATTGGGCCTTGAGGTTCACACGATTGGCAGAGTCCGCCAGCCTCATGTTGGCCTGAGGCAGGAGGTCAGAACGCGTGATGTTTTTGTCCTGCACGCTTTCCGCGGCGGTCAGGACGGCGATCTGTTGGGTGGGGTTCTGCTTCAGGGCCAGCGCGACAGACTGCTCCAAAGTGAGGCGCAGCGTGTTGCCAGGTGGATTGGCCGGGAGCGCCGCGGGATTGCCTTGTGCGAGCAATCCGGCGGGGAGAAGCAATAAGCTGAAAAAAACACCATAGAAAATGATGGGTGACTTCTTGCGACAGTCTGAGTCTTTCGTGGCGTCGGCGTCGTGCTTTGCGTCGGCCCCAACGATTTCGCTGACGATGGCCTGATTGAGGCAGCCTTCGGCGATGAGTTCGCCGCCGAGGCGGTGCATCTCCTTCAGAAGCACCTTTCCGGCGTCATCAATGAAACTCACACCGCAAAGATTGATACTGAACTTTTGGCGCGGCGAAGCGGTCAGGAGTTCGCGCCAGCACTGTTCGAGAGCGGCGACCCAGGGTCCGGCGAGGCGACCCTCGACACTGAGAGTGAGGCGGCCGCGCTTGGTTTCCGTGGTAATTCGTAGCATGTCAGTCATCTCTTCAGGCGGAGTAAGGAGCAAGGAAAAGGCCAAAGCGGCGGGCGGGTGATTTAAAGCAACATCCTTAATATTCATAAACTTACCTTTCCGAGGTGAACTACCGAGAGCCCATTATTGCCATTATATGGGCATATGACATATTCGCATCATTTACGTAATGCCCAATTATGGTCTTTTTTTTGGTATTTGATGTTCTTCTCACAAAGGAGAATACGAAGCGACAGGCGCAGAAGTAACATCACTATTGTCCTTAACACTGTTAAGTTTCGATGGAAAAATGTGGCCCGCCGGGGCGCTCATGCGGCCACCCCCGAGACCAAGGTATTGACTGTTGAATGAATGAGTTGCTCTTTGTTGACCCACGGAAACATTTGGTGGGTGATTAAGAGCGCGGTGAGGCCGTGAACACCACACCACAGGGTCTGGCTGACGAGTTCGGCATCCTTTGTCCGGAGTTTCCCTGCGGTGATGCAATCGAAAACACAGCGGCGCAGGAAATCAAAGGATTGGATGCCCGGTGAATCCGGCAAAAGGTACTTCGATTTGTCGAACCCCTCTGGCGGCGGCATCATGAAAACGACGCGATAATGCTGGGGATTCTCGAGGCCAAACTTGATATAGGCCACAAGGCCGCGCTTCAAGCGTTCCAGGGGATCGCCAGGCTGCTCGAGAATCGTGGTTAAGCGATGGGCCAAGCGAGTGAAGGTTTCCTGGCAAACCTGCTCGAGCAATTCGGCCTTATCCTTGAAGTACAGGTAGATGGTCGTAGGGGAGTATTCGATCTTCTCGGCGATACGGCGCATGGAGACGTGCTCGAAACCTTCCTTGACGAAGAGTTCGCTGGCGGCATCGAGGATCTCCTGTCGCAGGAAGCGTTTTTGGCGAGCCTTGCGTTCTTTGACGCCCACGGATTAACTCCACACTTTAACTTAACAAGGTTAAGCTACCCTATTCCATTTGTCAAGTCTTCCTTACTGCTTCTCTTTCACCTGAAATCTAAAGTTGAAGAGGGATTCCTCCGCTCCGGGACGGCCAAAACCGCCGTCCCTCCGGTCGGAATGACAAATTTGGGGTAGATGACGTGAAAAGACTCAACTTCGGCGAAGCTGAATCCTCTCGCGAGAATCGATTGGAACAAAAAAGATGCACTCGCTTGTGATTGGTCAACTTCGGGTCTCAGGCTTAGCGACGCACGGCGATGGCTTGCATTTCGAAGTGGCCGCCACGAAGAAGGGAGCCCGCGCCAATGAAGGCGCGTGCCGGGAAGTCCTTTGTGAAGTATGTTTTATAGGCGGCATTGAACTTGTCGTAGTAGGCCAGGTCGGTACAGAAGATCTGCACGTAGACGAGGTCGTCCATGGTCATGCCGGCAGCGGCGAGGGTGGTCTTGTAGCCGTCGAGCAAGAGCTTGATTTCATCTTCGATCTTCTCGGGCGCTTTGCCGGTCTTGGGATCAAGTCCGATGCTTCCCGCCAGATAGAGCGTGTCTCCAGCAAGAATAGCATTGCTGAAGGGAGGCTGGATGGGCTTGTCGGGCAAGTTGATGGCGCGACGCGCGGATTGCGGCGCCGGTTTGGAGAAGGCGCCGCGGACGGTAAAGAATGCGGCAACGGCGAGAATGCTAAAGAGAATAAGGACACGTCGATTCATGCGAGCCTCCAGGGAAGATTGTGCTTTAGAGCCATTGAGGCGGGAGTTTAGTCCGCTTCGGTGGGAGAGAGCAAGCGTGAAGGGCCACGGAAGATTTCGTGGAGCGCCACCTACCGCGAGTGGCGAGCGAATCGCCGCGGCGGAGGAAGGAGTTTCTTCAGGGGCTAAAGCCCAACTTGGTGTGAGCCGATTTGTCGGAGCTAAAGCTCCGACCCCCTGACGTTCGGAGCACCTTCGCAGACTTTGAAGCCCCGGCCTCCTAAAGAGAGAGGCAAGTTGAGGAGTCTCTTATTGCTTTGGTGAGTGGGGAGAAACGGGACTGGCGGCAGGCGTTTCGGTTTTGGTTTTTTCACCGGCGGCAAAAATCTCTTCGACAATGGCGGCGGTGCGATCCTTACTGAGCGTGCACGCGTGATCGTAGATGCGGCACTGGGCGAGAGTGAGCTTGCAGCCACAGGGGCACTCTTCGGCGTTGAATTTGTGCAAGGCAACGAGGCGTTGCTCCGGGGTCAACTTCGTCATGTTGACACCGGGAAGCAAGGTGGCGCGGTCGGCGTGTTTCAGGAAGATTTCGCCGGTGTCCTCGAAAGTTTCGACCTTGGCGGCGATGGGCAGGTCCAGAAGGGCGCGGACTTCGGTTTCGTAAAGGGCGGGATTGAACAACCCGACGTGCTTCTGAACGATGCGGCCTTCGCTATTGATGACGAAGAGGGTCGGGAGAGCGGGAATGCCGCCATAGTCGAAACGAATCTGATTGGAGGCCATTGCCACGGAATAATTGATGCCTTCGGAATCGACGACCTGTTTCACGGCATCCGGGTCATCGTCGTCCACCACCAGGCCGATGATTTGCAGGCGGCCCTTATAGCGGTTCTGGAGTTCGATGAGGCTGGGGATTTCCGCGCGGCATGGCCCGCACCAGGTGGCCCAAAAATTCAGGAGGATGACTTTGCCGTGGGCGGAGGCCAGCGAGAGATCCTTGCCGGCTAGATCCTTGAGCTGAAAATCGGGGGCCGGATCGGGATCGCGCGCAAAGCGGATCACCGGTAGTTGGGGGGAAGCCAGCAAGGGAAGGAGGAGGCCAAAGATGGCGAAGCCCGAGAGGCAAAGAGGAAACAGCCTGAGAGGACTACTGCGGCGGTTTGGTGGCGTCGAGTTCATAGCAATGTCACTAGAATAATGGGACCAGACTGCAGCGGAAAAAGCAAAGTACAAGCGGGTAAGGAGTCAGTTTCCAGTTACGCGACTATACATCCGCCGAGGTGACCAATCGGGGCGCTGCAAGGCATAATAGCGACCAGAGTTGTGTTGCAAAAGGCGGAGCAACTGAAATGAGCTTCGACCGGCAACTGGACTTACTTGTCACCATCCTGACGACGGTGGTCGTTTTTGTCTGCTGTACTTTTTACGTCGCGCTATCCGTTAGGATTAGTTTGCTCATCGCGGCCGGTGTTTTCGTGGCTGGCCTTGTGTTCGGCCGGGGCATACGGAAGATTCTCGATTTCTTTTGATTCGTTCTACCTGAACCTTCACTTACGAGACTCAATGCCTGATTTGCGCGGTAGCAGAAGACTGATCACCCACGGCTTGCAAGTGGAAGGGATTGCTACGCGAGCCAAAGTTTGCCGCGTCACACGGGGCGGCGGATGCCGAGCTTGCGCATGCGGGCTTGAAGAGTGGTGCGCTTCATGCCGAGAAGATTGGCGGCGCCGCGAGGTCCGGCAATTCGCCACTGGGTTTGGCGGAGGGCGCGGAGGATGTGCTGACGTTCGGCTTCTTCCAACGTGGCAATGGATGCTGATGCAGGCGAAGCATTCGGGGCCTGTGCAGCAAAGCGCGGTGATTCCGTTGCCGCAGAGGTCATGAGCGAGACGGGCGAAAGCGCGCGCAACTCTGGGAGTGGGACGCGCAACTCCTCACCGGGGGAAAGGAGCACCGCGCGTTCGATGAGGTTTTCCAGTTCACGGACATTTCCTGGCCAGGGATAGTTCACGAGCGCTTCCATCACGTCGGATGGCACATACTCGACGGTTTTGTTTTGGCGGCGGCTGAATTTCTGGACGAAATAGCGCACCAACAGGGGCACGTCTTCCGGCCGTTCGCGCAGAGGCGGAATGTTAATGGGGAAAACATTCAAGCGGTAGTAGAGGTCGCTACGGAATTTGCGTTCGGCGACGAGTTGCGCGAGGCCGGCATTGGTGGCGGCGACGACGCGCACATCCACGCGCTGGGTGCGGTTGCTGCCCAGCCGCTCGAACTCCTGTTCCTGCAACACGCGCAACAATTTGGGCTGCAGCTCGAGGGGGATATCGGCTACTTCATCAAGGAATAGCGTGCCGCGATCGGCAAACTCAAAGCGGCCGATCTTCTGCGTGAGAGCGCCGGTGAAGGCGCCGCGTTCATGGCCAAAAAGCTCGGATTCGAGGAGCCCGGCGGGAATCGAAGCGCAATTGACCTTGACGAAGGTGCGCTCGCAGCGCGGGCTTAAATTGTGGATGGCGCGGGCAATGAGTTCCTTGCCGGTGCCGGTTTCACCGAGGATCAGGACGGTCGTGCCGGCGGGCGCGGCCAACTCCACCTGGGTCAAGGCGCTCCGCAGGGCGGGGCTGTCGCCGATGATCTCCTCGAAATTGAGTTCGGTGCGAATCTCTTCTTCGAGATAGAGCTTTTCGACGGCGAGCTTATCCTTGAGCGCGTCAATTTCCTTGAAGGCCAGGGCATTTTCCAGAGCGATGGCCACCTGCGCGGCAACTTGTTGGAGGAGCTCCACATCCGGGGTGGAAAACGCCTGCGGATTGCGGCTGGCGAGATTGATGGTGCCGAGCGCGTGGCCGTGGGTCGCCAAGGGTACGCAGCACATGACCTCGACGCCCTCTTCGCGCAGCATGCGGATGACGTCAACGTTGTAGCGGTCGAGTTGCTCGCCGCGGGCAATGAGGACTTGCCCGCTGGTGAAACATTGCCCCGAAGGCGAGTTCTCCACCGGAACGGTGAACTCAGTTTTTGGCAAAGCGAGGGTCGCGGGCATGTCCAGGGCATGGATCTTCAGGAGCCCGGTGACGGGATCGAGGAGCGCGAGGCTGGTGTAATCGTGCCGAAGGACAGGCTTGAGAGAAGAGACGATGCCATTAAAGAGCGCGGTGATGTCGCGTGTGCTGAGGAGGATGTTGTTGATGGAGAGGAGGGCTTGCAGGCGGTCGCGCTCACGGGAGAGTTGCTGCTGATAGGCCTGGGCGGCCTCCAGATTGATGACGTTGTCCACGGCGACGGCGACTTGCGCGGCCACGCGCTTCATGAATGCGATTTCCACTTCGGTCATGCCTTGCGGCACATAACGCCCAAAACCTATGGCGCCGAGGCGGTGCTGCGCGGTGGTGAGAGGCACAATGGCAATGGTGTGAACGCCGACGTCCTGCAGGCGCTGCATGAAGGATGGGTAGCGGGCGTCCTTTGCGGTGTCGAGGGAGACGAAGGGTTGCTGGTCTTGCCAGACCCAGCCGGCGGGGGAGTCTTCGATGGAAAGTTCGTGAGAGGGGGGCGGATCCGTGCTCTCGCGGGTCTCCAGGACGTGGAGGCGCATGGTGTTCTTGGAAGGGTCGTGAAGAACGAGACCGAGAAAATCGAATTGCAGGACGGAGTGGAGGCGCACCGCAAGCTGGTGGAAAAGGGCTTTGAGATCGTGTTGCTGGGCAATCGCTTCGCTGACTTCCAGCAGGGCCTCGAATTGCCGGCTGGAAGAATCGAGTGGCGAAGGAGGCCGCGCTTCTCGGACAGGATTTTGCGATTCCGCCATGAAAACGAGAATAGCACCCGGTTTGGCGGGCTCACAACCAAGGGAAGAGGGTGAAGCCCGGCGGGGCAGTTGCGTATACTCAAGGCGGTTCGGCAGGGGTTGAGTTGGCGAGCCAAGGGGGATTTTTGGAGTGAGGAAGCTGCAGGGAAAAATCCGGGTACGGCTATGGCTCGTGGGGATTTTTGCGCTGGTGTTTGTTGGAGTGGCGGGCTGCTCACTTGGGCCACAGCCGCAGACGGGAACTCCCGAGGAATCGCAACGTGCTTTGTCAACAAGCGCTGGGCGCGCTGCGGAGCGCTATGACCTCAGGAAAGACGAAGAGCGCGGCGGGCACACGCTCGAGCGTCACGTGGCGCGGACCGACGAGGAGCTTCGCGAACGGCTGCGCAACGAGCGCAACATTTCCGCTGCCTCCACCTGGACGGATCGGGAAACCGCCGAGGAGACCGTCGCGGAGGCTTTGCGTGCCGAGCGCGGGCGCATCAATAGTTGGATGCGCCGCGGGTATCCCCGGGCAAATTTGGCGCTGCACTACGAGACGGAGCGCGACATCGGGCGCAGCCTGCGCCAGGGAGAAACGGAGGCGGTGCGCTGTCGAGAGGCGGTGATTGTGCTGCGCGCTGATGGACCGGATACTTTTTATGTGCTGACCGCGTACCCGGAGGCGCGCGAATGAAAGACGAGAGGAGAGGCGGCGCGTTTGTGCCGGCAAATTATCCGGCTTTGCAGGAATCCTTGCCAGGCTATCTGCACGAAGATTTTCAGGAGACGTCCGGCACGGTGGCGGAAGCGATGGAAGCTTTCTTGAACGAAGCGAGCGCGGAAGAGATTCAACAGGTGTGCGAGGAGTGGGGCCGGCTGCGCAAACAGTTTGCCGGGCGGCCGTTGAAAGAGTTACAGGCGGCGCTGGTGCGGCTGGGAATTGCGTGGCGACCCGCATCGGAAGAGGAGTTGCGGGGCTTGGACGAAATTCTCACGCGTGGCAAGGCATGATATTCTGATGGGGTTCTAGGCCCGTAGCTCAGTTGGTTAGAGCGCTACCTTGACACGGTAGAGGTCTGGGGTTCGAGTCCCCACGGGCCTACCATCGTTTTCAATCACTTAGAGAGTTTTCTTCAGAATCCCAGAGAAACTTCACCTGTAATTCTTCACCTGTAAAGTGGCGGCGGGGGCTTGGCAGCGTGTGAATGTGAGGTTTGCCGCTCATGTTAGAACGGCGGGATAGCTCGGGTGCCCACTCGCGCTTCCGATACAGCACTAAGGCTTATCGGGCACTGACATAAGAACTTGCAGCGAATCGTTGCCTCAGGGCTTGGATTCTTGTAGGACTACCACGTCAGAATCGTAGTGACCGCGCAAAACTGCAAGGCTCTTTCCATCCGGCGACAAGCTGAATGACCAGATTCTCTCCGACTTGAAGTCTGTAATTGGGAAGCCGCTGGAACCGTCAAGTGGCTGGACCCAGACGTTGTCAGCCCCGTTCTCCCGGCTCACATATGCTACCGACTTCCCGTCGGAGGTGAAACGCAAGGTGCCGTTGCCGTAAATGTCATCCGCATAATGTTTGGCAGGAAGCATTCGGGGCGGACTCGATGCTGCGAGGTCAAAAAGCGCTATCGATGCCGCTGCCTCGGGCGCTCCCGTCGTTTGCCCACCTGCGACGGCGGCGGCTAGCGTTTTGCCGTCGGGCGAAATACTTAAACCTCCGATCGCACCGTATCCCCGTGGCGAGATTGGTTCCGCTGTGCCGGACCCGGTCAAGGGCACACGACAAATGTGGCCATCCACAAAGTCGAGGTAGTACACCCATTTCTGGTCTGGCGAGCAAACTGGGTAAAAATCATAGTTCCCGTCGGTCAATTTCAGAGGACTCGAGCCGTCCGCATTCGTACGCCAGATGCCTGGGGCAATCGCACCACCATGAAATGTCCAAGTCAAAACGAGGTAATCTGTACCACAAGGAGCGGGTTTGACAATGATAGCGCCAGGATCCGCCAGAAGTTGCGCCTGACTCTTCCCGTCGGCTCCTAGCTTGAAGAGCCGTCCCGTGTTGCTCACAAGGAGATTTCCATCAGTACTCCAGTTCAGCCAACCCCACTCATCAAACTCGTTGGATTGCGAGAGAAGTGCTTTAGGCTCGCTAAAGCCGCTCCCCACTTTCGAGAGGACATAAACAGTCGCGTAACTTCTCGCCATGACCGTGGCCAGAGTCTTTCCATCGGCTGAGAGCGTAAGGGTGCTGTACCTGTTTGTGTCCCGAGTAATCGGCTCAATGCCTGCCCCTGTTTGGCGTATGAAACCGATCTGCGCCCTATTCCAATTCGCTCCTGTTTGACGGTAAACGACAAATAGTGTCCGGCCGTCCGGCGACCAACGAATTTCATCAGCATACTTGTTTTTGAAGGCCACAAAGCGATGCGATTTGCCCGTACGAACGCTAAGAGCATCGATTGCGCCTACGCTTCCGATTCCCTGTCCAACGGAATAGAGCGAGTGATAGATCTCATTCGAAGTGGGAGACCATGCTAAGTAACGGGGTTTGTCAGAGAGCAGTGAGCGCGTCTGCAAAACTATTTCGTTGTCGCCCGCTAACGATGCGGTGAGGATACTGTACTTGTTCGTCTCCTGGACGCCCCCGCGAATATACACAATGCGTTGCCCGTCAGGGGAAAACGCGATGTCACTGTCGATGTTGGACACAATAGTTCGCGAAGCGCCCCCCAACATTGGTGTTCGGTACAGGTTGCAGCAGGACTCGTTTGGGTCCCCAGACTTGCGGAAATAGACATAGTTCCCGTCTGGGGAAAATGTAAGACTCTCGTAATGAGTAGCTAAAGGCGTCATGATTTGGGTGTCGCTGCCCGTTTGCACATTGCGTAACCAAAGGCTCTCCATCCCGCCGTCGTCCAAAACGGTGAGCACGTACCTACCGTCTGGGGAAATGGCTGCCCGCGCGGCCTTCCCCGAATTGGTAACCTGCGTGATGGTGAATTTCTGAAAGGGCGCCGGGGCGGGACGATGCAACAGTAGGTAGGCTCCGAAAACAGCCGCGCCAAGCACGATCATTGTTGCGAACCCTCCCGCCGCGACTGCCCATTTGTGCTGCTTTATAGAGGCGATAATTCCTGGACGGTTCGTCTGCGTCGGTTGAGCTACTACAGGTTCGATTGGTTCACTGACTTCGACAGCAAGAGGACGAGGGCCGTTTACGGGGGCAATAAACCGATATCCACGGCGGTGCAGGGTTTCAATGAAGCGAGGGTTCTCAGCATCGTCCCCCAGCGCGTCGCGCAACTTCTTGATACTGGCGTTGAGACTGTGGTCGACGTCAACCAACGTGTTTGTGGGCCAGAATTTTCGCTGCAGTTCTTCCCGGGTAATGGTCTGTCCTGGGCGCTCCAAAAGGGTGGTTAGGATCTGAAAAGGTTGTTCCTGCAGCTTGATGCGGACGCCGCTTTTTCGCAGTTCAGATTCCTGTAGATCAACCTCAAAAACTCCAAAGTAGAGAACCCGCGACTTATTCGGGGGCACTTGCATGCACCTGCCTCAAGCTTGAGTGTAACACCGCGTTGGGGCGCTCTTGAGACAGTTGACGGTTGGTTCTATCCGTTGTGTTATCACCGTCATAATGGATGACAACTAAGTCATCTCCCGAGCATTGCCATCTCCCTCGGCCAGAGCAAAGCTGCAGAGTGGGCTGCTGCGAACTGAGGGCAACTGAGTAGACCGTAGCAATGCGAGGAGGCGGTCATGTGGGCTACACAACGGCCAGACCTCCTCCGGCTTGAGCTGCGATTCTCGGAAGACAAGCCTTCGCACAGACAAGTAGTCAAGAAGGAGAGGCGATCATGTCTAGGATTAATTGTGCAACCGTACGATTGGGCACCAGGCGGGCGCTGTCGGTCGCGCTGCTGGGGCTGATCGTGTTTCTGCCTGCTAGCGCCTTGGCTGGCGGCGATATAGTGATGGTCCCGCCGCCTAACGGCGTGGACGACACCGCGAACATTCAGGCAGCGCTGAATGCCTGCGTGGTGAAAGGTCCAAACTGCACGGTGCAGTTAAGCGCAGGACACTATTTCACAAAGCAAGTCGTTGAATACAACTTTTATGGGACGTTTAGAGGAGCGGGCACCGACATAACGACAATCGAAGCGCTTCCGAACTTACCGGTCAGTCTGATCATACCGGGCGGTACCGGCCAGTGCGTACCGAACACCAGCACTTGTCTCTGGCCGAGCTTGATCATGTTTGTCGAGGGCAATATCGGCGTTTCGGACCTCACCATCAAGGCGAGCGCTGTGCCGGCGACCCAACCCTGGCCCATACTGGGCGGTACAGTGACGATGCTGCTTGAGGTCCTAGGCTTCCGAGGCAAGTATCCCATGAACGTTTCCATCGACCGGGTTCACATGGAAGGTCAAACCGACAACTATCCAACGGACTGGGGGTTCAATGTCATGAATGGGGCGCACTTTACTGGCGAACTCCCCAGGGGCTCGGTACTTCACGACTATTATTTTTTGAGTGGTTCGTTCACCGTCCGGAACAGCTATTTTAAAAGCTTTATTGCAGGTATTTCACAGGATGGGTTTGTCAGGTCAAGCCGTGTAACTATTGGCGGTTCGCCTTCTGCCGGCAATCACTTTGAAAATAACTACGTTGGGACAGACATCGAAAGTTCCGAGAACTCCGTTTTCGAGCTTTCCTTTAACGAGTCCACCTCGGTTTCGGATTCTGGAGCGGCCATGTGGGTTGTTCCATGGGACCCGGCCGTTTTTGTACCCAGTAGCCCATCGCGGTACATGATTCATGACAACAAGTGTTACACGACCGGGCAATATGCCGAGGGCATCTTGCTCCTTGACGACCCTACCAACCCCTGGATTCACGCTGCGGTCTGGAACAACACCGTCGAACTACAAAACAGCCAGTCTGAGGGCATCGGGGTCTACAACACCAAGGGTACCGCGATTTGGAACAACAGCGTCGCCGGGTCGGGCGGATACGATGCCATCGGCTTGTGGAACACGCGCCACGACACCGTAATAAACAACAACGTCAGTGGCTTTACGGTTGATAGCACGGGTTACGCCCAAATTTATCTCGATCCATCAACCACCCACGACCTCGTCGTGTGCGCCGAACGCAGCGACACGGTTCTCAACCAAGGTACCAACAACATCATCATTGGCTGCCTGGACCCTGCGGCGACTCCCGCATCTGTAACGGAGAGCGCGGCTCCCTTCGCTTCCACACCTAACCGTGTTCCTCCGAGAGGCAAGCCGCGACTCTTCTAGCCGCAACAAATGGTTCGGAAATAGCAGGCCGCTAGGGCGATTTCCGGGCGAGTTGCCTTTTCGCACATGGCTAGCCGCCCGTAATTGCGACAGCAATGTCTCTTTGCGCCGCCAACTTAGATTCGTCAATCGCTTGCGAATACAGGTCAAGAGTTGTGCCCGCATTGGCATGTCGGAGCAAGCCTTGAATCGTCTTTACGTCCTTGCCCTTGCTGATAAGAAAGGTCGCGAGACTGTGGCGGAAGTTGTGGAATCCGAATCTCTGTCCACGTTCGAGCCGGATTCCAGCTTTAATCGCGGCAGGACGGATTTTATCCTTGGCCATCATGCTGGCACTCAGCGGCGTTTTGCCCTTCATCTTTGTGGACGGAAAAAGCCAGTCCTCGGGCTTCGCATAGAGCGTATTCCGATGCCAGCTGCGAAGAGCATCGGCCAGTAACTCACCAAGCGGGACCGGAGCCTCGGACCCGTCCGTCTTCATACGCGGAACCAGCTCATTGCCAACCCAAACTCGCCGAAGATGAATCATCTGGCGTTCGTAATCCAGATCGCTCCACTGCAACCCAAGAGCTTCGCTGATGCGAAGCCCGGTTACGGCTACGAGGAATACCAGCGTCCGGTACGGCTCTCCCAATTCCATCATGATACGGAATGCTTGCTCCGGCGGGATGATAACGGCTTTATAGCTGGACTTTGACGACTGCGTGACGAACGCTACCGGATTTCCGTCCCCGGTCCTTGGCAAAAGGCCGGACTTCTGCCCACGGCGATACACCACGTTCATGACCCGGCGAATCTTCTCCTTTGTGGGATTCTCTAGCTCCAACGCATCAAGCCATTCCTCAATCTCGTCTGGTTCGATATCCAGTGCGAAGCTGCTAGCCCAACGAGGGAGCAGATAGTCGTCCAAAATGTGGGCAGTAATGGGCTGAGTTGTGACGGCGAGTTTCTTAAATGCCCTGTTGCGGTAGTTCTCAACCAGTTGGCGGAAGGTGACCCGACCAATCTTGTTCTGAACACTGTCGGGCTGGAGGGACCTACGTTCTACTTCGGCCCAAGCGTCCTTCTCCTTAGGGAAGTTCTTCACCAGTCCGATGGTGACGGTGGCCTCCACCCTCTTCCCGGTCTCCGGCTTCGTGCGGTAGTAGTGGTAGACCCAGGTCCATCCGTTGCGCTTACTCTGATGTTTTGTTAACCAGCCCCGTTGGGCCATCGCTTCTCCTACTCCATACCCTCAGGGACTGCCTTAACCACTCTGATACTATCTATTGCCCGAGAAGTAAACACTGAACCATGCCTCGATGTAACCGCCGCCGCGAGTTCGCTCAGGCGGAATCGCCAAATACGCCGCGCGCCAGTGCCGATTGGATGGCCGGGCAATCTTCCTGCGCGAACTAAATCGAGAATGCGGCGCCGATTGAGGGATAAGAATTTTGCGGCTTCGTCGGCGTCTACGAAACCTTCGAGTGTTTCTGGGTCCAATGTCGTGCTCCCGCGTACTGATAATGGTTTCGGGAGTTCGTCGACAATTTCGTTAGCGAGTAGTGCTTCTCTCCTATGTATACGACGTAGTGCACAACAACTCGGCTAATTTAATTGCTCTCGGAGAGAAGTAAAGGATGAAAGTGTCGTTCCAGCGTAGCCTTGCTGGGGACCGGGGCGAACGCGGCGAGCACGACAGGAAGGAGAATGAACTCAGGCTAGAGCACGGCTGGCGAACCCTCTCCTGCTATCGGTTCAGCAGCGGAGTGCGGATCTGGCTCATCACTGAGGCGGCTCGCGGCGTGACCGACCGATGAGGGAGTTGTGCTGGAAGGCGACGACGCTGAATCGCTCCCCCACAATCGGACCGAGGTTCCCGTGAAGTTCCTTGTTGTTGTCGCAGACGAGGACGTCTCGCGGTGCCAATTCGGCGGAATAGCCGTAGCGAGGAAATACCAGTCGTCCGCCAGCGAATGAACCTAACGTTGTTATGCAGACGCAGGTGCCATCCACGTTATGCCCGTCCGGGTGTGCCTTGAAGATGATGTTACGGTTGAGTTCGACGGTGCTAAAGACGGTGCTTCTTATCGTGTAGGTCCAGTCCCATGGATCAAGGCTTTCTATGATCCTCCTCTGTCGATCAACCTCAATACGCGACAAATCGTCCTTCTCGCCCTCTGGACGCTGCATGTTCATTGAGCGGTTCCAAGCATAATTGTGATATTCCGGTAAGTTGACGCAGAGCAGATCGTCCATATTGTGGAGCAGCGGATAGAGGGCGGCCATCAAGTCTGGATACGCCAGGGTGGGTGCAGTGCGAACATTGTAGTAGCGGTTGCCGACACTCCGGCCAGCTATTTGCGGCAGCCAGCCAAGGGTAAGCTTTCGACCACGTGGCTGACCGTTAGCAGAGCGAGCACACGCTCGCCAGTCTTTCCACTTCAATGCTCGTATGGCTATATCAGCGGAATGATAGGCTGCGGGTGTTATGGCCTCGGGAAGAAGTAAGAATTTCACCTGCTTTCTCTGCTGCTTCTTCCTGCTAATCTGTAGATCGTCATCCTGGTAGAGGTGCTCATACTCAACCCAATCCCAGTACACAACGCACGGCTCAATTTCGTGCGGCCCCATCGCGCGTGTCTGAAAGCAACCGTTCTGTTTCTTGGCTGACTCTTCAGACAACTCTGGGACAACCCGACGCCATTCTTTGACCAGCACCGTGGGCTCGGTTTGCGGCGTGCGGTCTAACGGTAGATCTTCATCCTCATCAACAGTACGCATAAGCTATGCCATCTCTTCCTCATCCAGAAACGTCAGGCGACGCCTGGCTGGTATCGCGCAGGCAGTGCCATGTCAACTTCCGGCGAGTCAACTGTCCTGCGATCGTTCAGCATCACTGACTACGGCTTGGTACATTAACTGCGTTGCGCGAGTTTCTCCAACTTTGTCAACAGCCTTCATGAACTTCGATTTCTCGTCCATCGTGAGGACAAAATCACACTCCACGGCGAGGCGAGGCTCTTTTTGGTTCTCGTCAACTTCTTTGTCTGGCGCTGGCGCGATCTTGGCGTCGGACAATAGCGCGGTTTCCGCGCTATTCTTTTGCCTGTGTTGTTGGGATTTTGAGCCTTTTCGACGTGCGAAAAAGCGTTTTGAGGCGGGCAGGTTCTCGGCTTCCTCGTAATCACGAACCAGATCGTTGGCAGTGCTAACAGCATGACCGAATCGCGCTTCCAAGAGAGGCTTCCAGCGACCTCGCCGTCCCTTGTCCCAGCCTTGTTCCTCCAGGAATACTTTGATTTCGTAAAGAATTCGCCCCGCTTTATAACGGCTTGGCTTTAACACAGCCAACTCTGCATCTAGAGCGCTTACCAGTTGTTTCCAACGTTCCTCTGCTTGTTTGAGACGGTCGCCTTTGGCCATTGGGGACTCCATTTCAGCGCCACCATATACCAACGACCCCGATTTTGCCAATTTGCTCAACAAGAACTCCGGCAATGAATCCACCGCTCTCGGGTCCCGCGCAATATTAGGAACGCTGCCATTGGCCTCGGCTTCCACGGTAGCATCACTCAACCGGCTTTCTCTGCGTGCCATTCTATTGCGAACCATTCCCATCGCTAACGACGCAAATTTGTGAACTTCCTGACCCGGGGGTGTTAGCCAAATCACCTCGGAGGAATAGAAATGCAGATCAGTTTGAAAGACACACTCAGAATGGCCCGGTTGGAGTTTGATACCCGACTGGCGGAAGTGCTCATCGGGCGGCTCGACTTGCCCTACGTCGAAATCGAGAAGGAGTTCGGAATAAGCGAGACGGTAATTTGCCGGGTCAGGAAGCAGTTCAGCATCCGTGAGCGCAAGCGCGGCCCGAAGCCGGGGCGGTCGAGGAAGGCCCAGAAGCAGGCGGCCTAGGCATGGCAGACAAGAAAGAACGCGAATTAGTAAACCCGAAGTGGCTTCTACGCAGAATCTCTGAGACGCTGCCGCCCTCCCTTCCGGAAGAACTGGTCAACATGATTATTGCCCTTTACGCGCATAGCAACGACTGGATCACCAAAGAAGACGCAGAGCGCGGCCGCTTTAAGTTCTCCGTCACGGCTCCTTTCAGCCAGCTGGCAAAGTACACCCGGTTAACAGACAAGGGAGCCAAGAGACGTTGCGAACGCTTGCGGGACGATTGGGGCATTGTTGCTTGGAAGATCAGCGCGAACCGAAACCACGGCAACGATTTCTCAATCTCCTGGGAAGCGGCCACCCCTAAAGAGACGGTGCATGCAAGCAGTGAGGTACCCGAGGGGTGCACTACTGGAGCCGCTTCGGGTGGGGTACTGGAAACCCGGGGTGGGGTACCGAGAAGCCAAGGTGGGGTACTGGAAGGCTCTGGTGGGGTACCAGCTCGTACCCCCTCTGTCTTATCTGGCCTTTCTGGCTTGTCTGTCGAAACAATTGCAATTGCAGATATTTCACAAGACACAGAACAAGAAACAGCAGGGGAGACCCCTGCAACCCCCATGTGGAGTTCTAAGTTTGTTTCTAGTTCCGAACATGATTCTGCTGATCCTATCTCTGCGTTTCGTGAACCTGTTTCGTTTAGCCCTGCCTCAACTGACGATTCCGCCGCACTCCCTTCCTGGGAGACCGAACCCGCGCGCTGCCTGGCAAACCACCTCTTCTGCTTCCTGTCCGTCCGCGCAGACGTGGAAGTGCTGCAGGGCTGGGAGAAGTTCTGGACGGAGGACTTCCAAGACGCCCTTGACTCCGGCTGGTCTGTAGAAGACGTCATACGCGCCATCCAAGCTTCCCAAGTGGGCCGTGCACGGGAATTCTACAAGCGAGGCGCTTCTATAGTGGCGCAACTTGATCTTCTGGTGACTTACGGTCGGAAGCTCCAAGAGCGAGGTTTACTCGTGGAAGTTGAATGCAAGAACTGCCACGGACTGTTTGTTGGCGACGATGCTTTCGAACACATCTTTGCTTGCTACTACCGTAACAGACCCGCAGACCCGGAAGACGTAGCGGAGGAAGAGGCGATGTATGCCGCAGAGGAAATGGCCAGCGAAGGTTATATCCGGGAGCACCCCGACATCGCCACGTGCTACCCGTGGGCCGATGTGCCAGCACAGATGCCGGAGCCTGCCGGAGAGCCGATACCGTATTGAAGATGAAGAGGAGACTCCGCAATGAACGTAGACAATTTGAGCGGTAGCCTTGGGCGAATTTATTTTCCCGCTAAAAGGCCAGGCCTGCATAAATCCCAGTATTTAACTGGCGAGGACGGTGGAAGTCCGCCCCATTCGAAGGATTGCAGGAGAAATAAGTATGTCTGGTGCTATCTGGTTTATGAACAGTGAGTACGATTTTTGGGAGGTCTTGTCCGCAATGCAGAAGTCGATCCGAAGGGGACTTGAAGATGAGGCGTTGTTTTGGGGGACGGAACTTTACCTAAATGGCGCGGCGGGACACGCTTGGAATCGCCTCCTGATAATTGCCTCAGAGGACATCGGCTTGGCCTCGTCTACCGTCGGGTTGTTGGTTAATTCCCTGCACGACACTTGGAAACAGTTGCCGAAGGAAAGTAAAGATGATGGGGGACGGCTCTTTTTCATTCATGCGCTGCTGCTTCTCGTTCGCGCTCCGAAGTCGCGGATCGTTGACCATGCACTTATTACGTACTTCGAGGGCGTCCGACCACCGCGAGAGATTCCCGATTACGCACTGGATATGCACACGCGCCGTGGGCGAAGTAAAGATCGCGGGGCTAAACATTTCTTTGATGAAGGCGCAGCTCTGAAAGGTGAATCTTTGGAGGATCCGTATCGGGACCGGGCGCGGCAGATTCGTAAGGATTGAGGAGACGCACCAGTGAACGTAGACAAAATGTTCGCGCACCACACACCCGCGCCGGCGCAGAAGCGCCGCAGGAATTCGCTGTGCAATTGTGCTCGGATGCTTGCTCGCGAAATCCTAAATGCAACGTCCGCAGGTCCCAATCAGACGCTTGCCATTCGTCATGTCGATGACGCGCTCATGCGCGCCAACCTGGCCATTTTGGAGGGTGCGGAAGAGCAATCGTGGACTGTCTACTTCGATCTGGAGGACTCTGGAAGTTATGTATTGCAGGATGGCCAGCTATTTCGCGAAGAGCCGGGCGGCACGTACACCCCGGTTGCTAGGGTTCCGAAGTGAATCAACAAATTTCTTAGCTTTTTCCCTAACTCTCAGCTTTACTTCTCGAAAAATCGCGCTATGGTTCGACTTCAGCACCAACTACTGAGTATTGCATAATATAGTGACATTCGTAGATTCTTGTGCTATGTTCAGAGCATGGGAAACCCAAAAGGTGTTCGGCGGGACTTCGAGAAACTGGAAGAGCGGCGCTTG
>Ga0208457_1000595_pt1 | contig 34153 bp, 42 predicted proteins | sample June2015DPH_10_1_FD_185513 | JGI IMG/M metagenome (GOLD analysis project Ga0208457, IMG submission 185513) | Peatland microbial communities from SPRUCE experiment site at the Marcell Experimental Forest, Minnesota, USA - June2015DPH_10_150... | ecosystem: Environmental > Terrestrial > Soil >... | reverse complement strand
GAATACAATCCTGTAAGGCTCTTTAAAGTAACTTTGTGGTGGAAGGATTCTTTCATTCATCTTTGTAGTTTGCTTAATAAGTTCAGGGTGATTTAAGATGTGGCTAAAGAACGCTCAAAGAAGAGGCAGCAAAAATCGCCACGCCCTTAACTTTCGCGTTATACTTGATTTCAATCGTAAATCTTCAGACCAGATAGAGGGCGTATCCTCACTCTTTGTAGGTGTTATTCACACCCCCTTTTCTCGAGGACTCCTTCCTGAAACTTTCAATTCCCTAATTTTTAAAAATGGTGTATATTACAATTGCAAGTTGCCAATTGGATATTTCAAACTCGCCTTGGCCAGTAATCGGTTATTTGGCAATTCCGTTAAAAAGGAAAAGCACGAAGAAAGGAATATCGACGAAAACTCGTGAAAGAAGGGATCACATGTCTGACCTTCCGGCAAAACTCAAGGCATGTGACTCTGAAGTTAAACATTATGTTTCTGCACTTAAGGCGGAAAACCTGAAACATCAAAGAAAGATTGCGAAGCTACAAGCCGAGAACCTATCGCTTAGGAACGAGATCAGGATTCTTAAGGAAGAAGGGGGCGAAATTAAATTAGTTGTTCCCACTCCTTCCTCCAAAAGAAGATGAGCGGAGAAGGATTGTGTTTGACACACTCTATGAACCAGAAAACGTCGATCCCAAGTTCCGTCCAATATTTGAGCAGCTCCGCGCGGAATTCCCCGCCTTTCAAGTTTGGCAGAGGCATGAGAACTTTGATAGACGGCTTATCGCGGGAGTCTTGAATCCTTCGACTCAAGTTGCCGTCACAATCACGCTAAGAGCTGACCGTACGACGAGAAACAGCTTATTGAGCGCGACGGAACTCAAGAAGATCAGGGATCATCTTTCGTCGAACGCCAAGGAGGATCTATCCCTTTAGCCTAATTTGCCCATAGGGTAATTTTGGGCACCTCGATTCTGGTAAAAGGAGGAACAACGTGCAAAAGGAATCCCCGAAGAAGATATCACCAGAAGACTTGGAGAGGCTCAAAAAGCTATTGAGACTGAAGAAGGACCTCCAGACTTTGAAGAAATTACGAAAAGAGCCTCCGAAGAAGTATCCCAACCTCCCACCGAGCTAAGCTCCGTTCGACATGAGGGCGAGTTTTGGCACTTATTTTTAAGAAGGAAAAATTCATCGGACTCTCTCCCAATTTCGTTGTATCAACCCTCGACGTTCCAGCGCAGAATTTAATCATCGAAGTTTATGCGAAGAAGAAAAAAGTATCTTACGTGAAGCCGGAAAACTTCACAGGCACCCTTCAGCTAAATTTTAATAAAGGGGGACTCGGTGGGATGTTTGAGGAAGAAAAGTAGAACTCCGGGATCCCAGGGATGGAAAGATTACAGTAGGCGGAGACGAGAGACTTATAACCTTGACTGTAAATTTGCAGGGCGACTTATCCTCACATTCAAAAAGCTTGACAAAAAAAAGGGATTATGGTAGTTAAATAAATAGCTGACAAGACCACCTGCCCGCTCATCGAAAACGATGTGTTAAACACCACGAATGGTGAGTAAGTAAAGGGCGGGGTTAGAGGCTACTGGATTTTGACAAAGAAGGGTCTGTCGGTAGTTGATCGGGAAAGAGATTTTTCGATTGCTATCGGCAGGCCCTTTTTTATTTTCAGGCGATGAGGAGCGATGCAATGGATGTGATTCTTAGGAAGAACCAAAACTCCCCTAATAAAACTTCTGGCACAAATCCACCAAACGAAGTCTACGATCTATCTCTGGCCGGTTATCTGACCGAGGAAAATAATAAGCTGAAAGAGTTTAAGCGGGATGGGCGCCAATTCGTTTGGGTGTTCGAGGATACACCAAAACTTCGGGAAGATGTGTTGCGTTTTTACAACAAGGAAGGACGTGTCGAACCAAGTAGCTACAGTGAAGCGCTGAGGCGTTTTAAGGCGATGTTAAAACATTCGGAGGATTAAATTTGAAGGATTAAGCGCCTCGTCTCGATCCCTGAAAAACGCTTGCCATGGCGACCTCCGCAGGGATTGGGACGGGGCGAAGGGAATATCAACACGTGCTTTAAATCAGGCGTGTTGCCCGGTCCCCTTATGTGCGCCAACAACCCCCTGGCATCATAAGGGGACTGGGGAGGAGGTTCAGTGATGTCTAAGAGTATACCAGAAAAAATTCTTAAGTCAAACTTTCGCTGTTTCTTTTGCCTGAATCCCGCCGATCGCATCGCGTTTTATTCAAAGCATTACGCATATTCGGGGAAGGGCACTCTCGAAACTCCTACCCTTTGTTGCCAGTTCTGTTTTGACTCTCCCCGAATCATAGGCCAGCTCAACCCTTTAAGGGGTGGCGATGAAGGTGTTCGGTGCTTTTTATTTTCCGAAATCGGGAAGTGGAGTAAGAAGCAGATAGGGTACTTTACCTCAAGCAAACTGCATGAACTGAACCATCTGTCGAGTAAGCCCATGAAGAAATTGGTCTGGTCGATCCATTATAGGAATCAACCTAAGAAGTCGCAGGATCAGGACTTTGGAGAGGAGATGGCACGCTGATGAGTGATCGTGTCCGTGATTGGTTCAAGGTATCGCTTCAAATTTACGATTCAGATATCTGCATCGCCTGTCATGGAGTCCCTGACCACATTGGAATATTTCAGCCAGACGATCCCGTAGAGTGGGGAGGGTATGAGGGCAAGCAGAGGTATATCCGATATTGTTTTTGTGCGGAGTGCAGTAAAGAAGAAAGTTTTCTTCGGTTTGTAGAATTCGTCATCGGAGCAAAATACCAGATGGGAGAACTCACTCAATGAATCAATTGCTCGAGGCAGCGCTAAAATATCATTCCATGGGTTTTTGCGTGATCCCGGTCAATCCTTCGGTAAAAGATGGGATAGGAAAAAAACCCTACATAAAATGGGCGGACTATCAGACCAGGATGTCAACCGAAGAGGAAATAAGGGGATGGTGGGGAGAGTGGCCCGAAGCAATGATCGGAATCGTCACGGGTCCTATCTCCGATATAACCTCTCTCGATGCGGATACTCCTGAAGCAATGCAGAAGGTCGAGGATCTTATTACTGACTCCTACGAATTGCCAACAAGCAGGACCCCAGGAGGAGGAGGGCATTTTCACGTTCGGTATGTTCAAGGTTCAAGAAATTCGAACGATGGGCTTGTCCATGTCCGGAGCGAAGGGGGGTATATTATTTTTCCACCTTCTCGCAGGGAGGACGGGAAGAGATATACTTGGCAGTGTGAAATTTCGGAGCAGGGTTTACCCGAACCCTGCGACGCTATAAGATCTTATATTAACTCTTTAGCACTTGGGGGGTACAAGGGGGGGGACAAAACCGAGATCCGCAGAATGTTCACGAAGGGGTCCAGAGATGAAGACCTCTTTCACGTTGCCAACCAGTTAGTAAAAAGTAGCACAGAAGAAAATGTGATTCGTCAAGTGCTTGAAAATCTTGCGTTAATCTGCAAGCCTCCATTCCCTGAAAATGAGATTCCAGCGAAAATCCAGTCGGCAATCCAGCGAGCCGAGAGGAAGGAAAGGAACTTAAGTGAGGATATTCGGGAGTGGGTGATGTCGTCATCTGGCGTCTTTCTGTCGTCAGATGTCGTCACGTGTCTACATTTGTCGTCAAGAGAGGAGGGGAAGAACGCATCAAAAGTGTTAGAGCGTCTTAAAGATGAAGGAATCATAGAGAAATATGGCGATAAAAGAGGCTCGTTTAGGGTAGTAGAGTCAAGCTGCGAAAAAATCGACTTCATGAACGTTAAAGATAAGGTCGTTGATCTTCGCTGGCCTTTCGATATTGAAAGGTGGGTCAAGATCCTACCAAAAAATATCATCGTCATTGCCGGGGAACAAAACGCCGGCAAGACTGCCTTTTTGCTCAACACCTGCTTCCTGAATATGGGTGAGTTCAAAATCAATTACTTCTCATCGGAAATGGGCGCGATGGAACTCCAGGACCGGCTGAATAAGTTTGAGTGCAATCTCCAACACTGGGATGAGAATATTAATTTTAGGGAAAGGTCTTCAAACTTCGCGGATGTCATCAAGCCAAACGATGTGAACATCATCGACTTCCTTGAAATCACCGATGAGTTCTATAAGGTTGGTGGGATGATAAAGGAAATCTACGATAAATTGAAAAAAGGAGTTGCGCTCATTGCCTTGCAGAAAAATAAGGGTACTGACCTTGGACTTGGAGGCGCAAGGAGTATAGAGAAGGCTCGCCTCTATCTCTCAATAGGTGATGGGCATTTAAAAATAGTGAAGGGAAAGAATTGGGCGACCGAGCATAACCCGAATAACATGGAATGGAAATTCAAATTACTTCAAGGATCAAAGTTTATTTGGGGACACGAAGAGTAAATTATCAAATCAAGGAGGAGGTCAATCAGAATGAAAAAGAAATCGGATGAGGCGCGTTTAGGTGCGGTCCTTTCCTTTCGAACTCCCCAACGAGTAAAAGAGACCTTGCTAAAAGAAGCTGCCGGGGAAGGTAAGCGGCTCGGGGACTACCTATTTGAGCTATTGAATCTTGGCCGTGAGGCGCTATGGGCGGAGAAAAAGGCAGAGAAGGAAGAGACTAAGGCCGCAGAGCGATCGGAGAAGCCCAGGATCCCCAAGACAGTGAAGCCTCAGCGCCAGGAAGATGGTGATCCCACGGTACAGCCAAAGAAACCGGAGTCACCCGGGTCGACCGAAGCTGTAGACGAGGTTTTTCTCGCTGGCATCAAAGAGAGATTCCCAAGCCTAAATTTTTCTCGACTGATGGCGAGGCTCAACGAAACTTCAAAAACCACAGGGAAGAAGATCACACGGAATACAGTCGAACGATTATTTGAAATCGCAGCAGGACAGGCGGGGAAAGGGTGAGCCTTTTTTTGTATGTCATGAAAGAGGCTTTCTTCAGTGGCAAGGGACATCATGGCCAGTGTTCGGGTACACTGTGGAGGGTGCTCCATTGGTGCTCAGTCAGTGCCGGAAGGGTGCTGTAAATGAATAAGGCTTCAGGGAAAGCTTTATGAAAAGGTTCCTTAAAGGCTATTGTATAGGGTCTATCATACCCTATCCAATGGGGTATTGAAAGTATAGGGAGGGTTGGGCCATGGGAATCAGTGAACCAGGTGAGACTGAAAGGCTGCTTAAGCGTGTTTCAGGACTTTTAGCCAAGGTGATCAAGGCCAGGGACAGCTACGGCCTTATGCGAGAGAAGGCGTTTCAGCAAGCCAATAATTTACTTGCGGGAGCTCTGCCTGTGATCAGAAAAGAGATTGAAGCGACCGAGGATCCCGAGAAGTTGCAGAAGGTGATCACCCTTGCGATCCGTGTCCAGGGTTTTGTGAAGGAGGCATTGAAGCGGTGAAGGGAGGGGTGAGGGTGAGAGAAGATGGGAAGCGGGGCGATTTAACCTCATTAGGCAACCTAACGAAGTTTCCAAGAAGCATTAGAACAAGGAGGTAAGGGTTGATGATTGAGATATCCCGGAACGACCACACAAAACCACGCAGGACGACGAAAGAACCCATTAAACGCCTGTATACAGGTCCCAGGCGAGACTTGTTGCATGGACCCGTACCAGATAGAGGGGTACTCGAAGAAGGGAAACCCTGAAAATGGCTATAACCTCAGTCTCTCAACGGTTAGAGGGTTAAGACATGGCAGAACAACGATTGAGTAAATTGCAGAATGATGGTAATCGGCCTCTCCTCAGCGGGGTTGGAACGGCTTTTCTATTTTAATGAAAGGAGAAAGCTATGCTTAACATTGTGAATCTTCCTATCGAGAGTTTAAGGCCTAATGACTACAATCCCAATGTGATGACTGGAACCGAATTTAAGGAGCTGGTTTGTGAAGTTAAGAGGCTTCAGCGGATACCTAAACCCATCGTAGTAAAAAAGAATCGCCAAGATTATTTAATCATTGATGGGGAGCATAATTGGAGGGCAGCTCAAGAAACCGGATTAAAAGAATTACCATGTGAGATTATCGAAGCGGATGACTTTGAGTCCATGCTTCAAACCTTCAAAAGAAACCAGCATGGAACTCATAACCCGATCAAACTGGGTAAAATGTTTCAGCGGATGATGGAGGGAAAGGGACTTTCTCAACGGGCATTGGCAAAAGAAATGGATATTTCAGAAGGGACGGTCCGAAATGCCTTGGAATATGCTAAGGCGGTTGAAGTGCGTAACGATTACGCATTTGAAAAGCTTTCGATTCCACAAATACGGACCTACAATCGATTGCCACATGTTATTGCCGACTTTTGGTTAAAATGCGGGGCCGACACCAAACAGTCAGGCCTAATGTGGGGCAAATACGAGGAGGATGAAGATTTTGAAGTTATTTGGGGGCCTGACAAAAGTTATACCGATCCGATCTTTTGGCAAGATATGGAAAATGACCATTCGCCGGCAGATTTTAAAAAAAGACTCAACCAAATTTCTGTGTGGAAAAGGTTTGAACACAGGTATAGCGACAATGAGGAATTTTTAAAAGAACTCCGGAAATACACAAAACATTTTTACGCGAAAAAGTTCCCAGTAAGGGACAAAATGTTTATGGACCAGGCGCTGGATTTTTTAATTGATGTAGGGACAGATCCCAATGACTGTTCTATTCATCCAATAAGTTTTAATCTTACGTCGGAAGAATTCGAGAAATTATTTTTAGAATTTGAAAAAACTGGTGGTAGTGCTGTCACCTTTAGCGAGTCTGTGCAATTAGCAATTGCAAAAAAAACAGGCAAGTTGATAACGAAACCCGGGAAAGCAAGAGAAGGGTTAAAAGGAATAGAAATTTCTCAAAATGCACCTGACTATATTCGAGAGTCTAAATTACCTATTGAATCGAAATACAATCTTTGGAAAACCGACGGCCCGGAATCGAAAAAAAGAGAGTTGGCCCTGGGGGATCGTTATATTTCAGAAGATAGGATTAAGGGAGAATTGCGTTTGGCATCCAAAAAAAACGAGTATCAGGAAAAGTTGAGGACAAAGAGTGAAATGGATTTAGCCAAGTCCATCGCCTTGAGAATGCCCATTTATGGCAAAGAAAAAGATTCGGAAGCTATTGATACGATGGCAAGGAGATTGGTTCTCTTAACCAAAACAGAACTCATGATTCTAAACGAATATACTGAGGGAATGGAAGGTTGGAAATCATTTGCTGAGGCTATCAATGGACTTGCTTCATTTGCGAACATATCCGACTAACAGACAGCAGCACCTTGCTGTTAGCGGGTTCCAGGGAAGGGATAGCAGTGAGTTGAAAGTGCCTTTTTTATGATTTTTTTATTTTTTGGCCTGAGCTAAAGACTGAGGGTAAATCGGGAATGGGAATGAAAAAAGGGGGACATGGGGTAGGGGGGGGGTGGCCAAAAGCATGCTTGTTAGGGTGGTCGGACAGCAGAGCGAGTGCGCCAGCCCGGGCTGGGGAGTCAGGACAGGGACCGAGAGCAGAAGGAAGCGAGCACGAAGTGAGGTAATCGATCTCATGAAGAAGGAGATAGAGGCGATATGATTAAACAGAAGAAGGAAAAGAAGGACATCAACAGACTGAAGATCGGGCACCGACCCCGCAAGTGGACGGACCTCGAGCTTTTCCAGAAACGCATTGAAGAGTTCTTTGCCGATTGCGATAGTAAGGGGAGACCTTATACGACGATGGGCCTTGCGATGGCCGTAAACCTATCCAGAGAGAATCTTATAAAATACGAAGATGAGAGACCTGGCTATAGTGAGGCCATAAGGAGAGCGCGAGATAGGATTCAAAGAGATGTCGAAGAATCTCTCATCATTGGGGGGAAGTTGGGAAAAAACATTGTTGGCCTAATTTTCTGGTTGAAGAATAACGCAAATTGGGCCGACGAACTTCGGTTGGCCGGAGTTGGCGGGGAACCCTTAGCCCTCGAAATGAGTAGTTTGGAAGTTGCGGCCAGGGTGATCACTATCCTCGAATTGGCCCGAGTGAAGAGGGAAGAGCGTGATGTAGAGACAGTACAGAAGGCATTATTGCCTGAGAAGATCTCCGATTGAGGGACCGGATGGGCCGAGAAGAAGGCTTGCCAGGATTGTCTTGGTAAAATCTTTAATGAGAAGGTAAGAAATGAGAACTGAGTTTGAAGAAAAGGACATCGAAGCGATCGCCCGAAGGGTTTCAGAGATCATCAAGCCCATGCTAACCCATCCTGCAGGGTCGAATGAGAAGGATACCATTTTCGACGTTAAGGGCCTGGCTGAATATTTCCGGGTCAAAGAGTCCTGGGTATATCAACGAGTGCATACCAACTCAATACCTTATTTCAAGGTAGGCAAATACCCCAGGTTTAGAAAAAGAGAAATCGATCGATGGACGGAAAGTAAAGCGGTGAGGCCCATCCCCGTGCTGAAGGTGATTAAGGCAAGAGGGGTGTCCCATGATTAGTAATCAAGAAACACTAAAAAAAATGGTTATAGAATCAACCCATTACAAGCCCCTGTGCTGTAAATTGTGCAGTAGATTTTAGTTGACAAATAATTAAAAGTATGCTTATAATGATAAGCATCGAGAGGGAGATTCTTTATTTTATCGTAAAAGGAGTTGAAGGGGATGGATAAGATGGAGAGAATGATTTACAGGACGGAAGAATTAACAAGGCTGCAAAAGAACTTGAAATCGAAAATCTTGAGAAGAAAAAAGAAGCTCTTAAAACCCCTTGACCCATTGAAAGCTTATCAAATTGAAAATGAAATTGAATTGTTTGAAAAGGCTGTACGTCATTTAGAAATTGAAGAGATGAAATTTTCATTGGCTATTATCGAAAAAACATCAAATCTCTTTAAAGAGAAACAGGGAGATGAATTTGATTGGGGAAAAGCAGGAACGGCATGAAAGGGGGTATGTATTATGAGATTCATCACGGTATCCGATTTAAGCCATGGAGCGACTAAGATTATTTCTGCTCTTGAATCAAATCGAGAGGAGGTGGTGATAACAAGGAAGGGCAAGCCAGTAGCTTTGTTGAGACTGATCTCTGACAGTGACTTTGGAACCAAAAAGACAGAGAAAAAAGGGAAGGAGATGAAAAAGCATGGCAAGAGGAATTTACAAAAGAGGTAATGTTTACTGGATAAGGTATGTCGGTCTTGATGGAAGGGTTATTAGGGAATCTTCACACTCAGGTAAATTGAAAGAGGCCGGTGATTTGCTTATCGGAAGACGAAATGAGATCAAGGAAGGGAAAGAACCGGAGATAAAGAAGCGAATCGTAAATTACACTTTTAATGAGCTTGCAGAGCAGTATTTAAGATGGGCAGAACGGCAGAGAAGTTTTCAGAGTAAGAAATATTTCATTAACCAACTGGTCAGAGATTTTGGTTTAATCCCATTGAGACAATTCAGTTCGATGCTCTTGGAACAATACCAGACCGAACGACTTCAGAAAGGGAACAAACCGGCCACGGCTAACCGATTGATTGCTACCATCAAACATATGTTCACGAAGGCTACAGAGTGGGACATGGTCGAAGAGGGAATCTTAAAGCGAATTAGAAAAGCAAAACTCCTTGAAGAAAATAACCGGAGGTTAAGGTTCCTTTCAATAGAGGAGTGCCGGACCCTTATTAATGCTTGCGACTCTCATTTGAGGCCCATCGTAATTACTGCCCTAAATACGGGGATGAGAAAATCTGAAATATTAAATGTTGTTTGGGATCGGATTGACTTGAAACATGGTTTCATCTTTCTCGACCAAACCAAAAATGGGGAACGACGGGAGATCCCCATCAATGCGACTTTGAGGGAAACTTTTTTAGAACTATTTCAAGGCACAAAGGAGAGGCCTCGGAGAATAGATATCCCCTTTGCTTTTTATAATCCCATCACTGAAAGAGCTTACGAGGATATCCAGAGACAGTTTGCTACAGCCTGCAGGAGAGCGAAAATAAGTAACTTCCATTTCCATGATCTGAGACACACTTTTGCTTCTCAGCTTGTTATGGCTGGTGTTGACTTAACCGCGATTAAAGAGCTCCTGGGCCACAAGACACTCACCATGACGTTGCGCTACAGTCACTTAGCACCTTCTCATAAGGTTAAAGCCGTTGATATTCTGGATAGCGTATTGAATGCGAAATCAAGTGTACAATTACTGCACAGTGAGGCAGGTCAATGATTTATAACCCTTTAATCTTTAATGGTGAATCCGAAGGGGTCAAATCTACAACCGCCTGTTTGTCAATCAGAATGTGTTTCTTTCCATTTCACTTCAGCTTCTGAGGGCCGGATATAAATAGGGGCAAAAGTTGGCAGGTCCAAATGCTTCCCTTTTTTAAGAAGCTCAACCCCCAATTTTGCCACCATTGATCCATGAGAAACATGGAGGGGAGCAGGCGGGAAGATGGCCAAGGAGGGGAGGGAATTTAGGAGAAAGTCCCCATAGGTTTTTACTCCATCACCGAGGAAGATCGTTTGTTCTTTTATCTTTTTAACAAGGTCTTCTGGTTGAATGGCCTGATAATCCGATTGTCGCTTAAGGGAACTGCCTTCCTCATAACGATAAAAAGCGGTGTAGACTTCCTTTTTCCTGGCATCGAGGATCGGGCAGATGAGGTGCGAGGTGGGCGCGATCTGAGAAGCCAGTACATCAAGGGTGGAGACACCTGCCACAGGTTTTTCAGTGGCAAAGGCCAGCCCTTTCACAGTGCTCACTCCGATTCTCAATCCTGTAAAAGAGCCCGGACCAAGGGAAATTGCCCATCCGTCTAAATTTCCAATAGGACAGTGAGCCTCTCTGAGAACAAGTTCGATCGCCCCAAGGAGTCTTTCAGAATGGGTCACCGGGATATTGAGGAGGTAATCAGAGATGACTTCTCCATCATCAATCAATCCCACACTTCCACAAGAGGTTGAAGTATCAATACCGAGAACCTTCATCTCAGAATTTAAACCCTCCCGGGGAAATTATTCGAATCACATCATTATAGAAGGCGAAGAGCATCAAGAGGATGATGAAAATCAAACCAATCTGTTGTGCTATTTCCATTTTCTTAATGTTGAGGGGTTTCCGCAAGATAGCCTCCAATCCTAAAAAGAGAAAGTGACCCCCATCCAGGACAGGGATGGGGAAAAGATTGATTACTCCAAGATTGATGCTGAGGATGGCCATAAAGAGGGCCAAACTTAATAATCCCCTTTTGGCCTGCTCCCCAGCCAGTTGGGCGATCAGGATAGGGCCACCGATCGTCTTCGCCGGAATCACCCTTTGAATCAATTTGATAATGCCCACCACGGTTAATTTGATCCCAAACCAGGTTTGTGAAAGTCCTTTCCCCACGGCCTCGAAAGGTCCGACTTTCTGAACGACAATTTCATCAAAAGGAGCGATCCCAATGATAAAAACAGGGACCTCCTCTCCAAAGAGATTCTTTTGTGTCGAAGGTTTTGGGATCACTTTGATCTCAAGGGTCTCACCATCCCGTTTCACCTTGAGAAGGAGGTCCTTCCCTTTGCTGTTGCGAATGATCTTGGAGAGATCGTCCCATTTCTTCACCTCTTCTCCATCAATGGAGAGGACGACATCTCCCTTTTTTAAACCCGCCTGTTCTGCCGGGAGGCCAGGGCTCACTTCTCCTATCTTAGAGGGATAATAAGGAATCCCAAAGAGGTTGATGCTGGAGAAAAGCACTGCAGCGAGAAAAAAGTTGAAGAAAGGACCCGCCCCTATGATCAAGGCGCGTTTCCAAATCGGCTGTGCCCAAAGGGAACGATGACGGTCTTCTTCCTTTATCTCCTCTTGAGGATCCTCTCCAAGAGGTTTTACAAATCCCCCTAAAGGAAAGACGGCGATTTGGTACTCTGTTTCTCCGATCTTCTTTCCGATGAGTTTAGGTCCGAAACCCAAGGAGAACTTGAGGATGCCCACGCCTAATTTTTTGGCTAAGATAAAATGGCCCAATTCATGGACAAAGACAAGAATTCCTAAAACGATAGCTGTTGCAAAGATGGTAGTCAGCACTATTTTCTCCCTTCTAAAAGAGCCTTCGATCTTTCTCTGGCCCAGTGATCGGCCCTCAGGATATCTTCGATCGTATGAACAGGTTTCACCTTGTGCTCCTCCATCACCCTCTGGAGGAGGAGAGGGATTTCAGTAAATTTGAGAGATCCTTCCAGGAAGGCACTTACAACCACTTCATTGGCCGCATTGAGGATGGTGGGCATGGTTTCCCCGATTTCGATGGATTGATAGGCCAATTTGAGACAAGGAAATCTTTCTGGATCAGGAGAGGAAAAAGTGAGGGCTTCGCTTTTTGAAAGATCCAGTGGAGGCAAGTTTAAATTGAGTCGTTCGGGATAGGAAAGGGCATAGGAGATCGGGATCTTCATATCCGTGATCCCCATCTGGGCAACGATGGAGCCATCGATATATTCGACCATCGAGTGAACGACGCTCTGTGGATGGATGAGGACAACGATCTTTTCAACGGGGATATTAAAAAGCCAGTGGGCCTCGATGACCTCCAAACCTTTGTTCATCAGTGAGGCAGAGTCAATGGTGATCTTCTTTCCCATCTCCCAGTGAGGGTGGTTAAGGGCTTCTTTTACTGTGGCATCATGAAGTCTGGAAAGGGGAAGGTTGAGGAAAGGTCCTCCTGATGCAGTGAGGATGAGGCGATGGACATCTTCCTTTTGGTGGCCGAGCAATGCCTGGAAGATGGCGCTGTGTTCACTGTCCACCGGTAGAATCTGTACATGGTTCCGTTTCGCCTCTTCCATTACAATTTTTCCTGCCATGACCAAAGGTTCTTTATTGGCCAGAGCAATGGTTTTTCCGGTCTTGATGGCGGAGAGGGTAGGGATGAGACCGACCGCACCCACCATGGCAGAAACGACCTGATCGACCTCTGGATGGGTGGCTACCTGAATGAGCCCCTCTACCCCATGGACAATTTCAACGGGTACGTTATGAAGTTCTCTTCGAAGGGTCTCTGATAATTCTTTATTAAGAACCGAGACGATCTTCGGTCGAAATTGAAGGATTTGTTGTTTGAGAAGCTGTGTATTGAGACCGGCAGAAAGGCTGACCACCTCAAATCGTTCTGGAAATTGACTGACGATATGGAGGGTGTTGACGCCAATCGAACCTGTTGAACCCAGGATGGACAGACGCTTCATAGGGTCTCCTTGAAGAAATAGAGGAGGGAGTAGTGAAGAAAAGGGGCGGAAAAGAGGAAACTATCTAAACGATCCAACATGCCTCCATGGCCTGGAATAAGAGTTCCTGAATCCTTTACCTGAGCACTTCGCTTCAACATCGACTCCGTAAAATCTCCCAACTGACCAAAAATCCCTAAACCAATAGCCAGGAGGATACAGGATCCCATTTTTAAACGGGGGATGAACAGCAGGGCAAAGGCAAGTGCCACAATGATGGAGCCGACAATCGCTCCTACCAATCCTTCAGAAGTTTTTTTCGGACTGATTTTGGGGTAAAGTTTGTGCCTCCCAAAGAAAGATCCAATCAGCAAGGCAGAGATGTCACCAGCCCAGACCGTTGTGATTAGAAAGAGAACCCATAGCCTTCCATTCGTCATGTTCCGAATGAGTGAGACATAAGCAAGAAGAAATCCGATAAAGAGAATTCCAAAGAGGGCCATTCCCATCGTAGAGATAGTAGAAGAAAGATCCTTTGAGGTGACCATGAAGAGGACGGAAAGAGTGAGAAGTACTATAACAAAGAACGGATAAATTTCTTTCGTATCTCCAAAGGAAATGATGATCGAAAGAATCAACCCTAGTCCTATTCCCACCGCGCGTTCAATCCATTTGGAGTGAGGAAGGACAAGGTTATAATACTCTCGAAGTCCAAAGAAAGTGGCCAGAAACACCATGAGGTGGAGAACAACAGGATGTCCCAGGGCGATCAAAAGGACAATGGGAGGGACCATAATAGATCCCATCCATACCTTCCTCTTTTCTATCTTCCCCATACAAGCCCTTTTAATAGTTCGGAGTATTTAGTTCGGGGTTGGGAGCGTGTCATCTTAAATCTCCGAACTCCGAACTCCTAACTCGTAACTTGTTATTCTTCTCTGCCATTCAATTGTTCGCTGGTCAGACCAAACCTTCTCTCTCTGGATTGGTAATCAGCGATGGCCTTCAAGAGTTCTTTTCGATCGAAATCCGGCCATAGGGTGTCGGTGACATATAACTCTGCGTAGGCGACCTGCCAAAGAAGAAAGTTGGAAATGCGAAGTTCACCACTCGTCCGGATGAGAAGGTCTGGATCGGGTATCCCATGAGTCCAGAGGTATTGAGAAAAACGTTGAATCGTGATCTCCTCCGGTTCGATCTTTCCCTTTTGGAGATCAGAGATTATTCCTTGAACAGCGTGAAGGATTTCTGAACGGCCACCATAACTTAATGCTAAATTGAGAATCATTCCATAACAGAGTTCGGTCTTTTTCATCGTCTCTCGTAAGGTATTCTGAACATCGGAGGGAAGATCTTCGATGCGGCCAATGGCATTGAGTCGGATATTGTTCTGTACCATCTCCTCACACTCTTTTTGGAGATATTCCTTCAGCAATCCCATTAAGGCATTCACCTCATCCTCTGGCCTCCTCCAATTCTCGATGGAGAAGGCATAGAGAGTTAATACCCTGATCCCCAATTCCCGGCAAGCGGTAACGACCTCCCTGACGGCATTGACTCCTTTGATATGGCCGCTGATTCGGTTCAGAAACTTTTTTTTGGCCCAGCGACCATTTCCATCCATAATGATCGCGATATGATGGGGAAATTTTCCTTTATCGATTTCTTCCATGATTTACAGATCCTTTTAGAGACCAAGACAAAAGGTTCTTTAGCAAAAGAGTTCTCAGGCCAATTACCTTTTAAAATTAGCATATCAGATACTGTTTTTCAATCAATGATTCGTGTAGAGAATGATTGGTAAAAGGAAAGATATTAAGAGGGGGAAAATGGGAAGAGGCTCAGAAGGATTCCTCTCCCCCTTTGAGTCTTATTTTTCTACAATCGCTTCAACAGGGCATACCTCAAAACAGCTTCCACATTCGGTACATTTCTCTTCGTTGATCACATAGGGTTCCCCTTCTTCAATGGCTTCAGCAGGGCATTCTTCTGCACAGGTCCCACAAGCCACGCACTCTTCCGTAATCACATAAGCCACTGGCATCACCCCCTTTAATATTAAGAAATTTCCAAAATTTCTTTCTCCTTGGCTGTGAGAACGGCATCCACTTTCTCGATAAATTGATCCGTCGATTTTTGCACCTTATCCATCCACTGGTGAAGTTGGTCCTGAGAAATCTTTTTATTTTTCTCCAATCCCTTCAACTGATCATTTGCCTCTCTTCGAATGTTTCGGATCGCCACTTTTGCCCCTTCGGCCATCTTTCTCACCACCTTGACCAGTTCCTTACGACGTTCCTCCGTCAGTCGTGGGATGTTGATACGAATAATCTTCCCATCACTGGCTGGGGTTACCCCGAGTTCTGATTTGAGGATGGTCTTTTCAATTTCACCGATGATGGAGGTATCCCAGGGTTGAATGGTGATGAGCCTGGGTTCAGGAACGGATAATGTGGCCATCTGGTTAAGAGGAGTCGGGGTCCCGTAGTAATCCACTCGGATATCATCGAAGAGGGCCAGGGAAGCTCTGCCCGTCCTGATCTTATTCAAATCCGTCTTGAGGGAGGAGAGGGTTTTTTCCATCTTGGCGACGGTTTCTGTATAAGTCTTTTCATCCATTGTTCATCCCCTCACTTTCGTTCCTATCCTTTCTCCCAAAACGACCCGTTTAACATTTCCCTTTCTCTTTAAATTGAAGACAATGATAGGAATCTGGTGGTCCATGCAGAGAGAGATAGCCGTTGCATCCATAACTTTTAACTGTCTCTTGAGGACATCGAGATAGGTGAGTTCATCATATTTGTGGGCACGTTTATGAAGCAATGGATCTGCATCATAGACGCCATCGACCTTCGTGGCCTTGAGAATGACGTCTGCCCCGATTTCCATGGCTCGAAGTGAAGCGGTGGTATCGGTGGTAAAATAAGGGTTCCCTGTCCCCCCAGCAAAGATCACCACCCGACCTTTTTCTAGATGGCGGATTGCCCTTCTTCGAATATAGGGCTCAGCGACCTCACGCATTTCAATCGCTGTTTGGACTCGAGTGTGAACGTTGATTTTCTCCAGAGCATCCTGAAGGGCAATACCATTCATAATGGTAGCCAGCATCCCCATGTAATCCGCAGAAGCCCGGTCCATTCCTTTTGCACTCGCCGCCATTCCTCGAAAGATGTTGCCTCCGCCGATGACAATGGCTATCTCCACCCCCAGATTTTTTACCTCTTTGATCTCCTGTGCGATCTTCTGGATCACAGCAGGATCGATTCCATAACCTCCCTCACCGATTAACACCTCGCCACTCAGCTTCAGAAGGATCCTTTTGTATTGGGGTCTTTTCATGGAGGAATAAGCGTCTATGTGAAGCTCCCCGCCCGAAGGGCGGGGCTTCCCGGAAATGAAATATCATTCTGAATTGTGCCCCTTGACCCCCCCTGCATGGCGGGATCAAAGAGCACTTGCCGGCCAATTGGTTCTTCCCTGCCCAATCCTGATATTTCGGGGAAGGGACCTTCCTCTACTTCATCGAGGAGGAGCAGGGTGGTGATGACTGGGAGGATAATCCTTCACCCAGTTGAAATCTTGCAAACCGACGGATCGTTATGTTCTCCCCGACCTTGGCGATCATGGCGTCCAGCAATTCCTTGATCGTGAGATCAGAGTCCCTGACATAGGTCTGTTCCAAAAGGCAAACCTCAGAATAGAACCTCTCCATTTTGCCTTCGACAATTTTATCGATAATCTTTTGAGGTTTTCCTGCCTCCTGGGCTTGAGTTCGATAGATCGCCCTCTCCCTTTCCAAAACCTCTTCCGGGATTTCTTCCCTCCTGATGTATTGGGGATTGGCAGCGGCGATATGCATGGCGATATTTTTTACAAAGGTTTGAAAATCTTCTGTCTTAGCCACAAAATCGGTTTCACAGTTGATCTCGACCAGGACTCCCATCTTCCCCCCGGCATGGATGTAGGAGGAGACCAGACCATCGGTCGCAATTCGGCCTGCTTTCTTTGCGGCAGTAGCCAATCCTTTCCGTCGGAGGTAATCGATCGCTGCTTCCATATTTCCTTTCGCCTCTTGAAGGGCTGTTTTGCAGTCGATCACTCCGGCCCCTGTCCGCTGTCTTAAATCTTTTACCAATTCAATAGAAATTTCCATTCGATCCTATTCCTCCTCCACTCCCTCGGCCACTTCTTCTACCTGTATTTCTTTTGGGGGCACGACTTTTTCGGCCCTCTCTTTTTCTTCTTTAGCTCCCTCCATCTGAAGGTGTTTTTCATAAATCTGTTTTCCCTCAACGACCGCATCCGCAATTTTAGATGCGAACAGGTGGATCGCGCGGATCGCATCATCATTGCCTGGGATGATGTAATCCAATTCCTCGGGATTACAATTGGTATCGACAATGCCGATGGAGGGGATACTAATTTTTCGAGCTTCCCTCACGGCAATCCGTTCCTTTTTAGGATCGACGACGAAGATGGCCCCGGGAAGTCGATCCATATTTTTGATACCCCCCAGGGATCTCTCCAACCGACTCCTCTCTTTCTCTAGTTCCAGGACCTCTTTTTTCGGAAGGAGGTTGTAAATCTCTTCATTCTTCATCGCCTCAAGTTTATTCAATCGATCAATGGATCGCTTAATCGTCTGGAAATTGGTCATCATTCCTCCCAACCAGCGATGATTCACATAGAACATTCCACAGCGGGTGGCCTGCTCACTGATCGATTCCTGGGCCTGTTTCTTTGTACCGACGAAGAGGATATATTCCCCTTTGGCTACGATATCCCGAACGAATTGATAAGCTTCCTTGAAGAGTTGGACAGTCTTCTGGAGATCAATGATATAAATTCCATTCCTTGCCCCAAAGATATAAGGTTTCATTTTGGGGTCCCAACGTTTCGTCTCATGGCCGAAATGAACCCCAGCCTCCAGAAGCTCTTTCATCGTTACCGCGGACATCGAGCCCTCCATTTCTTTTCCATTTCTCCTCCTTTGGATAAAAATAAGCGAATTGAATTCAGTTAACATATGATTTGGCATTTTGCAAGAGAAAAAAATCACGAAATCCTGATCGATGTTCGATGAGGTCTTTGCGTGCCGCAAACCAAACTCCAATTTTTTAATTTTATTTTTCAAATCAATAAGTTAAAACATTCCCGTCTAATTTCGGAATGATCTTTCTTATCCGATATGATCATAGAATCTTAACGTTAATCCAAGAGCTCCGAAGAGGGGAAATCAGATCCATTTTGACATAAGTCAATGAAATTTCTTTTATAAGGGGGAATAATAGAATTTAGAAGGAGAAAAAATATGAAGTGTCCAGGGCAGGATATGAGATTTTGGAAACCAGGAGATATATTTGACACCCAATGTCCAAAATGTGGGAGAAGGGTTGAATTCTTCAAAGATGAGGTCAGGCGTAAGTGCCGTTGCGGGCATGAAATCGTCAATCCCAAATTGGATTTTGGTTGTGCCCAGTGGTGTCCATATGCCGAACAGTGTGTGGGTGGAGTGCCTGAAGAGGTAAAAGAAAGGCAAAGAGCAGAACAGAAGGATTTATTGAGGGAAAGAATCGCTCTGGAAATGAAAAAATATTTCGGGACTGATTTTAAACGGGTCCATCATGCCATCAAAGTTGCCAAGTATGCGGAGCAGATCTTGAAGATGGAGGGTGGAAATCCTCTGGTCGTGATGGGAGCGGCCTATCTCCATGATATTGGGATCCATGAAGCGGAGAGGAAATATGGGAGCCCTTCAGGCCATTATCAAGAAATGGAGGGACCTGCTATTGCGAAGGAGATTTTAGAAAGATTGGGTGTCCAGAAAGAAATGATTGACGAGATCTGTGACATCATTGGTCATCATCACAGCCCGAGAGAACAAGAGACATTGAACTTCCAGACTCTCTATGAGGCAGATTGGCTGGTCAATATCGAGGAAGAAGGAATTTCAAAAGACCAAAAAGAAGTTGAGGAGTTGATCGGGAAAATTTTTAGAACCGTAACAGGAAAACAATTGGCAGAGAAACTCTATCTCGCCTAAGCGACGAGGGAAAGAGTTGTGGCAAGGAGGGCAGAGGATTTCCTGGGAACCCGAAAATCCCTCTCCTCTTTCGGCTTTTTCCATTTCTCTCTGAATTCACTCCACCTAAAATGGGAGACAAGCTTTCCTCTTTTAAAGAAGAAGATTCTATCCTTCTTTTCATAAATCCAGACCGTATGGGAATCTTCCTCATTAAATTCGGTATTTAAGGAGAGTGAATCTAATTCATAGTAACCTTGGAGCCGGTCAAGACTGATCTTGATCTCAGGGATGCCCCAATTATTAAGAAAAATGGTTTGGTTGATACCGGCCAGCATCAGATGTTGATTACTTCTCGAGGGTCTGGATGGACCCTTTAAGATATTTGATATGAGATTGGGGACAAGAGTTAACATATACTTTAAGTTCTTTAAGAAAATTAATACAAATTTCTTAAATTATCTATTTATAATAAATTTCAATTATTTGCAAGTAAAAAATTTGGGGGATGGTTCAGTCTTGGGATACCAATCTTTTCAGGGTAAGAGCGTTTTTGACAGCGAAGCCATAAGCATCGTTGTTGAAATAGACGAATACAGTCTTATCTTTTTTTGTCCAGTCTTGGATGGTTCCTGCCCATCGTTTTAATTCCTTATCCGAATAATTAGAGCCATAGAGCACCTCACCACCGTGAAGGCGTAGATAGATAAAGTTGGAGGTTATTTTTTCTATAAAAGGAAGGCCTGAACCATGGGCGATGCAAAAGGCAAAACGAAACTCTTCCAATATCCGAAAAGCCTCATTGCAGAACCAAGATTCGTCTCTGAACTCAAAAGCATGGCGATGAAGTTTGGAACGGGGGAGGGTTGAGAGGAGGACACAAAATTCCTCCAATCTCTCCTTCTGAAATTTGAATCGCGGGGGAAGCTGCCAGAGCACCACTCCCAATTTCTCTCTCAACGGTAACGCATGGTCTAAGAGAAGAGAAAGGGATTCTCTGCAATCCTTTAATCGCTTGATGTGAGTGATAAATCTGCTTCCTTTAACAGCAAAGACAAACTTTTTCGGTGTTCGTTTATACCAGCCTTCAAAAACTTCTTTTTTGGGGAGGCGATAAAAAGAGACATTCAATTCTACCGTGTCAAAATATTTAGTGTAGTATTCGAGCCACTTTTTCTGGGGAAGGTCAGAGGGATAAAAAGTCCCATTCCACCAATGGGGATAGTTATAACCGCTTGTTCCGATGAAGAACATATGTGGGTATCTTATTTAGTTAGCTTGTCCCATATTCGAGTAAACCACCCAATAACAAGTACTAAATAACAAACAAATTCCAATAAACAATTTTTCAAATCTCAAACAAAACCGTTTTATTTGGAACTTGGGATTTATAATTTGAGATTTCAAAACTTTTTTTATTCCCCTAGTAAAATGGAGAGTTATTCTTCTGTGGGAATTTCTGAGTAGCCCTTAATGATAGTAATTTTTATCGTCAGGGCCTCTTTGAGACCACTTCCGTTTATAATATTCACGGCGAATTTTTTGCCGGATCATTGGATAAACCATATAGAAGAAGCCGAAGAGAAGACCCCCCAGATGGGTCAAGTGAGCGATACCCCCCCCTGCCCCTGACCTGGAAGAGTAAAGTTCGAAGAGACCGAAGATGATCACCATGTATTTAGCGGGGATAGGGAAGAGGAAATAGATTAAGATGGGGCGATTAGGGAAGAGCCAACCAAAGGCGAGAAGGATCCCAAAGATGGCTCCGGAGGCACCAATGACGGGGATGAATTGATATGGAGTAAAAACAACAGTACAAATCCCTGCACCGATTCCGCAGAAGAGGAAATAAAAGAGGAATTTTTTCGATCCCCAGTGATTTTCTAATTCTCCGCCAAACATCCAAAGTGAAAAAAGGTTGAAGAGAATATGGAGGAAATCTCCGTGAAGGAAAATGTAAGTTAGAAGTTGCCATAAGAAATATTTCCTCCAAACCAAAATGGGAACCAGACCAAAATAGAGCTCGATCCACCCGCTGAACAACATTTGAAGGAGAAAGACAGCTCCCATGATGATCATTAAATTCTTAATGACGGGTGTCAAACCATACCCCAATGAAAAACGGTAGCGATAATAGGTCATTTTATTCTCCCGAGATCCCCAAATCTAAATGCTAAAGTTTAAATGCTAAACATTCAAATGTACTAATTCCAATAGCATCTTATTCTTTCACTTCGTCAAAACGGATTCGATATTTCTTCATTTTATATCGGAGCACCCTCTCACTGATGCCAAGGCTCTCAGCGGCCTTCGTCTGGACCCCCTGATGTTGGTGAAGGGCCTTGAGGATGGAGTCTCTTTCAATCTCCTCCAAAGATTCGGGGAGACTCTTTTCTTTTTTAGAGGATTCCCATCGCTTCTCAGATTTTTCCTCTTTGAGGTGAAAAGGAAGGTCTTGGGTCGTGATGATCTCTCCCCGGCAAAGGACCACTGCCCGTTCAATGAGGTTCTCCAATTCTCTGACATTTCCAGGATAAGGGTAACGAAGAAGAAGGGCCCTAGCTTCTTTAGAGATATCAGAAATTGATTTTTGATTCTCTTTCAAATATTTTTTTAAAAAATAGTCGATCAGAAGAGGAATGTCTTCTCTCCTCTCTCTCAAGGGAGGGAGGAGGATCGAGATCACATTGAGTCGATAGTATAGATCCTCTCTAAAGAGTCCTTTCTTAATCGCCTCCTCGAGATTTCGATGGGTGGCCGTAATCACCCTTACATCGGTCTTGAGGTTGAGGTTTGATCCCAGCCGTTGAAATTCTTTGTCCTGTAAGATTCTCAGAAGTTTCACTTGGGTGCCTGGTGAGAGATCTCCAATCTCATCGAGAAAGATGGAACCGCCGTCTGCCTCTTCGAATCGACCTATTCTTCTCTGGGTAGCCCCCGTGAAAGCTCCTTTCTCATGACCGAAGAGTTCACTTTCGAGGAGGGTTTCGGGGATTGCCGCACAGCTCACCTTCACCAAGGGCTTTTCGGAGCGTGGGCTTGCATAATGAACGGCATCGGCGATCAGTTCTTTTCCTGTTCCACTCTCCCCCCGGATGAGGATAGTGGTTTGACTGGGTGCTACCCGAGCCACCAGCCCCATGACCTCCTCCATCTCTGGGCTCCCGTAGACAATATGGGTAAACGAATAGCGCTCCTGAAGTTGGGCTTTCAGTTCCTTATTCTCTGTGATGAGGTGGGACCTCTCGATCACTTTTTGGAGCATGAGGAGGAGTTCATCCAAATCGATGGGTTTGGTGAGATAGTCCAGAGCTCCTTCTTTCATCGAGGCCACGGCTGTCTCCACTGTTCCGTAGGCTGTCATCATGACGGCAGGGAGGTCTGGATAGAGCTTTTGAATTTCCCGGAGCGTTTGGAGGCCATCGAGTTCGGGCATTTTATAGTCGATTAAAGCCACATCGAAAAAATTCCCTTCAAGTTTCTGAAGAGCTTCCCTGCCATTGGCTACGGCCTCGACAGAGAAACCTTCCTTTTTTAAGAACCCTTCCAGAAGGTCCCTTTGGGTTTTTTCGTCCTCAGCAATTAGTATTTTCGCCTTTTCCATTTTGTCTTAAGTATTCACTCCAGACTCCGAACTAAGAACTTCGAAACTTAAACAGGCAGGGTCACTATTACCTTTGTTCCGGAGCCAACCCTACTTTCTATTTTCAATTGGCCACCATGGGCTTCGATAATTCGATGGGCAATGGGAAGCCCCAATCCCACTCCTTTCTCTTTGGTCGTATAGTAATAATTGAAGATCTTCTCCATCTGTTCCGGCGGAATCCCAGAACCTGAATCTGAAATGATTACCTCCACGCCCTCCTTTAAGGATTTGGTTTCAATACGAAGACTCCCTCCTTGCCCCATGGCTTGCATCCCATTCTTCATAATATTGATAAAGGCCTGTGTCAACCTCTCAGGATCCATTTTGATAAGGGGCAGCTCTGAAGGAATTTCTGTCTGAAGGGTGATTCCCAGAGAAGAAACCTCTTCCTGAAAAAAAGTAACCAAATTTTTCAGAAGATCTTGGAGGGAAGATTCCCTTAGATTGAGTTGAAAAGGTCTGGAGAGGGTCAGAAACTGTTCGATGATTTCATTGACCCTTCTGATTTCTTTGAGGATCAACTCTACGAAGGAGATATACTCTTCCTTTTTCGTTTCATCTGGAGGTAGAAATTCTCTCTTGAGCCTCTGGAGGCCCATGCCCATCGCATTGAGAGGATTTCGAATCTCATGGGCGACGCCCGCCGCTAAATGACCGAGTGAGGAAAGTCTCTCTGCCAATTGGATCCGATCCTCCAACTCTTTCATTTTTCTGAGGTGCCGGTTCTGGTTCACCCATATCAGAGTGATCGCTGAAATCCCCAAGATGAGAAAAATAAAGACCGATAGGGCAACGTACTTCTTGATCTGGCTGAGCACAGGTTGGATTTCCTTTGGGGAGTACCCAATTCGGATCAGACCCATGGTTTTTTCCTTCAGGGAGAAGGATTTTACCACTTCAAAGATTTCCTCTCCTTGGATGGACTGATAGTGCCGGGAAAGGACCTGGTTCCTTTGAAGGGAATTTTTTAAAAAGGGGTCCTCCTCTCTTCTTCCAATGAAGGTTGGGTCCGTATGGGCGAGGGTATTGAAAAAGGCATCCTGAACTGAGATGTAGAGGATGCCTTCTCTGAGACCGATATCGGAGATTGCCCTTTGAATAGCAAATTGTCGGAGAAGTCTTTTCATCTCTCCTCCGTTGAGGTAGAGAGCAATGATCTCTGGGTTCACCCTCCTCCAGATGGCAATCGAGAACAAGAGGTCTTCCGACAGGGGTTTGCCAAAAAGGTCGATGGCGACTGGACGTTTCTTCTCGATCAGTTCCCGAAGAAGGAGGTTTTTTTCGGGATAAGAAAATGGAGAGGGCCACCCCCTGAGGGGGTTTCCCTTGGAGTCATAAATTTCGATCGAAGTGATGTGGTATTGGTCAATAAGTGATTGAAGGTCAGAGGAGTTCAGAGGCTTTTCCATGTCAATTTGATCCACCCTATGGATGGCTTCCAGAAGATATTCGGCAATGGAATCCTCCAGGCCGAAAAAAAGTCCTGAAACAGGAGGGCCAAGGGAAGGCTTTCCAGGTCCGCTTTCCATCCATTGGAGGGAGGTGAGGGTTTCTTGGATATTCTTCTCGAAGTGTTGAAGGAGAACGATCGCCTCTCTTTCCAACAAAAGATAGAATCCATTTTTGGTTCGATTGATTTCTAAAAGCCCATTGATGATGAGGATGATGAGAATGATTCCAGAGAAGATCCCAAGATAGATAGGCGAGAAACTTCTTTTTATTTCAATCTTTTGCTTGACCAAAATACACCCCGTCCTTATTCCTCTCTGGATCACTCCGTTGGGGGAAAGGTCTTTTTAGGACGCATTGATCCCGTGGGATCAGTTCCATACATCATTTGTCGAAAAAAAGGAAATTCCTGTTCCGGGCACCAATTCTGTAGTTGTTCTGGAGTAAGAAGGTTTCTCACCTTGATCAGATATTCAATGGCCCTCTCTTCCTGTTTAGATTGGAGTTCGATGATTTCCAAAGATTTAACACGAATGAACTCTATTTTTATGGTTGGATTTATAAGAAGTTCCCGGAGTTCCAAACGTTTTGTAAAAAGTTGGGTCCGAAGAAGCTGGGCTTCTCGAAAGTAAGTCAGTTGTATCAGATCAAGGTTTTTTCTCTGCTCTTGGGAAAGATTGAGTTCTGATGCTCTCCAGCACGGACCTTCTCCCCTCCACTTTTTCATTCCCATTCCGGCTGGTTGGGAAAAGGAGGGAGAGGCAGTGAGGATAAAGAGAAAACAGAGGATGAATGTTTGTATTTTAAACTTCATGACTCCCCACCAATGATCTAACCCCAAATCATCGGGATTTCATATCTCCTCGATTCATTTTAAAACATATCGAAATGGTTTTGAAAAGTCAAAATAAAAGGGGAAGGTCTTTTATTCCTTCCCCTTTTATTGGAGGAGGGGGGTTGGGGTTACTGCATCATTCCATAACCACGGCCCATTCCAGGACCATAGCCCATCATGTGGCCGCGACCAAAACCACGATCCATTCCCCGGCTTGGCTTCCAATTCTCGATCTGCTCAGGTGTGAGGAATTTTCGAGCCTCCAGCCTCATTTGGACAGCTTTATCCCTCAGCTGATTTTGAAGGTCTCTCAATTCTTTCTCCTTATCGAGAATGGCCTTGGAATCAGCCTTTGGATCAGTCCATAAGGATTGAAGCTCCAGCTTCTTGGTTACGATTGCACCGATCAGTTTTGCATTTTCACCTCTGAACTTTCGGCGCAATTCTTGGAATTTGGTCTTCTGTTCGGAAGTCAAGGGGTAGTCTTTTCCAGGACCCCAAGATTCATGTATTCCTCTATGTCCAGGACCCATGCCCGGTCCTTGAGCATAAACATAAGTTACGCCTAAGAGCATGACTGCCACCAATCCTAATGTAACAATCATCTTTTTCATCTTTTTCACCTCCTTTCATATTCATTTAATCATTGCTTTATAATTAGAGCAAGGACTGTGCCAATTCATTTTTTAGAAGTTGGATGACGTTATTCTTTGTCCTTAGCATGATGATTTATTGAGAATTTTCAGAGGGTTTTAGCCATTTTTGGATATTGAATAAATTTATGTTTTAAAAAATTGATTTCTGAAGATTCAACTTAAAATAGGAAAGACTTGTCGATATCTATTAAGAGAGTTAATTTTCCTTTTCAATATTATAAATCCAAGACAGTAGATCCATACCAAAGACTAACAGAGATTCAATAGGTTACGAACACGCACCACGAGCGCGGGCTCATTAATTTTAGTAATATTCAGTTTCGACAATCTTGGCGATCTATTCGACAAGAATTTCCTTTAAAAGGGTCCTTATTTACTAATATCTAAAAAAATGTTGGGTCATTGAATGGATGAAGAGGTCACAAAATTTCCCTTGAAAAAGATAGAGAGAAAAGGTAGAAAAAAGAAAAGGAAATAAAATTAGGGAAATAGTCTGTCGGATTTTTGTTAGTTTAGAATAAAAGGGGGTTACGATAATGGCTGAAAGTGAGAAGATTAATTCTTTTGAGATGGCGAAGAAACAAGTTGATATTGCGGCAAAATATTTAAACCTGGATCCTGGATCAATAGAGAAGTTGAAACATACGAAGAGGGAGTTGATCGTCCATTTTCCAGTTCAGATGGATAATGGGGAGCTCAGGATCTTCACCGGGTACCGGGTTCAGCATAACGTGGCGAGGGGGCCTGCCAAAGGAGGAATAAGATACCATCCCGATGTTGATCTCGATGAATTGAGGGCTTTGGCAATGTGGATGACCTGGAAGTCGGCTGTGGTCAACATCCCATTTGGAGGGGCCAAAGGTGGGGTTCAATGTAATCCCAAACAGATGTCGCTTCACGAAATAGAGCATTTGACGAGGAGATTTACCTGGGAGATCTCCATGATGTTAGGTCCTGAGCAGGATATCCCTGCTCCGGATGTCTATACCAACCCACAGGTGATGGCCTGGATCATGGATACGTTCAGCATTCTAAAAGGATATTCTGTGCCTGGAGTGGTGACGGGCAAACCCATTGAGTTGGGAGGGTCTCTCGGAAGGTTTGAAGCTACAGGAAGAGGGGTGGTGATTACCTCTCTCGAGGCGTTGAAATATTTAAAAATGCCGGTTGAAGGAGTGAAGGTGGTGATCCAGGGATGTGGGAATGTGGGAGGTGTGGCTGCAATGCACTTTGACCGTTTGGGGGCAAAGATTATTGCTATCAGTGATTCACAGAAAGGGCTCTATAATGAGAATGGACTGGATGTGAAGAGAGCCTTGGAATACAAGGCGAAATATAAATGTTTCGTCTGCGAGACAAAGGATGAAACCGAGATCACCAATCAAGAGCTGTTAGAGCTGAAATGCGATGTTTTAGTACCAGCTGCGATAGAAAATCAAATTATAGAGAAGAATGCTTCTCGAATCAAAGCGAAGATTATCGCCGAGGGAGCGAACGGGCCGACTACACCAAGGGCGGATGAGATTTTGAATGACAAGGGAGTTTTCATCGTCCCTGACATCCTGGCGAATGCAGGAGGGGTGACCGTCTCTTATTTTGAATGGGTGCAAAATCTCCAGGAGCTCATCTGGAGTGAAGAGGAGGTATTAGACCGATTGACCCGGATCATGCAGAAGGGTTTCAAAGAGGTATTGGATATCTCCCTTTCTAAAAAAGTTCCCATGAGGACGGCAGCCCTTGTACTTGGGATTGGAAGGGTGGCTGAAGCCTCCAGGCTCAGAGGAATCTATCCGTAGGTTGAATGATCAATAATCCAATGATCAATGTCCAATTAAAATTTTGCATTGGTCAATGCTAACCGAGTATTGTAATAAAGAATGGAATACGGTTATCCAAAAGGGCCTATCTTTTATCGTGGAGAAAACATAACCCACACCCTTATATAAATTTAAGGTCGTATGGAAAAACTCATCATTACCGTTGGCATCACAGGTTCTCGAATCACACGACAGCAAACGCCATATATTCCTATTACTCCGCAAGAGATCGCCCAGTCAGGAATTGAAGCTTGGAGAGCAGGGGCTTCCGTCCTTCATATCCATGTCAGAGATCCAAAGACAGGGTTAGGAACCCAGGATTATTCTATCTTTAAAGAGGTGGCAGACCGCATTCGAAGCGAAACCGATGCTATCCTCTGCCTGACCACGAGTGGTATTCCGGGTAGAAATCTCCAATTTCAAGAAAGGCTCGTCCCTTTATCCTTAAATCCAGAATTGGTCTCCTTTGATGCAGGCTCTATCAACATGAAGGAGAATGTTTTTCTTAATCCTTTAGAATTTTTAGAAACCTTAGCAAAGGAGACATTGGAAAAGAGGATCAAGCCCGAATTAGAAGTCTTTGAGGTCGGAATGGTTTATACCTGCCTTAGGTTACTCGAAAAAGGTTTTCTTAAACCTCCGCTCCACTTTCAATTCGTTTTGGGCATCCTCGGGGGCATGCCTGCCACGGTAAAGTCTCTTCTCCATCTTTCAGAGATTGTCCCTGAAGGTTCAACCTGGTCTGTGATTGGAATTGGTACAGGGCAACTTCCCATGACCATGATGGGAATGGTGATGGGAGGACATGTCCGTGTTGGTTTGGAGGACAATATCTACTATTCAACGGGTGTCCTGGCCAAGAACAACGCCCAATTGGTGGAGAGAGTGGTCAGGATTGCCAAAGAATTTGGAAGAGAAGTTGCTACCCCGCAGGAATCCAGAAAAATCCTGAACCTATTACAGCACTAATTTTGTTCCTCCTCTCCTCTTAATTTCTTTATTGTTGTTGCAGTTAGGCCTAAAAAGTTGGTCGCTTTTTTTATTTTTATATGTTATCATTACAGCAGAAATGTAATCATGATGGAGGTTTGACGATGGTCCGTACACAAATTCAACTAACCGAAGAACAGGCAGCGAAATTAAAAAAAATGGCAGCTATCAAGGGAGTATCTATTGCAGAGTTAATAAGGCGTGGAGTAGAAGTATTACTTCATTCTCATGGAACAGTTACTCCTGAAGAACGTCGCCACCGTGCTATTGCAGTCGCCGGTCGTTTTCATTCTGGTCGATCTAATTTATCGAGCAAGCACGATGAACACTTAGCTGAGGCATATAAGAAATGACCCTATTCATTGATACGTCCGCATTTATATCTGTTTTAGATGCGGGTGATGAAAATCACCAGAAGGCAAGGAAGAAATGGGAGGAACTGATTTCTGAAGAGGCTATTTTAATTTGCAGCAGTTACATTCTGGTTGAAACATTTGCATTGATTCAACATCGCCTTGGAATGGAAGCCGTCAGGGCATTTGAAGAAGACGTCGTTCCCCTTTTGACAATTGAGTGGATAAACGAACCTGTCCATCAGGTAGGGGTAATGGGGTTGCTCGCCTCGGGCAGAAAAAGGCTCAGTCTTGTAGACTGTGTCAGTTTTGGTATCATGAGGCGGCTGGGGATCAAAACAGTATTTGCATTTGATCGCCATTTCAAAGAGCAAGGTTTCGAATGTATCCCCTAGTTGATTTAAAATGAGATTTTAACAATTATTATTTCCTCGAAACTCTTCTTACTCGATTATAATTTTTTGATGGTTTAAAAACCCTCAAACTTTTCAAGAACCTGCCTTGTCATTTTATATCACTTCATAGCGTCATTTTGACAATGTAATACGAAATATTATGACGGGTTATTTGGCCACCTCATTGTTCCAACGGTGATTGCAATACTTAATAACGGAACCGATTCGGTTAGGTTTGGAGAAAAGCTGTGGGCTATCCCGCAAACTCGGGACCCGTGGCTTTTCGTCCCACGATTACTCGTGGTTTGGCTTTATCGGCAATGTCTGCTATTAAAAATTTTTCCCTAATTAAGTTAACAGCAATTTCAATGCCAAAAGGAGATTAAATGTCTAATGCAATTGACTTCTTTCAACATTATTTAAAAATCGAAATTTTATATAAAGTAAAAAGTGACTCTTTTCGTCACAATAAAATATAAATTAAACACAATTTGTTATTCTCTCTTGCTCCCCTCTCTTACTCTATAAAAAATTATCTGATCCCGTTAACGCTATGAATACCGTTACCCCCAATCCATACTCCAGGATATAACTCCTAACAACCTTCATTTTTTTCTTCCAGTTGTGTGTTTCATCTCAAGCTTTGGTGAGGTTAAATACCGACAAAAATTTTACCAGTTTTGACAAAATTGCACTTTTGGCAGTAGAAATTTTCCGATTAAGGACCCCTTTACTAAAATTTAAATTAGCATTAAGAATTCAACACTTATTCAATTAAAATCTGCGAATTTAGTTTTTGGCACCTGTTATGCAGTAAAATCTATGAAAGCATGGAAAAAAGGAGGCAAAGCAATGTCCTTAATGGATAAAGACGTGGTTTTAACGACCCAAGAGGCTATCCAATATTTAAAGATTTCCAAACCCACTTACCTGAAGTATATCCGCCTTGGAAGGATCAAGGCCGTCAAAGCGGGAAGCGGTTGGAGAGTCCACCAATCCGAATTATATCGATTTTTAAAGGTAGGAGAAAGTAAGTGAATGCGATTTTAGAGATTGATAAGGGGGACATTTGGAAACGCGCATCCTCATCGTAGATGATGAAAAGATGATCTATTCTATCCTTGCTCGAAGACTTGCCAAAGAGGGGTATGCCTGTGTGATGACCAATAACGGAAAAGAGACCCCATCGCAGGGCCTTCCCTGTGGATGAGGTGATTGATGAGATGGAGAAGGGCAAGGGCAAGCAATTCGACCCTCAAATTCTGGAAATTTTCTTAAAAGGAAAGATCTATGATTCATCGAAAGCCGTTTAATATGAAAATATGGGAAGGGTCACTATTTAAATGAGGACAAGCGATGAGAGGACAGATGAAGATAATTAAAATAGTGAGGGTGACTATATTGCTTGGGATTATGGTGGGGATAGCAAGTGTTATTCTATTTACCCCAACAAAGGGATTTACAGGTACCGGGGAACCAATAACAATCGGTGTTGAGCGGAGTCCATTATTGGCACTTATTATGATCGCAGAGGATCAGGGATTCTTTTCCAAGCAGGGAGTTGATGTGAAGGTTAAATACTATGCCAGTGGAAAGCTTGCCCTGGAGGGTATGTTTTCTGGGGAGGTTGATTTGGCCACACCAGCAGAGACGCCAATTATCTTCAGCAGCTTTGAGCGGAGCGACTTCAGTATTGTTGCTACAATTAGCTCTTCGGATAATGATCAAGTAATCGTCGCTCGCAAGGACAGGGAAATTCAGAAACCACGAGATCTTCGAGGCAAACGCATTGCCAGTCAGAAAGCCTCAGCGGCTCACTTCTTTTTGCACAGCTTTTTAATAAAAAACGGCCTATCCGAGAAAGATATTAAGCTCTCTTTCAAACATCCAGATGAGCTCGTTCCGGCATTGGCAAACGGTGAAATAGATGCCTTTTCTATGAGAGAGCCTTATGTCAGCAGGGCAAAGACATCACTGAGAGACAATATAGTTGTATTTGAAGAATCAGGACTATACCTTAAAACATACAACTTGGTGGCCTTTAATGCTTTTGTTAAGGATAAACCACAAGCGGTCAAGAGTGTACTACAGGCATTGATAAGATCGGAGGGGTTTGCGAAGAAATATCCGGAACATGTCCAAAGGGTCGTTTCCAACAAAACAGGGATTAAAGAGTCTGAGATCGCTGGCCTCTGGCCCGATTTAAGACTTGAGATCTCCTTAGAGCAGTCCCTTCTGACCTCGTTAGAGAACGAAGCCAGATGGGCGATACGAAATAAGTTGACGGAAAGAAAAAAGATTCCGAATTATCTCAATTTCATTTATTTCGATGCCCTCGAGACAGTGAAACCTAAAGGGGTGACGATTATCAGGTGAAACAATTATGAAGATTAAGACTAAGCTACAGATCACTACAGTCGTATCTTTAATAGTAGCCCTTGTGATCGGCTTGATCCTCTTTTTTTCAGCTCGACAAGTGAATGAGGCAATCAAGAAGGAAAAGGCCGCTGATGAGATCATCAGAGGGTTGTTTGAGCTTAATATTCTTACTAATGAATATTTAATTCATCATGAAGAAAGGGCTAAAATACAGTGGCAATTAAAACATGACTCTATAAAGAGGTTTCTGGAAGGAGTTGAAGTCGAAAGTCCGGAAAAGATAGTTTTGTTAAAAAGGATGCGTGAAAGGCATAAGGATATAAAAAACATCTTTTCCCAGATGGTCTCAAATTATGAAGGTTATGGAGATGAGAAAGAGGGCGTATCTCAGGAATTGAATGAGATGCTGGTGGGCAATCTGGATGCAAAATCACGCTCCATGGTCTCTGATGCCTATCAATTGGCTGAAATAAGCAGCGCAAGGTTAATAGCCTCTCAGCAGAAGGCTTATTTACTCGTTCTATTGTTCTCTTTAATTATGGCCGTAGTTGTAGCCACAGTTTCATTTTCAATCCACAGTGGGGTGGTGAAGCCGATCAGGAAGCTCCACGAGGGGACCGAAATCATTGGCGCCGGTAATCTGAATTACAAAGTAGGCACAATGGCAAAGGATGAGGTTGGACAGCTTTCGAGGGCTTTTGACCGGATGACCATTCAATTAGAAGAGTCCTTTGCAGGATTGGAAAAGGAGATCGCCGAGCGCAAGGAGGCGGAGGAAGCCCTGGAGGAGTCACAGAAGAGATACAGACAAGTGGTAGAAAACGCCGTGGAGATAATTTATTCCACCGACACAAATGGTAATTTCACCTGGGCCAATTCTACTGCACTGAAAGCTGTGGGTTACACGCTTGAAGAACTTCAGCGGTTCAATTACCTTGATTTCGTCGTTCCTGAGCATCGGGACAGGCTATCAAAGATTTATATCAGTCAGTTTCGTGAAAAGCAGCCGACGACCTATGTTGAGTTTCCTTTTTTGAATAAATCTGGAGAGGTAATGTGGTTCGGGCAGAATGCCTCACTCGTGATTGAGGGTGGGAAAGTCACCGGATTTCACATCATTGCCCGCGACATCACTGAACGCAAGCGGGCGGAGGAAAGACTCCAGGAGCGTGAACGCTACTTTCGCACACTGATGTATACCTTGCACGAGGACATCATTGTCATCGACTGCGACTACCGAATCACCGACGTGAACAACACCTTCCTCATTACCACCGGCAGCAGCAGGGAAAAGGTCATCGGTAAACATTGCTACGAAATATCCCACGGGTACGCCGAGCCGTGTGACCGCCATGGTGAGCAATGCCTCCTCGGCGAGGTCTTCGAGACCGGCAAATCGCGTAACTGCAAGCACGTCCACATGCGTGGCGACGGCTCGAAAGTCCATGTGGACATCCTCCTTTCACCGTTGAAGGATGACTCAGGCAGTGTGACCCATGTTGTCGAGGCGATTCGCGACGTGACTGATCTCATACAGGCGTATGAGGCACTGCAGGAATCAGAAGAGAAATATCGTTTGTTGGTAGAGAATGCAAATGAAGCCATTTTTGTGATCCAGGACGGAATGCTTCGGTTTTTTAATATCAAAAACATAGAACTTATTGGTTACTCAAAAGAAGAACTAACCTCCACTCCTTTCATTAATTTTGTGCATCCAGATGATCGAGAAGTAACCTTAGGGCGTCACCTGAAAAGGATCAGAGGTGAGGAACTGCCCGGAGTCAATGTTTTTAGAATTATTGATAAAGCCGGAAATATTAAGTGGGCAGAAGTCAATTCTGTTCTCATCTCATGGGAAGGAAGGCCCGCCATTTTGAATTTTTTGAACGACATCACCGAACGAAAGCAGGCTGAAGGGGCACTTCGGCAGAGTGAGGAGAAGTATCGAAACGTTCTTGAAAATATTGAGGACGGCTATTATGAGGTTGACATTGCCGGTAATTTTACCTTCTTCAATGATTCAATGTGCCAAATATATGGATATCCCAGAGAGGAATTGATGGGCATGAGCGACCGGCAGTACACGGATCAAGAGAATGCGAAGAAATTGTTTCAAGCCTTTAATAAAGTCTATAGAACAGGGGAATCCACCGAAGAACTCGATTGGGAGATTATAAGAAAAGATGGGGCGAGAAGAAGCATTGAGGCTTCTGTTTCTTTAATAGAGGATTCATCAGGTAACCGGATAGGATTTAGAGGTCTCATTCGAGATGTTACCGAGCGCAAGCGGGCAGAAGAGGAAAAAGCTACCCTTCAAGAGCAGCTTCGCCAGTCACAGAAGATAGAAGCGATTGGCCGATTAGCAGGTGGCATTGCTCATGACTTCAATAACCTTCTCACTGTTATCAAAGGCTACAGCCAACTCTCACTTATCGAACTTAA
>Ga0208457_1000592_pt1 | contig 34310 bp, 33 predicted proteins | sample June2015DPH_10_1_FD_185513 | JGI IMG/M metagenome (GOLD analysis project Ga0208457, IMG submission 185513) | Peatland microbial communities from SPRUCE experiment site at the Marcell Experimental Forest, Minnesota, USA - June2015DPH_10_150... | ecosystem: Environmental > Terrestrial > Soil >... | reverse complement strand
CGAGGTAAACGTGCATCTCAGTGTTGCTCTCCACCCGGACGATGCGGTATCCAGGAAGCGTTAGGTTAATCATCATCGGGGACACGGTGGCTCATTTGCCCGTGTCCCCAATCTTTGATGAAGAGCCATTAAGTGACATGTTGCGGACCGGGCCGGGCGTTGGCGGCTGCTATGCGACGCTAACGGTCCAGACCGAAGCATAGGACTGTTGCTGCCCGGCCGGCTGCGGGCTTACCCCACCGTCCCGTTGAAAGACTTTAAACCTGACCTCTTTCGCCGCTCCCATCGGCGCGCCGCATTTCGGACAAACCGACGCAGACAATGTCACTTAATAAGTGACGTGTGTCTGGAGCCGGCGGGGAGGAGACAATGTCACTTAATAAGTGACATTGTCTGGGGCGGGCGGGCAGCGAGGGCGTGAGCGCGTTCAGCGCTGCAGGGCGGCGATGATCTCCTCCGTGCGGCGCACCCGCCCCATGCGGGGGAAGATGCGCTCGACGGCGTTGGCATGGCTCTCCGCGCTGCGGCCCGTCATGGCATCACCCGCAAAGACCTGTTCGTAGCCGCGCTCGTAGGCATCGCGCGCGGTGCTTTCGACTCCGAACTCGGTGGCGATGCCGCAGAGGACAATGGTCGCAACCCCCCGCCGGCGCAGTTGCAGGTCGAGGTCCGTGCCGTAGAAGGCGCCCCACTGGCGCTTGAAAATCACGATGTCGCTCGGCTGGCGGTCGAGTTCGGGGAGGAAGTCGCTCCAGTCGGGCGACGGCGCCGTGGCTGCCCGCATGGGCTGGTCGGCCGTTTGACGCAGGCGGTCGGCTCCGTCCGGGGAGCCACCCACGTGGACCAAGACGGGCTGGGCCCCCGCCCGGCGGGCGGTGGCGAGCAGGCGCGCGCAGTTAGCCACCACGGTCGGTGTGGGATGGGGAGTGCCCGGCATCATTACGATGCCCTTCTGAAGATCGATGACCACGACAGCCGTGTGCCGCGGCTCGAGTATGAGTTCGCTCATCACTTAACTCCTTTCGCTTCAAAGGATCTCTTCCCCGCTCAGTCCCCGCGGTTTTGCCGCTAGCGATGGCGGAAACCGTAACCGCCGTGGTGGAAACCATAGCGGTGATATCCGTAGCCGCCATGATAACCGTAGCCGCCATGGTAACCGTAGCCGAGGCCAATGCCGAGGGAGAAGGGTGCATACCAGGGCCAAGACCACGGGTAATAGTAGGGATCGTAGTAATAATACGCCGGTGCCGGCTGTGCATAGACCACGGTGGTCGTGGCGACCGGAACGACGGTGGTCGTGGCGGCGGGCACAGGCACAGTGGGTGCAGCTCCGGCAACCGGGAGCAGCTGGTAGGCGACCGTGTTGGTCTGTCCGTTGCCGTATTTATACACGACGATTATCTGAGCGCTCGTCTGGACGATCTTTTCAATGGAGAGCCCCTGAGCCGCGGCGGCATTCGCCAGTTCCGCCGGGGTGGGGAGCTGAGGGATATAGACAATTGCATTCGGAGTCGGCATCGGGCTGGCGACCGTTGGGGCGGCTGCCGGCGGTGTCGTTGGGGTGGACGTTTGAGCGACCGTGCCCGGGGCGAGCAAGGCGGTCGTGAGAACGACCGCAGCAAAGCATGGGTTCGTTTTCATGGTTTTCAAAGTGTGTGCAGGCTGAGACCCCGGAAAGTGCTGCGAATTGCCGCATTTTTTAAGATCCGCCGCTGGCAACACTGCGGTGTCCTTGCGTGCATCATGATATATGACGCCTGCTTGATCGCAAGGTGGAACCTGCAGCTCGAAGGTCATTGGGAGTGAGGCCCTTGATGTGCCGCGCTGCTGTAACCGCCCTTGCTTTCCCGCCGGCTCAACCCCTGGCCGCACCCCCCGACGGCCCCGCCCGGACGGCGGAATGGGTCGGGATCATGCGAGAAACGAAAAGCTGAGATCCGTGGAATGGCGTCCCCCAAAATCCGGAATCACGTTAGGGGTGGCAATCTTGGTATTTACGCAGCTCAAATTTATGTGCGTACCGTTATTATGGGGAACTATGCATAATATTAGCAGGGTGGGGTTTCTGGCCGGCAAACACGGTCCGCCACACTGACGGGGGGAAACGTCGTTGCTGAGCGCGGGACGCCCTAGAAGAGCTTCCAGCGGAAGCGCAGCACCTGCGCCCACGAGTTCCGGCCCGGCCCCAGGACCTTGCTCATCTCGAAGTCCCATTGGAAATTGTTCGAGAGGGAGAGCGTCGCCCCGCCACCCACGGTTCCAGCCAAGGTTGACGATCCGGCTGTTGAATCGCTCAGCGTGGTCTCGACATAGGCACTCAGTAGTTGCCCAAGACTCCATTTCAAGTAAGCGCTCCCGTACCAACGGGTGTCGTAGCGGGTGTTCGCCACGTTCCGCAGCTCGTCCCACTCAAACATGGCTCCAGCCTTTGCTCCTGCGGCGATGTCCATCGACCAAGGCAGGATGACGCCGCCCTGGACCGCCTTGTTCCCCACGACATTCGAATGGGTGGGTAGCATGACGTAAGGGATGATCGCCGCTTGCTGGCCCGTGGCAGGGTCGCTCCAAAAAGTCCATTTGGGCCGCAGGGTGACGCCCCCAATTCCGCTGTGAGTTTGGTCGATGCCTGAGATGGAAATGGTGTCCCTCAGGTACAATTGCGTCCCGACCTCAAAATCCACGGTCTTTGAAATTCCGGCAGAAACCAGCACGGTGCCGAGCGCCAGGGCCTTGTACTGGTTGGGCGCCGCGGTGTCCGGCGCAAGGCCCACCGAGATGGCGTCCATGCGGACGAGGACATGCCCCGGCTCAATCGTCTGGGGGACTTCCGTAACCTGGGCGTGCAGCCCCACGGTGCCGGCCGATGCCACGCCAAAGACCAAGCCTAAGGCAACCGGACTCAATCGCAGTGTGGGTCGCATTGAGCCGAGGCTCGCGGCGCGGGCGCCTCCTGTCACCCCCAAAACTGCGCCCGCCCGGGGCCTGACGTGACTCCGGATTTTTTGAGCCGTCTTCTGGGTCAGTCAGGGTCTACATATTTTCAGAGGGAGGCCCGGCCGGAATCGAGCCGGCGCCACTACCGGGCGGGGGGAAGGTTGGTGCAAACAGTAGCTTTTCAGAGGGAACGGTAGGGTCCGGTGGCAAAGCGTGCTCCACTCTGCTCGACTCCTTGTTTGGGCGGACTGGGTAATTGCCCGTCAACGCATCACGGGGTGGATCGAAGTCATGCGCGAGGTCAGCGGGCGACGCTGGAGTAAGCCCGCCCTCGGCGGGCACAACCTGGACAAAGCAATGGCCGGGTGTTCGGGAAACGGTGGTTTTTAAAACCCCTGCTGCCTGGCTCGCGTCGACTTTCGAGCGCGGTTATTGGAGGCCGCGCGACTGAACCTCAGGGCAGCGGGGCGAAGAATCTCACCAGATTCGCGACGTGCTCATCGAGCGAGACGCCGAGGTGTTCGCAGCCGAGATAGATCAGGTTGCGGTCAATTTTTGCCGCGAAGGCCGGTTCTTTCAGCTTCTTCTTGATCGAGTTGGCCTTCATGTCGCCGTAGCGGACGGGGTTCAGCTTTCGGTAGGCGTAGAAGATTCCGCTGATCTCGTCGCAGGCGAGAAGCGCGGCCGCGACTTTGGTTTTCGGCAAGGTGGTGAAGCCGTGGTAGCCGTAGGCATGAGCCTCGACGGCGTGGATGAGTTCCTCGGGATAGTGCCACTCCCTGAACCATCTGAGGCACTCGGTGGGATGGAGGTCGGGATATTGTTCGAAATCCAGGTCGTGGAGCAGACCGGTGATGTGCCAGAGGTGGGGATCGCCGTTGAAGAGGTTCGCGTATCCTTCCATCGCGGTAGCGACCATCAGGGCGTGATGACGCTGGTAGTCGTCGTGGACGTGTTTTTCGAGGAGCGCGTTCGCTTCTGCTTGGGTCGGGAGGTTCATGGAACCGGTGGGGAAATTCACAGGCTTGGGCTTTGCAGCGGGGCTTTCAATTCGTTAACCGAACCGACCTCGCGAATACTCCCGGGCCATCTTCGAAAAATGATCGTCGCTTGCGGGGTGCATCTATGTGCCGCGGGATATCCTGCCGGCCGAGTGGTTCAAATTCAATGCCGCCGGTCGCTGTTTGCGCAGCTCAAGCTTAAGCGAGCTCCTGCATTATGGGGGATTATGCATGATATTAGCAGGGTGGGGCTCCCGGCCGCGGCTTGATGCGGGTGCACTTCAATCACTGCCCAGACTGACTTTACGGGTGGTTCGACAAGGCGAGTCCGATCAATGCCGCTCCTGTTGCTTTAGGCGGCCTTACTCCGGAAGAAGCAGCGCCGAGCTGAGGAGGAACAGAAAAAAGATCGCGGAGGCGGCCCATTCATACAACCCCGCGAGCTCATGGAAACGCTTGGCCGCCTCCAGCGCGCTCAACACCGCGGCCGACGGGCCTGATAGGACCAGAATGCTCCAACTGGCGATGAGGACGGGCCCGTAGCGCCGCTTTCCGGCGGCCGAGCCGAAGCGTCCCCGCAGGGCGCAGGCCCAAAACACGATCATGGCCGCGCCGAGGGCGAACGCGGAGCCGCGCGCCAGCAAGGTGTGCAGCGCAGGGAAACGTGAGTTTCCATGGTACGCGATCACACCGGCGAGAACGGAGCCGACGGCTCCGATGCGGAAGATTCCCGCGCCGATCTGGGAACCCAAGGGCGCCGCCCATCGGAGCCGACGGCCGATGTATCCGGCGAAGGGGATGATGAACCCCGCAGCCAAAGCGATTCCGGTCGAAGCGATCCAGCCATACGTCGGATTGTTTTGCGGATAAAGCGCCAGCTTCGAGATCGTGGTGGATCGCCAGTCGTGGGAGCCGGGAAGCAGGCCAATCGCGAGGACCAGGGAACCAAAATACGACACCAAGGCCGCGGGGAGGATGAAGGCGAGAAGCGTTCGTCTTGAAAGGGTGTCGAAGAAAAAGGGAAGGAGGCCGCGAAAGGGCGCCACAGCCGTTCAGTCTGGCATGGCCGAGCCGCGCCTTTCCAGAACCATTTCCATTCCCGCGGCGTGACCGGGTCGCCAGCGGGCGACGAAATCAACGCTGGGCCGGCGATGGCAGGCGCGAATGGCATTGAATGGAGGCGGGTTTCGTGACAGACGCGAAACTGATCCACGCCACACACTCCGTTAGGCCCGCTCCCAGCGGGCAAACCCCAGAAAGGATGTCATTATGAACTGCCCAGCTCTCGGGCTGCGAGTCGCCAGTGTAATCTTCGGCCTCATGGGCCTTGGCCAGCTGATCCGCATCATCGTCTGCGCAAATATGCAGGTCGGTGGCTGCTATATCGGCCGACGGTGGAGCGTTGTCGCCGTCATCGTCCTCGCCGCGCTTTGCGTGTGGCTGTGGAGGCTCGCATGCAAGGCCGCCAAATCGAAGGTTGAAACCCCGCCGGCCAAGCCCGCCGCCTGAGCGGCGCCCGCCGGCCCTCGGTCCCAACGGGATCGCTGCCGCGTTTGCGGCTGAATCCTGGCCCCGCCTTCTTCGGTCGGCTGGGCCGACGGCTTTGTGTGCAGCCTTTCGGTCCTCTTCCTCCTGTTTCGCGGAACCAACAGCGAAGACGAGGGCGGGCTCATTCCAGTAGGAATGAGCCCCACGGACAGCCGAGCGCACGCACCTGCGTCGGCAAGCGAGCTATGATTTCTTGACGCGTTCCAGCCGCTCAACTTCGCGTTCCAACAAGTCGCAGCGGTAGGAAAGCGTTCCGACGATTTCCGCCAGACGCTTCACATTTCCGTCCTTCGTTGAGTTAAGCAGTTTGTTCGCGGCTTCGCGCAGATCGGCGAAGTTATTTTGTTCGGGGAGGAGGGGCATGGGGAGATTTTATGGGCCGTAACGGTGAAGCTGGGGGCTTTGCGTCGGTCATTCTACCTCACGAAGACGCTTCGCCAACGAAAAACCCGGTTGCCGCCGGTTTGAAGACACGCCATAGCCTTGGTGCCGGCGTCATTTCGCCGGCTTGGCGTTCCAGACTTCCATCGTGTCGGGCGAACCCTGGCTGCGAATGCCATTGTCGTTCAAGATGTCGTCCGTGGTGGAAATCATCTCCTGGCGCGGGAAGACCAGCGACTCCACCTCGCGACCGGCAAACACGATGGTGATGAAGTCGTCTTTGCAGTCGCGCAGCACCTCGACAAGGTGCCGGAGGTTCTTGATCGCAATGCCATTGATCGTCTTCACCACCCGGCCGCCCGGATTGTCATAGCCTTTGGCCAGGCGGTGGGGAAAGAAGGGCGACGGGACCACCACCAACTGCTCCGCCGGGAACGCCGGTTGATCGCCGCGCCGCGCGATCAGCGGGCTCCCCAAGTAGCTGAGCGCCGTCGCGACCATCGCGCCCCTCCCTTGCGGCAGACTAGTCAGCATGGTGACGAAGTCATCCGAGGCGTTCGAAAACACCATCGGTCCGTAGATGAAATACGACGGGTAGGCGCCGTAAAGATAGGGCAGGAGCCGGGGGCGATCCGCCGAAACCGGTAGTTCGATCGCCAGCTCCTTGCCCGCGCGCACGATGGTCAGGGGCACGAGGCCGCGGGCGGCGATCTTTTGCACCAGATAGGCAAACCGGAGACGGAGGTTGGCGCCCTGGCTCACCATGCCTTGGTCATCGACCGGCGTGTCGCCGATCTTGGTGATGATATCCCACGCCTTGAGCGGGTACGCGGGGTCCGCGCTGTACGGCTGGCGGACGACGAGGCCGTGCACGGAACTGGGCAGCTTGAGGTTCGCCCGTAGCGCCGGGTTCTCGAGGGTTTGGAATTCGTCGTAAATCCCGGGCTTGCCGTCATAATGCCCGTCGGCCACGTCCTTAAGGAAGAGTTCGATCTCCTCGCAGGGAATGATGTAGCCGATATTCTCGGCGCCGCCGCCGAGGCGGCTGAAGGCCAGCCCGATCATTTGCTCGCCCACGACGGCCGGTCCGCCGCTGTTGCCGGGATTGATGGCGGCGTCGATCTGGATGCGAAGGCCGGAGACCGGGTAGTTGTAAGGCGCGAACTCGATGCGCGAGACGATACCCTTGGTGATCGAGAGGCTGGTGCCGCCGGTCGGGTAGCCGTAGACCATCACCGTATCCTTGACGTCTGGCATCGTCGTGGCGCGCGGCAGGGCGGCGTGGGAATCGAAGAAGGATTCGTCATCCAGCTTCAGCACAGCCAGATCGATCCCCGGCGCGATCCACTCGAGTGTGGCGGAGAGCTTGTCCCCGGCCTGGTTGGCCTGGATCTGAATCTGGCTGGCGTAGAGGACGATGTGGGCGTTCGTCAAAATGCGTTTGCCCTCGATGACCACGCCGCTGCCGGAGACGTCGCTGGGTGGCTGCTTGTTCCAGGGGCGCGTCAGGTCGGGATGGCGCACCGTGGCGAAGACCTTGACGACCGAGTTCTCGACTTGATGGGACGGGGCGGCGCTCGTTTCCGCGCCTTGGGCGCGGACGGCGGGGGAGGAGACGACCATTGCGGCGGCAGCGAGCAGAGTGGTAAGGACACCGGGGAGACGTTTGGCAGGGTACATGGGAATTTATAGGACGTTCGAAATTTTGCGGTAATTGCGCGGGAACGCCAGAGATTTCCGACCGGGTCTCCAGCGACAGGCGCATCCCAGCGATCATCGGTCGCATCCCCCTTCGCCCGAGGCTTCGACGCCGGGCAGGCGACCGCCGGCCTGGTGCGACCGGGACCGATGCGCAGCGAAACAGGGGACGGCTTGATTGTGCCCGCCGCCTAGGGACTGACCTCCCACTCGATCGCATTGAGCAATTGCGCCAAGTGGCTGCCGCCCTTCCGCAACTGCTCCTTCAAGACCTGGGCATTCCTGATCCGGTCGTCCTGCGTCCCGCACCGGGCGCAGAAACCTGGCGGCGGTCCCCTTGGACGTCGATCCATGATGGGCTCCGGCGTTGAGCTGGTTGGATTATCCTCCCGGAGTCAGGGGAAGGAGCTTATTTCCCCAGCACTTTCCACAGGTGATCGATGTTTTGCTGGTGGATGTCGAGGATCTCCCACTGGGTGCCGCGCAGCTCTTCGTTGGGCAACTTGGCCACCTCAGGGAAGTTCGTCAGCGGCAACTCGGCCTTGGTCTGTTCCAACGTCTTTCCCGCGGCCTGGGCACGGCGCACACCCTCCCACAATTTTTCCAGATAGGAGACGAATTGCACGTACTGCTCCTTTTTCATGATGGCACGACCGTGGCTCGGCAAAAACCGCGTGTTCTCGTTGGCGTCGTTCAACACCCCGTGCATCACGACAAACCAGTGGTCCACGATCTCCGGGGTGGCTTCCTCGGTCGCCGGGCCCGCGATGGGGACGTGGGTGGGATAAAAAACGCCCCCCGTCAGCACGAGATTTTCCTCGGGTATGCTGATGACGGTATCCGCGACTCCGTGCGCACAGCCGTAATACATGAGCCGAACGGTGACATCGCCGAGATGCAGCGTCATTTCGCGGTCGAAGGTGATCGTGGGCGGAACGACGGGCGGGTTGCCGCGGTAATCGGCCTGGATGATTTTCCAGCACTGCTCGATGCCGGCGAAACTGCCATCTTCGAGCTTCTTCGGATCTTTCTTCCGAAAGTATTCCCGCGCGGCACCGATCTGCTGGTCGCTGAGCGCCAGCATGTCCGGCACCCGCTGGGGGTCAGTTCCGGCTTTGAGCATCTCGCGGCGCAGCGACTCGTGGCCGACGATCGGAATATCGGCGTAGGCTGCATTGCCCCCGACATGACACACGTGTTCATGCGTGTTGATCAGGTACGCGAAATCGTTGCGCTTGAATTCCACCTGGATCGCCTCGCGAAAGCCTTGGGAGATCGTCTGCGAGAACGGCGCGTCCACGACGACCATTCCTTTCGGCGTCGCGATCGCCACAATGCCGTTATCCCATGGATCGCCGTAAAACACCGCCACGCGAGGACTGAGTCGGAGCGGGGTGATGGCGAACTCGGCGCCGTAAGCGACGGAACACCAGGACAGCGCCGCGACAAGGGGGAGACAGAGGAGGGACAGTTTGGTTTTCATGTTGGTCAAGGCAGACTCCTTCGGGCGGTGCGCAGGGAGTTTCCACTCCCAGGGTATGCAAGGGTCGGGGACGATGTGGAAGCTGTATAAACCGCAAAAAACTACTAACACCGCCGGGGGGCGAACCCCTTCAGAGGGATGCGGGAAGATGTCGCCTCCCGGTCCTCCCACCAAACGCCGGCTTTCTCCGCCCCACCGGTATCGCGGCGTCCTTGCTGAGCCGTGACTTGAACGAGGTGGTTTTCAAAGCCCAGGCTCTTCGCCCATCACGCTCGCAATGCCCGGGCAGCTCAGGCGGGTGCTGTCTGGGCCTTCAATTTCCGGAGTGAGTTCGCGGCAGAAGCTTGCCCGCCATCCAAACTCAGCTTTAAACCCCGTCTGTCATGAAAAAGTCTCTTGGGGCCAAAACCCTCGTTTACCCGACCCCGGTGTTTGTCGTTGGGACCTACGACAAGGCTGGGAAACCCAACGCGATGACCGCTGCCTGGGGCGGGATCTGCTGTTCTCAGCCGCCCTGCGTCGCCGTCTCCCTCCGCAAAGCCACCTACACGCACGGAAACATCATGGCGCGCCGGGCGTTCACGATCAGCATTCCGTCCGAAAAACACGTCAAACAGGCGGATTATCTGGGGATGGTGTCAGGCCGGAGCGTGGACAAATTCGCTGCAGCCGGGCTGACGCCGGTGAAAAGCGACCTCGTTGATGCGCCGTACGTGCAGGAGTTCCCCCTGGTTCTCGAGTGCCGGCTCGCGCACATGATCGAGCTGGGGTTGCACACGCAATTTGTCGGTGAGATTCTGGACGTGAAAGCAGAAGAAGCCGTGCTGGGCAGGGGAGGGCTGGTGGACATCAAGAAAATGGACCCGCTGGTGTTCACGCCGGACACGCAGTCCTACTACGGCGTCGGCGGGTTCGTGGGGAAGGCTTTCTCGGTGGGCAAGACGCCTTGACGAGTCCTCGAAAATGACTCCCGCCAGCGGGGCGTATGCTTCGCGACCCGTGTCTGCACTAGCAGCAAATTCCGGTGCGCTTTTATGCTCTTCGCGAACGCAAACTCGCGTAGCCGACAACATTCTAAACAGTAGCTCCCTACCTTTTAAAAGGTAGTCGGCGAAGTAGACCTTGGAGATCGATTCTGCCATCTTCTAAGCAGCTCCGTTCCGGGCAGCTCCATCGATAAAAAACGCTGTTTCTCGCAACCCTCCTTCTTGCCATGACCGCTCCTGTTTCAGCTCAAACCGATACGACGTCAACCGATCCAGAAGTCCAAAAAACCAACGCGGAAACCGCGCGCATGGCGGCGGAAACAGCGAAGATTGTCGCTCAACAAGCCCAGGAGGCCGCCAAGCAAAATTTGGCTAACACGCAGGACCCGGCGCTGCAGGAAGCGGCTCGACAGAAGGCACTCGCCGACGCGGCAAAATCGGCCGCGGATCTTCGCAAATCCGCAGCGGAGTCGGACAAGGCGGCAACTGATGCGAGAAAGGCGGCAGTGGCTGATTCCCTTCCCACTTTCACGAGCAAGCCGCTCGAAGGAAATGTGACCGTCGACGCAGCGTCGGGTTACTTCGCCCAACTGCTCGCCTACGATGCGTTGCGTTCGCTGGCGGACGATATTGTCGGCGAACTCTTGGCGACGGGCGCGTTGACGGACGACAGCAAGGTCTACTTGGCCACTTCTGGCGACCAACTTCAGGCGACTGGCCAGCGGTTGGTGATCTCCGGCAAACTCAACGCCTACAAATACGCATTCAAACTCCTGGACGAGGCCGTCAAGCGTGAGAACCAAACCCGATTGTCGTTTCACGAAGAGTCGTTGGCGGCATTAGACGCGCTGCCAGCATTGGTTGGGGTGGCTGCAGATGTTGCAGCGTTCTTTCGCCAGGAAAGAGGCATTTACGGCAAAACGGTTACGGTTCCGCCCGCTCTTATGGCTCAAACGGTAGCGGGGGCTTGGCTGCGGCGCGCGCATGTGAAAAGCGCTGACGGAAAATCCACAATGCCGACCGTCGAGTTCGTCGATCCGACGGCGATCATCAAGCTGCCTGAGACGCAGAGGGACGCTGCGCTGATCAACGTCCTCGAGGGTTTGGAAATGAGCTCCATCAAGCTATCCTCCGACCGGGAGATTATCAGCAAACAGCTGGAAAACGACAAACTCGCGCTTGCCTCACAGAAGACGAGCCTGGCTGATCTCGAAAAGACGACGGGCGAGAAACCGACGCCGAAGCAACAAGACCAGATCGCGATTGCCGACAGCAAAATCAGGACCGCGACCAATTTGCTCGATCGATTGACGGTCATTTTGACGGGCTATCGCAGTTTTGCGGATTCGCTACTTGCCGTGGCCTCGGGCGAAAGCCAGTCGGCGCTGGCGAAAGTCTTCTACAATGACGTGCTGAACAGCGATCCTGCAACGAAGGTGTATCTCCTCCAAGTGCAGGTCGCTTCCGTCGGTGGTGAAATGGAGACGCGAAAATGGCTCTGGAGCTCCGGCAAGGTCTACCATCGCGCTGGTGCCGTGTGTGTTTATACGCTTTTCGATCGGAGCGGAAGGATCGCAGCGGCAGGCATGGTGGCCGCCGACCGTCAGGCCAAGGAGGGTATGGCTGTCGGCAACTTCATCAAAAAGTAGGTCGAGCGACTTATGGCGACGATGTTCACAGACCCGCAATCGCAGTTCGGCCCCCGGCTGCCCCGGCGATTTCTGCACGAGGAGTCGCTGCGTGAGGAAGTGATCGGCAAGTTGCGCAAGGCGGCACCGTTGGCGGCAGCTCGCATCGAGCTGCCATCCTTCCCGACCATGCATTTGACCCGCGTGCCGCTTTCCCGAAAGAGTATTTTCCCTGCGGTGAGAATTCCCGTCGGTATCGCGGGTCCAAACACGCTAAGCATCATTCGCGATTTCAATCCGGAGCAGCTCGACCAAAGTGATAGTCCCGGACTGGAAAGCATCGTGAAAGACCTCGCAAGGCCGTCGTTTCTCGTGCAAGACGATTCGACAAATTTTACTCAACGCAGTGAATTGCCGGTCGAGGAAGTGATTTACTGGCGACAGCGTATCGAACCGCATGCGGAAGTATTGAAGTCCATCTATCAATCAGTCGGCCGCATTGAATTACACAACCACGAGACGCTGGATTGGTGTGGCACCGGTTGGTTGCTTAGACCCGATGTTTTGGCCACCAACCGGCATGTGGCTCAGAAATTCGCCGAGTCGGCGGGCGGCAAATGGACTTTCCTTCGGAATATCATGGGACATCCGATTTCCGCTGACATCGACTATGCCGAAGAAGCGGACAACCCCCAAGAAGATCAACACCGGATCACTGACATCCTGTATATCCAGGAGCACGGCCCCGACATGGCATTCCTGCGGGTGGTGCTCGACAAGCCGCGCGGGCCCCAGAACGCGGGTATCCCGCTTGCGCCGGCAACAGCAATTCAAATCGGGCGCGAAGTTCTCACAATCGGCTACGCCCGCTACGATTCCGCAATGCCGGAGCCGCCGGATATGGTGACGCGCGTCTTCGGCCACGAATTCAACGTGAAGCGGGCCGCACCGGGCGTGATCATTTCCACCCAGCTTCCACATTCTTTTGTGACGCACGACTGTTCGACGCTGGGCGGCAACTCCGGTTCGGTCGTGTATGATCTTGAGTCGGGGCTGGCGCTCGGCCTGCACATGGGCGGAAACTTTCTTTCGGAGAACTATGCGGTATCGGCCGACTTTCTCACGAAACAACTGCGGGAGCTCAATCTGGCGTGAAAGTGCAGCTGAGTATCCTTGAATGAGTTCGGCGACGTATGTCTGGTTCAAGCATAACGAGATCTAATCTATATGAAACCAATCCATGTCCTCATCGTTCGGGTCGCGGTTGCGTGTGGCTCCCTCGGTCTCGGCGGCTGCGCCCATGTCACGTTCCATCCGGCTAAGGAGAGCAGCGACCTGCCGGACACGAGGCAAGAGACGGGAATCAAATACTACAACTCCAAGCCCTATTTGATGGTTAGCTACACGGGCAACAAAGACGCACCGGTACAGGTCGCGCTCGTCAATTTACCTGATTTAGACCATCCGGTTTACGTGATGTATCATTCCGGCCTCGGAACACACCAGTTTTCGCTGTCTGTTGCGGGGAATGGAACGTTAGCGAGCTATGGACAGACGGTGGACTCGAAGGTCCCGGAGACGCTCACTGCTATAGGCAGCATGGCGAGTTCTCTTGCGACCGGCTTGAAGACCACCGGTATTGTCAAGCAAGCCGCTCCTGAGGACCTAGCGATGAGTGCTGTTATTGAGGCCATCGGCCAATTGCAGGTCATCACGGCGAGCATGGATCAAAAGAATGCTCTGGTTATGACCGTGAATAAGCAAGCGTTTGAGGCTCAAAGAATGCTGTCGGATATACTCCAGGCAATGAAGTCCGGGAATTTCGACCAAAAGAAAGCACTTGATGGTGTATTGAAGAATCTCAAGCCACTCAGCATCGCTGATACGCAGGGCAATCCCGAAGCCATCACGATCAACAATGCGGTCAAGGGCGCTCAAGACGCAGTGCAAAAGGCGATGGATGCGCTCGACAAGCAGTCTGGCGGCAGCGCACCCAAACCGGATTTCCGCCTCTTTGAGATTCGGTCCGTAGGCGGTGTCACGACGTTGGTGCCCGTAGCCATCCCGGGCCAATGAAGCGGCCGCCTCTCTGTCATCGGCGGATGCAAAGCGCGCGCAAAGCAGCCGACGCGCGCTTGCGCGCACTTCCCAATGTAGTTGGCACCTGTTTTGGGTTCAAATCGACCGGTGGAAAGCGCTCCGAACAGCTTTGCGTTACCGTGTTCGTTCGGCGCAAAGTAAAGCCCGGGCGGCTGAAGCCAGAACACCACGTTCCCGAAGAAGTGCGCCGGCATGGGATGGATTTGCCGACCGACGTGGTGGCCATTGGACGCATTAGAAACCAAGGCGGGTTTGCCATCCATGCTGCGGGGCAAAAGGGGACAATTGGTGCGTGGGGGCTTAATGACGCAAGTGCGTTTGGGATAACCTGCGCTCATTGTCTCGCGCCCGCCGGCGGTATCGTAACCGGAGAATTTCCGGTGCCAGGTAGCTACCTGGCTCTAGGGCCAAGTGACGCTTCAACGAACCTGCCCGGCACAGGACTGTATCCCTCGTATGGAGATATTGACGCGGGATTGATTCGCCTGACGACCAGCAGTGTGCAGGATTACGCTTCAAGCAGGCCACCGCAGCCCGTGTATCGCCCGCTTGGTTCTGTTGACGCTAATCATCTCAAAGTCCTGCTGCGGCAATTGCCGGTCCAGGGGTGGGGGGCCGGCAGCGGTAGCCTTCTTCGGGGCGTAGTGACGGGTGTTCTCGTTGATCTCTCGCCCTTGCATTTTGACCTCATGATCGAGGATCCGGATGGAGGAGGCCTGACGGTGCAGGGGGACTCAGGCCTCGTTTGGGCCACTCTGATCGGCCAAGCGCTGGCTCTCCACCAGGCGGGAGATGAGGAAAACGACGGCAGTCCAAGCAAGCACGCTTTTGGATGTTTCGCTTTTCGCATTGCCGACGCGTTTGGGCTTGGTTTCAGGCAAGCATGATTATCGGGCAGAAACGTTAGCCGAACGGCCCGGCTTCGTAGCAACGATGCACCGCTCCGGCTCGTGCCACCTGCCGGCGCACGAAAACCGGGAACTGTTCCGGCGTGAAGCGCTGCGCCGGCTGCGGGGCTTGGGCGTCGATCCGCCTCATCACGACAATCGAGTCAGCATGCACGTCCAACCCGAGCTTGATTATGCCGGCGCGAGCGCCGGTCTCTGCCTGCGAACTATGATTCGTCGTCATGCGCGGACAGCCTGGCGCCTCGCGCCCTCACTGTCCGCCCCATGTCATCTTTCTCGCCGTCCTAGAACTTGTCACTTAATAGGTGACATGTGGCTGGTCTCGGGAGGAAGGACCACGTCACTTAATAAGTGACAAGTGATTCAGGCGAAGGCGGGCGGAGAATGTCACCTATTAAGTGACATGTTGCAGACAGGAGCTGGCGGAGAATGTCACCTATTAAGTGACAGGTTGCGGACCGGACCGGGCGGTGGCGGCGGTCACGCGACGCGGACGGTCCGGTTCGAAGGGTAAGACCTTTGCGGGCCGCGCGCCATATTTCGTACTCCGTTATCTAGCCCTTAACATTGAAAACAGACCCTGGACCAAAACTCACAATCCCCCGTGATACCGGCCGAATGCATGAGCGAGCAGGATCGAAAAGACCAGAATGCCCGCCCCGAGGACAAGGACGTGCCGGGTCTTGTGCAGGTCGAAGTTCCCGATCCGGCACACCAGCAGATAGCCGACAGCAAGGTTGAAGAGGCCCCACAGGACATTGACCGTCGAGGACGACAACCCGACACCGGGCGGGGTCGCGAAGGGACTCTGGAAGGCATGGCCCGAGATCCCATTGCCGAGATGGGGCAGCGCGTTCGCGAGGAAGGCGCCCCCGAAGAAGTAGGCCAAGTAGTGGTACCAGCGCATGATTGTCTCTATGCCATCGGGGTTGCCGATTCCGAGCCCGTAATTCTACGTGCAATATTTGAGAGAGAGGCGGAGGCGGGCGGAGAATGTCACCTATTAAGTGACATGTTGCAGACAGGAGCTGGCGGAGAATGTCACCTATTAAGTGACAGGTTGCGGGTGGGACCGCGCGGAGACAATGTCACCTATTAAGTGACATGTTGTGGCCGCGCCGTGCAGAAGCGGGCGGGCGCGGGCGAGCAGCGGGGGTGTGAATTCGTTCACTTGCCGCGGCGGCGTCGCCAAGCGACGACGGCGGAGAGCGCTGCCAGAAAGAAGAAGAAACCGGCGGCCAGGGGTGCGAGTTTAACGCCCACTTGCGCCAGGCCTTCGCCGATCCGGTTGCCTTTCATCATCGCTGGATAAAGCCAGCGCAGGGCAATGAAGACCGCCACGCCGAGACCGGCGCTCACCTGCCACGGCGCGCGGAAGACGAGATAATCCGCAGGACTCGAAGGTTCTCGTCGGCTCATAACTCAATCCTCCATATCCCGACAGCGGCTGAAAGACTAAAAACCTGACCGCTTCTGCTCCCTCTGGAACTTGTCACTTAATAGGTGACGTGTGGCTGGAGCAGGCGGCCGGAGAATGTCACTTAATAGGTGACATGTGGTTGGGGGCGATTGGCAGGGAAGATGTCACTTAATAGGTGACATGTGGCTGGGGCGCGGCGCTTCACTGCCGCGGGGTTCAAGGATGCGCGCACCAGCCTCGCGTAATCCTCAGGACACCGGGCGGATGCCCGTGCACTTGGGGTAATTCGGGCAACCCCAGAAAGAGTTGCCGGCACGCGCGCCGTGCTTGGCCGTTCGCAGCACCATTGGCGCGCCGCATTTCGGACAAACTGGTGCGGTTTCAAGGCTTCGCGCACCGGCCCCTTCCGCCGCTCTCCGATCACAATTGTTTAAACCAGACCCGTTTCAGCCTCGCTCGAAATACTCAATTTTTGGTAGGTCCCGTCCCGCCTTCGGGAGCCGGGTCCCCGGCCCGGGAATCCCGATCCCCGGCCCCGGGAGCGCAATCCTCGCCTTTGGGTCGCCGAACCCGGTCATGGGGTGCCCGGTCCTGGTCACCGGATGTTTGATCCCGGTCATCAGGATCACGATCCTAGTCGTCGGGATCGTCATCCCGGTCATCAGGATCGTGATCCTAGTCACCGGTAACGTGCACCCCGAGGCCTGAATTGGGTTCCCGGTCTCCAGTATCGACTAATTATCAGCGAGATAGGGGACCATCCTCTTACTGCGGCCAATCGAAGGTCCCAGAGGCAGCGACGGAGAGAGAAGGTCTCAGGACCAAGGGGACAGGACCATCCAACACCATGGCAGTTGCCCGCGCCCGCTGCTCGAAACCGCCGGCCCGCGCTGCGGGCTTACTCCGCCGTCCCGTTGAAAGACCTAAAATCTGGCCCTTTCTCGCCGTTCTAAGACTTGTCACTTAATAGGTGACATGTGGCTGGGAGCGACCGACGGGAAAGATGTCACTTAATAAGTGACATGTGGATGGAGCGAACACCATCCGCCGACTTGCTGACCATCCACACTATCCGAGAAACCAAGGTCATCCTCGATTGCGACCTCGCGAGACTCTACGGAGTTCTCACCAAAAGGCTCAACGAGGCCACTCGGCGCAATGCCGATCGGTTCCCGGACGAGTTTTGCTTTCAGCTTACCCGTAAGGAAGATGCAAACTTGAAGTCGCAAATTGCGACTTCAAGTGACGCCCATGGCGGCCGCCGCAAACTCCCGTGGGTTTTCACCGAGCATGGGGCGCTGATGGCGGCCAATGTCCTCAACAGTTCGCGCGCCGGCGATGGTGGCTGGCCTGGTGCTCACCACGCTTCCCGGTGCACATGGGCGGGATTGAATCGCGTCCGCGGTTCCTTTTTCTCGCCCGGCAGGCCGATCGCGACCACCGCGACGGGAACAACCGACGGGGGCAGGGAAAAGATCTCCTTCAGTTTTTGCATGCGCTCCGCGCGCGGATGCACCCCGAGCCAGCAGCCCCCGAGGCCGAGGGCATGGGCGCACAGCAGCAGATTCTCGATCGCGGCTGAGCAGTCCTGAAGAAGATAACTCAGCTGGCGATCGTGGGCCGCATCCAGATCCCCGCAAACCACGAAGCCGACGGAGGCCTGGGCCAGCATCCCCCCGAAAGGGAGCGCGGCCGCGACCCTGGCGAGCGTCTCCCGTTTCCTGACGACGATGAAGCGCCAGGGGTCCCTGGCGGCCGCCGACGGCGCGGCCATGGCGGCCTGCAGCAGCTGGGTGACCGCGGTCTCGCTGACTTCTCCCGGCGCGTAGGTGCGGATGCTCCGCCGGCCGAAAATGAATTGCAGCCTCTCGTCGATCCTTGCGTGCATGACGTGGTTCCTCGTGACGGAAGTACATCCCGGCGCCTCCACCGGCAAACGCAATCGGCCGTCGTGGCTGGGCCGGGGCGACTAAGATGCCGGCCGGTTCGAAGTGATCGAGGCGGAAGCCCACCGGGCGTTTGGGCGAGGTAGTCGCGGCGCGCGCCAGTCACATGTCACTTAATAGGTGACATTCTCTGCTCGGCTCCGGCAGCGTGGGCATAAGGGGAGGCGCGGCTGCGCCGTGGTTCTGGGTTTTGAGTTCAGGGTTCTGGGTGCGCGAGCGAAGGCCGGAGATCATCCGCCGACCGCCGCGAATCAATGAAAGGTTTTCCTCCTTTCGGTGTCGCACCTTCGCACCTTCGCGTGAGCCATGGCAGGGGTCGAAGCTCGTGTTTCGTCAGCGGGTTCGGTACTTCGCGGGCGGCTCGGCGACTGACCAGGCTTTCGCCGAATCCGCCGGCTCCATCACCACCCGTACGCGGGCGTTGAGCGCCTTGGCCACACGGCGGAGCATGCTGAGCGAGTGACCTTCGTAGCCGGGCGATTCCAAGCGGCTGATCTGCTGCTGCGAGGTCTTGAGGAGCACGGCGAGCTGTGCTTGTGACAGGCCTGCCTGTTCGCGCAAGGCGGCAATCTGCAGGGCGACGTCCCAAGCCTCGCCGGCGCGTTTGAATCGTGCGGCGAAGTCCGGATCCTTGAGCTGCTCCGCAAGGTAGCGTTCGAAATTGGTCTTTTTCATCGTGGGCTTGGAAAACGGCGCGGACACAAGGTCCGGCCCTACATCGAACTCATGTCACCGTCCTTTGCAGCCAGTCGGCCATGCGGGCGCGAGCGGTGACGAGGTCGCGGGCGGGGATGGCCCGGCCTTTGTGGCGGATGCCGTGGACGGCGACGATGCGGCGGCCCTTCATGAAGAACCAGAGAACGCGGGTATTGAGTTTTCCCAGATGTCGGAGCTCGAAAAGGCCGTCGCCGAGTGGCTTGGACAGCGGTTCGCGATGATTCTGGCGATCGCGCAATCTGGCCAGCCCGGCGAGCACCGCGGCGAAATCGCCGGGATCGCTGGCTTTAAGGTCATCGAGAAACTCCTGCACGGGGCACCGTCCTTCCTTCGTAACATAGAACTCTACGGTGAACTCCATGGCAATGCCACATCAAATTTAGTGTAGTCCAGTCAGGCGACCAGGGCTTCGTTGAGCCGAAAAGTCGGCGCGCCATAAAGCCGCGCGAGGTCGCCATCGAGCACGACCTTGGTACCGCGAACGGTATGGATGGTCAGCAAGTCGGCGGATGGTGTGGTCATAGGGGGGCGCCCGCTAACGCGGAGCGCCGAGGAAAGATGGAAGAGGGAAGATTCAAGAGAGGGCGCGGCGTGAGTGAGAGTGAAAGTGCCGGGTGTGCGGAGCGGCGCGGCGGCACCGCGTTTCAAGAAGAAAGATTCAAGATGCTGCGGGTTCCAGCAGCGCTGGTCAGTACCGGGCCTTTCGATCCGCTTCTGCCTTGGTGGCGGCGGCAGCGGCATCCCTGTCTCTCTCAGCGTCTAGACGCACCCGCGACCGGGAGTGGCGATGCGCTGAACGCGCCGGGACTTCGATCTAAGGCGCTGGCACACCAGAAGCAAATGAGCCAGGGGCTCAGGAGCCGGCACCGGACTTGGATGCCTTGTCGTAGGCGGCCTGCACCTTTTGCCAGGCCTGGACGACCTTCGCCTTCGCATCGGACCATGTGTCGGCCGTAGCATTGCCAAGATCGGCGAGCTTGGATTTGAGATCGGCGCGCGCTTCGTTGAACTCCTTCAGCGCGCGCTCCCGGTCCTTCGCCGCGGCGTCCGACACATCTGCGGTCTTAGCCTTCAGCTCGACGGACTGGTCGTCCAATTTTTTTGCCATGCGGTCGATGGCGGCGGAGAAATCAGTGCGTTTCTCGTAGGTGAAATCCTTGATGCTACTCCAGGAGTCGGAGACCGCCTCTTTGACGTCGGCAGCGGCGTCCTTCAGGGCTGCCTTAGTGTCCTGCACGACCGACGGTGCGTTGTTTTTTTTGGAGCAGCCACCGGAGAGTAGAAGAGCCGCAGGGCTCAGGGTTGCGATGAGCAGGAATAGGGAACGTTGTGTTTTCATGGGAGAATGGTCCTGAAGTATCATCGATTAGTCGAACGGTGAGTATGGGGTAATACCCGAACAAAGGTTGTCATCATGATTGCCGCAATGGCATCTCAAACCCATAGATTTTGATCGGTTCACTCTTTTCGAAGCCTTGGAAGCAAATCGCGGGCCGGGAAAGGGTCGGGCTGCGGATATTGATATCCAACGGCCAAATGCCGCCCGCGCGCCGTGCCGGCAGAGCCGTCACGCGCCGCCGCGCGTCGCCCGTAGCAGCGTGAGAATCGCGTGGCGGATTTCAGGCAAGAGTATTGGCCACGCCGAGACCACCTCAGTCAGCTCGAAACAGAGCGGTTCGGAATTCTGTGAGGCTCCGAGGGAAACGGGCGGTTTCTCGCTGGCGCTTTCCCCTTTGGACTCAACCTCTTCAGATTCGTTTTTCGGACCTTCGAGTCCCCCCTGGGCACCAGTCTCATAGGTAGCAGAAAAGCAGGGAACGGAAAGGGGACAAAGCAGACCCCGCTTTACCTCCCGATTAGCGCGACTATGGTTCCCCTGATATGTCCGATCTTCGTTACGCCATGCGAGGATTGCTGCGCACACCGGGCTTCACCTTAACCGCTGTCGCAGTGCTGGCCCTGGGCATCGGGGTCAATGCCGCCTTGTTCAGTGTCGTGCGTGAACTTGTCTTTAGCCCGCGTCCCTATCCGGAAGCTGGCCAGATCGTGCAGCTATTCTCGCAAGATAAGACCAATCCCCTCAGCTTCCGGAATTTTTCATATCGGACCTATCGCGATATTCGTGAGCAAAACACCGTATTCACCGACCTCTTGGCGCATAACATCACGATGGTGGGGGTCGGTCAGGGTGCGCAAGCGCGCCGGGCGTTCGCGGCGGAGGTGAGCTCAAGTTATTTCCCAACACTCGGCATCGCGCCGGCCCGCGGTCGCGCGTTTCTGCCGGAAGAAGAGCGGCCAGGGGCAAACATCCCGGTGACGATCGTCAGCCACGTCTTCTGGAAAAAGACCGGTGCCGATCCCGAACTCGTCGGCAAAACCATCCGCGTCAATGACCGCGCCTTCACGGTTGTGGGTGTCGCCCCGGAGGGCTTCAGCGGCACGATGATGCTGCTTGGGCCCGAACTTTACTTTCCGCTCGGCGTGTTCGACACGATTGCGAACGACTATCAGGATGAATCGCACCGCACCCTGGACCACCCCCAAGCCTACCGCCTTTTTGTCATCGGCCGGCTCAAGCCCGGCTTCACGGCCAAGAGCGCAGCCCCCGCTCTTGCCGCGCTCGCCGCGCACCTGGAGGAACAGCAACCGCTCACTTTGAAGAATCAGACGTTTCTGGCTGGACCGCTGCCACGTTTGAGCAGTAGCAGCACCCCCGCAGCCGAGGAGGAACTGGGCTTGGTCGGAGCGCTTCTCCTCGCGACCGGCGGGGCGGTTTTGCTGGTCGCCGGACTGAACCTCGCAGGTATGTTGCTCGCCCGGGGCGCCGCGCGCCGCCGGGAGTTCGCAGTCCGCATCGCCCTCGGCGCCGGCCGTGCGCGACTGGTTCGGCAGATGCTGGCCGAGGGTTTCGTGCTGGCGCTCGCGGGCGGAGCCCTCGGCTTGGTGCTGGCGATCTGGTCCTCGCATCTGCTCGCCGGAATGGTCGCCGTGGTGCTGCCGATCCCTCTCTTCTTTCACGGCGGTTTTAACCTCCCGATTTTCTCAGCCACCCTCGGGTTTTGCCTCCTTGCCACGCTATTCGCCGCCCTTGGACCCGCGCTGCGACTCTCGCTGGCCAATCCGGCCGAAGATCTCAAGCAGCAGGCGGGAGACCCGGCTCCCGTCCGCCGAGGACCGCTATGGCCACGCCACCCGCTTCTCGTGGCCCAACTGGCGCTCTCGCTCGCGCTCCTGGCCGTCGCCGGACTATTTGTCCACAGTGCCTACCGTGCGGCCACCGTAAATGTGGGTTTCCAAGCAGCGGATGACACCGTCGTCATCGAGGCCAATGCCGCCCTCGGCGGCTACACGCAGGAAGGCAGCCTTCAGGCCTACCGGCTGATTGGCGAACGGCTGGGCGCCCTGCCGGGCGTCCGCTCCGCGAGTCTTGCCACCACACTGCCTTTCGGGACGCTGAGCATCAGCCGGCCCGTGCAGCGATATGGCATCCGACCGGCCGCCAAGAGCCGCCCGGTGTCCGCGGCCGAAGGGCTCGCCTACAATGCGCGCTGGAACAGCATCGGCGCGGATTATTTCGCGACGATGGGACTGCCGGTGTTGCGTGGACGCCCTTTCAACTCCATCGAGTGCGCAGCGGCTGGCGCGCCGCCGGTAGCGATAATTGATGAAGTGCTCGCGAAGAAGCTCTGGCCGGATGGGGATGCGCTCGGCCAGCGGATCCGCTTTGCGCGCAGTGACGCGCCGCGTGCGGCTGACGGGTTCAGTGTCGAAACTTCCGCCGCCGGTGAAAGTGAAGACGTAGCGCCACTCGGGGAGACGGAGGATGTACCGGCCCGCCCGTCCGATCCCGCCAGCCTGGAGGTTGTCGGCGTTGTCCCAGCCGTTCGCAACACGCTATTTACTGCCTCAGTCGGCAGCACCATCTATGTGCCTTTTGCCCAAGGGTTCCAGGATCAGGTGTATTTCCATGTCCGGCCCACACAATCCGGAGCGATCAGAATGGATGCCTTGCGCCAGGAATTGGCCACCATCGCCCCCGGGGTGCAGGTCTTCAAGGTCCAGACGTTCCGTCAGCACCTCGCCGCCAGCGCTGATCTCTGGATCGCGCGCAGCATTGCGGAGGTCTTTGTGCTGCTCGGCGCCCTCGCCCTTGTGCTGGCCGTGGTGAGTGTTTACGGCACGATGGCATTCCTTGTGGCGTGCCGCACACGGGAGATCGGCATCCGCCTCGCCTTGGGTGCGCAGCCGCGCGACATCTTCACCCTGGTCCTGCTCCGGGGTGCCAGGCAAACCGCCGTCGCAATCGGTCTCGGGCTTGTGCTCGCAATGGTCGTCGGCGTGTTCCTCTCGGACATGCTATATCAGGTCAGCCCGGTCGATCCTCTGGCACTTCTGGTTGCCGTCGTCTTGCTCGCTGCTGCCGCACTCGCGGCCTGTTGGCTGCCCGCCCGCCGCGCTACCCGGGTCAACCCGATCACGGCTTTGCGCACCGAATAACGCGCAGTTGCGTAAAATGCCAGCCATCGGAAGTGTGCATCCCACGCGGCTTGGGCATCCGGTTGAGTTTTTGGACACCACGGGCCGCACCACCGCCTGCCGGTAGTGGGTCAGTTTGATTCTTGATGGTCATTGCGAGGAGCTCTGCTGGTCAGCAGAGCGACAAGGCAATCCAGCTAAATGCCATGTGGATCGCCACGCCCCGCTTCCGCGGGGCTCGCGATGACATGTGAAACTGACCCACTACCCGCCTGCCAAGAGGCTGGCAACGGGGGCAGGAAGGGCATTGACTCCTGATCATGAGGGACAAAGCCGAAGACGCTTCGTGGAAGCAGAGAATGGCCACAAAACTCAGGCAGGGCTTCCTTTTCGTGCTTGGTTTTTCCATCGCGGCGGCAGCCGGACGGGCCCAAACGCTGCAAGCCGACGTCTCCTTTCCTCACGCCCTCCACCAATGGAATACGACCGGCTTCAGCGCCGATCTCGGCGGCTTGCTCGCCGGCCAGCATTTCCTCGGTCTCGAGTTCACCGCCTTCAATCCGAAGTTCACCTATTCCTACCCGATCTACGGATCCGCTCATGTCGATGAGCGGATCGAGACCCTCCAGCTCGCCTACCGCTTTTCATTTCCGCTTGGCATCTTCGGCGGCAACCATCGTTACCCGCCCTTCGAATGTTATCTCGGCGGCGCGGGCGGACTCGGCCGCGTCCGGCAGACACTGACCAATACCTCCACCGGCGTCGCCGCGCTCGCGCCGCAGCAGGAAACGGAACTTTGCGTTGAATTGGCGGCCGGGCTCCAATGCAATTTCGGACCGTATTTCGGAATCAAAGCCGGGTTTCGCTACATCGATTCGATCAACAATGTGAGGCTGTTCAATACCGACGCCAATACCGACACCAAAGCGCTGGAAGCCGGGGTTGTCTTCAGGTACTGAGACCACCGCGGGAGGCGGTGGCGGCCGTTTGACGCCACGTGAGTGCCAGCAGCGCGCCGCCAATCAGGGCGGAGAGGCCGTAGAACCAGATGGCGCCATTCCAACCGTAGGCATCGACCAGCATGCCGGTGCCCAGTCCGCAGACCGTGGCGCCGAGATAACCGAGCAGGCCCGTGAGTCCCACCGCGCTGGCGGACGCCACCTTGGTCGCGAAATCCGCCGCCGCCACCGCCACCAGCATCTGGGGCCCGTAGACGAAAAATCCCAGTGCACCGAAGAGACCGGCCATGGTCAGACGCTGCCCGGGCGGCACCATGAACAGCAGGGCAATCGCCACGACCGACAACAGCATGAAGAACACCGACACCGGCCCGCGCCGGCCATCGAGCTTGTCCGAGATCCAGCCCGCGGCATACGCGCCAAACAGGCCCGCGATTTCAAAGACCGACAGCGAGACCCCGGCATCCGCCAGCGTGAAGCCCTTGGTCTCGACCAGATATTTCGGAGCCCAGTCCAGCACGCCGATCCGCACAATATAGACGAAGAAATTCGCGATGCTCACGATCCAGACCCATTTGTTGGTGAGGATGTGCTCACGAAAGATCCCCCAGAACTCCCCGCCGGGCGCGGGAGCCGGCGCAGGGCGGGCCCCCTCCCGGTAAACCTCCACGGCCGGCAGGCCCATCGACTCCGGTGAATCCGTCAGACGGTTCAGCAGCCAGCCCGCCCCGATGACGCAGACGATGGCGGGCACCCAGAACGCGGAGCGCCAGCCATAGTGGGCCACGAGGTAACCGGCGGCAACGGCGATGATGGCGCCCCCGACCTGATGCGAGGCGTTCCAAATGCCCCAGGCGCGGCCGATTTCTGTCGGGCTGAACCAATGCGTGAGCAGCCGGAAGCAGGGCGGCGAGCCGGCGCCCTGAAAAAGATTGTTCAGCGCCCAGAGGAAGACGAAAGCACCCAGGCCGGCGCCGAAGCCGAAGAACACGTTGACGAGCGCCGAGAGCAGCAGGCCGCCGGCCATCAGGTAACGGGGATTCGTGCGGTCCCCGACGATCCCGCAGAAGAATTTCGAGAAGGCATAGACGATGGTGGCGACGCTCAGCAGCAAGCCCCACTGCGTGTTGGAGAGACCGAACTCGTCGATGATGGGCTTGGCGGCGAGCGAAAGATTGTTCCGGACCAGATAGTAGAGGGCGTAGCCGGTGGTCATCGAATACATGACCCGCAACCGCCAGTAGCGGTAGAGCCGGTCGACCTTGGCGGGATCGTTGATGGCGGGAGCCGGGGGCGGCAAGCCGAGGCGGGCGCCAATGGGCTTGAGCAAGTTCATGATGTTTTCAGCACCGGGGGCCTATAGCGTGTCTTCAAACCCTCGTGTCATCGCGAGGCACGTTCTGCTGGCCAGCAGAATGGGCCGGCCTGTCCTCCGTAGCCTTGGCGAAGGAGGATGGCGATCCAGTCCCGCCGCGGCGGCGGGATCAAGCTGGATTGCTTCGTCGCCCCGCCCCAGCGGGACTCCTCGCAATGACGGTTTGAAAACACGACATAGGACCGCAGAGGCTTCACCGTGAGGCCATGGTTGATGAGTTTTTTCAGGGCCGCGATGCCGATCTTCAGGTGGCCGTTGACGTAGCTTGGTGAGCCCGGTCACGTCGAGGATCTTCCCGCGGTGTCAGCCTGGCGCGCCAGGGCGGCGGCGAAGCCGAGGACGAGGCCGGCGGCGAAACCCGTGAGATGCGCTCCGACATCGGTGTGCGCCTCGCCCGCGCCATACAGCCCCAGCAGCGTGAGGCCCGCCGCCAGCGGCCCGAGCACCGTGCGCCAGCGGTGCGGCCGACCCGGCCGTTGGAGCACGCGGAGCGCGCGGCCGGTGAGCAGCCCGAGCCCGGCGAAAACCGCGGTGGAGGCCCCGAGCGAGCGGTACGGCCCGGGATAATTCAGCGCCGCGACGGCGAGGCTGCCCGCGAGCGACGCGAGCGCGAGCAGCAGCCACCCGCGCCGCCGGCCGATCGTCGAGACCACCGTGGCAAAAACGAAAACACCGCTGACCACGTTCCCGACCAGGTGCCCAACGTCGGCGTGGAGAAACAGCGCCGTGGCCAGCCGCCACCATTCGCCCTGGTCAAATACCGCCCGCGGGTCCAAGGCGCCCGCTTCCTCCCACCTCCCCGGCCACGCGCCCTGGCCCCAGAACACCGCCATGACCAGGAGGGCCCAGAGCAGCGGCGTGAACAGCTCGAGTCGCCGCGCCGGTCGCTCTTCGACCGCGGGCCGGGGCGGCCAGCCGATGCTCTCGCGATCAAAGCACGCGAGTTGCTCGCGCACCGCGGCGAGCGCCGCCGGCTCAACGAGCAGGCGGTAACCGGTGTCCGAGGGCGCCAGGTAATACGACCCTCCCATCGCGAGCACCACCAGGCCGTGCTCGAAACCCTCGGCGGGTGCCGAATAAACGCCCGCCTCGACGAGATCCGTGGAATCTCGCTCGTTGGTCGCTCCGGCCGGAACGTCGGGCGAAGTCATCAACGGCATCACACCACGACGGCACGAAGATCACGAAGTGAAAATTGGCGCCTTGGTGGTGAAGAAACTGGCGACTGGTTTTGCTGGCAGAGACCGAAAACCGGAAAGCGGCGGCGGCCCTGGTGTGGGCCGCCTTTGGGTCGGGTGGCGGTTTTTACCGCCAGTATGGGCGGCGGTAGAAGTAGCCGCCGTTTCGGACTATCCATCCGCCCCTGACGTAGACATGGAATCCGGGCGGTGGAACGGCCCAGCATCCGGCCATCCAGTTGTACTGGTAACCATTCCAGTCCCAGTATCCGGGGACCCATACTGCGTAAGGGGAGGGCTGGGGGATGACGACGTCTGCTGCCGGGGCGTTGGCTGGGTACGCGGGGACGGCCGCCATGGGACGTCCGTACAAGGTGCCCTTCTGGTTGTCGATTGAGTTGCCGATCGTGCCTCCGGCGACGGCCCCTGCCAGGGCGCCGATGAGGGCGCCGGCGGGTCCGTTTCGGTTGCCGCTGTTGTTGCCGATGATGGCACCCGCAAGGGCGCCGACCGCGCCGCCGGCAACGGCACCCTGCTGGGTGTTGGGACCGGTGCCGACGCATCCGGTCAGGACGGTGCAAAGGGTGAGGGCGATGGCGGTGAACTTTGTTTTCATGGCGTTTTTGCTTGGGACCCTGGGTGCGAAATCTTGTTTCTCGTTTGTTCTTTCTTGAAGTACATGACGACCCGCGGGTGCCTTGGGATACAGAGGTGTCTTTCAAGCTCTTGAATTCGCAAGGGATTTAATGACGTGCTTCCCTTGTGTTAGTAGCCGGATCCATGCAGTTGAATCGGTAGGGCGTGCGTGATTGTAGGGCCCTCCGCATGTCCGCGCCTGCCTCTCGCTTGTGCGCACAGAGCCGAGGCAGCATTTGCCTGGTTTCCAGATTGCCGCCTGCCCGCTGCAGCGTAGTTTGCCGACGAACCCTCTCCACATGAAACTCAACCGACTCCGCGAATTCATCCTCATCCTGAAGCGTAATCTCCGCACCAATCCCGCCGCCGTGAGACTCGAGGAACTCCGGGAACTTTCGCTGATCCTTTGGCTCTGCATGGTATTCCTTGTCATCGGGCAGCTCATTCCAAACTTCTGGGATGCCAGCACCGCCAAGTGGCTCATAATCGTCCCACTCCTCTTGATGTCCTACGCACTTCGAGTCATCAGGACGGAGCTGCGCGACCTCAGAAAAGCCGTCACGAAAGACGTACCATAGCCCGCGCGCCGCGCGCCCGCCCTGCCGCTCATGAAAAGTCTGCTGATTTCCTTTTTCCTCGCGGCTGCGACGCTCGGCCCGCTGCGCGCCGCCGACACGCTCGACTTCTACGTGATCGACACCGAGGGTGGCAAAGCGGTGATCGTCGTGCCGCCCGGCGGAGAGACGATGCTCGTCGACGCCGGCTATCCGACCCCCGACAACCGCGACACGAACCGGATTGTCGCCGCGGGGCAGGCGCTCGGGATCACGCGTTTCGACTACATTGTCGCCACGCACTACGACATGGACCACGCCGGCAACATTCCGAGCGTCGACGCTAGAATCCCCGGCCGCACCTTCGTCGATCACGGCGCGATCCTGCCCACGGCGAACGCCCAGAACAAACGCGAGTTCTACGAACCGTACCTGAAGGCCATTGGCGGCCGGCCGCGGCTGATCGTCCATCCGGGCGACACGATTCCGCTGAAGGGCGTGCGGATCACCGTAGTCAGTGCGGGCGGCGAAGTGCTAGCGCAGCCGCTGCCGGGCGCCGGTCAGCACAACGAATTTGTCGGCGACGCGAAGCCCGAGCCGCTCGACAACTACGACAACGCCGCCTCCGTCGGTCTGCTCTACGAGTTCGGCAAGTTCCGCCTCCTCGACCTCGCCGACCTGCTCCAGCGCGTCGAGTACCAGCTCATGGTCCCCGACAATCGGGTCGGCACCGTGGACGTGTTCATGGTGAGCCACCACGGTTTCAAGGTCTCCAACTCACGGCTGCTAGTGCACGCGCTCCGCCCGAAGGTGGCGATCATGAACAACGGCCCGCGCAAGGGCGGCGAGCCGCAGGTCTTTGACGTTCTCCAGGGTTCGCCCGGGTTCCAGGACCTCTGGCAGCTGCACTTCTCTCCCGCGGCCGGCAACAAGAACGCGCCGGTCGATTTCATCGCCAATCCCGACGCCGCCTGCGAGGCCAAGCTGATCAAGGTGTCCGCCTGCCGCGATGGTTCCTTCACCGTGACCAACACCCGGAACAACTTTTCCAAGACCTATCAACCATGACGCTCTCCCGCCGGCATCCCGTCACCTGCCACCGGCCCGTGGCCCGCGTCCCCGCGCTGGCCGTCGCCGGGCTGCTCTTCCTGTCGGCCCCGGCCCGCGCCCAGCCGACCTTCGCTCCCTCCGAGCCGGCCAATCAGCCGATGGGCGCGGCATTCGGGGTGAAACCCGGCCGCGTGGCTTGGGCCTTCGATCCTGCCGCCACCACTTGGAACGGTACGACCAACGCCCCCGGTTGGTGGGACGACCGCAACACGCATCCCGATGCCGTCGCCAACATGCTTTCTGCCACGCTCCGCGCGGTGGGCGACGCCGCGGACGATCGCGACGCCTGGCGGAAGATTTTTGTTGATTTCAACCAACGCAAGGGCCGGGGCGCCGTCGGTTACCAGCGCGGCGAAAAGATCGCGATCAAACTCAACCTGAATCAGGTGCACGATCATGGCAACGGCGCCAACGCGTCCTACATTGCGCCGCAACTCGTGGAGGCCCTGCTACGCGAACTCGTGCAGGAAGCGGGTGTCGCGCCGGCGGACATCACGTTTTACGACGCCATCCGCTGCGTGCCCGCCACGATCTTCGACCGGTGCACGCAGGCGTTTCCCGGGGTCCATTTCGCCGACTCGACCGGCACGGATGGCCGTGAACGGGCCGTCGCCGACAGGACGAAGCCGCTCACGCTGACCCAGGGCGGTGTCACGCTCTATTTTCCGACCTGTGTCACGCAGGCCGAGTACCTGATCAATGTCGCCGGCCTGAAGGGCCACACCCTCGCCGGCATGACCGTCTGCGCCAAAAACCACCTGGGCTCGCTCTTCACGGCCGACGGCGCGCCCGGCGCGCGGGAGATGCACGCGTCGATCGCGGTCCGGGGTCGCGGCCGCGGCCCGGCCACCCCCGCGCAAGGCATGGGCGTTTACAACGGTCTCGTGGAGCTGAACGGCCATGAGCAGATCGGCGGCAAGACGATCCTGTACCTCGTCGATGCCCTCTACGCCGCCAAGCACAACGAGTACCGCCTCGATCCGTCATGCCGCTGGGAAAGCGCGCCGTTCAACCAGCGCTGGACCTCGAGCCTTTTCGCCTCGCAGGACGGCGTGGCGATCGACTCCGTGGCGTTGGATTTTCTGCGCAGCGAGCCGACGCTGGCGTCGATCGTCACCGGCGCCGTCGACAATTATCTCCACGAAATGGCGCTCGCGAACCAGCCGCCGTCGAAAACGGTTTACGACCCGGAGAAAGACGGCAAGCCGCTGAAGAGCCTCGGCGTGCACGAACACTGGAACAACGCCGCCGAGAAAAAATACAGCCGCAATCTTGGCACCGGCGCCGGCATCGAGCTGGTGAGTTTGCAGCCGTCGTCATCGTGACGCAGCCGCGTGGGGATGGCATTGCGGGTTTCGGCGGAGACCCACTGCCAAAGCGCGGAGGCGAAGCCATCGGCCGACGGCTGGTCCTGCATAACTCCAGCAGCCGCGGCGGTGGGGCCGGTGCTGACCCGCCGCGGAATTCTTTGGGATCGATTGTTCCGGGGCGGCCCGGCAGAAAGGACTCGCCACGATTCCGACTGATGATGACGCGCAGCCATCAGACCCATTCCGGACGAAGTACCACGGGAGTCACGCGGACATGAGCCCGGCGGCCGCCACAATGGTTTCGTTCCGGATAACGAACCGCGCGAGAACGATTGCGGCGGTTGGAGTGATCGTCGTGGCGGCGCTGGCGGCGTATCACAACACTTTCCGCGTACCGTTCCTGTTCGATGACGGACTGGCGATTTTGGGGAACCTCAGCATCCGGCGGTTGTGGCCCCCGTGGGGGATCTTCTCCCTGCACCAGCCCGGCCTGTCGGTCAGCGGCCGGCCGGTGGCCAATTTCACCCTGGCCATCAACTACGCGCTGAGCGGAACCCACGTTTGGAGCTATCATGCGCTCAATCTGCTGATCCATATGCTCAGCGGGCTGACGCTGTTTGGCATCGTGCGACGCACGTTGGAACGACCGGCGATGGGTGAGAGGCTCAGGGCGGATGGCTGGCTGGTGGCCTTGGCCGTGGCGCTGCTGTGGACGGTGCACCCGCTGCAGACCGAGGCGGTGACGTACATCATTCAGCGCGTCGAATCGCTGATGGGGCTGTTTTACCTGCTGACGCTGTATGGTTTCATCCGCGCGGTGGCTTCAGAGGAACCCCGACTCGATCCAGCTATTGGTGGCGGAAACGTAGGGGCGCAGACTTGCCCGTTCGACCAACTCAGGGCCCCGAGCCCGTCGAGGGGCTGCGCCCCCCTCCAAGGGCGCGACAAGATCGCGCCCCTACCCATGGCAGAACGAAGCCTGCCTAAGGCAGGCTTCCGTTTGACCGCTAATCTCTGGTTCACGTTCTCCATCGCGGCCTGCCTGCTGGGCATGGCCACGAAGGAGGTGATGGCGACGTCTCCGTTGTTGGTGCTGCTTTATGATCGGACGTTTGTGGCGGGAACTTTCCGCGAAGCCTGGCGGCGCCGCCGGTGGCTGCATTTGAGTCTGATGGCGACGTGGCTCCCACTGGCCGGAATGGTGGCCAGCACGGGGTGGAATCGCGGCGGCACGGCCGGCTTCAACGTGGGGATCGCGCCGCTGGCGTATTGGCTGACGCAGTTCGAGGCGGTCAGCCGTTACCTGTGGCTGTCCGTATGGCCGCATCCGCTTGTGTTTGAATACGGCACGTTCTGGGTGCAGCACGCTGCCGAGGTGGTGCCGTACGCCCTCGTCGTCGTCGCGCTGGCGGCGGCCACGGGGTGGGCGCTCTGGCGCTGGCCGGCACTGGGTTTTCTCGGCGCATGGTTCTTTGCAATCCTCGCTCCGACCAGCCTCGTGCCCGGCACGATCCAGATGATCGTCGAACATCGGATGTATCTGCCGCTGGCCGCGGTCATCACGCCGGCCGTGCTGGGGCTTTATGCCGCGGTCGGGCGGCGAAGCTGGCCGGTGTTTGCCCTGCTGGCGCTCGCCCTCGGAGTGCTCACCGCCCGGCGCAACACGGATTACCGCAGTGAACTGGCCATCTGGAGCGACACGGTGGCGAAGCGGCCGGACAGCGCGCGGGCGAGGAGCGGCATGGGCCTGGCGCTGGATCAAGCCGGGCGGACGCCGGAGGCCATTCGGCAGTTGGAGCGGGCGCTGCGCCTGTCACCCGGTGACGTCGAAATACGCGACAACCTGGGCGTGACGCTGGAGCACGCGGGCCGGATTGCCGAGGCGATCCAGCACTATGAAACCGCGCTGCGGCTCAAGCCGCAGTTCCCCGAGGCGCACAGCAACCTGGGCAACGCGCTGCTTCGCCTTGGGAAGATCCCCGAGGCGATCCAGCAGTATGAGGAGGCGCTGCGCCTCCGGCCGGATTTTGCCGAGGCCGAGTATAACCTCGGCGGGGCGTTGGATCAGGCCGGCCGGACCGCCGAGGCGATCCGGCGCTTTGAGATCGCGGTGCGCCTCAAGCCGGATTATGCGGCGGCGTATAATAATCTCGGCAACCTTCTGCACCGAGCCAAGCGCACCCCCGAGGCGATTGAACACTACGAGGAGGCGCTGCGGATCGAACCGGATTTTGCCACGGCGCACCACAACCTGGGCGTGGCTTTTGAGGAGACCGGACGAATTCCCGAGGCGATTAAGCAGTACGAGGCGGCCCTGCGGAACCAGCCGGATCTGGCCGAGGCGCAAAACAACTTGGGCGTGCTCCTCTGCCGGAGCGGGCAGGTCGCGGCGGGCCTGGCGCACCTCAACGAAGCCGTGCGACTCCGACCGGATTACGCCCGCGCGTACTTCAACCTCGGGGTGGCCTTGGGGCAGGCCGGGCGGACGCCGGAGGCGATCCAGCAGTACTCCGAGGCACTGCGGCTGCAGCCGGATTTGGTGGAGGCGCACAATAACCTGGGGATGGCTCTCGGGCAGAGCGGCCGTCTCCCCGAAGCCATCGCGGAGTTGAATGAGGCGTTGCGGCTCCGCCCGGACTACGTCGAGGCGCATAACAATCTGGGCAACGCCCTGCTGCAGAGCGGACGGATCGACGAGGCGATCGTCGAGTATGAGGAGGTCCTGCGACTGCGTCCGGACAATGTCGCGGCACGAGGAAACCTGGAATTAATTCGGGCCAGCGCCGTGCCGGCGCCGATTCAAGAGGGAAGATTGAAGACGCAAGATTGAAGATGGACGCCACGGTTGGGTGGTTTTTTCGGAGCGATTACTGTTCCGATGAGTCATAGCTCATCAGGAGCACGAGCGCAGAAAGTACGATGACTACGGGGAGCATGGGCTTCGGTGGTGGGGCCGCCTTGACGATCGCCGGCGGCGGGGATCAGGCCTAGGCGCATTCGAAAGGGTGAATGCCGCGGGTGTGATTGGGCAGGCCAGAGCCGACCGCGACAACCGGCTCCGCCTTGGCCGCCGCAGAATGGACGGTGATCGGACGGCGGCAGTAGTCGTTGAATCCAACGAGCATCAGACCGACGATGGCGAACAGCGAGAAGGCGACTTCACCGCTGAAGAACGCCGAGGGCGAAGCGATGCCGATGAGACTGGCGAACATGACACACGGATAGCTGGCCCCGAGGAGAAGCATGAGGATCTTCAGTGTGGTTTTCATAGTATTGTTTCCTTGTTGCTGCTTCTATTGCAGGCGTCGTGCCAAGTAGTGACGGATTTTTTAAGTCAATGATTCCACGGGGAATAGATAGATCAACCGTTGGTGGGGATCCTTGGGTGATGGCTGATTCCGTTCGCTCGCGGGAAGTGTGATTCCCGGAAGCGGGACAAGGCTGGGCGGGAAAGACGTCCAGCTTCTGAAGGACCACAGTTTGGTGGAACGGCGGATTGCGGAATACGGATTTGTCGCCTCACGCAAAGGATGGTGGAGTCCGCACTCCGTGCGGGCGGGTAGCATCAGGTGGAACCTGCACTCCGTGCAGGTTGATCAAGACGTCGGAGCAAAGCCCGCACGGAGTGCGGGCTCCACCATGGCATCCTACTTTCCGAGCCTACAGCAGGCCGGCTTCGCGAAAGCTGTAGTAACCGCGCCCCACCGGATCCGCGGACTTCGTTCCCAGGATGAGATGATCCGTCAACTCGATATCGACGGCCAGCGCCGCCTCCCGCAGGCGCCGGGTTACTTGGAGATCGGCCGAACTCGGCGCCGGATCGCCACTGGGGTGGTTGTGTTATGTTGCGTACCGAGCTATGTGGAGTGACCGGGCAAAGGCTCCTGTTATCGTGACTGGGATCCCCCGGCAATCGCTTCACATAGCTAGAGGCTGGAAAGCCAGGACAGGACGTCCTTGTT
>Ga0208457_1000586_pt1 | contig 34469 bp, 26 predicted proteins | sample June2015DPH_10_1_FD_185513 | JGI IMG/M metagenome (GOLD analysis project Ga0208457, IMG submission 185513) | Peatland microbial communities from SPRUCE experiment site at the Marcell Experimental Forest, Minnesota, USA - June2015DPH_10_150... | ecosystem: Environmental > Terrestrial > Soil >... | reverse complement strand
GCGAACATCGACTGAAACTCGCGCAAGGTTTTCGGAAACGCTGGGCGCGGCATGCCCATATACTACTAATTGGGGCTTGCTGAAACAACCGGATAAGCATGAGACTCGTAGCCCAATACAGGACATGGAACAATTATCAGATCGCATCCTCGCTCTAATCCAGGCCTCGCCAGGCCTCACGGACCGTGAAATCACGGATTCATTGCTCGGCAGGGGCGCACCGCAACAGCAAGCTAATCAGACGTGCCGACGACTAGAATCCCGTGGCCGGCTGTCCCGGAAGGCGCGCGACGACGGGAGGATTGGTAACTACCCGGTCGGTCTTTCTGGCGCCAGTCGTCAATCACTACATAGCCCACCGGATGTCGGCAAGCGCGTGGACGCTGAACGCGGCGGTAGCGCCTCGCTTTACTGGTCGGCCGAGATTCAACTCGACCCGTCAGCGATCACAAGGGCCGTCCCGCACAGGGCCGGAGTGTACCGGATCCTCCAATCCGCCGAGTACCCGCGATATCGTGGGACCACTCGCGTCCTGAAGATAGGGAAATCGCTCAAGGACCTGTGCGAGGAGGTGTTAAATCACGCTCAGCGGCACACAGCCGCAAACCGGCTCAATCGGGTTCGCCGTCGAGCGAACATCTCGGTAACGGTGGTCTTTGCGGAAACGTCGCCGGAGGCTGCGTCAGAATGCGAGCGGCGTCTGCTCCGCTCATTCGAAGACGACCACTGGGACCTGCCTGTGCTGAATTCACAGCGGGGCTACGAGCGTGGCTCTGATGCACACTACTGCGAACCTCAGGGTGGCGAGGCCTAACCAGGCGCTTGCCTTAGGCCTTCGAAGGCGGTTTAATTCTTGCATCCCGAAGATGCTCGGAGGGGACTGATGACAGCTTCAGACAGGCTCAAAGAAATCCGCAAGAAGGCTCAAGAAGCGATCGATGACATGCCCGAGGGCGAACTAAGAACAAAGGCATTCGAAGTTATCCTGCAGCACCTTTTGGCCTCAGAATCCTCCCATAAATCGATTGAAATTGCTCCCGCACCTGCGCCTGCTCATTTCGAAGGAAAGCAGGCAAGAAAACAACCGGGCTCGACTAAGAGCCGAATACTGTTGCTAAAGGATGAGGGATTCTTTGCAGTCCCGAGGTCGATCTCGGAGATAAAGTCTGAGTTGCAGGCCCATGGATGGATCTTGGCAATGACCTCTTTAAGTGGTCCTCTTCAGCAGTTGGTTCAGTCCCGCGAGCTACGTCGAATCAGAGGGCAAGGTGCTAGACAAAAGGTGTGGAAGTACGTTAACCCGTAGCCAGGGAGGGTAAGCTGTGGGTCCTCGCGACTTGGCCGGGATGGATGAGCTACTCGAAGAACTCGGTCAAATACTAAACTCGTCTAATCCCGGCTCGGATGCCCTCCAGTACGAAGATCCGAAAACGAAAGAATTCCGCGAACGACTTGCCGAACTGCGTAAAGAGTCAGGCCAACTTATTGATAATTTTCCTCGCGATACGTTCCCGCTTGTTGCTCGAGCGATCAAGGAATTCTCGAATCGCGTCAACGTACTGGTCGTAGACTTTCCCGGAAGCATCACGCGGCATAAGCAATCGATAGAGGAATTGAAGACGACTTGGTTTCTCAAGGTCAAACCCGAGATTTACCGAGTCGAAATTGCACTGGCTGTGACAGCTGGTTTGGTGCTCCCCGAGGATCCCTCATTGTTCCGCGGGAAGGACAGATACATTCGAGAAATCGTGTTTGAAGTAAACAGGTCTTTTCGGAATGGAGCGTACTGCGGTTGTAGCGTCTTGATGCGTCGCCTCCTCGAAACCCTGATCATTCAGGCTCATGAAAAGGCCGGGACAGTCGCAATGGCCCAAGATACTCATGGGCATTTTTACAAGTTAGAAAAGCTGATTGATGACACTATCGCAAACAATCCTTTTAGACTTACTCGCAATGCTTTGGAAGCATTGCCAAAACTTAAGCGCATCGGAGATTGGGGCGCTCATAATAGGAATGTTCTGGTCAGGGAAACGGACATCGAGGACATAAAGATGGACGCGCGACTGTGCTTCGAAGAACTCCTTAGGCATGCATGAACAAAGATTCCAGCCAGCGACTGCGACGGGTGGCGCGTACATTGTCATGTATGCATGCCCCCATCAGCAAGGGCGACTAAACTGCTCGCGTGTCCCACACCGTCCCGCTGGAGTGGGAGATACACAGGAATGCTGACCCCGCGGTGCGGGGTCAGCGCTAGCAGAGCTATTCCTAAAGAAGAACCGCGGACCCCAGGAACGGGGGTCCGCGCTACCCGCTGATTTGATCCCTCGGCTTCGCTCGGGATTTCGGTAGCGGGCTCAGACGCCCGCTCGACGCCTCAACTCCCGAGAAGGTGCAAGAACAGAGTCAGGTACCGCTTGGCGTTGCTGGTAATGAGGAAATGCTCGCGGACGTGCTCGTGGCCCTGCTCGCCCAGTCGCAAGGCAATCGCCGGATTCGAAAGCAGAAAACGAATCTGATAAGCCGTGCCTTCCACCGAGTGGGCGAGCAGACCTGTGCGCTTGTGAATGACCTGGGTGGGGATTCCGCCCACGGCTGAGGCGACGACCGGCTTCCTCTTCCACAATGCCTCGGTAACCGTCAGCCCGAAGCCCTCGCGCAAGCTTTTCTGGATGACGATCGTGGAGCCTCGTTGCAGCGCGTTGATTTCCGTCGCACTCCAAGGAGGCAAGTCGAGGATGTGGATGTCGGTGTCGCCCGCGGCGGCTTCGGAGACTTCCGCCAGGACGGCGTTGCCCTCCGGGTCGTCACTCGCTCCGCCCCCGGCCAAAACCAACTGACAGTCGAAATAGCGCTTCACAAGCCGGTACGCCCGCACGACCCCCACGGGGTCCTTCAGGCGGTCAAAGCGCGAAACCTGGGTGAGGATGGGACGCGCCGGGTCGATGTTGAAACGCTCCAGAATTCCCCGCACGAACTCCGGCTCCAGTTCGCGGTTCTTCTCCGCCAGCGGATCGATGCAGGGATAGAAAAGGTACTGAGGGATGGAGAGCTGTCTCGAGAACTCCGGGGAGGAGAAGATGGCCCCGTCGTAGCGATCAACCCAGGGTTCCAGGAATTTCCACACCGTGGGATTGGGCCGTGACAGGTCGATATGACAGCGCCAGATCCAATGTCCGGAGCGGTCGCGACGAGCCTTGACGAGAGCGACGGGTTGGGGATCGTGGATGACGGTCAGCTCACCTTCCATCTGTAAGCGAGCGAGGTTCCGTTCGTTGTAAGCGAGAAATACTTCAAAGCTCTCAGGCGGCATGTTGTAGGGTCCGCCATGCAGAGCGTTATGAAACGCCTTGGTCACTTCATAGAAGTCATTTCCTCCGGTGACGACGTCCCAACGGATCGCCAGGCCCAACTCCTGCAGAATCGGAACCAGGCGATTCAGGATCTCCGCGACGCCCCCACCGACGGCCGTGGAGTTGACCATTTGGATGGTATGACCTCGAAGAGCAGCAGCCAGAGCGCGGAGTTCCGCCACTTCCGGTTCGCCGAGGACGGCGGTGTAGTCGTCAAGATGAATGAGACGTGGGATTGGCATGCCGCTGCTCATCGAGTCAGCTCCTCATCCACCAGGGCAACAAGTTTCGCCTGGGCACTGTCGAGGGTGTTCGTGTAAATGTCCACGCGATTGACCCGCCGTGCCAGGGCCTTGAGGCCCAGGCTAGTCTCCAACCAGTTCGAAAAGTCGTTGGTCCGCAGGTGTAATCGCAAGCGGGAGGCTATGAAATGGTAGTGAAGAGATGCGTGGCTTAGCCCTCCCAAACCCGCTCGGAATTCCTCCAGAGTGCGCGCTTCCACGCCCAACGGTACCGCCACTTCGATGGCCTCGCAGAAAAAGAAAGGCTCGAAAGCTTCTTGGCGAGCGTACTGAGGATTGTTGGCGCAGTATTCCACCACGATGCGCAGAAGATCCCTGCGAAGTTCGGCGAGGGAAAGATAGTCCCGGATGTCGAGGCCCGCTAATTGTTCCGCCAGCTCCGCGCGGTTGCACGCAGCCAGGACCCACTGGGCAAAATCGTTTGAGAAGCCTTCGGTGAGGAAATGGTGGCGGCTCAGGCTTTGAAAGGTGTGGTAGAAAATGGAGGCATCGCTGGAACTTTCCAGACCTTCCGTCAGCTCCGTCAGTGTGTCGGCCTTATGGTTGCCAATACGCGTGAGGTAAGACGCGGTAACAAATTGAAATGGATGCTCAGCGACTCTCATGCGATTTCTGCCTGCAGTTTCCGCAAGAATATTTTCACCTCTTCAGGGTTCCTCAACCGGAAACGGGCCTTGGTTCGCGGATTCCTGCCCACACGAATGGTCAGCCCATGGGAGAGAACCGCGAAGGCCGACTCGTCTGTTGCGTCGTCACCGACAAATATGGGGAGCGTGCGCGGAGGCAGCTTGGCGAGAAGGGCACAGACCGCCGGACCCTTCCCGTCGATTTGATGGGGAAGCAGCTCCCACACTTTGTGACCTTGGACCATGTGTAGGCGAGGTCCGAGAACCTTGAGAACTTCCAGGACAATGGGACGTGCCAACCGAACCGCGCGCTGCGGGGCGCCTCGGTAATGGACGGCCAGGCCAAGGCCTTTGTCCTCCAGCCAAATTGGAGATGTGTCGGGAAGACGCTGATCCAGTAACCGTCGGGCTCTCCGGAGCAACCGTCGCTCTTCGTCCAGGGGGGGGATGTCACGTCCTTCCCAGCCGTGCAGCCCGAGTAAGCGAACGCCCGGTACCGGAGCGAGCTTTCGAAGCTCAGGAAGCCGGCGGCCACTAATCACATATAAGGTCAGGCGCTGGTGTCCTGCCAGCCCGCGAAGAATCCTGCGCAAAGCGAGGTCTAAAGGCTTCACGCCACTGGGCCGCCTGCGAAGTGGCGCCAGGGTGCCATCGAAATCAATGAACAGCACCAAGCGCTTGGCGGAACGGATAGAAAGGACAACTTGCGGCCAGCAATCGAACAGATGACATGTTCCGATGTGGCCGTCGACGCGCGACAACGACATCCGGCCTTTCCTACGGTCCCGCGTCGCGTGTTTCCTGCAATCCTGGCCATCGTTCACGAATAAACGCCACTCCTTCCGCTTGCACGCCCGGTAAGCCTCCACAGGCAGAGGTACCTCACTGTCTCGGTTAGCGATCCCTAACCGGTGCAGGGGGGTCAAGACGAATTTCGGAAAGTTCCTTGATCAAATCCGCCGCCCACCGGTAAATGTTAAACTCCCTCACTCCGTGCCGCATGCGCCGCATCCGCGCCTTCCTTTCTTCGGGATCCATTTCCAACGCGAGATGAATGGCATCGGCCAACTGCTCCACGTCATAGGGGTTGACCAGGAGGGCGTCGCGCAACTCACGACTCGCCCCGGCAAAGCGGCTGAGGACGAGGGCGCCTTCTTCGTCCTCGCGCGCGGCAACGAATTCCTTAGCGACCAGGTTCATGCCGTCGTGGAGAGAAGTCACCAGGCACAGATCGGCGGCCCGGTAATACTGATCGATCTCCCGGTGCGTGTGGTGGCGCTTGACGAAAACAATCGGGCGCCAGGTGCCTCTCTGGAACCGCCAGTTGATTCGATCTGCCTCGGATTCAACCTCCCCCAGCAGGTCTTGGTATCGCTTGATGTGCGTCCTGCTGGGCGCGCCAATCTGCACAAACGTAAACTGCCCCCGATATCCAGGGTACTTCTCAAGGAAGCGTTCGATGCCTCGAAAACGCTCGAGGACTCCCTTCGTGTAGTCCACACGATCCACGCCCACGCCCATGAAAGTCGCTTCCACGCCCAACTGTTTGAACAATGCGGCACGTTCCAGATAGACCGCGCCGGACCTGGCCAGGGAGTCATCCGCAGGTTCTGAGATGGTAACGCTGATCGGGAAGGGCCGCACCCTCGTGAGGTGGCCGCTCTGGTTGATGGTGAAGTGATCCCAGTCCACGCGAGATTCCAGCGCGCTCTCTACGGTCTCCAGAAAGTAGTTGCAGTGGGATTGAATATGAAAGCCCACGAGATCCGCCCCCAGCAAGCCGTCCAGGAGCTCACGCTGCCACGGGCAAATTCCGAAGGCCTGTGGGTTGGGCCACGGAATGTGCCAGAAGATGGCCACGCGAGCATCCGGACGCTGGACTTTAAGGATGCGAGGCAACAGGGCGAAGTGATAATCCTGGACGAAGACGGCAGGCTCCTTCGTACCTGCCATTTCCTCCAGAATAGCATCTGCGAACTTACGGTTCGCCTGTTGATAGTATTCCCAGTCCGAAGCCCGGAACGTCGGGCGCGTATGGGCGATGTGGCAAAGGGGCCACAGACCTTCGTTGGCGAAACCGTAGTAGTAGCCCTCTTCTTCCTCCTTGGTCAGCCAAACCCGCCGCAGGGTGTATTGGGGCTCATCGGGAGGCACGCGCAAACGGTCATGCTCATCCACTGCTTCCCGGTCCGCATCACCCGACCCGTGGGCCACCCAGGTTCCTTCACAGGCGCGTAAAATGGGTTCGAGCGCGGTGACCAGACCGCTGGCCGGGACGATCACTTCCACTCCCTTCCCTCGCCGCAGGTGCATATACGGCTCGCGGTTGGAGACCACAAACAGACGTCTCTCCCGCAGGGTCGTGTGGACATGAACGCGCAGCCGTTCAGGCGTCCAGAACGATTCCCCCGCGGCCCGCAGACGCGCCTCCTCCTCGGCCGCCGCTCGCGCCATCTCCAGACTCTTCGCGAGCCGCATCACCTCCTGCGCCAAGGGCCTGAACAAACCCGCCGCAGGGAGGCTGCGACTCTCGACGGGCCTCCCCGCGCGGAGTTCGCGTATCCAATGCGCTGTTTTGGCAATGGGTCCGATGAAACTCCAGCGAATGATAAGAAACGTGACTAACACAATAAAGAGCGTCTCGACCAGGACCCGGAGGAAGGTGGTGCGCCAGAGCCGGGCGCTCTGGGCATTGATATAACTTGCGTCCTGAAAAATGGCCAGCGCCCCCATCACTAGGCCATCCTGGCTCAGGGGCACAGCAAAGACATGCATGGGCGTTTGGCCCAGGAGAAAGAATTGGCCCACGCTCTGGTTCCGGCTGATTGCCCACCCCACCGCGTCAGGCCGCTTGGCAAGGCGGTCGACCAACCCGGCAGTCAAGGCTATGGCCTGCTCACTCTCGTTGTAAACCACCACGCCAGCCAGGTGCTCCCGGCTCGCAAACCGATCCACGAGATTCTGAAGCTCTTTTCGCGCAGGCTTTTGAAGCAGCGGTTCGACGCTCTGGGCCAGGCTATCGGCCAGCACTTTCGCGCGCTGCTGCAGATCGTCTCTTCGAGCACGCTTCTCTGCCTTCACCTGGAAATAGGCGAAAAGCAGGGCGACTAGGGCAACGCCCAGGATCAGCGAAATGATCAGGCGAAGGCTTATTCTCATCGATCCAATTTCACACTCCCTCTCCCGAAACCCGTCGCCCGCCAGCACGGTGCCGAAACCTTCTGGCTCAGACCGTTCCTCCCTGGCGCAGTTTCCGGTCGACCTCGCGGAATGCAAGCACCTTCAGGGCGGCATCCTGCTTCACGGGCTAAAGGTGCCGCATCGGGTCTTCAACTTCCGAGCGCACCTTCGGGCGGAATTGCGACTGCAACAGGTCATGGGCGAGATCACGTGCGCCCAAACCAAGCGCAATCGCGGCAGCGGCTACTACTCCCCCGAACAAGATTGCGAACGTGACGATAATCGTCGTGCGGCTGATTCCCAGTTCGTCGAGTGCCGCGACGACGGTGAGTGCCATGACGAAGAACCTGGTTAACCCGGCAAGCAACCGCGCGGACGGCATCTGTGCGTTGACCGCCGCAATGAGCACGCTGCGGCCCAGAAATCGGCTGACCAGCGCTCCAACTACCAGCACCAGAAGCGCCGCCAGCAAGTGGGGCAGGTAGAGGAAGAACCGGTCCACGAGGTTTCGGGCTAGGGGTGTCCCGAGCGCGTTCAGGCCCGCCAGGAGCGCGGTCAGGATGATCAGGCCCTGCACAATCTGGCCCGCCAAGTAGGAACTCGACCGTGCCAGGCCTGTCCGTTCCACCACCAGCCCCACGCCGAGCCGATCGCACAACCGGTCGAAACGCAGAGCCCGCAAGACGCGATAGATGATTTCCTTGGCAATCCAGCCCAGGATCAAGCCCAGCAGGATAAGGGCCAGCATTCCTATCAGGCTCGAAAGGCTTGCCAAGGCCTGTTGGCCAAGGTCGCGTAGCGGCTCCAGGATGGCCCGTTCCCAAAATGCTCTCATGACGCTGACCTCTTTTCTCCGCTCTGGAGCGGCCACTGGTTGATCAAGTAAGGCTTTAATTGCTCAAAGACCAGGCAGAGTTTTTCGATCCGCTCTTCCACCTGAGCGGCGGTTTCATTCTCAGCTTGACGTGCAAAGGAAGCCACCCAGCCCAAATAAAGCGGCGTAAGTGATCTCACCAGATGTTCGCGATCGATGACCCGCCTGTGGTACCCCAAAGCAAAGTCACAGATGACGGCTACCCATAGTTCATCAGAGAGAGCGAATTCACCTTCCGGGAGCGCCGCAGCCGCCTCCAGACCCTCGAGTTGAGGAGAAGAAATAATGCTCCGGTAGACAGGCAAGAGATCGCGGACAGCCTGCTGGTAAGAAGCGAGCATGCGCCCGAGGTTGATCCGCACGGGTTCCAGGCCCACCTCAAAGGGAAACCCAAACAAGGGCGCTGGCAGTGAACCCAGAACATTCCGCCACACAAAGTCGTATGTCTCCATGAGCCCAAACACGGAGCCGACCACCTGCACGAGCATGCCGCTCAAGTCGGAGCCCGGGTCCGTCGGGTCGTGGATCTTGGCGCCCAAATAGGATTGGCAGACCTTGTAGTTCTCCGCGATGGCAGTCGTGGTTATCCAAATATCAATCCCATACCGGGCAACGTCTGTATTCCACCCCTCCTCAGTGAGGAGGCGAGACGCCAAGCGACGCGAAATCCCGAATTCGCCGCCGATAGGTTGGCGAACCCGGCGGCCATAGAGCGCGCGTGTGAGCGGATACACAATGCTATTGGTGATCGCCCCATCGAATTTGTGGCGTTTGTAATAGGGAGCCACATAGTCAAACTCTCGATCCAAGACGGGTCCCAGCAGCAGCTCAAACCATTCTGGAGCGATGCTCCGTAAATCCGCACCCACCACAGCCAACGCACGAGCCTGAGTCAATTCCGCGATGCGGAACAGCGTCCGGAGGGCGCTTCCCTTGCCGGGCAATCCGTAGTAGGGCGTCGTAAGGCGGTGCACCGGGTAAAGCGGATGGCTCACCGACAGGATCGACTGTGTATCCAGCTTGGCTTGTTCGACAGCCTCCAAGGTTCCGTCTGTTGAACCCCCGTCCGAGTTGACGATCAGCGCTTTGCGCGCCGGGAAGTGTTTCAGCAGGCCCGCCTGCGCCGCTCGCACCACGTGGCCGATGGTGGGCGCGTTGTTGTAACTGGGGATTCCCACAATGATTTCAACTTCCCCCAGCGCGCTCAACTTCTCCTTGACGCGGCCTTTTAGAATCTCCTCGTCCACGTGCCCATCCTCAGGTGTTATCGATCTCGATGGCCTCACCGTTGTGGCCCCAGCATGTCGGAGAATGCAGCCACGACCCGGCGCCAGTTCGGCGCCGGACGGGCACTCAACTCACACGGTGCTGAATCTAAGGCCTCCGCCATTCTCGCTAATGAAAAGATGTCGGAGCCGCGGCTCTACTTGGACTAGTTCCATCTCGGCACGCGCCTGGCTCGAAGACAACAGGGCTCTCGTGAACTTGCCGGAAGCCCAGCGCCTCACTGGCAGCAAAGAACCCGTAGGTCTCCTGGTCCAACAACGTTCCATCCAGGTCCGTCATAACCACCCAACGTGCCTCCTGCCTCTCTCGGGAAGAGCATATCATTCTTCCTTCTCCTCGTGGTTATCAAGGCGCTCAGGGCGCGAAGGACACCTCTACAAAAACGTCTGACGCGGCGGCTCTTTCCAGTACTGAGCAAAGATACTCTCCATTTCCTTCAGGCGCTCACGCTCGCTTTTCCGCAGGCGCCGCGAGAAGGATTCCGGCACACACCGCCGCACGTGGTAATGGAGGATTTCATCGCCCACACTCTTCAGCGCCGATTGGCGGGACGGAGGAGGCAGGAAGGAAAAGTGTCCCAGGAATGGGTTGGAAATGCGTCAAGTTTGGGCTTTGGGATTTTCTCGCCGCCGCCGACAAGGCCTAGCACTCGAAACCGGGCTGGAGCGGGGATGCCGAGTCTTGGGGTTCGCGGGAAGGGCAGGGCGGGCTGTTTTGGGGTTCGCCAGGAACGGTCTGCACCGAAAGCTAGGCTGGACCCGCCCTTGGGATGGTGCTTCGGTGTATACTGTCAGCTACCCGGAAACCCAAAATGGAAATCCCGGGTGAGCCGTACTTTCCGGGCTAACGAGACTGGTCTCGCGCCCGCTTGACCTGCGGGAGCTGGTTTAACCCTCGGCAACCATCGCGTTTGACGAACTTCGCGGGTTCTGGCTATCGAGCGTAGCACCAATTCAATCACAGGAAGGAGGTACGCGTATGCGGAGGACACAATTTCTCTTCACTCTCGCATTTGTGTTGCTCCTGGCGTTGCCGCTCCTAGCGCAGGAGAAGCCGGGAACGGTGGCGGGGGTATGGCATGTGAAACTGAAACCAGGCATGCGTCAGCAGTTCGAGCAAGCCAACAAACGCCACATGGAGTGGCATCGGCAGCAGAAGGATACGTGGGCAGTCGATGTATGGGAGACTGCCAGCGGCCAGCGGGTCGGTCAGTACGGGTACGGCTCGTTCGGCCACCACTGGAAGGACTTCGACAGCCACGCCAAATTCGACGAGGCCGACATGGCCGATTACTACGCCAACGTCGCGCCGTATGTGGAGTCGATGGTCGGCGGCTATTACCTTTACCACCCCGAGATGAGTCGCCCCATGGAAGGCGCTGCTCCACTCTTTGAGGTCGTGGAGTATCACCTGAACATCGGTGGAGAGTCTGATTTTCTCATGGCGCTCCGCAAAGTCCAGGAGGCTATTCAGAAAAGCAACTATCCCGTGAATTACTACACCTATGAATTGTTCAACGGCGGAGAACATCCGACCTACGTGTTCACATTCCCGCACAAGAACTGGGCTGACTTTGAGCCGCCCGAGCAGACCCTTCGAGCGGTACTGGAGAAAGCCTATGGGCGCGAGGAGGCGGAGTCCGTTCTGAAACTCTTCGATAAGAGTGTCCACAGCGTGCGGAGCGAGATTGCGGTGTCTCGGCCCGACCTGAGCTACACGCCGCCAGCGAAGTAAGCACGGGGCTGCAAGTGGTAGCCACGGTTAATCCGCCGTCGGAGTTAACCGTGGGTTCGTGAACGAGAAAAAGCCCACGGTCAATCACAGGACGATTGACCGTGGCTACCGGCTCTCAGGAAAAAACAGAAAAGTGGGTAGCCATGACTCGTTCTGTGCACCGGGCGCTACGGGCACGTCAGGAGCGCGTCGGATTGGCAGAGTGTTAGGGGGCACAGGTCCGGGGCGATCACAGGAATTCCTGTCTCCGGACACGCTGCAGGAAGATTCTGCATCCGGCGTGTTTCGCCAAAACCGTGTGTTCCTGTCTCTGTCAGGAAATCACATCCGTGCCCCCTCCCGTTAGAGACCCTGGCAAGGAGTTTTGGATGAGGAATCCGTAAGCCAGAATGCCCCCGGCGAGGATGGCTCCGGTGATGATCAGGGCGAGGGCAAATGATCCGGTGGTGTGGGCGATGTATCCCGTCAGGAGAGGCGCAATGATCCCTCCCACGTTGCCGCCGAAGTTCTGAATGCCACTGACAGTCCCCACGATCTTTTTCGCGCAGACAGCCTGTGTAAGGGTCCAGGTATTCGGCGTGGCGACGCCCAGCCCGCACAGTGAGATGGTGAGAAGCCAGACGGCGGTCAGCTTGTCTTCAACCAAACCGGCAGGAATGATCAGGCAGCCTATCGCCAAGCCCGAGATGATGAAGGCTTTGCGCACTCGAGTCTCGGACAGGCCGCGGCCAACCAGTCGGTCGCTCAGGAATCCTGAAAGCAGGATCACCACCAGCATGGCGACATACGGAGCTGAGCTATAGATCCCCATCTCCTCGACGCTGAAGTGACGCTCCATCACGAGGTAACCCGGAAGCCAGGCGACATAAACGAACCATGCGTAATCGTAAGCAAAGAAGCCAAGAAAAATGCCGAGCACGCTTTTCTGCTTAAGCAGAGCAATAGATCCCTTGAATGAAAGACTTTTCTGCGCGGTGCCTGTGGGAGCCCGTGCGGCAGCAACCTCCCTTCTTTCCGATTTCCTCCAAAAACCCAGCCAGGGGAAAAGCCAAAGGAGAGAGACAGCACCGCCCACAACGAAAAAACTGCGCCAACCGTAAGCCTTCAGGAAATGGGCCGCTAGATATCCGACCAACGCCTGGCCTACACGAACTCCCATCAAATAGGCGGCAGTGACCGTGCCGCGCTCCTTGTCCTCGAAGCAATCCGCCACGGCACGTGCACTGGCAGGAAAGATCACCGCCTGTCCGGCGCCTAAGAATACGCGCAGCGCAACCAGAGGAATCAGCGTGTTGAAAAGGCCGGTGAGGCCGAAAGCCGTCGATCCCAGGAGGTACCCGAACACGTAAGACCACTTGGGACCAATTCGGTCGACAAGCCAACCAGCCGGAAGTTGCATGAAAGCGTAGACCCAGAAGAAGGAGGACAGAAGAATGCCGGCCGTGGCCGGGGACAAGCCTAGCTCTCTCATCGCGAGGGGCGCTGCCACGGACATGGCTCCGCGTTGGGCGTAACAGAAGGTCATGCTCGCCATCAAAAGCACCATCAGCCACCAACGATCAGGGGATCGCTTCAGGTCAACGGGACATTCCATCGCAGCTCCTTTACTCTCCTCCAACGTCAAGAAAGTGCAAGGCCACTCGCTCTGTCAAAGTGTGCGCGGGAGTCCCGCTCGTAGTCCCTGGAAGTAACGGAAGAGCTTGGTGCGGAGGGCCGGAATCGAACCGGCACGTCCCGTGAGGGACAAGGGATTTTAAGTCCCTTGCGTCTACCAGTTCCGCCACCCCCGCAAAGAGTAGCTACCATCTTATATCACAAAGGCCATCGAACCCGACAACGGCGCTCGTAACGATGGCTGGCTAAGTGCTCCCTCAATCTCGAGGCCGGCGGAATCACGGCTCCGTAGAGCAGTCTATGCGTTCCCGCAGCATCTTCGGGGCTTGGGACCAGCGCGCCGCCGGAAGCTCCTGGGCGGCGCGATCCTGCGGTCAATTTCCCAAAGCGGACGCGAGCGGTGGGCACGGCTCGACTACGCCGAAATCCAATGATTCTCGATTGTGGACAGCCAGTCCGGCCGGACTCCGCCGCGTGTGAAGGTATTCGGCTATGTCTCCGCGATTTCCACGTCGCGCAGCTCTTTCGCCGCAGCCTCGGGTGGAGGCAACGAGTTAAAGTAGACTTCTTTGAAGCTGTAGGATTTGGATTTTCCAGAAATGATCGGCAGAATCTCAAAGTGCCAGTGATAGTCCTCGGCCAAGGTTCGCCACGCGCCGGGTCGTTGTGGCCGGGCGTTGACATTGGGCGAAGTGTGGAGGACAAGGTGGTACGCTTTGGCCACGGTTGACAAGCGGCGCAAAGTAGATTTCAGCAAACGCGCGAGCTGAACCTGCTTATCCGGCGAGGTAACATCTTCCTCGAATGAGCAATGGTGATAGATCGGCATGATCCAGGTTTCATAAGGCACCCGCGACGCAAAAGGGCAGAAGGCCAGGAAGAGATCATTCCACTCTACTGCTCTTTCGTGCTGATCTAATTCTTGCCTTACGATATCGCAGAATAAGCAGCGTTCTTTGGTCTCGTAATGCCTTTCCGTCGCGCGCAACTCGTAGGCCACCCGTCGCGGAATGAAGGGGGTCGCCGTAATCTCGGAGTGGGGATGCTCCAGCTCCTGTCCTGCCTCTTTCCCCACATTCCGGAAGAAAGTCACATAGCGGAATCGCAGGTCCTTCTTCAAATCGGTGATCCTCGCGACATAGGCGCGGAGAGTCTGGGCAGCGTGATCATCACTGAGCTGCGCGTACCGTAAGGCATGCTCGGGATGTTCGATAACCACCTCGTGAGCCCCCAAGTTGCGCATCTTGTCGTAGATACCCTGAGCCTGTCGCGCGGGGTCCCCTTCAATTTGGTAGACGGCATTACGGTGGGGGATTACTCGGACCTGCCAACTGCGCTCGCCGTACGGGTACACATAAAGGTTTGGCGGGCACAGAAATTCGTTCCCAGGGCAAAGAGGACAAACCCCGCTTTTTGCCCAGCTGACCTCGGTCGTCTGTTGTATTACCCAGCTCTGCGTAATCGGGTCTCTTCTCAGCTCCATTGAACCCTCGTCACCGAAGGAATTTGCATATCTAGCTCGACCAGACACCAAGCGGCGCACTGACTGCCCCTGGGAGATCCACATAGCCCCTGGTGGGACGGGTGCTGCGGTCGTAAGCGGACCTCCCCCGCCTGATCAGCCTGCCTTCAATGTCTGCGCAGCCAAAGTCTTCAAGGCTTTCAGGCGAAACTCCCATTTCCACAATCTTGTTGGCGTCAGTATACGCCGGACCGTCTCGCTTTGAATAGTTGCTCTAGTAGGTCGCTGAAAAATAGCAGTTAACAGCAATCCGCATCTCCAGTCGGCGATGGAGCCAAAGGGGCGCCGGTACGGAACCCCTCCCGCCCACCTTATTCGGTGGGTTCTGGCGGCTTTCGGGATCAGACCGTAACGCTTCGGGAGGGCGTTCACGCTTTCGCCCCCACCAGTTTCGTCGTCCGCATCAAGTTGTAGGCAGCCGCCGTGTAAGTGAACATCCATTCCACCCACTCCCGGCCTCGATGCCGAACCTTGCGCATCAACCCCAGGGTCTTCATCCAGCCGAAGATTTCTTCCACCCGCTTCCGTTTCCTCTGGCTCACCGCGTAACCGGCGGGTCGGGTCGTTCGCCCGTCCAGGGCACTGGAACGGTGGGTGTTGTTCTGAGCGACGTGCGGAGTCACCCGCTGCTGACGCAACGGCTTCACCAGATCCTCTGGGTCGTAGTTCTTGTCTCCCCCCAGCGTCACCCGACGCTTCCCTCGCCGCCGCACCATCTCCACCGCCGCCTCCCGCTCCGCCGGGCCCGTCGCCAAGGTCAGCCGCGTGTTCACCGTCCAGCCGTGGCGGTTCTCCATCAGCACAGGGCCGAGATAACCCCGCTTCGCCTCTTGCCCTTGGGCCTTCTTGTACAGCCGTGCCTCCGGGCCGGTGGTCGACGGATGGGTGTCGTTGCGGCGTTTCTCCCCGCGAAGGTGCACCTCGGGATTGCGGCCCTCCGCCGGAGGTTCCGCCTCGCCCCCCGCCTGGGGCTTGAAACTCTTCTGGCTGGCCCAGGCTTCGCTGAGCGTCCCGTCCACGGTGAAGTGCTCATCCGACAGCAGGCCCAGTTGGCGGGCCTGCGCCACCACCTGCCGGAAGAACGCCCCTGCCACGTCGCTGCTCAACAACCGCTCCCGATTCTTCGAGTAGACCGTGGCATCCCAGACCGGGTCATCCAGGTTCAGACCCACAAACCAGCGGAACAGCAGGTCATGATCCAAGCGCTCCATCAGCAACCGCTCGCTGCGCACGCTGTAGAGAATCTGCAGCAGCAGAGCGCGCAACAGCTTCTCCGGCGCGATCGAAGGACGGCCGCCCTGCGCGTACATCGCCGTGAAACGGCGCGACATCCGGGCCAAAGCGGCATCGACCCGGGGGAGCAGCTTCCGCAAAGGATGATCCTTAGGGACCCGCTGCTCGGGAGAAAGGTAACTAAACAAAGCACTTTGCTGAAGGTCTGCACCACGCATGGGGTTTCTCCTCGTATTCCATCTAGAATAAGCAATACGAGTTATACCCGAATTAATATGCTTAGTAAAGCAAAAAATCAGACTTTTTCAGCAAACTGCTAGAGCCCCTACTGGCTTTCCGATATTCATCACACTTTCTCCCCCAGATGGCTGCCTGAACCATAGTTGAGAAGGAAGGGTCCCAATGATCTTCTCCATGATGATCGAACAGGCTATTCAGAGAAAGGATCTCCCCTGTGCGTTTCGTCGGCAAGAGTCGGCTGGGCTTCTACCCGCTGCCATTGTCCGAGGCCCAGCGGATTCGTAGATTTCTCCTGTTTCCCGATCAATCCATGTCTGCGGTAGACCCCTGCGTTGGCGATGGCGTGGCCTTCGAAGTCATCACCAACGGTGCCGAGGTGCTACGCTACGGTATCGAGCTCGACGCCTACCGTGCTGAGCAAGCCGAGCTGCGCCTTGGGAATGAAATCCTGGCCATCAACCATACGAAACTCGACGGGCTCATTTTCGCTACAGTCGAACAATATGCTGTACAAGCTCAAGTTCCAGATCGCGGGCCCGTTGACTGACGCACGATGAGTTCGGGGTCTATCTGTATTTCCCGGCCCTGTGCGGGCCCGCCGGAACGGGCGGAAACGAGAGATTCGAACGCCAGTAGGCCAATCTGGTCGCGTGGGATATGAATCGTGGTTAATGATGGTATGGTGAATTGTGACAAACTGATATCGTCGAAACCGGTAACCGACATCTTCTCGGGAACGATGATGCTCCGTTCCCTGAGCTCCTTCAGTACGCCCACCGCGGTTATGTCATTTACGCATAGGATCGCAGTCGGCGCGAACCCTGAACCTAGTAATTCGCGAACCGCCTCACGTCCGCCGACGAACCCGTCGGAACTGGGAAGAACAATGTGTGCCGGTGCCGAATGACGCGCCATCGTCTCGAGGAACGCGTTTCGCCGATCCTCTGTAGGCTGAAGCCGTGCAGGATAGGCAACGAAAACCATCCGGCGATGCCCAAGCGAATATAGGTATTCGACAAGTTGTTGGGTGCCCCGCTTATAGTTGCATTTGATGTTTGTGACCCTTTTCCCGGCTTGCCCAACATCGTAGAAGACGACGGGCGGGCCAGCGTGCGACAACTCCTGAACGATGGACGGCTCCATTTCGGAGACAATAGCTGCGATGCCCGCCACGCGACGGCCGATCATCGACTTGATGTTCGCATGCAGTCGTCTGGCATCATAGTGCGTGGCTGACAGTACCACCTCGTAGCCCTGTTCGCGCGCCAGGGATTCAATCTTCCGGAAAATGTCCAGAAAGAAAGGGTTGTCAAGGTTCGAGACGATCACCCCGATCGTGGGACTTCCGCCGCCTGCCAGCGAGCGAGCGTGGAGGTTCGGATAGTACCGCATTTCCTTCATGGCACGCAGGACTCTGGCCCCCGTGGAGGTCTTTACATATTTTTGTCTGTTCAACACTCGCGAAACCGTTGTCACAGAGACTCCGGCTCTTTTCGCTACATCCGCCAATTTGACAGAGCTTCTAGCAAACATGCGAGTTCGCCGCTAGGCAAGGTCCACCAACCAAAGTCTACCATAACCGCTGACCCTTCGGCGCATCTCCGTTAATTCCGTTTACACCAGCGCGGAAGCAGCAACTATCGCGATGCCCGCGAATAGCACCACTAGGCCCGATACCATTCTGGGTCTGAATCGAGGGCCGGCACTCTTCCATTCCCCACAGAATAGTCCCAGCAGATTACCGGTCATGATGGCCATGCTCTGAATCAGAGCCCACCCAACGGAGGGCCCCAGTCGCCCAAGCTTACTAACAGCCATGCCATAGATGGCGACTCCCCCCATCCACGTTCCACCCATGATTATTGACAACGGCCAATTGCGGGCTGAGTGTTTCCAGGAGAAAAGCGACCAGCTTCGGTTGCGAACCAGGAGATAGCCGCAATATGCCCCGTTCACCACAAACCCGCCTAGCAGGGAAACACACCACACGGCATTATTGGCGTAAACCGGTTGTGCTCCCTCACGCTCCGCCAAATTTCGGAGAGTATCGCCGAACACTAACGCGAAATTGAACATGGTCGCAAAGATGCCTGCGGCAATGGCGAGGAACACACCCTTCCGGATCCGGTCTTGGGTACCCACAGGGTTTCCGCCTTGTTCGAGAGAGCCCTCTCTTGTGCTGCCGGCCCAGGCGCAGAAAGCCACCCCGGTTATCATTATGCTTACCCCGGCTACCAACGTTAAACCCGTTCGAGTAGCCAATTCGTTCGGGTGGAACAGTATGGGCGGCAGGAGAGCACCGAGGGCATTATTCAGGCCAAGGACAATAGCAGTTCCCAGGGCCAGACCGCTCATGTCTAACGCCAAGCCGAACAAGACGCAGCCAATGCCCCATCCTGCCCCAAATAGAAACACGGGCACAAGCGCCCGGGATGGCGCCCTAAGCAGGAAAGAAAGGCGACCGGGGACGGTCACAAATACAAACAGCCACGAGAATACGATAAGACTCCAAAAGCAGTAAGCAAGCCAGGTGTTCTCCCACTGCCAGTCTTGAATTCTTTTCATTGGCAAGGCAAAGGCACCCAGGAGAATGCCGGCCAGTAGGGCCAACAGAATCCCAACACCTGCATTCACATCTTGCATAAGACGACCTCAATCGGCAGCGACATGCTTGTACTGGCCGTCCCGGAGTGCTGTATCGAATGCTGCCACAATATTTGCCGGGGGCACAAACGATTGAATGTTGTGGACTGTAGCAAACACAAAGCCGCCGCCGGGTCCGAGTTCATCGATCCGGCGATTCACCTCGTCTTCTACTTCCTGTGGAGTCCCGAAGGGTAAGGTCCGCTGTGTGTCAACGCCGCCACCCCAGAACACGATATCCCTGCCAAACTCCCTTTTGAGGCGCACCGGGTCCATGCCCTTCGCAGAAACTTGGACGGGATTGAGTATCTCAAAGCCCACTTCGATGAAATCTGGGATCAGGTCGAACATTGCGCCGCAACAATGTAAAAACAGCTTCGCTTTCGTCTTCTTCTTGATTGCCTCAACAAGGCGCCGCTGCTTCGGTTTGACTAGTTTTCTGTAGCTCTCGGCAGAAATCATCAGGGAGTCCTGCACTGCCACGTCATCCCAATAGGTGAACACGTGCAGGAATTCGCCCACCTCGTCCAAGTAGCGATTGGAGCACTCGATGTAGAGGTCCGTTATCTGTTCCATCAGACGGTCGGCAAACAGCGGATCGGTCTTCAGTGCGACAAGGAAGTTCTCCATTCCCATGATCCGGGCAGGCTGTTCAAAAATGCCGCCTCCGATGATCGCGCTGCCGACTAAGGCATAATCAGTTTTGTGATACAGGTACTCCGCCTGTCGGCGCAGTTCCGCAAGATATTCTGGCGGATCGGGGGCAGGCCAATGAAACTCATCTAATACCCGGAGTGAGGTCTCCTTGATCGGGAATTCCACCCAATCATAAAAGTAGCCATTCTCCTTTGGCATATAGAGCTTCGCGCCCCACCGGTCAGTGAAGGCGTAATATGCGCCTTCCTCCCAACAGCGCAAATCCGGAGCTGTGGCGGGCGGCAGCTGGACGATTCGAAAATCAACTTCAAATCTCTTCAGCAGTTCCTCATCCACGTACGGCAATTGCTGCACGTGGTCCAACATTCTAATGTCCTCAAGGTGCATTCCCAGAAACTGCTTGAGATCCACATAGGCATTCTTAGCGATTGAGGTGACTATTGTGGACCCAAGATCAATGGGAATCCGATCCGGCTCACGGTGGTTGAGGGCAGCGAGTACGCGCTCGCGGGATGTCATCATCGACCTCCATATGAAATTGCTTTCACGACACGGCATTTTCGGTCTGGAAGCGTTAGATCCCGGGTTGTACGCGAGATTAGCGCAGGGGAAGTAATCGCCCTCACTTCAAGTGCGCGTGGGATGAATGTGACTTGTGGGACTTGCCCCTGACCGACATTTCTTGTGATGGTCAATTTCGCTGCTCCGGGGTCGCTGCTGCGCCTCCACTTGACAGGTTGTCACACCTAAGTCTTTGCGGAAGAGGTTCTCCAGGTCCACGGCGAGTCCCTTAGCGTACCAAGATATCCGGCATACGGTATTCCTTCCCATCAACGTTCACAACAAAAGAGGGCCAGTCGGGAATGGAGGTCAGGTTCTCGACATAGTCCTTATAAACCACTACGGTGTCAAAGGAGATGGCGCCGCGCACGAGCGGATTCCATGCGAACGCCTGGCGCTCGTGGACGCTTTCCTCTAGCCCCGGATAGGCTACCCACTCGCGCTCCGCGTAGCCTATCGCGCCCCCCACGTGGAGCGCCATCCAGCCGTCCGGGAATCCCTCCTCTGCATACCACTTCTTGGCCAGATCGAACATGTCGCCCGCCCTCATTCCGGGGCGGGAGGAGGCCTGCAGGCGCGCACTGATTTCCCCCGAAGCGTGCATTCTCTCCTTGAGATCCACCGGCAGAGGCCCGAAGTGAACGTAGCGCCCGACAGAGGCAATGAGCCCCCATTTCCGGCCACACACGTTGACAAAGGCATACTTCTCGAGTTTCGCGTCGGAAGGAACATCGTGACCGTAGTTGAGGGTGCGGCCGTCGACCCCCACGAGGAGCACGGTGGGGCGGATTCCACGTCGCATCAGCTCATCCGAGGTGAGGGACTCAATCTGGCGCTCGCTCATGCCTGGTTCAATCCGTCTGCACACGGCAGACACCGCCTCAGAGGAGTTTCGGCCCAACCAGCGATACTTCTTGATTTCGGAGTCTGTGAGGACGTACCGCAGCCGCGCAAATCCTGGCGCGATGAAACGCAAGCCGGGGAGAGGTACATCCGTCCCAATTTCCTGACCCTTGGCCAGATCCTGGATAATTTTCAGGCGTACGTCCGAGACGGTCTTGTCCTCATACCAGAGGTAGTCGCGAGGTATATAACCCAGCCCTTTCAGGTCGGTCTCCATCAGGCGGGGGACTTCCACGTTACTCGCCACCAGGAACCGCCCGCCGTCGCGAAGGATAAGGAGGGAGGCGCCCCCCACCTCACTGGTGATGATAATGTGGTTATCCCCCAAACCCGCGGTGACCCACGCGAAGTTGTCCACGCGCGTCAAGAGAACTCCACCTAGTTTTTCTTCCATCAAGAACTTGTGAACGCGCGCCAGCTTTTCGTCGATCTCCTTCATGAGGTCCGCACGGGTTACAGAGTTTGCTCCCAGATCCTCCGCTACCATGGCGGCTCCCTCCATTGAATGTCCGCAGGGCTGTAAGCCCAGACCCAGAGTTGCCAGTGGCAGAAATAACATCACTCTTGCCCGAAACCTAGCCATGCCTATTCCTCCATGCCACCTCAGCGATGGGGCGAGTTGACGGGAGTCTATGGTTCCAGTTGCAGGCCGATCCTACCAGACTAGCGCCCCAAGTTCCGCCATCTTCGGGCCATTGTACACGGTTGCTGTCAGGCTCCAGAGAATTCCTGCGGACCAGAATGAACCTCGCCATGCCCCTCCGCGAATGTAGGTGCAGTTGGTGTGGTTAAAGTGCTCGAGTTCCATGCCAATCATCTTGAGCCCAAACATGGCGCCCGGACGAGCGATGGCTTGTGTGGGTGCATAGAAGAGCGTACGTCCCACATCCTGATAGCGCTGATCTCCCAGATATTTCCCCAATCGGTAGAAATCTGGCGCCAGATACTGCCCCCAGCAGTCAAGTTCTTCGTTTTGCACTGAGATGGCGGTCCACCCGGTGGTGTTCACAAAACCATGCAAAGGGGAAGAGGGAGGCAGTTGCATGTCATACATCACATACCAGGTGAGGAGCCAATCTGCCGCATCGTGAGCCCATTCGAGGTATTCTGGCTTTTTGGTTGCCTCGTATACAGCCAAGGCCCCATGCAAGAAACCCCAGCCTGCTTCCTTATCTTCCGCTGCGGCGTCCAGCGTGGCACCCGAATAAGAAATGTGCAGGTCATGGCCAAATGCATCGTAATAGCCACGGAGCACGGATTCGGCGGTCTCCAAGTAACGTTTGTCCCCTGTCAGTTGATACACCTTGACCAACGGCGACACGAGCATCGCGCCGGCCGCCGTGATCTCAGCCGCAGTCGGATTCTTCCCTTCCTCCCAACCAACTGCCCGCCCGTCCGGATACCAGGAGCGGGGGAACATGCCTTTGTAGCGCTGGGTGGTCACCAGGAAATCCCCTGCTTCCATGAGCAACTTCTGCCAGCGGTCGGCTTCCGCCATGTGGTGCGCCTTCGCCCACAGGGTGCAATCCGCCAACTGTTCCAGGCTTTCACCAAGCTGGCGCGCTGAAACGCTGTTAGGCCAGACGACGTTCCCGAACTGGCCGGGCTCCCATCTTTTTTCAAGGTAGTAGTAGTCGCCAAAGAGCAACCCAGGAGTGTCCCGGCGGACATGGTCAACGAAAAACTGAATGGTGTTCACGGCCATGCGCCGGTAATTCTGGTTGCCTGTGCGTTCTGCGGCAGCGAGCAAACCATAGGCTACCCCCAATTCACCGCCTACCCATCCATACATAAATGGCTGCGGGTTCCAGCCGAGATACAAAGGCCAGAACGGGAAACCTGCGGTTCCGTCTGGTTCCTCGTGGTAAATATCGCTGGCGTGCCTCAGCTTGAGGTCCATCGCTTCCTGCATCAAAAGATGAGTCGTGTCGACAGGCTTGAGGATCCGCAGAGCCTTTTGCACGCTTTCTCTGAACGCGTAACCGACGCGTGGTGCAATCCCGCAATCGATGTAAAAGGTCTTCTCGAAGGTGGTTTCCCCCTTGACGTCGATGTAGGCATCCTCATAAGGCACGAAGCCGTTCAGATTGCCATACACCGTGCTATTCATGCCGTTCGTGGCCACTGCTCCCGAAACGCTCAGCAGGTCGACGGTGCCATCCCAGCGCCACTCGAGCCCCAGACTCCACCACTGATCATCGCCCAAGTGGCCATTCGGAACCTTCGAGGGGATCGTCAGCAGGGAGGTATACAGGCGGCGCTTCGCAACCGTCGATTCGAGGTTGACAAACGGGACGGGGAAACGGTGCTCCTCAAACACACCCTTGGCGTTCGCAACGTAAAGCAGGCGCGGCACCGGGGAGGTAGGATAAGTGCCCACGTTGCCGTTGTAAATAATTCCTGGCAACATCGTGCGCGGATCGTCTCCGACCGGCACGCGTACGACGGTCACCAAACTGATGGGACTCTGCGCCTGAGGACTCGCGTGGTGCCAGCGGCGCACCACCTTAATCGCGCCGTATTCGAAGGAGTATCGGTCCAGGAATTCCCAGGGCTGGCCGTCGACGGCGCCACTCCCCTGGCATTCCAGCACGCCTCCCTCCGGCTTGTGGATTTGCGATACTTTGAACGCCTGCCCACCTGAATACCACTTGGTGATTGGCCCGTTCCAAACGTTGCGAACCGCCCATACTTGCCCTTGCGGAAAAGCAGCTGAAGGCACCCAGTCCGCGGCCTCGCGGGTCTCGAAGCTGACGTCATAGCCGCTCTTCGCATCACCAAGGAGTTCAATGCGCAGTTTCTGATCTGCTGAAATCCAGGCTCTCCCTCCAGGAACATCCACCAACTCCTCCGCCGCTCTCGCAAGGCCGACAAAAGGGCTAATGGAGAAAAGCAAGCTTGCGGCGACCAAGCACCAAATCCTTGCTTCCATCAGCTTGACTATTAGGGCTTTCAATCCTCTGCCGGATGTCAAGGACCAGACCGTATGACACATGTTCCCTCCTCCTTTTTTGTTTTTACTACCGCACATGGTTATGATGGGTCAGTCCGACTCCCGACCTCGGCTCGGTACCCAGCTCCGGTTGTTCCTCGCCGGGGGCGCCCATCGTTGACCGCGCAGTGGCCCCGGTCGGGTCTCCTGGGTCCAGAAGGTCCCCTTTTGTGAGTGATGTAAACCTTGACCCCGGCGGAGCAAAATCGTCTCGATTGACGACCACCCACCTGCTGCGTTCACTGTTGCGAACCAGTTCGACCTCCGCGAGATTCAGATTCAACCTTTCGAGGCTGACTTGCCACACCCCGCACAACCCCTGTCTACGCTTCGTCAACTCCACCCCCGCAAGGCTCGCTCCCGATCTGCCCGCTACAGCTTTAGTCGGACGGGACTCTCACCCTCAAGCTGTCGAGCATGCTCGGCACGCAAAAAATGGCGGCCGGCGCAGGGGCGCCAGCCGCCGTCGAGGAGGAATACACTTGCTCTTTAGCCTACCAGTTGAGCTTCATGCCGAAGTCAATGTGCCTCGGTTGGTTGCACTGGCCGTTCACCAAGCCGAAGACACCACTGCCCCACGTCGTGTTCGGCGTGCAGAAGAAGTGCCGGTTGAAGGCGTTGCCAAATTGTGTTTCGAACCGGAGTTTAAGGCCCTCGCCTCGGATGAGGAATTCTTTGAAAATGTTGAAATCCTCATTGTACACGGGGAAGTCGCGGAGTCTGGGACTGGTGCGGGACGCGTTGCCGAACATGAGTGGACCCGGGTCCGCAAACGCAGACGATTGGTAATAGGGATTGTAAGTGAGGCCCCCGGTGGGCGCGTTCGGGTCGAAGCTGCCGCCTCCGAAGCCGCCACCACCCAGGTAATTAGGACGCTTCTGGTTGCCGACATTGAAGCCGCACGTGTCACAGTTGATAGTGATGTTGACGGGGCGTGCACTATGGTACGTTTGAATTCCAGCGATATGCCAGTCACCAATCACCTGGTTGACCACCCCACCATGGTTGACCCAACGCTGGCCTTTCCCAACGGGTAAGGCATAGGTGAAAGTCACGATGACCGAGTGGGGGACATCGTCGAAACTCAAGCTGCGTTCGGCGGCGACATTGACAGGGTTCTGAACCTGGGCGGCCCAGATCAGGCCGTTGTCAGCCCCATTGTTGATGAGTTTGGACCAAGTGTAAGCCACCCGGAATTGCAGTCCGGCCGAAAAGCGCCGCTCGTACTGGGTCTGGAGGGAGTTATAGCTGCTGTAACCGCCAGGGAAACCACTGCGCCACGTAACGCTACTATATTGCGGGAACGGTCGCAGTGCTTGGGCCACGTTGCCAGTGTATCCAGCGAAGGGCAAGTGAACGCCACCGTAGGTAGGCAGCGCCGCAACCGGGGCGAGGGCCTGAGCGGTTTGTGATGTGATGTCAGAGCTCAGCGCGGCGGCCCCCAGGGACAAGTATTTGGGATCCATCATATCATCGCCCAGCCCCAACCCAACCCCGTTCATCGGTAGACGGGTTCCGCTATTGCCGATGTACGAGACCAGGAAGGAGCTATTAGCGGTGACTTGGCGCTCGTAGGTGAAAGACCAGTTCTGATATCGGGGCAAGTTGAGGGCATCCGAGTGGACACCCCGAGCATCCTGGCCATTCTGGATTGTGGGGCCGATCAGAGGTGGCGCGATGACGTTCTTCGATGGGAAGCCGCAAGTCACACCCGTCCCTGCCAGGTAACCGGTTGTGCAAACACTGGCTCCCGCATCCCAATACATCGCGGGATAAAGCCCTCCGGTAACTTGAGGCGCCGCGGGGTAGGTCGCTCCAATCCCCACATCGGGATATCCTCCGGGCGCACTATAGTTGAAAGAAATGCCCGAATAATACATCCCGTATCCTGCGCGGATAACGTCCTTATCGGTAATTCGGTAAGCCAAGCCAAGGCGCGGCCCCCAGTCGTTCTTGAGCGGGGTCTCAAAGGTTCTGCTGCCCGTGCGACCCGTGCCGGTTCCGGCGAAGGCCATAGCGCCGGGAATGCCACTCGCCCCAGGATTGGCAAGTGTGGGAGCAAAGGAGGAATAACGGTCGTCCGCCTCCGTCCTGGGGAACATGTAGTCGTACCGCAGACCAATGGTCAGGCTGAGCTTTGGGGTTACCTTGATTTCGTCGCTGATAAACGCAGCGGTGTAAGCTTCGTACCAAGTCCCAGGCTGAAAGTCTGTAAAAGCGGAATTGTCCACTTGACCGAGCAACATCGAAGCATAAGAATCGCCGCTCTTGCCGCCCAAGATCGTCCCCGTCGAGGTGATGCCGGCAGTCTCGTTGGGGCTGAAATTCCAGTGGCCGGTTATTTCCCGGCCCCATCCGTCTTGCGGGGTCTGGTGGTGCCTGTACTCAGCACCCGCCTTGATGGTGTGCCGGCCTTTGATCCAGGAGATGTCGTCCAGGAACTGCCAGCGGTTGGTGGTCTCATAGCCTCGCACCCAGCCGTTGCCTGCGAAAGATACACCCGGAGCAAACCCACTGTACCAGTTCATTGTCGGGAAAGCCCCTGACTTGCCGTTCGCGCCGTAGGTCGGGATGTAGTCTCCATTGTCCTGCTTGAGCCCCAGGGTCTGAATCCAACCTACGCCATCAGACAAGCCATATCCGCCCATATACCAACGGTCGTACGCGATGGTGGTGTGATTGAAGAGATTGGGCTTGATGACCCAGTCGAATTGCTGGTGCATGATCCGCACGGAGATGCGCTGGTAGAAACCTGGCCCTATGTACTGGGTGTTGTCCTGCGGGTCGTTTTGGCCATCGTGTTGGGTGTCGCACCCTTGCGGGCCAGTGCAATTGCGGATGGCAGGCCGAGAGTTCTGATACCAAGTGGAGGACATCTTGAAGTTAGGTGAGATTTGATGGTCGATGCGGAGAAGCCAAGTCTTGGGGTCGAGTCTGCCGTTGGCGTTCCCGTACGCAGCTCCGAGGTGGTTGCTGCCGATCCCCGCCTTTTGCGGCAGTGGTTGGAGCGCACCCACCGTGGCTCCTACCTCACTCAGCAGAGCGTCGTTTGTGGGAATGATGTTCGCGGAGCCCGCGACAGGTTGACCGGTCTGAAGGTTATAGCCGATCCCATCCCGAACGTAGGTGGTGCTTGTGCCGGTCAGGCCCGTCACCGGATCGATGGTGCCTGCCGTGACCTGCCGGGTGCTGCCGGGGTCGAATATCTCCCCCTGGTAGATGGGCCGCCCCAGCGCGTCAGTTCCAACTTGCTGTCCGGAGTTACTCCCGAAACTGAGGAGTTCACTGAAGTCTCCCTTCCTCATGAGAACGGTTGGGACCGTGTCGGTGAAGCCGCTATTCGTTCCGGTATTCAGGTACGTCATGTCCAGGTTGCTGAAGAAGTAAGTTCGGTTCCTCCCGTTGTAAAGGTGGGGGATCACCACCGGCCCGCCCGCCGTCGCGCCGAAGGAATTGTTCTGGAAGGGTATGGTCTCCGGGGCAAAGAAGAAGCGAGCGGTGAGTGCTTTGTTCCCCACATACTCGTAGAGGCTGCCGTGAAACTGATTCGTGCCCGACTTGGTGGTGTACTCGATAAAGCCTCCACTGGTGTGCCCGTACTGCGCCGAGAAGCTGCCGGTATCGACGCGCATTTCGGCAATGGCTTCAATGGGTGGGGTGCTTTCGTGCGTTTCATTGTGGCCATTGACGTAGCCAAAGGCCGCGCCGTCGATAAAGTTCTCTACCGACATGGTCTGGCCGCCATTAATGCGCGAGTTGAACCCGCTGCCACGAAACATCGGGTCGCCGTTGGGCGCCATGGGAGTGAAGCCCGGCTGCGCGTACAGCATGCTTTCAGCCAGGCGTAAGTCGGTGCCCATGACGACCGGGAGGTCTTGGTAATACCTCTGGTTGAGGGTGTGGGAGACGTCAGCGGTCTGAACGTTAATCATTTCGGACGCTGCGTTCACCTCCACGGTTTGCGTTACGGCGCCGAGTTCTAAGGTCACATCTTGCCGGTACTCGATGCCGCTGGTGATCACAATTCCCTTGCGGATGTAAGTTTTGAAACCTGGTTTCTCCACTTGCACCGTGTACGTGCCCGGGGCCAGTAGAGGGGTTCCATAGTTGCCGTCGCCCGACGTGTTAACGACGCTCTTAAATTGTGTCACCTCGTCGGTTACTGTGAGGGTGGCGTCGGGAACAGCAGCACCCGCCGGGTCAGTAACGATTCCCGTGATGATGCCGCGACCGGCGCGTTGGCCGTAAAGCAGGCCTGCAAAGGCAAAGCTCATTATGAATCCCATGAGCAGCCACAGGCGACGCTTTCGCATTGTAGCCTCCTTCTCATTACGGAGCTGGATTGGCGGGGTTTGTTCCGCGTATAAAGTCTTTTGGTTGACCGTATCGAGGACCGCCGTCCGCTTTCCGCTCTCGCGCTCTGACCGGACCCGACGAATGAAACGAGGAGCTCGTTCGTCAGTGACCTAGTGGGCTTGAACGACCCCCAGCGTCTCGAAATTATGGTAACGCTCCCAGAAAGCCCCCTATATATCCGAACAGATAGGCGTTGTCAAGAGACATAGAGTCCGAGTCCGAGTAAATATTGTGTTTGCCAGGGAAATGAGTGGCGTTTACCACCTATCCGTCTGCGGCTACGGACGTCATATGGATCTATTAGAGACGCGAGATGGGTCCACTATGCCACTGACAGCGCAGGAGTGATCTGCAATCGCTTCCAGGAACACCTCATTTTTCTTATTGCGGGAACTGGCTCGCGTCACGTGCGGCTATGCGGCTGTCACACGCCATCGAAGATGCAGATCGGACGGCGGCGCCCACTCCCGCTTTGCCACGCGCGGGGCCGGACTGACTCACCCAGGGCCTAGTAGCATGGCCTCCTGACCACTCGGCCGGGCCGGACTGCGGCGGGATCTGCTGCCGGCGAACGGCGCGGCCGTGGCATTCGATCGTCAGGCTCTCGGCCCGCCTCACATTCCACCACTTGGCCTTCTGCTGGCGCGTAGTGGCGGCTCTGCGGCTGGAGTAGGAAGACGCGGTCGTCGTAACGCACCACCCGATCGTCGCTGATCTTAGGGGGGCTATCCAGCCGGAAGGTCTCGTCCAACTGCCTCGCCCGGGGCCCGGCGGTGAAAATCCACCGGTCGGGCCGCCGCACGCGCAGACCCCCGGTTTTGTGCCGGCAGATACTTTCTTTGCCTCCAAATACACGTTGGCCTGGGCATGGATGGCGCTCTTTTTTTGGGGCGGCTTCTTCGCCAGCCGGTCCTGATGCGCCCCGTGCATCCGCTCCACCCGTTCCTTGGCTTCAGTCGTGAACTACGCAATGGGAATGGTCTAAGTCGACGTTTCAAAATCACTCACCCGTTTCACCCGTGGTTCAGTCAGGAGTTCGAGCTCGTCACTTAATGTCCACGCCGGGGGGGAGGACCGAGTCTACTTCCAGGGGGAAAGCGAGCATCTGGTATCGGTTCCGGCCAGTTGGACCGATGTGGTGGCGGAAGAGCCGGTCGTCCAGTTGGCAGCAGAGCGCTCGCTGTTCCGCGCTGCAGAGATGGTCGAGCTGCTTCAGTTGGTGGAGAGACTGCGCCGTGAGGGCGCACTTACGAACTTGGGCTAAAACGCACTAATCTCTCGTTGTACCGTTTTATCCTTCCTCCGCAAAACGAAATCCGTTTCAATTTAACGGATTGCAGCAAAAGGGTGCACCCCAATTCGGAATCAGGGTTCATGAGCGGGAGTGTAAAGGCAAAAGCAGGCCTACAACCTTATTCTGCAGAAATCAGTAAGTCCTCTTCTTGGAACTCGTGCGATGTTGCCGAGCGCCAGCGCGCCCAGGCTCAGCGCTATCGCCTTATCAGTATGCGCGTAGAGTTCTTCAGCCCGGCTGCGATAATGGTCAAGTTCCTGGTCGGAGATTGGGCTGAATTCTCCCAGATTGTCTCCGACCCGAAGGTTGTTATCGTCGAGAGGCTCTTGCCGCACGATGATGTCGAAGTAGAATCCCTCCGTAGCATGCAAGCCGAAAACAGGGCCGAGGAGTCGCACTGAGGGTATAGGAGCAGGGCCCCGTTCGATGCGGTCTTGGTGTTAAACCCGACCGGGACAAGCGCCAGCGTGCCGCCGACGGTTCCCCACTCTTTCCATCCTTCGAGCGTGAAGCCGAAGGCTGTCCCTCTCCCGCCCAGGCTGACCATATCGACTCCCAGTGCGTCCAGCAAGCCGGGCTTGATTCCCCCGACCATCTGGAACCGCTCGATGATCTTGACCGGGGTCCCGGGGCGATTCAGGTGCAGTGCCTGGGGCAGCCGATAGGCGGTGTCCACATGGCTTCCCGTCACTGAAGTCGCTCCCAAGTTAAGCAGGAGGCAATCACGTTCCCGGTGCTCAAGGGCAAGTCGAATTCACTTGCCTGAGCTCATCACAGTTTCATCAGTGCCTCCGCCTCGTACTCCTGCGGGCCGTGGCGTGCCACAGATACTTTACGGAGCGTTCGGATCAGGCCGTGACGAGTTGCCGCGCCAGTTCCACCGCAGCCGGTGCGTCCTTGCCATAGCCGTCCGCGCCAATCGAGTGAGCCCAAGTGTCGGTGACGGGTGCGCCGCCCACCAGCACTTTCACCTTGTCGCGAAGCCCCGCCGCTGCGAGCGCCTCGATCACCGCCTTCATGTTCACCATCGTGGTGGTGAGGAGCGCCGACATCGCCACGATATTGGCTTGGTGCTGGCGGACCGCCTCGATGATCTTCTCGGGCGCAACGTCTACGCCCAGGTCAACGATATGGAAACCCGCGCTTTCCAGCATCATGGCCACGATGTTCTTGCCGATGTCGTGCAAGTCGCCTTTCACCGTGCCACATACGACTGTGCCGGCGGAGCGGACGGACTCGTCTCCCACCAGCAGCGGCCGCAGAATATCGGTAGCGCCGCGGGCCGCACGGGCGGCGATCAGCACCTCGGGAATGAAGAATTCGCATTCCCGCATGCGGCGCCCCACCTCGTCCATGGCCGGGATGATGGCCTTGGGGAAGAACCCGGCGGGCCGAACGCCTTCTTTCAGCATCTTCTCAGTCAATTCCTTGGCGACGGGAGCTTTCCCATCAATGATTGCCTGTTGAAGTTCTTCGAATAGTGTCATACAAGTCTCCCTTCCTAGGTTCTAGGTGCTGGGTTCTGCGGGTTGGATCCCGGGGTTTCCCCACCACCCAGTCCCGAATCCCCAACACCTCTGTCTGGGAATGCCATTTCCTCCACAAAGGTTTCCTGAAAACTTTGATCGGCGTTCAGCGCAAGGTGCTCGGTGCGTTGGCGAAGGCGGGCAAAGGAGCCGCCCTCTCTCACCGGACAAAAGAGCGCCACCTTTGTTCCCCGAAGGGCGGTGTTCACGGGTACCTCTACCCCTTCCGCCGGGAAGCTGATCAAGCCGATGCGCTGCGAGCTGGCGCGGTTAAAATAATTGCCAAGGGCCCCTGCATGACCTCCCTCCGAAATATGAGGCTAAGTCGGTGAAACTGCGGGCAGGCGAAACGTCGAGACAAACACACAGGTCACGAAGATATGCGCCATTTTGGTGGTTCGTTGTGAGCAGAATGCTCATGAACAACTGCCCCCCGAAAATTGTACCAGTGTAAAAGAGAGTCCTCCCAGGGTAGTTTTTTCAGGTCAACGGGAAACGCGCCATACGGGTCCAGAAGCATGCGAATGCACTCTCCCTGGATGTTCCGTAGTTCGGGGAAAATGGATGTAACGATATCCCGCAATGCCCCGCCACGTCCAGACACCTGCAGGCCACACCTCCGGTAAGGCCGAAAACGGGGCAGGCTTTGGACATTCAATGCGCCTGATTGCGTGAACCCCGGCGGAGCCGCGCTGCCTGAATGGTGTTCGACATCAGCATCACGATCGTCACGGGTCCCACTCCGCCCGGAACCGGGGTGAAAGCGCCGGCGATGGCCCGTGCGTCTTCCGGTTGCACATCTCCCACCAGCACCGAACCTCGCCTCTCCAAGGTGGCGAGCGGGCCGGTGGGGTCGGGGAAGATCTTGCGCACTTCTTCTTCCGTCGTCAGGCGGTTGATTCCGACGTCGATGACGGTCGCGCCGGGTTTGATGAAGTCGCCGGTGACAAAGGCGGCTTTCCCCATGGCCGCCACCAAGATATCGGCTTCGCGCGCCACGGCGGGCAGGTCGTGCGTGCGCGAATGGCAAATCGTGACCGTGGCATGTTCATGCAACAGGAGCATGGCCACCGGCTTCCCCACAATGTCACTGCGGCCGATCACCACCGCCCGGGCTCCTTTAAGGGGAATGTTCGAGCGCTTGAGGATTTCCAAAATTCCCGCCGGCGTGCAGGGCACAAAACCCGTACGTCCCGCCACCAGGTTGCCGACATTGATAGGATGGAAACCGTCCACATCCTTGGCCGGGTCGACGGCCATCAGCACGCGCTTCGTATCCACCTGAGGGGGCAAAGGAAGCTGAATCAGAATGCCATCGATCGCATCGTTGCGGTTAAGGTCGTTCACCAACTCCAGCAGTTCCTCGGTGGTGGCATCCTTTGACCGCTCGATTTTCTTGCTGAACAGCCCTAGTGATTCAGAGGTTTTTACTTTGCTTCGGACATAAATCTGCGACGCGGGATTTTCACCCACCAGCACCGCCGCCAAGCCGGGTGTAACGCCCTCGCGCTTCAGGTCCGCGATCTGGTGCAGGAGCTCAGATTGAACTTCATCTCGAATTTTATTCCCATTAAGAAGGGTTGTTGTCAAGATTGGTCTCCCAGAGGATTATGTCCTTCCGCATCCCAGAATCTCAATGCTGTGAATTCCTTAGACTCTCGGCGGGATCTTGACCTGGCACCATTGATATTTGGGGACCCCGCCCGTCCAGGGGACGAAGGATCCCGACTTCGCCCGAAGGGAAAAGTTATTCCGTGCGTCTTCTTTATCCTGCCGCAGCATGATGGCCAGAGCGCGGATGAATCCCGGGCTGGTTCCGCAGCACCCGCCCATAGGATCCCTCACGTAATTTCCAGGCAAAACCGGCCCCTGATCCCGGGAGAGAAAGCCTAGCCCGGCTTCGGCTCAGAATGCCGCGTGTCAGTGTCTGAGCGCCAAGGCGAATCGCGCCTCGGAACCTAAGCTGCTTTGCGTTCCACAAGCTCGAGGCGGCTGGAGGTTGAGGGGGAGAGTTCGCGCCGGAAACAGAAGCAATACGCCGCGCCCACAAACACCAAGCCCCCCACGATGTTGCCCAACGTCACGGGCAGCAGATTCCATTTGAGGAACTGTGACCAAGTCACGCCGGCACCCAGCATCATCCCCACCGGCACGAAATACATATTCGCAACACTGTGCTCAAATCCGCACGCCACAAAAGACATGATCGGAAACCATATTCCCAGGATCTTGCCGCTGGGATGCTCTGCGGATATTCCGAGCAGGATCGCCAGGTTGACCAAGATATTGCAGGCAATACCTTTGGCGAAAGCCGCGCGCAGTCCCGCCCCCCTCGCGGTGGCATAGGACAGGGTCTTTAACTGGGCAATGGTCACGGCACTCTGGCCGAAGGCGTTCAGGTCGGCCGTCCCAGGCTTGTGGAAGAGCCCCCAGATCATCAAGTAAGCCCAGAATAGGGAACCCGCGAAATTTCCGGCGTAAACCCACAGCCAAGCCCATCCGACCTTTTGCCAGGTTGTCTTCCCCTGAAAGACCGCCACGGGGATCAACATCGTGTCACCCGTGAACAGCGACATGCCTGTAATCACGATCATGACTAAGCCTACGGGAAAGACGGCCCCCGCAATCATCGCCTTGAAACCGGGCCCTAGCGGAGTCTCCAGTCCGGTTGAGCAGACCATGGCGAGAGTCGCTCCCATGGCGATGAACATGCCGCCCATGAAGCCCCGCACTAAGAAATTCGGAACGCCTAGGTCGGCCTTGTACCTGCCCACGTCTCCCGCAAGGGAAACGATTTCTCCGGGTTTAATTGTCATGCTGGCTCCGTCCTTAGAACGATTCTCCGTCCCGTCTGGCAAAGTGCCGACGCTGCCAAGACCGCAAACTCTTACGCCGCCGCCGGCAGTTCCAGTTTCCCTTCGCGGAAGGCGCGGAGGTAGCTCGCGCAAAACTCGTCGCGTCCCAGCAAGGCCTCGGCGGCGCGGATATTCACCATCAGTTGAGGATCGCAGGGATCCACAATCCCGGCGTCCAGGCCTCGTGCCATCAGCAAGACCACAAAAACCTCGTTGAGGAGCTTGCGCATGGGAAGTCCAAATGACACGTTGCTGACGCCCGCGCTGATGTGCACGCCGGGGTAGCGCGCCGCGATCTGCCCAATCGCTTCCAGAAGCGCTTTACCGTGTTCGGGCCCGGTGCTGACCGGCAGGACGCAGGCATCGACATAGATATCGTCAAGCGCGAGACCTTCGGCGGTGAGCCGATCGACCAGGTGGCTGGCAATTGAGACGCGCTCCTCGGCGGTGCTGGGCGGCCCCGCTTCGCCCATGCACAGCGCGATCACCTTAGGGCGAAATTCTTTCAAGAGAGGGAGCAGGGCCTGAATGCGCGCCGGCTCGTCGGTGATGGAATTGATCATGGCCCGCTGCGTGCAATGTGGCAGCGTGCGGCGCAAGGCTTCGGGATCGGCGCTATCGAGGCACAGCGGCACCGAAACCGTTTCCTGCACGATGTCCACCAGCCACGGCAAGACCTCCAGCTCCTGCCCCGGCAGGCCGCCGTTGACGTCGAGC
>Ga0208457_1000585_pt1 | contig 34549 bp, 24 predicted proteins | sample June2015DPH_10_1_FD_185513 | JGI IMG/M metagenome (GOLD analysis project Ga0208457, IMG submission 185513) | Peatland microbial communities from SPRUCE experiment site at the Marcell Experimental Forest, Minnesota, USA - June2015DPH_10_150... | ecosystem: Environmental > Terrestrial > Soil >... | reverse complement strand
AGAATCAGCGCGCAGAGCGCGGGGCTCAACGTGAGCGCGTTGAAGGCCGAGAAGATCACCGAAATGGCGATGGTGACGGCAAACTGCTGGTAGAGCTTGCCGGTGATTCCCGGAATGAACGCCGTCGGGATAAACACCGCAGCGAGGATCAGCGCAATGGCGATCACCGGCCCCGAGACCTGTTGCATCGCCAGGACGGTGGCATCACGCGGCGTCATCCCCTCCTCAATATGGTGCTCCACCGCTTCCACCACCACAATGGCGTCGTCCACCACCAAGCCAATGGCCAGGACCAACCCGAACAGCGAGAGCGTATTGATCGAGAATCCCAGCAGGGGAAAGACGACGAACGTCCCAATCAGGGAAACCGGCACCGCCAGCAAGGGAATCAGCGTCGGACGCCAGCCCTGGAGGAAGATGTAAACAACGAGAATGACCAGCAACAGGGCCTCAAACAGCGTCAGCAGGATTTCATGAATCCCGGCGGTGACCGCCTTCGTGGTGTCCACACCGATTTCGCACTCCACGTCTTTCGGAAGCCGGCGTCCCAATTCCTCCAACTTCGCGCGAACTCCGTCCGCGGCGGAAATCGCGTTGGAACCAGGCAGTTGGTAGATACCGATGGCCGCGGCGGGCTTGCCCTTGAATCGCACATCGAAGCTGTAGGTTTGGGCTCCCAGTTCCATGCGCGCCACATCCTTGAGCCGCAGGGTTGATCCGTCCGGATTGGAGCGCACCACGATCTCGCCAAATTCCTCTGGCATCACCAGGCGTCCTTGCGAACGGACGGTGTAAGTGAACTCCTGGCCCTTGGGCGCCGGTTCTGCGCCGATTTGCCCCGCCGGGTTCACGGTGTTCTGCGCTTCCAGCACGGAGACAATCTGCGGAACCGTTACGCCCAGCTTGGCCAATTGATCGGGTTTCACCCACACCCGCATCGCGTATTGGCCGCCGAACACCTGCACGCGCCCCACGCCCGGGACGCGCGAAAGTTCATCCACGTAGTTGATGTAGGCGTAATTGGTCAGAAAGTTTCGGTCGTAAGTCTCGTGGGGTGAATAGAACGAGATGACCATCATCGCGGCCGCCCGGGACTTCTGCACGATGACGCCGGTCGTATTCACCATGGCCGGCAACTGTGGGGCAGCCTGCGAAACGCGAAGTTGGGTCAAAATCTGATCGATATTAGGGCTGGTCGCGACATCGAAATTCACCGTCAAAGTGGTGTTGCCGTAGTTGTCGTTGGTGGAATACATGTAGTTCATGTAGTCCACGCCGCTCATGAGACTTTCAATCGGAGTGGCGACAGACTCCTGCAGGGTTCGCGCGTCTGCCCCCGGATACGTGGCGCGCACCTGGATTTCGGGTGGAACAATCTCAGGGAACTGTGCAATCGGAAGGGTGGCCATGGTCACCGCTCCAACGATGACCATCAGGATGGAAATCACCATCGCCACGATGGGGCGGCTGATAAAAAACTTGGAAATCATCGGTTTCCTTCCGGCTGCGGAGTCTCGACCGTGGGCTTTACCGGCATGCCGTCGCGCACTTTCGAGGTGCCGGCCGATACGACTTCTTCGCCTGGAGCCAAGCCCTCCTCGATGACCCACAACAAACCCACACGATCTCCGACCTTCACCTTCCGGAGGGAAATGCTGTTCTGCGCGGTGACGACGGCTACTTCGTAGGTTCCCTGCAGTTCCGTCACGCAGCGTTGCGGAACCAGAACCGCTCCCTGGCGCACGCCGAGCAGTGCCCGGACGCGCCCGAACTGCCCGGGGCGGAGGATATTCCCAGGATTGGGAAAAGCTCCGACTACCCGGATCGTTCCGGTCTGCGGATCCACCTGCCGGTCGGTGAAGATGACCTGCCCTTTGCGCGGATAAGTCGAACCATCCGCGAGGATCAGATCAAGCACCCTGGAATCTGAGGCCCGCAGTAAATCGCTGGCCGAGGTCTTCTTCAGCAGCTTGGAAGTGAATTGGAGGTACTCCTGCTCGCTGATGGGGAAATAGACTTTGATGGGGTCGAGCTGGGAAACCGTTGTGAGGACCGTCGCCGGCCCAACCAGATTACCCATCTGCGTCGTGGCGATTCCCGCGATCCCGTCCACAAGCGAGCGGACGCTGGTGAATCCGAGGTTGAGTTGCGCCTGCTCGACGGCGGCCTCAGCAGCCTGAATAGCGGCTTGAGCCTGCATTTGCGCAGCCGTTTCGGTGTCAAGCTGGCTCTGCGCGATGGCCCGTTCCTTGACCAGGGGCGTGTCGCGCTTCACATTGACGTCGGCCAAATAGAGTTGCGCCCGTGCCTGGGCCAGTTGCCCTTTTGCCTGGTCGAGCGCCGCCTGGAACGGCCGCGGGTCGATTTCAAACAGCACATCACCCTTGTGGACGTAGGAGCCTTCCTTGTAGTTCTGGCTGATAAGATACCCGCTCACCTGAGGCTGAATCTGGGCGTTTACGTAGCCCTCCAGGGTCGCAACCCATTCGGCGTGGACGGGCACGTCCATTTGGATTGCCTTCACCACCCCCACCGGTGTGGGCGGACTTGCGGCGGCAAGCTGCGGCTTCGGACCGCCGCAACTCGGGCCCGTCAACACCACGGCCGTCAGCGCGGCCAGGATCAGGCCAACGCGTACCCCGGCGGACGCCCCACCGAAGTCTTTGGATATTGCCGGACAAGAGGCCGGTGGCAACACACGAGAACGGGATTGTTCTGGCTGGCGCCAAAAAACAAAATCTATGCTCATCAAATTCAGCACCCTTTCTTGACAACACCTGGGACTTCAGCCACCCTGACTGTCCTTGCCGTGTCGGCATACACGTGCTCACCGGTGTCCAGTGGTCTCACTGCCACCCCATGGCCGCTTCAGCCAAACCTTCATTTATAAATCATTTGATTGATACAATTCAATCCCTGTCTTATAATCGACGGAGTGTGGCGGGGGAGCCCCGTGAAACCGAACCGACTAATATCCACCAGAACCCGGCCTAGCAGTGACCGCGGCGAGGCCACGCGGCAACGCCTCCTCGAGGTGGCTATTCGGGTCTTCGCGGGGCGCGGCTTCGATGGCGCCCGCACCCGGGATATCGCCGCGGCGGCCAAGACGAACCCGATCTCGATTGCGTACTATTTTGGGAACAAGCAGGGACTTTACCATGCTGCGGCACTGCACGTGGCAGCCCGCTGGGCTGCCCATCAGAAACCCCTGGTCCAGCAGGCACGGACGTCAATGGCTCGCCCCGGAATCACGCAGCGCGAATTAGTCGGGATACTCTGCACTTTGTTGTGCAACTTTGTCCGGCTTATCTTGGGCAACTTCCTACCCGACTGCTACGGAAAGTTTCTCAGTCAGGCGGCATCTGGACCGGGTCGAGAATTTTCCGTCGTAGACAGGGGTCTTGCGCCTCTGCGGAGAACGGTGGCCGAAGCCATCGCCGGGCTTACCGGAGAATCCGCAGCCTCGTCTGCCACTCAAGTGCGGGCACTGTCCATTATCGGGTCTTGTATTTGCTTCCGCCGTGACCGCCCCGCCGTGCTGCACGCGCTGAAATGGAAACAGATCGGCGCGGAGGAGCTCAAGGTGATCGAACAGGCCATTCAGGCGAATATTCAGGCCATGTTCTCCCGATGAGGGACAGATTCAGTTCGTCCCTCCCTTGCCTGACTTGGGCATCGCTCCCCTTGTCGCTTTGAATTCCGACCCAGCCTTCCAGGTTGGGTAAACTTCTGCATTTGCGACGCGGCAGCCGACCTCTCCGAAGTGTTAGCCTTCCCTCCAGTACCATCTTGGCTTAGTTCGCGCATTTTCAAGTCATTGAAATCAAAGCACGACTGTGACCAGTTGCGTACGCCAATTAAACCAAGCAAGTACTGGGGCGAATTCACATCCCCCATCGCAATACTCGTTGTAGCTCGAAACCTTCAAGAGGATTCGCATGACTGTGTATCCTCCTCCGCCAGGGTGGCAGGACTATCTTCGCCTAGCTCCTGAATGGTTCCCTCCCCCAGGTCATCCTTGCCAACTCGGAAGAAATAGCTGCGGCGCCGAATCCCAAGAAAGGCCGCGTCACCGCTCCGGAATTCACTTCGCGATATTCTTCCCAATGTTGAAACAGGGACCCACTGAGAACCGGGTTGTGAACCGGCCGTCCTTCAAAGTACCGCTGAACAGGTGATCGTGGACTAGATCCGCCTGCACGCGCAGGCTTATGTGTTTGGAAATGGCAAAGTCGGCGCCGCCCCCGAACCCATAAAAGATCGTCGAGTCCGATTTCTTCCCGCTGGGCGCCAGCTCCGCGACGACTGCTTTCGCAATCGCATCCGCAGGCTGGGGGGTTGCGACTTCATGGATCGCTCCGATGGAAGGCCGAACGAAGAGGGTCACCTTCGAGAAGTGACGATACGACAGTTGCGGCCCCCCGGCAAAGGTTTGGGTTCTGGAATTGGTCGGGACCACTAAGGTATACCCGGGAGGGAGTTGAGCACCTAATAGCTGCTGCAACGCGGTCGTCAGCAGGTTGGGCGTCAGCGTCAAATCACCGCCCGAAATGCTGTAGTCGAAGCCCAGGGCATACCAAGTTTTTGGATTGACACCCGCCTGAAAATGAAATCCGTTCTCAAAAAGGCTCACATGAGGGCTATCGAGGAAAGTGTATCCGGCGAAAAGATTGTAGCGTGAAACATACATCTGCTGACCAAGTGCCGGTGCGGACGCAAGCAGCAGGGCAAGAGTGAGCAAGAGGAGCGTTGTGACCACTCGGTGCGTTGCTGCGCATCTGACGTTCGTTGGATATGACATGATTCTCTCCTGCAGGTAGGTTGTTCCTCTTTTCCATTTCCTTCGGGTTCAGCGTGGAAGGGAGACTGCCCGGTTTTATCTAATCGGCAATTCCCTCTCTTCGACCTTGCTCGGCACCAATCGCAGAGTATGTCTTCCTCGCTGTCCTACGATCGCACCAGCATGCGGCGAAATATGTCTGGTGAAAGCTGTTTGGCTGCTCCACCAACTTCTCGCCGCATATCTCGCAACAAGGCCCGCTGGTCGAGATCCAGCAATGTTCCAAAAAGGTCAAATAAAACGGCGGAGATCTGTTCCATAGTCTCCTCCCAGACGTTCATTGCAGTCGGGATAACCGCGGGATCTCGTAAAAGCATGGTGCGTGATTGGGCCTTCTTGAATCGCAATAAACGTAGCCGGAATTTCCGTTTTAGCTCGCAAAAAGCCCCACAGCATACACCCTTCCGGGGGGCCAGCGCCCTATTTTTCGTTGCCTGGGTCCAGCGCGTAGCCACGGCCCGTGCGTCGTTGGAATCAGCCATGGGTTCGTGGTCATGAGGAAAGCCGTGCCCGAGTGATGTCGCTGTCCGTAAGACGCTCTTTCTCACGTCGGCTTCGTCGTGCTCCGATGACAACCACCTGCTTGCAGCGCACACACACGGGAGCCCCAAGACGGTAAACCCGGGCGTCGCGGAAGCGTGATGCGAGAATCTGGCTGCATTCAGCCAGTCTCTCCGAGGGTATGACCAACACCAAGATACCGCCTGGCTTGAGCCAGCGATACGTGTGGCTCAGAAACGTCTGCTCTGTACGACGGTTGTCAGCCGGACCCAGTGTCCAATCGAACGATTGAGAGTGTTGAAACTACCAGCATAAGTTGGCCAGAACGACCATTTTTCTGCTTGTAATGGGTAGCGGCCAATTTATGGTGGTCTCAGCCGCAAATCACGAGATAATCGGAACCGAGTGTCTTAGCAGAGATTTCTATTTCGGGTTCGTTGCTGGCAGCAAGATTACGCTTGCAGTGCGGGGAGGTCAAGCCGCTTCGCGCAGCGCGAGCAAGTGATGTGTGCGACGTGCAGGTGGGAGGGCAAGTCATTAGACCCGGCGCAACCCACTTTCTCAGCGAAAACTCCCCAGGTTACGTGGGGTAGGGATACATCGCCTGGGCGATGCTCATTCCCAGCACATCAATCTCAGAGAGATCGGCCGTGCCTACACCGGCTTGTTCGGCAAGCAGCAAATGGTTGTCGCAAGTCTGGAAAGGTGCCGTGCCACGCGTGGCTTGCGGATCGGGGTAGCCCATCACGGCGACGCCCACCGCATCTGTGGCGATGGGATTCAGTCCAACAATTATTACGCCGGGCGTAACGAAGGCCGCCGTCGGCGCCCAGGGACCTTCGCCGCCACTCATGGACGTGATCCCGTCGATGATGGCGATGTGCACGGGCCGCGCACCGCTGATATCGGCCACGATGCGCGGTATCCGCGCGCCTGCATCCGCCGTCGGAGTGACGTCGGTGCGCGCTCCCGGCGGCGGATCCGAATTCCAGCCTGGCGTGCCATTCCCGTGGAGCCGGCCACGATAGCCTACCGCGTTTTCACTCACTGCGTCGGTGCCATAGAGAGAATTGGGCGTCGAGCCAAAGACACACTTCGTGGAAAGCGTCACACCCGCGGTGAGGTGCTGCTTCAGCTTGGCCATTGAGATGAACACGTCTGTGTCCTGATAGCAATGATTGAGCTCGAAATAGCTGAACAGGTAGCCGCCGCCGGGAACATTCAATTGAACGTACGAAGTGCCACTTCCAAGGTTGCGCGTGTTTTCGAGTTCCACGTTGCCAACCCCCAGCAGCGTATTGACGTCCCACTGCGCCATGGTGAGGATGGCGCTCAGTGGACTGAGAAAACCGACCGAATCAACGAAGCGGACCATGTGGGCGCCGTTCTGGAAGAGCAAGGAAGCCAGCGCGATGGCCGTGGCGCCATTTGTGATAAACGACTCGCCGGGAGGCAGGCCGAACTGATTCTCAAACGTGCCATCGTTGGTCAGGTTGATCTTCACGGTGACGGTCTTCCCATCGACGAGCGACCCAATGCCGCCAAGCAGGCTGAACGCCTGCGCCAGTGCTGGCTGCACACTGCTGCCGTAATCCTTGCAGGCAACAATCGCGACTTTGAAGGCTGCGGGGGTCGGCGGGGTGCTGTTAACGGAACTGCCGCAGCTCTCCGAAAAAAGAATTGGCGTGCCCGCTGCAATCCCCAACCCCAGGCGCAGAAACGCCCGGCGGGTGCACTCGGATGATTTGGTCATGGCGCGCTTCCTCCTGTGGACACGGTTGCGGAAAAGACCGCGAAGGAGCGAGGGAAACTGGTGTGATTGTAGAGAATTGGATTGGAACTCCCTGTGACCGGCGTCACCAGCCGCAACGTGCAATTCAGTTTTCGGGTATTGCCTTTAACACAACTTTTCACTGACGTCACCCCTCGGATCAAATTAATCTCCCTGCGTTCGAATAAAGCCCCGCGATTCCACGACCCATTTGGGAGAGCCACAGTGCCCTGCCCTCTCTTTCGTGTTTTTACGACTCTATTCCTCGGTGTGGTTGGCGGCGCCTGCAGTTTTGCTCAGGGACAACCCTTTGCGGCTCAATTAAATTCAGAGCGTCGGCGTCCTGATTGCAACTTTTCGGAGCTCAATACCCAGCCCACCCATACCTCTGTTTACGCTTCCCTGTGCATCTCGCGATGCCCAGCGCAAAACTCGAGGCCGAGCGGGTCGCTACCCGTTTCTCCTGAAACTCTCGCTTTCTCTACTTCATGCCGGTTCATCCCGGCGCACGAATTTCCGTTTTCAATTTCCGGGCGACCGGTAGGATACCCCCGACCGTCTCTGAACGCAAGGTCCAGTCGGGTTTATGCGGCCCAGCGGGTTGCGGGGAGACCCTGAGTCCGGTATTATACGTGCGTCGTTACTTGGGTTGTTACTCCTCGGCCTAGGCACGCGCTCGAAACTTGCGGAACGGGCTCGGCATTCGGGGTCAACCTCGGGACGCAGCCGCATTAAGGCACACGAAGAGCGCACCAGATCATGCGGCGGTCCACTGCGGTGGAATCGTCCGCGAAGCTCCAAACGATGCTCTCGCGCGCGGAGACCAGCGAATGGACAGACTTCGCTCTTTCTTGAACCTGGAACGCGGTGAGGAAGTTCCCGTCTTCCTGCTCTTTTCCTATCTCACGCTGGCGCTCACTTCCTACACGATCATCAGAGCGGCACGCGACGGCATCTTCCTGCACAAGTTCAGCGCCCTGGAGCTTCCTTACGTCTACATCGGTATCGGGATCGTCATTGGTTTTATCGTTGCCCTTTACATCCGTCTTGCCGCCAGAGTCAGCCAGGTGTGGCTGATCTCGGGCTGCCTTGTCTTCTTCATCCTCAACATAATTGCCTTCTGGGTAGCGTTGCGCGCCGAGTGGGCTCCTGCGCCGTGGATCTTCTACGTCTGGACGAGCGCCTTCGGCATCATCATTACCACCCAGGTCTGGACGGTGGCCAACAGTGTCCTTGACCTCAGACAGGCCAGGCGGGTCTTTCCGCTGGTTGTGTATGGCGGGATTCTGGGCGGGGCGGCGGGCGGCCTGATAGGGGCGTGGCTCGTCAAATCGATCGGCACGGAGAACTTGCTGTTGGTCCAGATTCCGCTCTTACTGCTCGCCATCCTCGTTGCGCAGGTTTTGATACGCCGCTACAGCGTCACGGGCCGAGCCGAGCATGCGGGAAAGGCGGGGGGAGAGGGCCACAGGGCCTTTGGCGCCGTTGCCAAGGCGATCCTGGCTTCTCCTTATTTGAGGCTGATTGTGGGCTTGCTGGCTTTATCTGCAATCGTCACGCTAATCGTGGGCTTCCAATTCAATGTCGTTGTTCAGCATGCATTCCACAACAACAAGGATCAGCTCACCGCTTTCTTCGCGTCCTTCACTGCTTACCTTGCCTTCGGGGCCTTTCTCCTCCAGGTGACCGCGGGCTCACGCATGGTCGAGAAACTCGGAATCCGGGTGACGCTGTTTATTCTTCCCGTGGCGGTGATGCTCGGAACGGTCACGTTGGTGGCTTTCCCCGTGGCACTCTGGGCGGGCGGCGTGCTGAAGGGAAGTGATTACACAATCCGCTACTCGATTGACCGCGTAAGCACCGAACTGCTCTACGTCCCCGTGCCGCACTCGGTCAAGACGCAAATCAAGGCCGTCACTGACATGGTCGTGCAGCGCCTGGCGGATGGTGTGGGTGGCCTGATGCTTCTGCTGGTGACCAGGGTTTTGCACCAGGGCCAGGTGGGCGTGGGTATTTTCAACCTGATCCTGCTGTCGGTGTGGGTCTGGGTGGCATGGCAGGCGCGCACGGAATACCGAAAGGAAGTCTCCAAGATCTTCATCGCTGGACCCGAACCCCTGCCCGCACCGATCATTCGCGTGGTTTTTTCCGAGTCTGCGTCAGTTGCCAGTCTGAAATCCATGTTGGCGTCGCCTGACGAAGAAGTGGTCTTGGGCGCCATCGAGATGGCCGTCGTGCTCCGCCGTCCGCAATGGATTACGCAGGAGCTGATTGCTCATCCTTCGCCCCGCGTGCGTGCGAAAGCTGTGGAATTGGCTCCGCTGACCGAGGAGGGACTATTAGAGCGCGTCAAACAGGACAGCAATTCAACCGTTCGTGCCAGCGCAATTCTCCGCGTGGCCCAGCAGACCAGCGGGGTGGGGGGACGCGGTGTGGGGCTCATGCACTTTCTCCAGTCGCCTGATCTCCGCGTGCGGCTGTCCGCCCTCGTGGCTTTGGCGCGGCAGCAGAGTGAACTTCCCCCCGGCACGATCAAGAGCGTGCTGGACCAGATTGCCACTGAACTGGGTCCGGATTCCCGCGAATGCAAGGAGGTTGCGGAGGCGTTAGGTGACATCCCCCATCCCGAGGCCGTGGAGTTGCATCTGCGGCTCCTCCAGCACTCGGACCCATCTGTGAAGAAGACTGCAATCCTCAGTGCTGGGCGCGCCGGCCATCGCGAGTTGGTGCCGTTCTTAATGCCCTTGCTGCGCGATTTGCGCTGGGGTCCTGACGCCCGGCTTTGTCTGCGCGAATATGGCCCCCGCATCCTGGGAACACTCGCGGATCTTTTGAAGGACCCTTCGGAAGATATCGAGATCCGCCGCAGTATCCCGCTGGTCTTGGCGTATCTTCCCCACCAAGAGTCCGTGGATATCCTCCTGGACGGCTTGTTCGATTACGACGGCCTGCTTCGCTACCGGTCGATCCGCGCCTTGGGAAAACTAAGGCTTCTCGACCCCGAGCTGCGTTTTGATCGGCAGAAGGTGAGTCTGCTCCTGCGCGAGGAATCGGAAGACGCCATTTGGTGCCGGCAAGCGCTGGCCGCGTTGTACCCCGGCGGCGGCAGCAACGACCTTCTGGAGCAACTCTTTAAAGACAAAGTCAATCGCGGGAAGGATCGTGTATTTCGGCTGCTGGCCCTGCTCCTTCCACCCGCCACGGCTATCTCAGCGCTGCTGGCGATGGCCGAAGACGATCGCCTGAAGCGCGCCGCCGTGGCGGAGTTTCTCGACAATGTCTTGCCGGGCAAGTTGCGGGACTATGTTCTCCCGGTCATCGAACCCAAGGCCAAGCTTTTGCGTCCGACGCAAACGGTGCGGCAGATCCTAGAGGCTTGCCTGAGGAATCCGGATCCGATTTTGCGCGAGTGTGCCGCGGAGGCGATTGGGAAGAATCGCTGGCCCGAGTTCACTGCTGCCAAAGCTTCCTAGTGCCTCGAGGAGGGGCGCACCTATGCCTGATGATATGGCTTACATTCCATTTGCCCCGGAGAGAAGTCCAGCCGAGCCCCGTTTGACGACCCTCCGCAAGGCTGAGCTCATCCGTGCTCTTGACCTCTTCTCGCAGGCCAGCGTGGAGCAGCTTTACCGCCTGGCGACTATCGCGCAGGAAGCGGGTTTTGCCGCCGGGCAGACCATCTTTCGAGAGGATGACATCGGTGATGCTTTCCACCTTCTGGTGCAGGGGAAAGTCGAGCATGCCTCCGAGAAGCGGAACATCAAAGAGGTCCTGGGGCCGGGCGAAGCCGTCGGGCTTTACTCGGTGCTGACGCGCGAGCCGCGTTATGCCACGGCCAAAGCCCTCCGAGATACCTTCGCGATCTCCATTGGAGCAGAGGATCTTTACAACGTGCTCTCCAACAACATGGAAATCGTGGTCAGTATCTTCAAACACTTCGTCAAGAAACTGGGGATGGGTCCGAAAGAGTGAACCGCCCTACGCACAGGACAACCGCCTCCCGCCCTGTGGGGCTAGAAGCCGTCTTGTTCGCAGCACGCGAAAATTTCTCCGACCTCATGTAGGGCCGCCTCCCGCCATGGCGGGACGGCCTGGCCGGGGCAAGCCCCGGCCCTACAAGACGTGTTTGGTTGCGCCGGTGCTGCGCTGTGCAAGGCCTGCCGAGAAGCCCAGCCGCATCGTCCTCTGCATCCGCCCTTAGCGTCGGACGCCGAGCCCTCGCTGCCTGGCGCCGTCCCCCCCGCTTTCGTGACCCCTTGCGCCGCACGAAGTTCCCGCTGTAGTTGCGTATTGACTTGCCCGTGGCTGCGGCCTAAGATTCAGCTCAAAGGAGGTTCCCTCCTTGGCGGTCAGGTGTATGTTATCGGTCGGGCCGGAGGTCGATAATGGAAGTTCCGGGTCATAGGCAATCCTGGGGGGGGGCAGCGAGTTTACAGCGAGGAATTAGTGCTGAAACCATTAGGTTTCCACCCAAGGTAGCCTTGCCAACACTCAATCGGGCGGACTAAACAGAAATAGCAATGCTGGCGCTCTTTAGGAATGGCCTCATTCGCGTGCAAGAATCCCCTGGTGAGTTTCCGAAACACCGGCTCGGCTTAAGGGGGCGCGGGGAATACTTCAGAGCAGACCTAGGGGCTCTACATCGCATGGCGGAGAGGCAGTGAGTCGACCAGGCTAGGTCTGCCGACGCACAGGAAGCCCAGGGGCCTCTAGATGAATAGTTGATTCGGAATCCTGCAGGCCAGATAGAAACGAGGTCATAGGTCGCTCATGAGAACTGGGTCCAAGAGCCGTGCCGCTGACGGGCCGAATAGACGCAGAATCCACGCCGGGGTTCGTATGGGAACGCACCCGCTCGACCGCAGAGAGTTTCTGCTGATGGGCGTCGGTTTGCTGGCTGGCGCCGGTGCCAGTTCCAAGACCGCCTCGAAATCCGTCGTCAGCATTGTCCGTATTCAGAACGACAAAATCGGAATGGCCGTCGAGAAGGCAATTGACCTTCTCGGTGGCATCCGACGGATTACGAAGGGCATTGACACGGTGATGCTCAAGCCCAACCTCGTCTCCACACAGGCGGAAGCAACCACCAAGCCCATCGTCGTACGAACCCTCGCGGAAATGATGCAGCGCGCGGGTAAGGAGGTGTCGATCGGCGAGGGCTCGGCGGCCGCACCCAAGTTCAACGTTGTGGGGTCGGAGATATTTCGGACGCGCAAGCGCGAGATCCTGGATCCCATGCAGCAGTATGTGTTCGAGCAACTCGGGTACGAAGAAATGGCCAGGACCCTCCGCATCCCGCTGGTCAACCTGCACTCGGGGGAATTGGTGGATGTCGATGTTCCCGGCGGCTTCGTGTTCGACAAGCTCACGCTTCATCAAAGTCTGACCCGGGTCGATCTTCTATGCTCCGTGCCGATGATGAAGACGCACCAGCTTGCCACGGTGACGCTCGGGATGAAGAACCTCGTCGGGGCATTTCCCGGAACAGTGTATCAATCCATTCGCGGCCACATGCATGACGTCGCCTCGAAAGTAGAGCCTACGGCCGCGTCCGCCGTCGTTGTGGACATGGTGCGCGCGAATAAACTGGGCCTCGTGGTAGTGGACGGCTCGATGGCGATGGAAGGCAACGGGCCGTCGGCGGGCCCGACGTTCAAGATGAACGTGATCGTGGCTGGCACAAACCCGCTGGCTACGGACATGGTGGCAGCCAGCCTGATGGGATTTGAGCCGACAGAGATCCCGACTTTCTGGTGGGCGAACAAGGCCGGCATGAAACCCACCTCTCTCCATGAGATCGAGATCCGCGGCGAGCCGCTGGACCGCGTGCGCCGCCCGTTTCTCAAGCCCCAGCTTTACACCTGGAATGCGATCCGCTCTGTGTGGGGCGCAAAAGAAATATAAGACCGACCAGGAGAGGTGACGGGACGGCACTCGAGCGCCCGTCGAGTCCGCTCTTAGAACACGCGGAACAGCAAGGTCAAGCGAACACAGGGAATCGTTCAAGGGGCAGCTTTGGGTGCACTTGGTCGGCTTCTCGGAAACTGCTGTTCTTGAAACAGTCTTTCATGATCGTGGGCTTGCAAAGCCGACCCGTTTACAAGTGGATGTGTAACCGGCTTACTGGAGATGTATTCCGCTTGGTCAGCTTGGCGACCCTGCCGGGATCACGGCGTACTCGGAAGTAATCCACTTGGCTGCAAACGCCCATTCAGGAAACTGACCCACAACCGAAGATTGACTTGATCGGGACGGGTACTCGAAGGGGGAGCATCATCCGGGGGAGCTGTTCCTGCGAGTTGGATTCACCGTAACCAACCTGAGAGGAAGCCATGGCCCTTTCCGTGGCCCGCGGAAGCACCTTGCACTGCAAACCCGACTGACAATTGCACTCGGTGAGGGTCAGGTATATATTATCAGTCGGCCGGGAGGTCAAAACCGAAAGTCCGGTTTACACGCTCAAGTTTACGTCACCGCGAAAGCATGTTCCCTCTTGGCCAGGTTCAGGTTAGAATCTGTGCCTTGAATCGTTCCGGAGGTGAGGACATGAATCTCGCCACATTTTCATTCGTATCGCTGGCCGTGTTGTGTTGCTCCTTGGCTGCAACGGGCCAAGAGAAGGACTATCAAGGAAAGCCCTTCCACGACAGCGTGTACCCCGGCGGGGCACAAAAGATTCCCGGGCGGGTGCAATGTGCGTACTACGATCTGGGCGGGGAGGGCGTGGCCTATCACGACACGGATGCGATCAACCATGGAAGCGGCGTCCTAAACCCGGCGGATGGAACCTACCTGAATCAGTTTCGCATGAATGAAGGGGTTGACACCTCCTATACCAAGTTTCATCGCGACATTCCCACGGACGACAGCCCTTATAATTTGGTGCTGCCCCCGGAAAATCAGCTTTATGTCGGCTGGACCGAGCCCGGCGAGTGGTTCAAGATAACGGTCAAGGTAGCCCGCCCCGGAACATACACGATGGATCTTTTATACACATCAAACCGCGGTGGTACGATCTCGCTGGACCTGGACGGGGAGAAGCTGACCGGTCCCTTGGAGATCGTGTCCACGAAAAACGACGCCGACCCGTTGGCTTGGCGCCAGTGGCATCATTGGAACGTCATGAAGGACCTGGCTGTGGGATCGTTGCCGAAGGGAAAGCATGTTCTCACCGTTCACATTCTCACTAATGGCAACATGAATCTTGCCTATCTTGATTTCAAGGAGCGGAAGCCTGCCGCTCCGGGAGGCGCAGGTGAAAAATAAGGAATCCAGTGGCAAAGGCCACGATCGTCGGGAGTTCATCAAGATCGGCGGAGCCCTCACGGCGGGTCTGCTGGCGCGTGCCGCGCTGCCTGAAACCATCCGTGCGCTTCCCGGCATGCCATCGAACCCGGCCGCTCCTGAGGCCATGCCTACCAGAAACCTGGGGAGGACGGGCTGGCGAGTGGCCGTCTTCAGCTTGGGAGGCCAGGCGGCGCTGGAGATCAAGAACAATGATGAGGTTGCGGTGCCGATCATCACACGGGCACTGGACCTTGGCGTGAACTATATTGACACCTCCTCGATTTATGGAGGACCCGAGCGCTGGAGCGAACGCTACGTTGGCCAGGTCATGAAGAAACGGCGCGCGGAGGCATTTCTGGCCAGCAAGACCAAGGAGCGCACTCGCGATGGGTCGCTGCGCATGCTCGAGGAATCGCTCAAACTGCTCCAGACCGACCATCTGGACTTGTGGCAGCTTCACGACGTCGGCACCATGGGCGAGGTCAGCCAAATCTTCGGCAAGGGCGGCGCAATGGAAGCGCTCACCGAGGCGCGGGAACAAAAGATGGTGCGCTTTCTGGGCCTCACCGGCCATTTTCGTCCAGAACCGCTGATGGAGGCCATGCGCCGGTTTCCGTTCGATTGCATCCTGATGGCTTTGAGCGCGGCCGACCCGCACCACTTCAGCTTCCAGGAACAACTCTTGCCCATGGCCGTCGAGAGACAGATGGGCATCATCGGGATGAAAATACCGGGGCGCGGGCGGCTTCTCTCTTCCTGGACGCCGCCGCCGCTCGAGGAACAGAAGCATTCCTGGGAAGGCATGGTGATTGCCACCAGCCCGGGCACGCTGCAAATGCGCGAAGCGCTGTACTACACGCTTTCGCATCCTGTGTCCACGGTGATTATCGGGTGTGACTCGATCGCGCAGCTCGAGGAAAACGTGAAACTGGCCCGCGAGTTTACGCCCCTCAGCCAAAAACAGATGGCCGCGCTTGAGGACAAGGCTGAGCCGGTGTCAAAGCAGGCGCTCTTCTTCCGGTTTTACGACCACGCGTAGAGTGGGTTCGGCGCCGCCGGAAATAGAGGCTCCATATCCTCAGGGCAAGAAAGCGGCCCGCCTGTAGGCGGCCGTCAGAGGGGCATCCCCGCGTTTTGCACGGGTTCTCCCGGGTTGTTGCCCGGAATTAACCGCTGAAATCTGTCGCGCGACTAATTCAGGCGGCTCAGCTTCTCTCTTGCGGCCCGTGCAGGCCTATCCGTCCGTTGATCCCAGGAGGCGCGTGGCTGGCGCCGGTACACCTCTGACAAGTTTGCGGATGGATTTACGATTCGCTGAGGGATCCAGTGCCAGGAGGGCTCAATCCGCGCCAAGAATCGGAGTGCGGGACTGGACTCTTCCGTGTCACTCCCACGAAAGCAGGGACGGGATCACATTTCCAGTAGGCCGACAGCCAAGCGGCTGCGCCCGTGGCTTCTTTCCATGATTGCGAAGGCATAGCCTGTTGGCATAGTTGAATCCCGTGCGAAAAGGGTTCTCGGCGAACTCCACCAGCTTGGCAACGGCTTCGTCCACTGTTTCCAGCTTGCTCAATTGAAACATCCGAGTGACTTACATTTGGCCGAACATCTTGGTTCTCCTCTTTGAGATGTTTAATGCTCTGCGCATGGCCCGTTTCCCGGAATCACTGTGGGCCAAGTAGCACAAAGTGGCGGAGAAGTAAGGTCGAGAAGAGGATCAACCAATAAACCATCAGGAGAAATCCTTCGCCGCAAATGCAGAGGGTTGCGGAAACCCGACAGTAACATTGCATTCAGAGGTGCTCAATCGTATGCTAAGCGTTGGTTCAAATTGAAAGCGGAAGTCTTGGTTAACGGAAAAAGAACAATGACCACAAAGAGAAGTACTTCGCTCGCGGGGTTTCTCTTGTCAGCGTTCGCAACCACTTCCCTTTTCATGACGGTGCCTGCAGGGGCGCAGCAACGGCAGGCACTGCCGACGCAGTTATCGGCGCCTGCGGGGGCGCGAGCAGTAGGCCGACTTCCCGGCTCGGGGCGTTTGAGCCTGGCACTAACGCTGCGGCTGCGCAACCAGCAGGAACTCCAGAGCCTGCTGCGCGAGCTCTACGACCCAGCCAGTCCCAATTACCGTCAATTCTTGACGGTGCAGCAGTTCACAGAGCAATTTGGGCCTACGATAGACGACTATGAGAACGTCACTGGTTTCGCCGAATCTCACGGTTTGACGGTGACCCACACGGCTCCCAATCGCTTGGTGCTGGATGTAAGCGGTACGGTTGCCGACATCGAGCGGGCCTTTCAGGTGACCATGCAGGTTTATCAACATCCGACGGAACCGCGCACGTATTACGCTCCCAATGAGGAACCCTCCGTGGACCCGAGCGTTCCCGTGCAGGGCGTCTCCGGCCTCAACAACTTTTCACCGCCTCATCCCATAAGCCTCAGGCGAGTTCAAGTGGGAGAAACGGACACCAGCAACTTTACCGGCTCAGGGCCAGGTGGTTTTTTTCTCGGGAGTGATATCAGGGCGGCCTACATGCCCGGCGTCACGCTCGACGGGACCGGCCAGGCAGTCGGGCTATTCGGCGCCCCTTACAACCTCAGCGACGTCCAAGCCTACTTCAGCACGATCGATCAGCCGCTGAACGTCCCCATCGTCAACGTCCTGCTGGATGGGGTCAGCGGAATTTGTGGGGCGTGCGATGATACCGAACCCGCCATCGATATCGAACAGGCGATCTCCATGGCCCCCAACCTGTCCGCAGTGATCGTTTACGAAAGCAACCTCCAGGTTGCTGGGGGCGATGTGGATATTCTTAACCGGATGGCGACGGACAATATCGCCAAGCAACTGAGCACCTCCTTTGGGTGGCTTCCTGCAGACCCCTCGTCGGACGAACCGATATTCAAGGAATTCGCGGTGCAGGGGCAGAATCTGTTTGTCGCTTCCGGCGACAGCGGCGCATATAACGCTCCTAGCTGTAGCGACAATGGGTACTGTAGTTGGTACCCGGCAGATGATCCTTACATCACGGCTGTCGGCGGAACGGACTTGACGACCAGCGGCCCAGGCGGCACCTGGCAATCGGAAACAACCTGGGTTCATAGCGCAGGCGGGTTTAGTACCAACGGCATCTCCATTCCCAGCTATCAGGTGCCAGTCATCAACTCGTTGAACCAGGGCTCGACGACCTTGCGCAACATACCGGATGTTGCTGCGGAAGCGAATCCGGACAATTACTACTGTGCCAACGGCGGATGCCCCCACAATTATGTGATTGGCGGAACCAGCGTTGCGGCGCCGCGCTGGGCCGGGTTTCTGGCCCTAGCGAGTCAGCAGGCCAACGGAACCCCAATCGGTTTCTTGAACCCGACCATCTACGGGATCGGCCAGGGACCCGAGTACGGAAACGACTTCCACGACATCACCGAGGGCAACAACTTCAATAGCGGGAGCCCGGACCTGTTCTCAGCCGTTACCGGCTACGACTTGGTGACCGGCTGGGGCACGCCGAACGGGCAAAGCCTGCTCACGGCTCTCAGTGGGGTCCCAACGGGCCCAAACTTTGCGCTCGCGCCGTCGCCGAGGTCGCTAACCGTCACGCGGGGCAATGGCGGAACCAGCACGATCACGGTCAGCGCAGTGAACGGCTTCAGCGGCACCGTTAATTTCACGGTGACAGCCCTCGGCCAGCCGGCAGGTGTGACGGCCAGCCTCAATCCGACGTCGGTCGCTGGATCAGGCGCTTCGACATTGACCGTTTCCACGACCTCCTCCACTCCGGTCGCAAACTTCCCGATCGTCGTCACCGGCACCAGCGGAACCTTGACTCAAACGGCGTACGTAACGTTGACGGTGAGCTTGAGCGGGACGGCGCCCGTGGTGAGCTTGTCCGCCCCTGGTTTAAGTTTCGGCAGTCAGCCCGTGAGCACGACGAGCCCAGCCCGGGCGGAGACCGTCACCAACACCGGCACGGCCAACCTCAGCATCTCGACGGCCACGATTGGCGGCGCGAACGCCAGCGACTTTGCCAAGAGCGCCGACACCTGCACGGGAGCCACGGTGATCCCCAATGGTACATGCACGGTCAGCGTGAGGTTCACGCCGTCCGCGACTGGGAGCCGTAGCGCCTCACTGAGTTTTACCGATAACGCCAGCGGCAGTCCGCAGACGGCGGCCCTGAGCGGCAGCGGGGTGGCGTCGCCTCCCACGCTGTCGCCCACCAGTCTGAGCTTTGCGGCTCAGCCGGTCAGTACCACCAGCACCGCGCAGGCGGTGACGCTGAGCAATCCGGGGAGCGTGGCGCTGAGCATCACGAGCATCGCGCTGGCGGGGACGAATGCCGGGGACTATGGCCAGAGCAACACCTGCGGCAGTTCGGTGGCGGCGGGGGCGAACTGCGCGATCAACGTAACCTTCACGCCCTCGGCCAGCGGGACAAGGACGGCGAGCCTTACGATCACCGATAACGCTTTGAACAGCCCACAGATACTCAGCCTGAGTGGCACGGGGAGGGCGGCGAGCCTCTCGGCGACGTCCCTCAGCTTCGGCGCACAGCCCGTGGGGAGCAGTTCTCTGAAGACTGTCACGCTCACGAACCTGGGCAGCACCCCGCTGACCATTTCGAGCCTCAGCGTGGTGAGCTTTGCGCCCCTCACTGCCTTAGGCACGAAGGCTGAAGACTTCGCGATTGAATCAAGCTCTTGTACGGCGGGCGGTAGCATAGCCGGGCTAGCGAGCTGCACGATCACCGTGGCGTTCAAACCCACCGCAGCCGGAGTACGGTCCGCTACCCTTGTCATCCGTGACAGCGATCCCGGCAGCCCGCAGACCGTCAGCTTGAGGGGCACGGGGACGGCGGTGCGGCTCTCCGCGACGTCCCTCGGCTTCGGCCCACAGCGCGTGGACACCACCAGCGCCCCAAAAACTGTCACGCTGGCCAACCTGGGCAGCACGCCGCTGGGCATTGCGAGTCTCACCCTAAGGGGCACGGATGCGGGAGACTTCGCAATTCAATCCAGCTCTACCTGTGTGGCTGGGAGTAGCGTAGCGGGTGGAGGGAGCTGCACGATCAACCTGGCGTTCAAACCCAGCGCAGCGGGAGCGCGGTCCGCCACCCTTGTCATCAGCGACAGTGACCCCAGCAGCCCGCAGACCGTCGGCTTGAGCGGCACGGGCAGGTGACTTGGGCTCTCCAGGGCGTCGCTCGGCTTCGGCGCAGAGCCCGAGGTCACTACGAGCCCACCGAACACCCTCGCGATGACGAACCTGGGCAACGCGACGTGCTGCTGTCAGGAACTCGTTGCGAAGCTGATTGAATCCCGAACTTGCAGCCGACCCGTTGCCATTGTTGGGCGCAGGCGAAGAGGGAGCCCCACAGGCACGTGGTTTGGCAAACCCGTTCCCGCCAGAAACGCTGGTGCCGTTCCGAGGGGGCGGAGTCCCACCTGGCGAGTTCGCCGGAGTGCTGCCAGGAGTTGTATCCGTAGGAGAAGCGGCTTCGGTGGATTCGGTTCCAGAAGAGCCATTCAGCGACGTTGGATAAAACTCAGCCGCGACCTCCGGCGCCTGCTCTTGCTCGTCCTCCACCACCTCCAAGACCTTGCCACCCGACCCGAGCAGCTTTCGAGTTTCCGCGAACAGCCGTGCGTTCTCCGTCAGGTTGGCGATAAGTTTCCGCATGTCGTCCCCTTCAACCTCTAGACTCAGCGCCTAGATGGATGAAGTCTTCTTCCTCTTTTCCTTGCGGTCGAAGTACGTGGCCTCCTCCGGGCGAACCGTCAGCTTGGCCGTGATCCCGGCCAAGCGGCCACCCGCGAAAGTCTGGATCTCCTGCAAGGCAGAGTGAATCTGCCGAATGGACCGGTAAGAGCAGGTGTGGATGCGGCAGACACTCCCCAGGCGAGTGGAGTCAGAGAGGGTCTTGAGGAACTCCGGCGCCTTGAGGTGAATATCGGGTTTCTCGGCCAGAACAGAGTCGTCCTTCAGGCGGACAACCAGATGCCGGTTCTTCTCGAAGGCTTGCCGGAAGGCACAGCGTCCCTTGAGGACACCGTTTGCAATGTTCACCTCGAAGGATTCCGTGTGTGGGTCAACTCCTTCGGCAACGAAGTCATAGTGGAAGCCTGCTTTCTCGGCATCGTGTTCGTGAACATTGATCTTCCCAAGCTGGCGGCTTCCACCAACCTTGGTGACCCCCGTGCCTATAGCTGCTGGGGCGTACCCAGAGATTCCTTCGCCCTGCCGAGAGCAATTCCAAACAGCAGCCTTGCACCTTCATGAACGAGTGTTTCTCCCACGCTGAGAGCCAGGTTCGCCAGACGATTCATCTTTGACCTCGATGGGGGTAGTAAGTGGAAATCTGCGCCGCTTGAGTAGGCGTACCACGACGAGGAAGAATTGATTGGAAAGAAAAGAGCGATCCCGCAACGCGGGACGACACACCGCGAGAACACAGCAGCGTCGGCGGGATCACCAGTCAATCCGCAGGCCTCAAAGACGGAGGTTTGCGCTACGCTTGCTCTCCTTTTGGGGTCTGTGATGTTTTTGGCTGAGTGTGCAAAATAGAACAGCGCCCAGTGCTGCGACATTGGTACTATTCTCGCTGGGTACCATCAACTGCGGTAACAGCATGTTGCGTTGAGCAACATCACAAAGGAGAATCAAATGAAGATGAAGATATTGCTAGGTATAGTTGTAATCTCGCTCATGTTACTTTTTGGCGGTTGCACACAAACCACAACCCCACCGCAAGGACAACCTGGAGCGCAGGGCCAGGCTGGACAAACGGGCCAGACGGGACAAACGGGCCAGACCGGGCAGCCGGGCGAGGCAGGGCAGGCCGGACAAGCGGGCCAGACCGGGCAGCCGGGCGAGGCCGGACAACCGGGCCAAGCCGGACAACCGGGCCAAGCCGGACAACCGGGCCAAGCCGGACAAACGGGCCAGACCGGCGAGCAGGGCAAGGCCGCACCATGTCCGGCCGGACAGCATCGCTATACTAACCCCGATACAGGAAAAGTGAGTTGCGTGTTGGACTAAGCAGCATCGAGCTATTCATCGTGAGAGAGATGAAACGATTAATAAAAACGCCATCTCTCTCTAGTGAATATTTCAAAGCGCTTCTTGCTGGAGTCAAAGCGGAGCGCGAACTGGCGTAGCTCACGGTGTTTTTTATGTATTAGCGCGGACCCCCCGTTCCTGGGGTCCGCGGTTCTCCTTTAGGAATAGCGCCAGACCTCCGTCTTGGAGGCCTGCAGTTCTTCCTCATATTCGTGTTTTCGAATCCAAGGGCAAACTGGCAATCGTTAACCCGCGGCGGCGCATGGGTTGCGCCGCGCTTATGCCGGAGTCCTCGTTCACGCTGAACCATTGCCAGGCCGTGGACTCTGGGCGCCGACGGATAGCTGTACTCATCGGTTCCTTAGACAGCCTTCGCCGGCTTGTTTCTCTCATGCTTGTCCATCCGGGCCACGACCTGGCCGCTCAGCAGGTCCACGGCGAACACACCCAGCACGGCGACACCTTCAAAGACCACTCCAGCCAGATGAGTGATGGCCAAGATGGAAGTGAAGGCCGCGCTGACCTGCATGATCTTGTTCCTAAACGGACTAGTGAGCCAGATGACCACCTACATGAGAAGCAGAGCTGGAGCGAACCCTGCCATGTGCTCGGCTCCGCCTCCATGGACCCGCTACATCAGCCTGCCGAAACGCTGGCGGGCCGAAGGGGACTCGATGTCTCTTGACAAACCGGGGGAGATAGGCTAGCATACTAAGCGAATCGTGCAGGAGTCAGGAGGCTGAAGGGCAGGTTCCAGGTGCATTGCTGAACTCAGAATCCTGATTTATGAATTGTTCCGCTCCACATTGGCGCCGGCTGCCGCCTACGGCGTTCGAGAGGAGGTGGAGCTGGCGGGACTCTTCCCACGCACAGCAGCCTGGGACAGGATGTCTCCTCCACAGGAAAAGAGGAAACAGTAGTAACTTCAAAAATGAACGAACTGAGCGGGGATGTTATTGAAAACAAAGGACCGGGGTCGGCTACCGCCGAGAGAAGCTGTAATGTTATAGAAAACAAAGGTAGTTACGAGTCGAAAGCGGGAATATTGTTGAAAAGAAAGGTAGTTAGTTGCCGGTAGGTGGTAGGCGGTATGAGGTATCTGGTAGGTGGGGCCTCGAGATCACTAAACCGGCAGCTTGACGCTCCGCGCCCCACCACAGAACGCGCAGGAGGGTGGAAGAGGAACCACGCTGGTGAGTTCAACTTCCGAACTCAGGTATTCTCGTCGAACCGGCTCCTCCTGAAGGAGGTCCGTACTGAGATACTTCTTGTTGTCATCGGCAAACACGGTCACAACAACTGCATCCCCACCCAAGGACTCCTGCACTTGCAATGCAGCCGGAAGGTTGCACCCGGAAGAGATACCCACGCCCAGCGCGAGGCTCTTCGCCAGCTTTTGTGCCATCAGAATCGACCTTGAGAGAGGCGTGGAAGGAGATCTGAAAACTCGACTGGACCTTGCATGCAGAGGCGGCCGGATGTACGTTACCGGTTGGCCGGAAAATGGAAACGGAAATTCCGGCCAAAGCAGTATCCAGGGGAGTAGAATTAAACGCAATGCGAAGGGAGGAATCTCAGTTGGCCCGGCTGTTGAGACTCACACCCCGCTGCACGAGCCGGAACAAGTTGAAGGTTGATTGGGGGCGACACTCCGCTTTCGGGGTGGGAGTTGCGTTCTTCCTGGCGGCCGGACTGGGGGTTATCCGCGCCCCGGTCCGGGCACAAGCTCCGCAAAAACCGGAATCTCCAGAGATGAAGAGCGACGAAACGGAACCCACCTTCACGGTTCAAGCAAGACGGAACGAGGTGCTGGTGCGCGTGGTGGTGCGCGATAAGAATGGCGAGGCCGTGGGCAACCTCACCCAAGACGACTTCCGGCTGTACGACGACGGCAAGCCGCAGGCGCTCACCCTCTTCTCGCTGGAACACGGCGCGGTCGCAACCGATCGTGGGGTTACCAAAGCGGCAGCTATTCCCGGCCGAGAGCCGGCTCTACAGCCGCCTCCACCCATTGCGCAGCGCTACGTGGCCTTCTACTTCGACGACGTCGTCATGGCCTTCGAGGACGTGGTCCGCACCCGCGACGCCACCGAGCGCTATCTCAAGTCCTCGTTGCAGGCCACGGACCGGGCCGGCATCTTCACTTCGTCGGGTGTGGGCAACCTCGAGTTCACCGACGACCGTGACAAGCTGCACGAGGCGCTGGCGCGTCTCAAGCCGCAGCCCATCACCACCCGTCCGGAGCTCGACTGCCCGCCGCTCAGCCCCTACGAAGCTTACCTGATTGCCGAACTGCGCGATCAGCACGAGCTCGACATCGCCACCCTGGAGGTCATCCAATGCGCCTGCGGTGGCGACCCCAGTCACTGCCTGGGCCCACAGCGGCAGGCGGAGACAGAGGCCAGGGTGGTCTGGAACGACAACGAGTTGCAGGCCAGGCAGTCTCTCCGCGCGCTCACAAGCCTGGCGCGGCGGCTCGGCGCGTTGCCTGGCCAGCGGAGCATTCTCTGGGTGTCGCCCGGATTCCTGGCCCTTACCCTGAACCAAGAGTTGGGGCAGCTTACGGAGCGCGCGCTACGCAACCGCGTAGTGATCAACGCACTGGACGCGCGTGGGCTCTATGCCATCGTGCCCGGAGGTGACGCCACCCAATCGAGTGCCCTGCCGCTTTCTCCACTCCCCAACTTTCCCAACAGCGGACCGGCGGCGTCGGCGAGATTGGTGAGCATTCAGAGCACGGGCCAGTCCATGAACACCGACGTGATGGCGGAGCTCGCCCGAGACACGGGCGGCATCTTCTTCCACAACAGCAACGACTACGATGCCGGTTTCCGCAAGGCAGGGGGGCTACCCGAGTTCTCCTATCTCTTGACATTCTCGCCCCCAGAACTGAAATACAATGGGAAATACCATAAGCTGAAAGTCGAGTTGATGGATCACCCCAATTACAGCGTCCAGGCGCGCAGGGGCTACTTTGCGCCGAACCGAGCCGTCGAGGCCTCCCGGCGCGCGGATGAGGAAATCGAGGACGCCGTGTTCGCGCAGGAAGAAATGCGCGAATTGCGCGTGGGTGTGCAAACACAATTCTTCAAGGTGAATGAGCAAATCGCCCGGCTCTCGGTGGTGGCGCGAATAGATTTGGAGTCCCTGCGTCTGCGCAAAGAGAATGACCGCAATCTGGGTGATCTGAAAATTGTCTGTGCGGCATTCGACCGTGATGGCAACCTCGTGGCCGCCAAGCAGCGGCATCTTGAGCTGCGCCTCCGCGACGCGACCCTTGCCCGGTTGCTCCCCAGCGGCCTCAACATCAAGACCAGCCTTGACCTCAAAGCGGGCACGTATTTGCTCCGCGTTGTGGTGCACGAAGCCGGATCCGACCGACTCTCTGCCTTGAACCAAACTGTCGAGATTCCCTATTGAGCCCTCGGTCTGGTAGTGGGTCAATTTGATGTAGAGGCGGCTTTACGCCGCCATTTGGCGATCCCGCCTTGCGGGATCGCCGCTACTTGCCGCCGAGGCAGGGATCCGCTGTTCCTCAGGCTGGCACAACAAGATTAGCGCCTGAAGATTGACTCGGAGGTCGGGCGAAGGGGGAGCCGGAGCCGGCGCTCACCTCCACGTCGTACGGTCGGCATGCCGGCAGAAACAGTTGGCGCTGCGTGGTCCCAGCGCGGCCTCAGCGCGTGAGTTCGACGGCGTGTTTTCCTGCGGCCACTTCAAAAGTGGCGCGGCCATCCCTGACGCTGACTTGACCTCTGAGAAAACCGTCAACGCGGAGTTTCAGTATGCCGGACTCGAATTCAGCCGTGGTCACCTTGGCGCTCTCGCTTGTGTCGATCCTGAAGGAGAGACGGGAGGGCGCGACTTCGTAGTTCCGTACCACGAGGCCCGCATCCGCCTCGAACCGACTCTTGCCGTCACGCACAAGCTCGGTGAGCCGAGGACCGATCGTGATATCGTAGCTGTGGTTTTCCCAGACAGCTCCCCGAAACGTCCCCTCTGACGACAGGCTGAGCGCTCCAAAACGCAGCCCCTCCCAGGGGTTATCGTCGATATACTGTTCCAGGGCAACGAGGCAGAGCAAAGCACCCCACGTGTAATGCGTGTCGCCGCCCGCGTTGCCGCCCCAGGCGTGATACTGCTCGTTATCGTGCTGATTGGACTTCCAGTCGTCCATGAAGAGCGCGTAGTTCTTTCCGGCATAGTCGAGCGCCACTTTGTCGAATTCATAGCGGTCGAGGCCCTCGTAAAGCATGTAGTTGGTTGGCCCCCAGATATCCCCCCGCCAATAGAACTGGTCTTTGAACGCCGGATCATCCCGTGCAATCGTCGGCGCGACGTAAGTGCCCCAGAATTCCTTGGGATTCAGCAGGTGCTCCTTCACCATCCGCTCCGCCTGGTCGGGTTTGGCGAGACCCGCAAACATGGGGTAAAAGTTCGTGGGCGACAGACGCTTCGAAAACCGCCCATCCCAGAAGCGGTTCTCGAAGATGCCGTCCGAGTCGTTCCACAATTTCTCGCGAACGAGTTGTTTCATGTGCTCGTATTCCTTGGCAAAACGCTCGTTATCCTCTCTATTGCCGAGCACCTCAGCGATCTTCGCGAGGCATTCCGCGTCAAGCGCATAAAGCGAATTCAGCCCCACGTCGTCGAGATTCATCGTGTGCGTCTTCGGATCGTAAGCCGCTTCGTCGTACATGGGGCTGTCGTCCATGCCGCTTTCCCACTTGGCGGCTTGAAAGAAGCCACGTCCACCTACAGCGGGAGTGGAGCCCCGGTCGCTGCCCCACTCGAGTAGCCCGTCTCCATTGCCGTCGCGCCAGCCCTGGCCGTCTCCACGGTCGTGAAACCACCACTCGTGCCACTTCACAAGCCTCGGATAAGCCCAGGCCAGGGTGTCGCGGTCCTTAAACTTCTCGTATTCCTTCCACACGGCAAACGATCCGACGGGCGGCTGGGCCCTGTCTGGAGTCGTGCCCGAACCGCCGGCGATGTTTGGCACGACGCCGGTCTCGCTCTGGGCGAGTAGTATCGCCTTGATTCCGGCAACGGTCTGGGCTTGGTCTTCAAGGCCCGTCAGCAAAGACCCGAAGAAACAGTCCCACTCCCCCACCACCCAGCCCCCAAAATTGACTGCCCAGTGGCGACTGATACTTGGGAAAATGAGGCCGTGCGAGGGAGCATAAAGCGTGTTCCAAAACATGGAATTTCCGATGGCCTCCGCCGCTCCCTCGAACAAGCCCGTCACCCTGGGCCTACGGCTGGCGTATTCCTCCGACTTCTGCTTGAGGATCGCATCAATCTTGCCGGCTTCGAGCAGGCTCTGAGCGCGCTTCACCAGGTTGTCCTGACTCCAGCCCAACGTGGCGACGAAATGAGCTGACTCAGCAGCTCCAGTGGCAAATTCGAGCCCGGCCGTGGCAGACCCAGAGTCGTTTTCAATCCCAGAAACCAGCCGGCCAGAGCCGTTCATATTGTCTCGCAACTGCCGGAGAGAAGGGTAAACTCCACTGCCGATGGTAGGCCGGTCAACCATGACGACAAACCGTGCGGAAGCGTCGAACACATCATCGAAGAAGCGCTCTCCCACCACCGCCTGCTTCGAAGGATCGAGGGTGTACAAGCCTTGGCTTCCCCCTTGCAGCCCGTCAGTGAAATAGGTCTCGAGCACCAACTGAAGGTTCTGGGCGGCGGTGAACCGCCCGACTACCGTGCTCTCGTCAATCCGCGACCATTCCAACGTAACCGGAGCCTCACGCGGAAGATTCTTCCACGACATTCGGCAGTAAGAACCGTCGGGGGCGTGTGGGCCCACCTCCGATACGGCGTTGAAAATTTCGTTGCCGTCCAGAAACGTTTCGCTCCGCGAGCCGGCGCGCAGCGCGAAGTTCAACGGTTGCTGACGGGCGCGAGCCAGGAAGACGAGGCCATTCCACGCCTCGGGATCAAAGGCTCCAACCGCGACGCTGTCAAACTTGAGTTGTGATTGCCCGGCCAGGTTCGGGAGTGCGGTGAGGACCACAGTCGCAAGGACCGTCACCAACCAGAAGCAACCCGAAGCCCGGCGCCTGATCGCCTGCCTTCCCTTGGCACTTCCCGCACGCTCAGCGCTGATTCGTCGTCGGTACGACATAGGGTTTACCCCCCCCTACTATTTCGAAATCCCCGTGATATCGAATTTCTGCTTTCCAGCCTTGATCATGAACGTTCTCTGAGCACCCTGAAAGTACGCCTGGAGTTCAAATGGCGAGTCCGACTGAACATGGATGATCTCTCCCTTTGATCCATTTGTTGCGGGTCCCGCAATCAAAGATACAACGTGCCCGTTGAAGCGGAAGCGCTTGCAACCGCGCCGGCCCCCTGGTTCGATTCGCCAGACCAGCCTGTTGTGAGCCGCATCAGGTCGGAGTCCGATGGCATACTCCAGAAGGTACATGATCGGTCCAATTCCACTCCAACCCACGAAATCGGACTTTGCGGGTTTACCTTGCTGGGCGTGATCCGGCGAGTAGTTCTCCCATATCGTTCCCGTTTCCTCATAAACATGGGCGACAAGCTCCAGGTGATTCAAGGCAATTCCGCGAGCCAGGTCGGAATAGCCATACTTCTCCAAGCCCTGAATGATCATGGTAACCGTCGGCGCCCAAACGGATCCCCGCCAGTATCCGCCCAGAGGCTCGTACCCAGCTTGGTTAGCCGCCAAGGTGGGCACAAGATTGGGTCGTCCAAAAGTCTCGGGATTCTTCAGTTCCGTAACCAAATCCGCCGCTTGGCCAGAGGAAGCAACCCCGGCGAGCAGCGTCCAATACGCGGCGATCGTCATCACGGGAGCACGCTTGCCGTCCAGCATCAAGTCGAAGTAGAACTTCCGCTTCTCGTCCCACATCGCCTGGTTGATAGCCGAGGCCAGTTGATCAGCTTCTGCCGAGTACTCATGCGCCTCGGTGTCCTTGCCAAGGATCAGTGCGATCTCGCTCAGTTGCCGCGCGAAGAGCACCATTTCTGAGGAGATATCAATTCCCGTGCCGCCATTCTTCAGATAAGCATTACGCGGAGAGTTGTCCATGCTTGCCCAATCCGTGACATAGAGCCCGTTCCCTTGCCTCAGGTAGAGCTGAAGCGCCGCATAATAGTGGACCAGCGGTTGCCAAACCTTCCCCAAACGGTCCTTATCCCCCGTGATCCTGTAGTGTTCCAGTTCCGCCCATGCCAGTATGGGGTGATCCAGCGCATCGAGCGTCAACTTCGGATTGGGAGAAGGGATGGTCCGGCCCGTGTAAACGACTGGCGCGTTTCGAGCACCCCCAACCGGTTCATCGTAACCAGGCCAGCCCCATCGGCTAATAAGCGGTTTGTCCTCATGGTTTACCCAATAGTCGAAATCGGTCCCTGTTTTCCTCACGATCTCACGGCAAATCTCGCCATCCTCATGCTGCTTCGCGTAGAAGTTGTCGAGGGACGAGATGCCGGGTACGAGAGGATACGCATAGTTGCAGAACATGGTCATGAAGCAGCTATCCCAAAGGAATATGTTCTGGTTAAAAGCCGCGTCGATGAACTGGGAGACGAACCCGCTCTGCGGGGCCGGTTCGTTGAAGTTGTGAAACGCCAACTCCCAGGCTTTCCAGTAGAGCCGCACCAGCACAGGGTTGTCATCATAGATCGGCGAAGGCAACCGGGCTCGCAACTTTGCGAACTTCGGGAGGGGTTTGGCTTCGTACGCCTTCTTGGCAAAATACATTCCAGTCCCCTCCTTTGCGGCGTCTGTCTCTGCGGAGAAGAGAACCCCCGGCTGCCAGGCGGCCATCGCTAGTGCCAGGATCACTATTCGCAGCCCGAAATGAATGTTAGCAGTTTCCATGCATCGCTCCCATTTGCGCTATTCTGCCGAGCTCGTTGTACCAGTTCAGGTCTTCATTCTAAGCCAGAAGTGTTGGTAGATGTATCATGCTTGAGGAATTCCCAATCGAAGGTAGTGGGTCAATTTGATGCTGTAGCGGCGATCCCGCAAGGCGGGATCGCCAAATGGCGGCGTAAAGCCGCCTCTACATCAAATTGACCCACTACCCAATCGAAAAGGCAGTTGACACGCAATCCTCGGATGGACTTGAGGCTAGTGAAGACGGGCAATTACTGTTCGCCACGAATGGCCCGGTGGAGATCCGACACGTGGAGTTTGTGGGCGACCAGGTGCGGTTTGAGGTGCGCGCCGGTAGGCCCGTGAAGATCCGCGTCCGCAACAATCCAGCGAGAGATTTTCCGGCTGGTCTGACAAAGGTATGAGGTTTGCCGGATACGGCGCCAACTGAAGGGGATAGCAGCTTCGCTCGTCCTGCTTATCGCCTGAACTTCGCCACACCTGATGTTCTGGGAGGCTGTTCCCATCACCCCGGTCGCGGCTACTCAACCCGGATGTTCCCCGAGACGGTGCTTACATCCAGCATGAAGCCGCCGTCGCCGACTTTGCCTTCCAGCTCATGCTTGCCGAAGGCGCCCTGCACGGTCATCTCGCGCGCGGTGTGAACACTGCCGGAGACCGTGTGCGCGTGGAGCGTGAATCCCTGCTGGCCGGGCAGGCGCACGGTGACGCTGCCGGAGGCGGTCGAGAGCCGCCAGGAGCCTTGGCCTTCGCCCTCCACCAGGATGTTGCCGCTGGCGGTCTGGGCGCGCACGGCGCCGTGAACGCCCTCGAGTTGCAGCGTGCCGGAGCCGGTGCTCACCTCCACGTCGCCCGGCGCGGTCTGCCGCAGCGTGACGCTGCCACTGCCCGTCGAGGCGTGCAGGCCGCCCGCCACGCCCGTGGCAAGGATTTCGCCGCTCCCGGTCGAAGCGCGCACCTTTCCCTTCACGCCTTCCACGGAAATGCGCCCGGACCCAGTCGAGGCTCTGACCATGTCTCCGATATTGGTCAGCCTGAGGTTGCCGGAGCCCGAAGATGCTTCCACCGGCCCGCGCACGCCGCTCACATTCTGTTCCCCGGAGCCGGAGTTCGAGCGCAGGCGTGTCTCGACGGGCGCCACGATCTCGTAGCTGATGGAGATGTTACGCTGCAAATCCTCGTCTTCAATGCGACCGATCTTGATGATATTGCCGTGCTGCTCGATGGGCGGGTTAGCTTCCAGGTAGTGGACCTTGTTTTCCGCGCCAGTGCCATCGAACCAGCCACTGGTGGTCCGGATTGTGCCGGTGATGCGCACGGTGGAGCTGTCGCCCGTGCGCACGTCGATGGTTCCCGAGCCCGTCTGAACCTCGAGATCCACGGCGCCCGAGACCTGCACAGTGCGCGCGAAATGTCCCTCTACGGCGCGGGCGGGCGCGGCCAGGCACAAACACATAGTAGTGAGAGTCAGAATACCCAAGAGGAGTAAGCGGTTGGACTTCATAAGGACTTTCTCCTTTCACACTCGTTTCTTATCCGTTATACGTAACTGATGCTCTTAAGGTTTAGACGAGCGAAACCCTGCACCGTGAGCCACCGCCGGCAAGTTCTGGAGTTCCCGTGGCTGGTTGGTCTCTGATCCTCTCGGAGGGGGTAGTTCCGTGCAACGGAGTGCTGGTGTTCTAGTCATTCCCATCGCGCCATGGCGGGAGGAATCTACTCCTCAAACCTTTGGAAATGTGCTGTGGTCGGACTGGATTCCTCGCGCAGCGCGGGACGGGAATGACTGCGGCTTGCAACGCCCATGTCTCGCAAATGACATCAGTACTCAGGAGTCGGTAGTGGGTCAATTTGATGTAGAGGCGGCTTTACGCCGCCATTTGGCGATCCCGCCATGCGGGATCGCCGCTACAGCATCAAATTGACCCACTACCCAGGAATCTGCAAACGTGACAGAAGATTTTTTATGTGTTGTAATAAGGGCTTCGAGTTTAGGCTCGGAGATGTTGGTTTTCGGGCTTACATCCATCGCAGAAACGAAATTCCACAACCATGAAATTCCACGGGGGAAAAATGAAGAAGACGCTTACGATCTGGATTACCTTGGTGACGCTGCTGTGCGCGTTAGCAATTCCTGTGCTACACACGGCCCTGGCCAAACCCGCTCCCGCCGAGCACCCGGATTATCGCGCTGCCATTAACGATCTCCGGAACGCCCGGAAGCATCTCGAAAAGGCCCTCGACGACGGATACGGTCATCGCGATAGGGCGATGCGCACGATCGACCATGCTATCGAAGAGTGCGAACAGGCTGTCCAAGTCCTGCATTAGAACCGGTCGTGCAGCAAAATGGCGTAGCCGGGCATCCGCGATTGTAAGAGATTGAGTAGCGGATGGCGAAACCCATGAATAGTCGTGAACGCGTCTTGGCTGCTTTGCGCCGCGAGCCAGTGGACCGAACCCCGGTGTGCAACCCAACCTCCGTGGCAACGGTCGCGCTCATGGATTTGGTGGACGCGCCATTCCCGGAAGCCAACCGCGTCCCCGAGTTGATGGCCCGCCTAGGCGCCACGAGCTATACCGAGCTGGGCTTTGACACCATCCTGCCTTATTTCACCACCATCCAGCAGTCTTCCGCCCTCGGCTGCAAGATCCAATGGGGACAGAAGGACAACTGGCCGGCCGCGATCACCAGCCAGCCCCTTTGGCGGCATCCGGACGAGATCAGGATCCCTTCAAACTTCTTGACCCACCACGATACCAAGTGCGTGCTCGAGGCGATTAAGATCCTCAAGAAGCAATTCGACGGCGAGGTGGCCATCCTCGGCAAGACCATGGGACCATGGACACTCTCATATGATTGTTTCGGGTTGGAAAATTTCCTGCTCATGTCTGCGGATGATCCGGGTAAGACGGCGGCATGTCTGGACAAATTGAAGGAGGCAACCGTACAGTTCGGGCTGGCCCAGATCGAAGCGGGTGCGGACGCACTCACCCTCCCTGACCACGCGACGGGCGACCTGGTCAGCGCCGGCTATTACGATAGGTTCTTACGTGAGATTCATAGCGAGTTCGTCCAGAGGCTTCCGGTTCCGCTGATTCTCCATATTTGCGGACGCACGATGGATCGGATGGAGTACATTGCCCGGACGGGGGTAGCGGCATTCCATTTCGATTCCAAGAACGCCGCCGCAGAGTCTGTGCGGGTGATGCGCAATCGGGTCGCCCTGGTAGGAAATATCAACGCTCCTAACACCCTGTATGCACAGGGACCGCCGGAGGTTCGCGAGGAAGTGTTCAGGGCTCTCGAAGCGGGTGTGCCGTTGATCGGGCCAGAGTGCGCCATCCCTTTACGAACCCCCATCCAGAACCTCAAGGAGATTCCCCGCGCCGTGCGCGACTGGCACCGGACAGGTGCAAGCGGCTAAGAAAACCGGGCGGTGTTGGTGTCATTTGGGATGGGATCCCTTTCGAACCGCCGGTCATTCCCGCGAAAGCGGGAATCCAGTCCGTCGACAGCGCATTTCCGAGGGTTTGCCGAGTAGATTCCCGCTTTCGCGGGAATGACTGCGGCTTGCAACGCCCATGTCTCGCAAATGACACCAGTACCAACCGAGGTCTCGCCAACCGGGGCCTCGCCTTGTGCAACGAATTGACCTGAGGTATGATCCCTCGGCGTATTCGAGGGATCATTCTTTGTGACAGTCTGGCCAGTGCGTTGCCCAACTTGGAGGGCGTGGCCGGCCCGAGGAGAGATCATGCGACGGTTTGTTCACAAGTCCACTGTAATCCTGATCGCGGTGTGTACCTTGGCGAGTCTGTACGCCTGGAACGCCAAGGCGGACCAAGTCCTGGATCAGCCCCCGATTCCACCCAAGTTCCGCCTTCCCGCCCATGAGGTGGGGCCTGTCCGTTACCGCGTGGACCTGACGGTGGTCCCGGACCAGGACACCTTCGTCGGAGCGATTGAAATTGACCTCCAGCTCGCCAAGTCCACTTCGGTCCTGTGGCTAAACGGCGAAAGGCTCACCGTGAAGGATGCAAGCCTGACTGTCGGCCACGAAAAGCTGGCAGCCAAGGTCATCAGCGAGCCGCAAGACTACGTCGGCTTTGCCTTCGACCATCCCGTCGGACCCGGCGCAGCGACGCTCCGCGTCGTTTACCAGGGGGAGATCGGTCGCAAGGATCAGCAGGGGATCTTTCAGATGAAAGATGGGGACCGCTGGTACGTCTACTCGCAGTTCGAGGCGATTTGGGCTCGACGGGCATTCCCCTGTTTCGACGAGCCAAGTTACAAGGTCCCCTGGCAGTTGACTCTGCGGGTCAAGAAGGACCAGGTGGCGCTATCGAATGCACCTATAGTGTCCGAGACCGACAGCGGCGATGGCATGAAAGTAGTGAAGTTCGCCGAGACCAAGCCGCTGCCGAGCTATCTGGTGGCCATTGCCGTCGGCGACCTCGAATTCGTCGACGCAGGCACCACCGGAAAGAAAAACACCCGCGTGCGTATCGTAGTCCCCCGCGGCCGCGGCTCCGAAGCGAAATACGCCGCCGAGACTACTCTTGCCATAGTGAGCTTGCTGGAGAATTACTTCGATATTCCCTATCCCTACGACAAGCTCGATGAAGTCGCCATTCCGCTTTACGGCGGGGCCATGGAGAATGCGGGCTTCGTAACCTATGGAAGCGGCATCATTCTCGCCAAACCCGATCAAGACACCCCGTCGCGTCAGCGCGAATGGGTATGGGTGGCTGCCCACGAACTGGCTCATCAATGGTTCGGCGACCTCGTGACCACTGCCTGGTGGGACGATATCTGGCTCAACGAGGGCTTTGCCTCCTGGACGGCGAACAAAATCGTGAATGAGTACCACCCCGAATGGCACGCGGACGTCTCGGCGCTCAACAGCTATCAGGGCGCGATGCAAAGCGACAGCTTGGTGAGCGCGCGCAGGGTACGGCAGCCCATCGAGTCGAAGGATGACATTGTGAACGCGTTTGATTCCATCACCTACGACAAAGGCTCCGCGCTACTGAATATGTTCGAGTCCTATATGGGCCGGGAGAGATTCCGGGCAGGAATTCACCGCTATCTTACGAAGTACTCCTGGAAGAATGCCACCTCGGCTGAGTTCCTAGCGGCGCTCGCCGGCGACGATACCAGCGTCGCTGCGGCTTTCTCGACCTTCCTCGACCAGCCGGGTGTGC
>Ga0208457_1000584_pt1 | contig 34565 bp, 36 predicted proteins | sample June2015DPH_10_1_FD_185513 | JGI IMG/M metagenome (GOLD analysis project Ga0208457, IMG submission 185513) | Peatland microbial communities from SPRUCE experiment site at the Marcell Experimental Forest, Minnesota, USA - June2015DPH_10_150... | ecosystem: Environmental > Terrestrial > Soil >... | reverse complement strand
AAACTCACGGGTCCCAGGGAAAAGCCTACCCAACCAACTACTGCCGACTGACCCATAGGGGGGTGGGTCAAATTTCAACCGGTGAAAGTGGGTCAATTTTGAACCGGTGTTGACACTCCCGACCGAGGGCAACAGTGCCATCGCTTGGGTGTCCAGAGCTCTGCGGCGGCGACGAGCTCGGGCCACTGGATGGGAAGGCTGGACAAGAGGCTATTGGGCCTGAGCCGGAGGCGGTCGATGGCCCATCCAGAGGCCCAATTCGCCCTATGAGGGGCGGCCACGCGTTGCAGGGAGAAAAGCGGGGTTCGATCCTCCCGGCGCCGAAGCCCTTCTTGAAGCCTCAGGCCATTGGGCCGGTGGGGGCAAGGGCCGCTGGGAGAGAGCATTGTCGACCTTCAGAGGCGCGAGCAGGGCCGGATGGCAGGCATCCTTCCCGAGCCAGGTGTTCGCCTTGCCTTGAGCGAGCTGCACGAATTCAACGGAAATTCATCATTTTTACCAAAATTCCTTGACATCACTCCTGGCCAGGGTATAATTCATCCCGGTATGACCTGCGTGGTGAAAGACAAGGCATGACCTCACCAGACTGGAGCGGTCTCTCGGGGGCGGGGACCACACTCACCTGGGATGACAGCTTCCTTCTGGTTCAAGCTCTCCGGCGCGCTCATCCCCGAGCGGACCTTTCCAGCCTTGGGTTCCAAACCATATACGCGTGGATCCTCGAACTGCCCGAATTCGAGGACGATCCGAGTCTGGTGAATGACGATGTGCTCCTGGACATCTTCCGGGAGTGGCTGGAGGAGACATAGACGGAATGGCAGAAGTTCCCACACCCGCTGAGGCGGCGGTTCCAGGACCCTTGCGCGGGCCGGGTCTCGTCGCGGTGCTGGATCCCATTTACAACTGGGGTCGGCGAAACTCGGTATGGCCGATGTTCTTCGGTCTTGCGTGCTGCGCAATCGAGATGATCTGCACGGCGGCCAGCCGATTTGACCTGGGCCGCTTTGGCATGGAAGTGATGCGACCCAGCCCTCGTCAAGCTGACTTGTTGATTGTCTCGGGAACGGTGACGAAAAAGATGGCGCCGCAGATCGTCCGCCTCTATGACCAGATGGCCGAACCGAAATACGTGCTGGCCATGGGCGCCTGTGCTTCTGGCGGAGGCCCCTTCAAGGAAGGATACAACGTCGTTTCGGGAATTGATCAGTACATTCCGGTTGACGTCTACGTCCCGGGCTGTCCTCCGACCCCCCAAGCCCTTCTGTTTGGTCTGATCAAGCTTCAGGAAAAGATCGACCGCCAATCACTGCGCACGGTCTCCTGGTACCGTCGTGAGCCGTCGCAGGAGATCCCGGTCCCGATGCTCGGGCCCGACATTGTGAGCCCGAACGACGCGGAGCGGCTCAGGCAGTTGAGCCGAGCCGAGGGGGAGTCACCGTCAAGCCGAACGGCGACCGGCCCCGCCTCGGGCCCGGACCGAGGCCTCGGATGAATGCCGTGGCGCTCTCCCCGGCTGAGGCTGGTGGGACCAGCCCAAGGCTTGCCATGCTGCTTTCGCCGGATGACCGCCCAGGATATGGGGGGTATCAGGTTGCCGCGAAGGACTTGGTGGAGGTCGCGCGTGTCCTGCGGGACGAGTCCGGATACGTCTATCTTTCCTCAGTGACCGGCGTGGACTATCTTCCCCAAGGAAGGATGGAGGTCGTCTACCACCTTTACCGAATCGAGGGCGGGGGGGCATTGGCCCTTCATGTTCAGGTGCCGCGAGAGTCTCCGAGCGTGCCCAGCTTGGTCGGAGTGTTTCCAGGCGCCGAGTTTCAGGAGCGGGAGGCCTGGGACCTGCTGGGGATTCGCTTTGAGGGGCATCCGGATCTGCGGCGCATCCTGCTCTGGGATGGGTTTGCTGGCTATCCGCTGCGGAAGGACTGGACGGAACCCTACTACGAGGAAGACAGCAAACCGTACGCTTCGCGCTGGCCCAAGGGGGATTACCGCCGAAGTGAGGACGGCAATCCCTTCAAGGGGAATGTGAAGTACCCTCCCGGTTTTGTCCTGGAGGGGTGGACCGAAGAGGGAGACCAATCCTTGTATGAGGCCCTTGAGCGAGGCGCGCCCAAGAGCGCAGGACTGGCGACCGAGAGGCTGGTGGTCAACCTGGGCCCGCAACACCCTTCCACGCACGGCATTTTCCGTATGGCGGCCCTCGTGGAGGGGGAGACCATCTTGGACCTGAAGCCAGCCATGGGCTACCTCCATCGCAATCACGAGAAGATCGGGGAGCGCAACACCTTCCTGATGAACATGCCTTTCACCGATCGTCTTGACTACATCAACTCGCTGAGCAACAACTTCGGGTATGCCCTCGCCGTAGAGCAGTTGATGGCCATTCGCCCCCCGGAACGGGCCGAATACATCCGGGTGATCATGGCCGAACTGGCTCGGATCAGCAACCACCTGTGGGCGATCGGTTTCCTGCTGAACGATCTGGGGGCGTTTTTCACGCCTGCTCTATATGCCATTGAGGAACGCGAGTTGATCCTGGATGTTTTCGAGGCCACGGCGGGATCGCGCATGATGTGCAACTACTTTCGGTTCGGGGGAGTCGCACGCGATTTCCCCGAGGGGGTCCTGGAGAGGATCCGGGATCTGGTCATCGACCGGTTGCCGCGCAAGATCGATGAGCTGGATTCCTATTTGACCCAGAACGAGATCATCCGGGCGCGCACGATTGGGGTCGGCCTGCTGCCCGCCGAGAAGGCGGTCGCCTTCTCGACGGCTGGGCCGGTCCTGCGTGCCTCGGGAGTTGGCTACGACATTCGCAAGGCGGAACCCTACAGCATCTACGATCGGTTCGACTTTGAGGCGGCGGTCCGACCGAACGGAGACACCTATGATCGCTACCTCATCCGGCTGGATGAAATGCGCGAAAGCCTGCGGATCCTGCAACAGGCGGTGCGCGACATTCCTGGAGGGGAAATCCAGTTCGGCAAGCCGCAGTACCAGGTGCGCGTTCCCGCCGGGGAGGCCTATGGTCGAGTCGACGGTCCCAAGGGCGAGCTGGGCTTCTACCTGGTCTCCAACGGTAAGCCCAATCCCTGGCGATACCATGTGCGTGCCCCTTCCTTCATCAACCTGACCGCTTTGTCCGAGATGTGCCGAGGCAACAAGATCGCCGACGCCGTGATCATCCTGGGGAGCATCGACATCATCCTGGGCGAGGTGGACCGCTAGCTGCAGAGGCAATCGGCCGATATGTACGGTTGGGAAATCGTCAAGGGTTTGGGTTTCACCCTCAGGCACATGGTGGATACCTATGTCGAGGACATCCGCTGGCTCGGGCGAGGTCGGTACGGGACCCCTCAGGGCCTGGCGAGCCGAAGCAGCAAGGATGCCCGTGGGCTCTTCACCATTCAGTATCCCGAGGAAAAGCTTCCGGTCCCCGAGGAATTTCGCTACATCCCCTTTCTGGTCTACGAGGAGGGACCGGGCGGGCAGCGTCTGGACCGGTGTACTTCTTGCGGTATCTGCGCCAAGGTCTGCCCCCCCCAATGCATTTGGATTGTGCGCACGACGGACCCGAAAAGCGGCCGGCCCGTGCCGACACCGGCCGAGTTCTATGTCGACGTGGACACCTGCATGAACTGCGGATTGTGTGCGGAGTACTGCCCGTTCGACGCGATCAAGATGGACCACGACTATGAGATGGCTTCCTACAATCGGGCGCAGACCCATGTCTTCAACAAGGAACGCCTTTCCAAGCCCCTCTCCCACTACGCTGCCATCCGGCCCGGCAACTACGCTCAAGAAGAGGCAGCCCGCGCGGAAAAGGAAGCTCGAAGAGCAGCCAAGATCTGAGAAGCACCTGCGGGGGGTCTATGTACCACGAAGATGCTGAAATGCTCTTTCCGCTCCGCGTCAGTCACTCTCTGCGTGACCTGCGAGGGATCTCATGGCGCCACCTGGTCGATCGCGTCTCACGGCTGGAAGAGGACGATCCGGATGCCCTCGCTTTCGCCCTCATGATGATCCGCCTGGACGGCTGCATGACTTGCCAAGCTGACTCCTATCGGGCCATGCGGGGTTGCACCGCATGCGCCCGTCAGGCCGTGCTCCGTTTCCGGGGATCGGACCCGGAACTGGTCAAGCTGTATGATCGGGCCCACAAAGACATTCTGGTGTTTCTTGAAGACCGTCCGATAAGTGCCACAAAGAGGTGAAGGGTGACGCTGCATTCCAAAGCTACAGAGACCGACGTCCTGAATGCCCTGCGCAAAGTCATGGATCCCGAGTTGCACAAGGATCTGGTCACGCTCAATATGATTCGGGACCTCCAGATCCGCGACGGAAGGGTCTCGCTCACCGTCATGTTGACCACCCCGGCTTGCCCGCTGCGTGACCAATTGGAAGAAGAGACGGTTCGGGCAGTCCGATCCGTGCCAGGCGTGAGGGAGGCCAAGGTCAATTTCGATTCCAGTGTCCCCAGCGATGGCAAGGTCCGCGGTTTGATTTCGATGCCGGTTCGCAGCGCGTTGGCCGTTGCCTCTGGCAAAGGCGGCGTGGGCAAGACGACGGTGGCAGTCAATATCGCCGTCAGCCTGGCCCAGGCCGGAGCGCGAGTCGGCCTGCTCGACGCAGACATCTACGGCCCGAATGTCCCGGTGATGATGGGGTTAACCAGCATGCCTTCCCCTCAAGGCAACAAACTTACCCCCGCGGAGGCCTTTGGGGTGAAAGTCATGTCCATTGGATTCCTGGTTCGGCCGGGGCAACCGCTCATTTGGCGCGGACCGATGCTCCATTCGGCCATCCGTCAGTTCCTGGCGGATGTGGCCTGGGGCGAGTTGGACTATCTCGTCGTAGACCTTCCTCCTGGGACAGGCGACGCTCAGCTGAGCCTTTGCCAGTCCTTTCCGCTCACGGGAGGGCTGATCGTCACGCTGCCACAGCAAGTGTCCTTGGACGACGCGCGGCGCGGCCTGGAGATGTTCCGCGCGCTCGAGGTCCCCATCCTGGGCGTCGTGGAGAACATGAGCTATCTGGTTCTGCCCGATGGCAAGAGGATGGATGTCTTCGGAAATGGGGGTGGAGAAAGGCTCGCGCGCGAGGCCGAGGTCCCCTTCCTCGGGGAGATTCCGATGGACCCGGCCGTGCGCATTGGAGGAGACGCTGGTGTCCCCGTGGTTCTTTCCGATCCGGATTCGGAGGTCGGAAAATCTCTTCGAGAACTGGCCCGGCGAGTGGCGGCCCAGGTCAGCTTGGCCGCTCTTAGCGAGAGTCCCGCGATTCCGATCAAGACGGTGGGATAGGCACGTCCCTTTCCGGTCCTCCGCCACGCCTGCCGCGCGTCGGCCCGGGTGCGGTGGGGCGCAACACCGGCATGACCTCAGCACAGATGGGTGAAGAAGGGCAAGCCTCTCCGGCAGGCCCGGGCAGGGGATCAGGCAAGCCATTCGGTGGAGGAGTTCAGAGGTGGGTGAAACGACCGAACGGCAAGTGGACGTAGGCAAACCAGCCGTGGTGGGGGTGCGCTTTCAGCGCCTGGGCAAGACGTACCACTTCGATGCGGGCATATTCGGGGAGCAGCTTCGTGTCGGCGACCATGTCCTCGTGACCACTTCGCGCGGGAGGCAGATTGGCCAAGTGGTGCAGTTCGTGCCCGATCCCGTTCCGCCGACCGAAGGAACCTGGCGCGCGATTGATGGGCCAGCCTCGGCGCAGGACCTGCTCATCCAGCAATCCTGGAAAACCAGGGAGCCGGAGGCCCTGGTCAGTTGCCGGGAGAGATCGGTTCAGCTTGGGCTGCGCAGCGTGAAGATCGTGGCTGCCGAATACGGCTTTGAAGGGCAGCGCCTGACATTTCTCTTCACGGTGGAGGGAGAGGAGCACCCCGAGCTGAAGTCATTGCGAGCCGACATGCAGCAGCGCTACTCGAAGTCGCAGGTTGAGTTGCATCAAATTGGTCCGCGAGATGTGGCGAGAATCCTGGGAGGAATGGGTGCGTGTGGTCTGGAGACCCGCTGCTGCTCGAAGTTCCTCACCGAATTCAGCCCAATCTCCATAAAGATGGCGAAGGCTCAAGGGATCTCGCTCAACCCGAGCGAGATCACCGGCATGTGTGGCCGGCTCCGCTGTTGCCTGATCTACGAATATGAGCAGTACGTTCAGGCTCGGCAGCAACTTCCCAAGCGGGGCAAACGGGTTGCCACACCCCGAGGGGAAGGCAAGGTCGTTGACGTTTTACCTCTGAGGGAATCGGTTCTCGTGGATCTGGGCGAGGATCTGGGTGCAATGGAGTTCTCCAAGGCTGACCTTCAGCCGCTGGATGAATTGGAGGCGCTCCAAAAGAAGGCCAACGATCCCTGTGGTCGCCAGGAGGGCGGAGGGTGCACATGTGAAGGGAAGCCACCCTCTGGGGAGAACGGGGAAACTCCGCCCACCTCTTGAGGCCTCCGCCGAAAGAGCCCGGCTCTGGCCGGGCAATCCAGTCTTTCGGACCCTCTCGGCCCCATCTGGACGTACGCTTCTGTCGAGTTCCCGTTGTGGTCCTCAGATTGGAGGGCTTCTGCGGAGATCCGCTTATTGCCGCGAGGCGCGAGGAATCCAACAGGTGATGAGCGGGATTGCGTGCAGGCGATAAGGCATGGCGGCAGCCACATCTTTCTTTCGACGGCCGCAGGGCGCCGGATGGCTGATCCTGAGCGGGGGGCGCGTGGGTGACGAACAAGCCGCCCGCGTCCTGGGAGTGATGGATGTGGCCGGGCCCGTGGTCGTCGTTGTTCTCTCCGCGGGAGAAGTAGAGCAAGGGACATCCGAACTGGCCATCTTCACAGACCCCTCGGGATTGCCCGGCTCAGTAGGGGTCCTCGACCCAGCCGGGGGAGGAAACCCCTCTGTTTTGGAAGTCCTGGCTGAGGCGGCCTTGATCATAATCGCTGACTGCGGTCCGGACGAGTCGCTCCGCCAGGCTCTGGAAGAAAGCGGAGCGAGTGATGTTCTCCTGGAGGCTCTCCGAAGTGGCGCCGTGATTCTTGCGGAAGGAGCCGCGGCCGAGGTGCTTGGCCAGTTCACCGGGAGCGAGGAGCCTGCACCCGGGCTGGGTTGGTTGCCAGGAGCTGTGATCCAGACTCATTACTTGCCGGACCGTCCTGCCCCGCGCCTGCCTGAGCGTTCCCACCTCTATCGGTTGGGCTTGGGGGAAGGGGCCGTCCTGGCCCTAGGTCCGGGCGGCAGCGTGGAGGTGTGGGGGCAGCCTTCGCCCGTGGTTACCCTTGGAACAGGCTGGCTCAGGTGAGTGATTTCCCCAACCTCGCGCGCATTCCCCGGCGGGTCGTTTCGCTTGTTCCCTCCAGCACGGAGACGGTATTCGATCTGGGCTTAGAGAGGTTCCTGGTCGGGCGCACGGACTTCTGCACCCATCCCAGGGACAGGGTGGGGCTCGTGCCGTCCGTGGGAGGGACAAAGAATCCAGAGCTGCCCAGGATCCGCCAGCTCAAGCCGGACCTCGTCCTTGCCAACCAGGAGGAGAACACGGAGCGGGTGATCCGCGCGCTGGAGGCGGAGGGGATCCCAGTTTGGGTCGCCTTCCCGAAGACGGTGCGAGAAGCGATTTCCGACCTGCGGCGTTTGGCCTCCCTGTTCGCTTCCTCGCGAGCCTGCCAGCAGGTGGATCTGCTCGAGCGAGCGGTGGAATGGGCGGGAGAATCCGCGGCAGGAGATACGCCGAGCGTCTTTTGTCCGATCTGGCGGGCCGGGCCGGCGGAGATGCCCAGCTGGTGGATGACCTTCAACCGAGAGACCTACGCCCATGATCTTCTCCAGCTATGCGGTGGTCGAAATGTTTTTGCCGATCGGGAACGAAGGTACCCTTTGGCCGCTGATTTGGGAAGAGGTCCGTCGCGGGAGCTCGCCCGGCGGGACCATCGCTATCCTCGTGTGGACCTGGAGGAAATCCGACAGGCCTGGCCTGAGGTCCTCCTGTTGCCGGACGAGCCGTTTGGCTTCGGCGAGGCCGACCTGAAGTCGTTGGTCGCCCTTCTGCCAGAGGTTCCAGCTGTTCGGGACGGTCGCCTCCGTTGGGTAGAAGGAAGTCTCCTCTTTTGGCACGGGACCCGAATGGCCAAGGCACTGCAGACCCTGCCTGCCCTACTTCGCTAGAAGCCCCTCTTCCCAGGATCAGGTCTTGGATTTGACAGGCTGGGGCAATTGCGGTACCATTTGTGCGAATAATCATATCAATCGTATCAATCGTATGGGATCGGAGAGATTCTGGATCACATATGAACGAATTCATTTCCTACCTGGCAAACTGTCGCGATGCGAACCGCCGGATTCCGCCCCTGGTCGAGCTGGGCCAGGAGCTGGGGGTGAGCGTGGGCAAGTTGCGCGAGCAAATGGAGGTCGCCCGCAGCTTGGGCTTGATCGAGGTTCACCCACGCACCGGGATTCGGACCCTGTCCTACAGCTTCTTTCCGGCCGTCGAGCAGAGCCTGCGATACGCCATGGCCTGCGATGAGAGCGCCTTTCACCAGTTTGGGGAACTCCGCATTCGGGTAGAAGCCGCATTCTTTACCGAGGCCGCGCGTGTTCTGGAGGAGCCGGAGTTCATCCGACTTCGAGAACTGATCGGAAGGGCCAGGCAGAAACTGTCGGCGCGACCGGCGCTAATCCCACATGACGAGCACCGGGAATTGCACCTGACGATATTCTCCAGGTTGGGCAACCCGTTCGTCTCGGGTCTCCTGCAGGCCTACTGGTCGGCCTACGAGGCCGCGGGACTGAGTCTCTACGCAGACTTTGACTATTTGCAGGAGGTCTGGGACTACCATGAACGGATGATCGAGGCGATCATCCGGGGGGAACTGGATGAAGCCGAAAACGCCTTCCTCAAGCACACCAAATTGCTGCGCCATCGCGAAGGCCGAGTGGGGGGAAAGGCCAAAGCGCTCTATGTCAGTTCACATTCGTGAGGAACAGATATGAGTCTCCAGGAAACGCTGGCGAAGGAAGACCGGGCGGAGCCTGGTCGAATGGTGAATAACCTGTCAATCCTGGTCGCCACGGTAAACGGCTCGGGTAGCCAAACGGCGAACAACGTGTTGCTGCGTGCTCTGTTCAAGATGGGCATCCCGGTTTCGGGGAAGAACCTGTTTCCTTCCAACATCCAAGGAATGCCAACTTGGTTCACCATTCGAGCCAATCGCGAAGGATTTGTCGCCCGCAAGGAGAACGTCGAAATCCTGGTGGCGATGAATCGCACCTCCCTCCGGGAGGACCAACTTCACCTGGTTCCCGGGGGGGCCTGCTTGTACCCCGAGGATCTCCCGGCGGACCGGCTGCGTGCGGACCTGAGCCGTTACCCGATGCCGGTCACGCGCTTGGCGCGCGAATCGGGCGCGGAGGCCTCCCTGCGCCCGTATGTGGCGAATATGGTCTATGTGGGCGTGCTGGCCTGGGAGCTGGGGGTCGACTTGGCCGAAGTCGAGGCCGCGCTGCAGATCCATTTCAAGGGCAAGGCCTCCGCCGTGAAGTTGAATTTCGGTGTGGTCGAAGCCGCGTTCCATTACGCCACTCAGAACCTGCAGAAGAGAGATCCCTATCGGGTCGAGCGCATGCGTGGGACGGAGGGACTCATCTTGGTCGACGGGAACACCTCCGCAGCCCTGGGAGCCATCTATGGGGGGGTGAGTTTTGCCGCTTGGTATCCGATCACACCTGCTTCGAGTCTCGCGGAGACTCTGCAGGAATACCTGCCCCGCCTGCGAAAGGATCCCCAGGGCGGGAGAAACGACTTTGTGATCGTGCAGGCCGAAGATGAGCTGGGGGCCTTGGGCATGGCGGTCGGCGCGGGCTGGATGGGAGCCCGGGCCATGACCTCCACCTCCGGGCCCGGACTTTCCCTGATGGCTGAGTTCTCCGGTTTGGCCTCCTACGCCGAGGTGCCGGTGGTGATCTGGGATGTGCAGCGGGTTGGGCCGAGCACGGGATTGCCGACCCGGGTCTCGCAGGGAGACCTCATGTTCGTGCACTCCATCGGACATGGCGGCCAGCGCCAAGTGGTGCTCTTGCCGGGCCCCGGGGAGTGCTTTGAGTTCGGTTGGCTTGCCTTCGACTTGGCAGCTCGGCTCCAGGCACCCGTGTTTGTGCTCAGCGATCTCGACATGGGCATGAACCAGTGGATGGTGTCTCCGTTTCGCTATCCGGATCGCCCCATCGACCGAGGCAAGATCCTCACGGCGCAGGATCTCGATCGGCTGGGGGGATTCGCCCGATACCGGGATGTGGATGGGGACGGGATCCCCTGGAGGACACTGCCGGGGACTCCCCATCCCAAGGCGGCCTATTTCACGCGGGGTACAGGGCATGACGAAAACGCCGAGTACAGCGAGGATCCGGGGGTCTACGCGGCCAATATGGCCCGCCTGGGGCGGAAGTACGCGACCGCTGCAAAGCTCGTCCCGGCACCGATCCTTCGGTCGAACCCAGGAGCCCGAATTGGTTTTGTGGGCTTTGGATCGACCGATCCAGCGATCGAAGAGACGCGGCATGAACTCCTGGGGGAGGGGACGGTCACCGACTACTTGCGGCTGAGAGCCCTGCCCTTCACCCCGGCTGTGGAGGAGTTCATCGTGGCCCATGAACGCACCTATGTCGTGGAAATGAACACGGATGGGCAGCTCTTCTCTCTGCTGAAGATGGACATCCCGCAAGGGGCCACACGTCTTCGCTCGCTGGCCCACAGTGACGGGTTGCCACTCACTGCAGAATGGATTGCGGGCGCGTTCCGCGCACAGGAGGAATCATCCCATGGCCGTTGAAGCGGAGACGAAGCAAGGGAACGCAAACCTGATTGGATTGGAGAAGACGGAGTATCGCGGGCTGGAGACTACCCTCTGTCAGGGCTGTGGCCACAATTCGATCACCAGCCAAATCGTGACGGCCTGCTTCCAGCTTTCGATCCCTCCGGAGAAGATCGTTAAGGTAAGCGGGATCGGATGCTCCAGCAAGGCGGCAGCGTATTTCCTCAGCCGGTCGCATGGGTTCAACGGGCTGCATGGGCGCATGCCCTCGATCGCTACCGGCGCGGTGCTCTCCAATCCCGACCTGCACGCCATTGGCATGAGCGGAGATGGAGACACCGCCAATATCGGGCTGGGACAATTCAAGCATCTGGTTCGGCGCAACGTGCCGATGGTCTACATCGTTGCCAACAATGGCGTCTATGGCCTGACCAAGGGGCAGTTTTCAGCAACGGCCGACCAGGGCCTTGAACTTAAACGTGAGGGCCAGAACGAGCTGCCGCCCGTCGACATCTGCCTGGAGGCTCTGGTCGGGGGAGCCACCTTCGTCGCTCGCTCCTTTGCGGGGGATCCCAGGCAACTATCGACGCTGCTCAAGGCCGCCCTGGCTCACAGGGGCACGGCGGTGCTGGATGTGATCAGCCCCTGTGTCACCTTCAACAACAAGGATGAATCTCCCAAGAGCTACGCGTGGGGAAAAGCCCACGAGGCTCCTCTGCATGACATCACTTTCATCCCGTACTCTCCGGAGATGGAGATCGAGTATGCTCCCGGTGAGCTCAAGAGGGTCTCCTTTGAGGATGGTTCGGTCGTTTGGCTGAAGAAGGTGGCTGCCGACCATGACCCGGGCGACCGGCTGGCGGCCATCCGCCTGATGGAAGAGGCAAGAACCGAAGGCCACTTCGTCACCGGCTTGATTTACGTCAGCGCGGATCAACCCACCTTCGTTGAGATTTCCCGGATGTCTGAGACACCCCTTGCGCGTCTTCCAGACGATCGCCTCCGCCCTCTGCCCAAGACCCTCGACGAGATCAACCGCAAGTACGCCTAAGATCCCTGACATGGCCGCCTTGAACAAGGCGGTCATGCTTTCTCTATTCCATTGACGGGATCGGGGTCACCCCAAAGGCTCACGCGCCCAGGGCTCGGAACCCGCGCGAAGAATCCTCCAACTCAATCCATGAGCCTGAATACATAGGGAGGCTGGTGCCAGATCGCTCGGCGGAGCGTGGGAAGCGATAGCCGCATTTGCATTCCTGGGAGTCGAGGTCCCTTTGCCCGATCCGGCGTGGTCGGTGGGAAGCAACCTGCCCGGAACATCGATGCCTTCCTGCCGCAACCCCGCCTGCCCCCTGACCATCGGCGGCCAACGACGAGCCGCATCTACAGGGACCAAGAGGCGCTTGGGCGCGACAGTGCGTTGGGCAACTACAACCCCCATCCGAGGGTGCCATCACGGCCGCAATCCCAGAAGGGGGGCGAGATAGCTGGACTCTCGATTCTATGCGGCAAGCCATGAGGAAGAGCGCTGTCTGTCCCTAGGCCATCCTCTTTGTTGTGGCGGGCCGTCCTCCTGTTGGCCCTCCGGGCAGGGCTTGCCGAAATACGGGGGACTTAGCCCACTTCTGACGGCCCGCCTCCCTGCCAGAATGGCCTATTGTCAACTACTGGGTTGAGTTTTCCTCGGTCTTCCCTTCCCTTCGGTGCTGTTTCGGCTCGCCAGGGGTGGCGAGGCGGACGGCGGTACCTACGGACTCCTGCCTCTGCTGACGATCGCCCAGTCAGCGTGCCTGGGGATATTTGCATAGTCTGCCGGGAGGGCTCCATGCTGGATAAGAAGTGCCTGCCCGCATATGGCTCTTCTTCGCGGTTTGCGCTGGGTTCCCCTAGATCTTGTGGGCCTTTGACCCCCTTGGAAGCGGCCCAGGCACATGTCCACACGCCTGGGAAAGGCGGAACCGGGAGTGCCCCAGGGCAGTAGTTCCTGGGAGGAAACAGTGCGGTAGGCGTGGACAATGCAAGCGGAAGGTTCAATGGGATGCGATGGCCCCTGGCCCTTTTGAGGAGGCCGAGCGCTTCTGCCATGCCCAAGAAGTCAACACAAGAGCAGAGTTGTGCCGTTGTCCAGGGTACGAAAAAGGAAGCTCCCTGCCGCTCGCTGGCGCTCCCTATGGCTCTTGTGCATTTCGTTGGAACACGATCATCGACTCGCTCCCAAACGCAGTTGTGGCAACTTGCCAAATCGGATGGTAGGACCCCGTGAACCAGCCCTGTCCTTCGAGGGATTTACGGATGAACACGTCAAGCGTAACCAGGTAGGCGGGAGAAAGCTCCTGTACCAGCTCTGCAGGAATGGCATAGTTGCTGGCATAGTCGGACGGAGGAAGAGGGTAGTACTTCGCGGCCTCCGGCGTAACCAGCCCGACGGTGTCGAGAATGCGACAGTCGCAGTAGTAGCCCAAGGCGCCGATCTCGCTGGCCGCCACCACATCTCTTGGGCCGACTCTTGTTCTCAGGAGCTCACCCGCCTCCCGATAAAGGGTCTCGCGCTCTGTCCAGATGACGTTCGACGTCAGGCAGCCTGGACAACCCTGACCTGTGGGTCGATAGGACATCATTTGGCAGAGGACCAGGAGAGCCCCAAAGAGGAGGGGCAGGCCTTGCAGGATGCTTGACTGGCCAGCTTGAGAGATGCGATTGACGGTGATTGCCAACCCCGCTAGGAAAAAGGGAAGCGGTGCGAGCAGGTACCACTCTGCAATCGGCTTTTGGAGCAAACCCAGGCCAGCGTAGGCCCCGTAGTGGATGGCTGGGATCGCCAGAATCCAGAGGACTCTCTGGTCGAGCCCTCTGGCCACTTGGTTCAAGCCTGAGGCCCATAAGAGGACCAAGGAGTAGCCAAACAAGGCCACGCATACTCCGGAGAGGACCGGCAGGGAGACATAAATCCCTCGCGCGGCCACCCCCATAGGTCCAGCTGCGAACACCCCCGCGATGAAGTAGGCGACCTGCCGCAGGTTCTCAAGCGGGTCGATTCGATAGATTAGCCCGCTCTTGGCAAGCAGCGACTGGGGAATGAACGAGCCATACCGCCACCAGCTCCAAGCAACCCAGGGCAGCAGGACGAGGAGCATGGCCAGGAGCTCCTTGGCCGGAATCCTTCGCCCGGTCACGGCGATTCCCAGGCCTATGGCCAGCGCTGCCGAGAGCGAATCGGGCCTGGTCAGGATGCTCAGCGCCAGGAGGGCCATCGCCCAAAGATCTCTCTCTTGAAGGTAGAGAATGGCAGCCCCGAGCCACAACGCAGACTCCAGAGAGGTCTCCATCCCTCCCACGGAATAGCGAACGGCGATTGGATACAGGGCCCAGGCGAGGGCCAGGGACGTGGATGACCACCGGGGGAGGAGAAGGCGCTGCCCCAGGCGGAAGAGCAGGAGGGTGCTGACCGCATCGGCCGCCGCGTTAATCACCAGCGCAATCCAGGAGAGATCGCCGCGTGTCGCGGCCCGGATCGCGGCCAATAAGAGTGTGTAGAGCGGGGTCGACGTACCCAGGACCTGCTGGCCCGCGTTGTATACCAGGCCGAGGCCTTCGCTTAGGTTGCGCGCGTAGCGGAAGGTGATGTACGCGTCATCGACCGTCTTCGGCCCAATGGCGACCCGCACAGCCACGGCGAGTAGGGCCAGCGCGCCACAGGTGGCGAAGCTGAACCAGCCATCCTTTGCGCCCGGAGGCGCCCCTGTCAACTGCGGTGAATGCCCGTCGAGAGCCAGGGTCGAGGACCCGCGGGGACTCGAGTTCGAGGGGGATCCTGGGGCCCGTAAGTCTTTAGGCCGGCCCACAAGTGATCTCGTAGAGCGGGGCCCTGCCTCCGAGCATTTGGTAGAAGAGGCGCTGACGAGAATACCCTGCAACTTGCGCCTTCGAGGCAGTGAAGTATCCGGCCTGTGGTTCGGCCAGTTGAAATAGACGCTTGGGATCGGGTTTTCCGTCCATGTGCGCAACTTGCCCTCATGTTCAGGACATTCTGTACACAGTGTATAGAGGTTCCTGACCATGTCAAGGCGCTCCCGTGGCCTTTGGCGCCTGTACCATGCGGCTGCATCTGCGCATTGCTATGGCACCCTCGATTTCATTGGGCCGGGGTTGCGGTCGACGATTCCGCGACTGAGGATCCTGTGGGGTCGAAGCAACCAAGAGCACGACTATCGGAAATGTGATAGGCCTTCTGCGCCCGACCTCGGGTCTGGTCAGGTCGGGCCAGTGCCGCGTACAGGGCTGCTTGCTGACTGCGGATGGCCAGCATCTGCGTCTCTTCCCCCGGCTGCACGAAATGGACAAGTCGGAACATCACGGTCGCCTCGCAGTGGCCTATCAACCCCCCATCCCTGGTCGCTCTCCCAACTCCGCTCACCGCCCGGGATGCCCGCTTCGGGTCCCAACTTAAGGGCCGCAAGACATTCGATACAGTGTTTCCGTCACATGGTTCTTGCTGGGATCGGGCATTGGGCGGCCCGCCCATTAGTGCATGCATCGGCGCAACCAACCCGGACGGCCCGCTCTCTTGTATGAGGTGAAGTGGCGATTGCGCTAACATGGGACCAATTTGGCATTCTGGCGCCCTCGCAAATCGCTATGTTCTCCGCTCCTGCCGATCTTTTCTCCAGCCTCCGGTCGTTCACCGGGCTTGCCATGCGACGGGCCTGTGGGATATCTGATTGAGCGATCCTGGCTTGGTGGCGCACCAAGTCCCGGTTCCGGTGGCCTAGGATCTGCTGCAAAGTGAACATGTCCCCGCCGGATCGGAGGTAGTTGGTCGCGAAGGCGTGCCGGACCTTGAGGTGGTAGGGGTTTGGGACCCCTGCCTTCTTGAAGATGCCGAAGAGGAGGTGAAGCAGCGCATCGCGACTCATCTAGCGGCCAGCTCGTGCGACATACAGGGGAGCGTCGGCCTGCTGCCCATCCTCGCGCCAGGAGAGACCACGCCAAACGAGCCGCCGTGGCGCCTTGCCGAGATGATGGTGCGGCCCTTGCCTCCCTTGGCGCCGCCCTGGACCCCCTGCTTGATATGGACTTTCCCTGTCTTCGGGTCGAGCTCTTCGACCTTCAGTGCACATCGCTCCGACGCACGCAATCCTGTGTCCCGAAGGACCAGGAGGATTGCAGTGCCCCGGTTGGGGGTCAGCTGGCGGATGACGAATGTCCGGCGGACGGGAGCGGTCGCCTCACGAGAGTAGGAGCAGGCCATAAACATGAGCTCAACCTCTTCCCGACCGGGTTCGGGAATCGGGGTGTTTGGCGAGCGGGTCATGCGGCCTTCCTCCGTCGGGTAGGGGACACCGACATCAGGCTGTGTGGACCTGAAGAAGAACGAGAGCGCGAAGTAAACGTTGCAGATGGTTCTTCTGCAGAGGGGTTGGTCCTTCCCGAGGGATTGCTCCGACGGATACTCGGTGCGCGACCAGGAGGGCCCGATGGTCATGGCTGCGCCGGTGACCTCGGCGGCCTCCCAGCCGCTTGTGCGCCCGACCCACTTCCCCAGGTGGTCGACGCAGGAATTGATGGGGCGCTGGCTGAGGCCTTCCGGCAGCTTGGCGTGGGTGAAGCCAACGCGGGGCTGGAACCCGAGCAGGACGGCGAGAATAGACTGACCTGCATCAACAATTCCCTCGAGGCGCTTGTCGAAGGGCCCACCTTTGTCGCCCGCCCCTTCACCGGATATCCCAAGTACCTGTCAATCCTCCATAAGGCCGCCCCGGCCCACAAGGGCACAGTGGTTCTGAGTGGGATTAGCCCGTGCGTCACCTTCAACTACAAAGACGAATCCCCGAAGAGCTCCACCTAGGGGGACATCCGTGAGGCGCCTCGGCTCGATATTGCTTTCACCTCTACTCCCCGGAAATGTAATTCCGAGTATGCCTCGCGAGATCCAAGAAGAGTCTCCTTTTAGGATGGATCGGTTGTCTGGCTGAAGAGGGTTGCCGCGGACCATGATCCGGGCGGTAGATTGGCCGCCATCCACCTGATGGAGGAGACAAGAAGGGAAGGCCACTTCCCAGCGGGCCTGATCTGCGCGAGTATGGACCAACCGACCATCCCAGGGATTTCCCGAATGTCCGAGACGCCCCTTGCTCATCTGCGTGACGAACGCCTGCATCCTTCACCCAGGACACTCGAAGAGATCAACCGAAAGTACGCCCAAAAAGTCTGACAAGGCCGCCTTGAGTGAGGCCGTCATGCCTTTGTCGTCAACGTGTTTGTCTCCGGGGAAATGGTCTTGTGAAAACACTACCTCTGAATTCTGAAGGAACGAGCGCCCGTTTGCTTGGCGGAACCACAGCAGAGCAGATTCGCGTCCTCGAGTTACCTCATGGATAAATGTTACCGAAATGGGTATCGTCCAATCACGGGTAATTGTTACCGTGGACGGGAGGCTAATAGGCTATCCAGGGCCTCCTCGATCTCGGCTCTAAGCTTGACCACATCCAAGCCAGCGTACTCCTCCTTCAGCTTCTTCTTGTCCCTCTCGTTCACGCTCGGGGAGGCGAGCATTCGGTCGTAGGGTGTTTGGGGCACGTCAAAGACGCGGCGGACGTGACTTCCGGTCCGCACCTTCTCCTTGAGCTTAGTCACGGGGAGAAAGAAGTTGATGTACAAGCGATATGGGGCATAGAGGCGATTGAGCAGGTCAATCTGCTTACGGGTGTCATATCGCCGGTAGCCAGCGATGCGACGCACCACTGACCAGTTCTTCCCCGGCCTGCGCCAGGGCAGGCTGTTCCACAAAGGGATTGTCGTTCTTTCGCCGCTCGCGCCCGCGGGAGAAGGTGATCTGTTCTTGCAGGCAATAGCGAAAAAGTTCGTGGTTGATGAATTCAGCGCCGTTGTCTGAGTCCAACCCCAGCAGGGGAACCGGCAAGCGCCCACGAATGGCCTGCAGGGCTGCAAAGACGTACTTCTGGGCTTTGGTGGGCACAGCTGCCATCTCGGTCCCCTGGGACCCGGGGACCAGGGTCCACCCGGTGTGCACATCCGTGGCGTTCAAGGTTTGGCCGAATTCTCCGCGGGAATCCCCGCCGCTGTGATCGACCAAGTCGACCTCGACGAAGCCGGGGCGCGTCGCGTCCCAATTGGCGAACGTTCGAATGGGGATCTGGCGCTTGAGCAGGGTCCCTGGCTTGGTGAAACCCCGGTGCCGGCCGCCGGGTAGGCGGTGGGCTGAGCGAATCCGGTCCATGGTGGCAGGGCTAATCCTTTGCAGGTGGACGTAGCATTTGGTCGACACGCGGAGATGCCCCTGGCGGCGCAGGATCGGCAAGGTTGCATCCATGGCGACCCGCAGTCGCTGAGAACTGATCTGATCGAAGATCTGAGCCAATCTGAGCACCACTCGCTCGTCCTCGGGGGTATACCCCCGTGCCGGGGGCTTCCCGGCACCCGGGCGCGCGGCCGCCGGATCGGGCCCCGCCGGTGCCCGCGCTTCCCAGACAGCAGGGCACTCGCGTGCTTCCGATGGTAGCCGGTCGTCTTGACGAGCTCGTCCAGAATGATGCTGCGTTGCTTCTTCTGGGCGGCCCGATACCGTTTGCGCAGAGCTGCCAGGTAGTCCTCGGAGGGCTTGGAATCGCTCACGGAAAGGTTTCCTTTGGGTAACATTTTCCGTGAGTTGACGAATGACCTTTGGGTAACATTTATCCATGATTGGACGTTGCCTTTTCGGTAACATCTATGAAAGCGCTGCCTCTGTCAAGATCCAGATCAAGCGAGAACCCAAGGGTTTGCCTGCATGGTTCAGGCCGGTCAAACCGGAAACATCTATCCGCCCTCATGGGGGCATGAGCATTTCCAGCAGGGGGATCGCAATCATTCTACGTGTCTCGAGGACACATGTTACCGGCGCGCTTGCCCCTGCCTTGGTTGGAACGACTTGGGTTCTTGGTATGGCTCCTGCTTCTTCAGAATCCAAAAAGCCGCCTCAGAGAGATGCCGGGCCACCGCACCAATTGCGACTGAATGACCTTTCCTTTTTCGGATTCGCTCGTAGAGTTGCGAGACGTGCTTGCGCTGCCAGCTCGTCTTGGCATGATTGAGTGCGATGACATTGCCGGCTTCGATGAAGGCCCACTTCAGGTAGTGGTTAGCCTCTTGGCGCATTGGACCGTAATGGATCTTGCCTCCGCTGGCATGCACTTTGGGAGTGGTTCCGCTGTAGCCAGCCAATTGTTCGGCCAACTGAAAGCGGTCGATCGACCCAATCTCTCGTTCGATGACCGTCGCCAAAATATCGCCCACCCCCGGAAGAGTCTTGAGCAGCTGCATGTTTGCAGTGGTTTGGATCTGCTGGCGCATGCGACTTTCAAGGGCCTGTATCTGGCTGTTGAAGCTATCCAGGAGTTCGAGCTCCTGCTTGACACACTTGGACGTATTTGACGGAAGGGCCTTGAGTGCGCCCTCGAGCCAAATGCAGCCCTTCTTGGAAAAGAGATCGGTGACGCCCGTAGGCGAGAGAGCGTATTTGGCCAGAGTAGCATGGATCCGGTTCTTGATCGCAGTGCGCATGCCTGACAGAGCCATCCGGGTCCGAGGGAGTTCTCGTTCGTCCCTCACTGAGCCTGGCGGAAGCCACACCGCCGGTAGGGTCCCATTGCGGAGAAGGGTCGCCAAACCAGCGGCGTCTAGCTTGTCTGTCTTGTTCACGTGCCCCATCATGACCTTGGCCTTGGCAGCATGAGTAAGGAGAGGCAGGCAGCCAGCAGCTTCAATCTCGTCGGCGATCCAGTACCAGTTGCCGACGCTTTCCAGCGCTACGGGTGTTCCCTCCGGGAACCCGGAGAGATATTCCTGGATGGCGCCCCGCTGATGGTTGACTCTGGTCTGGCCGTGGACGTGTCCATGTTGATCCTGGACCTCAAATTGAGAGTAGCGTTTGTGCGCGTCACACCCTATACTCAGCATGCTGCTCCACCTCCTTGGGAGTGATTGTCCTCACTACCCAGTCTACCCGGTGGGGCAGCGCTTTCATACAATCATTCTTAGTGAGGCAATTCGATCCCTTCCCGGGCGCGAGAATCTGACATATACTGCCGTGGCACTCACATCCCTTTCCTGGGCCTGTAGTATTGTTACATTCCTGGTGTTGATCGCGACGCGCGTTGGCCGGTTCAACCCCAGTCGCGCAATCCCTCGGACGAATAGTTGGCTCTCGGCACGCTCGGCGGGTGGGGGCCGATAGGATGCTCTTTTGCCTAGATGTCATGGGCGATCGTACATTGGAATCTTTTCTTCGGTGGATCTTAGTGCCGATAGTCGGCGAATTGGATCGGACTCAAGAAACGGAAGGGCATGTGATCACCGGGCCTGAGCCGATCACGCTGAGTATGCTTCCCAACATGGCGCTTGCCGATTCATGGGATCGGGCCCGGGCAAGGAGCAGATGAAACTGTGCTAGTCTCCTGGGAATTCCGGTCCACACGTGTTCATGGTTGATCGCTGGCCGCGCTCGGTGTCCCGCGAGGTGCTTGACCAAAGAGGATTGAATATTTGAGGGCCTGCGATCCTGGAGGCCGAGGCTCAGCAAGCGACGCGGCCAGATCGCAACAAGAGAAGCAGGCTGATTACATGTCAGGATGACCGTTTATCATCCACGGGGGTAGATGTTCGGAGAGCGGCTGGCGCCGCGTCGAGCCATGCCCAGAGGAAAGCATTCCTTTTGGAGGCGATTCAGAAGCTCATGGCTGAGCGACCACAATTGATTTCACCATACGGCGGGACCCTTGTCCAGCTATCTCTGCCTCCGGAGGCGCAGCAGCAGGCGAGGGCCCACCGCAACACACTCCCTTCGATCCAACTCAGCGAACGAAGCGTTTGCGACCTCGAGCTTCTCGCCACGGGCGCCTTTTCCCCTTTGGATACTTTCATGGGCGAGGAAGACTATCGCCGTGTGGTGGAGGAGATGCGGCTGCAGAGTGGCACCCTCTTCCCCATTCCGGTGTCGCTTCCTGCAGATCCTTCGCCCGACCTGCAACTAGACCGGGAGATCGTGCTACGCGATTCCAAGAACGAGCCCCTGGCAATCCTACGACTCGAGGAGGTCTATCGATGGGATCTGGAATCCACGGCCTCCCTAGTCCTGGGAACGCGTGACACCAAGCATCCTCTGGTCGCGGAAATGCATCGTTGGGGCAGATTGAACCTCTCTGGACACATCGAGGTGCTGCAACTCCCGAAGCATTTTGACTTCCAAGAACTGCGCCTGACCCCTCAAGAAACCCGCGACCGTTTGGCCGCACTAGGCCGCGCCAACGTCGTGGCCTTCCAGACTCGCAACCCCCTTCATCGGGTTCACGAGGAGCTAACCAAGCGCGCCTTTGAAGAGGTTCACGGCACTCTGCTCCTACACCCGGTGGTCGGCTTGACCAAGCCGGGAGACGTGGACCACTTCACCCGCGTGCGGACCTACCGCGCCCTGGCCTCGCGCTACTACGACCCGAATCGTATTCTTCTGGCCCTGCTGCCGCTAGCCATGCGACTGGCGGGCCCGCGCGAAGCGCTTTGGCATGCTCTCATTCGCCGCAACTATGGAGCCAATTATTTGATTGTGGGCCGCGACCACGCCAGTCCAGGGCTCGATTCCAAGGGCCATCCCTTTTACCCTCCCTATGCGGCGCAGGAGTTGCTGGAGGAGAACTCGCAGGAATTGGGCGTGGGCATGATCCCTTTCCGGGAACTGGTTTATCTGCCTGACGAGGAGCGCTACGAGGAAATCACCAAGGTTCCCCCGAATTCCTCGACAGCTTCCATCTCCGGTACTCAGGTGCGAGAGGAGTTCCTAGCGCGCGGAAGGACTCTCCCTGGATGGTTTACACGGGTGGAGGTCGCAGAGATCCTCGCGGAGAGCTACCCTCCCAGGTACCGCCAAGGCGTTTGCGTGTGGTTTACGGGGCTGAGCGGATCTGGCAAGTCCACAACGGCCGAGGTGCTAACGGTGTTGCTGCAGGAGGCCGGGCGTCAGGTGACTCTCCTTGACGGCGATGTCGTGCGAACGCACCTCTCCAAAGGTCTTGGCTTCAGCCGCGAAGATCGTGACACAAACATCCGCCGGATCGGATTCGTGGCGGCAGAGATCGTTCGGCACGGCGGCGTAGCCGTGTGCGCTGCCGTGAGCCCATATCGGGCGACACGAAATGATGTGCGCAACATGGTGGGCGCCGATCGGTTCGTGGAAGTGTTCGTGGACACGCCATTGGATGTGTGTGAGGCGCGGGACACCAAGGGTATGTATGCGAAGGCGCGGCGAGGAGAGATTACCGGATTCACCGGGATCGATGATCCTTACGAGCCTCCCGAGTCTGCGGAGATCACCCTGGGCACAATTCAAAGTTCCCCCGAGCAGAACGCCCGAGCCATCGTGAGCCTGCTGCGTTCGCGCGGGTTCTTGCGGGAAGACCGCGAGAAGAACCTCCAAGAATGAAGGGCTCTGGGAGGTGAGGAGCGCGTCCGACACGGGCAAGGGAGGGGAAGAGGAAGCTGCTTGATTCGCCCTCTAGATTGGAGGAGGCGCAGAGTATTCGCCGCGGCTAGAATGGGCCGTCAGGCCCGGCGTTGGTTGGCCGGGTTGGCCGCGGGCAGGTGTCCATCGGGGCCCCATTTCTCACCCGGTCAGGCGGGGACAGACCACTCCATCGGAATGAGACTTCGCCACTCCTGGGGTGCACGTGATGGGAGCAGCATGGTCCCGTGTTTTCCTGGGAGAAGCGTCGCAGGCATTGCGGAAGGTTACCCCATTTCGAGGAATAATAGAGGAAGCTAGGGACCCTCGCGTGATCGGCGGGTCGCTCCCGAACCGAGCGACTCCCCAGGGACCGGGGTGCCCCCTGAGGCTCTCGTTCAACCCGAGACAGAGACTCTGCTGGCCTTGCAATGAGAACTAGAGTCGTCATCATCAACAACGAGATTTTTCCCTACCGCGTTCCGCTCTTTGCCACCCTCAGTTCTCTCGAAGGGCTTGACGTCCATGTTCTCTTCTTGACGCGGCGAGGTTGGGATCGTTCGTGGAACCTCTCTCAAAACGTTCTCACGTTCCCGCATACAGTGCTCCCCGGATTCTTCTTCCGGCTTCCCAAGCCCCACTATCACGAATGGCGCACAATCTACGTGAACCCAACGCTCCTCTGGCATCTCTTCCGATTGGCGCCGAACGTGGTCGTTGGATATGAGTACTCCCTGCCGGCATTGACCGCCCTCCTGTACTCGCGACTCAGCCGATGCCGATACGTCGTTTGTAGTGAGTGCACCGCATGGAGCGACCGCGCCCTGACCTACGGTCAAAGACTGACACGCCGCATCATTATTCCACGAGCGAGCGCTTACCTGGGCACCAGCCCTGCCGCATGTGCCAACCTGGTAGCTCTGGGAGCACCCGCCGACCGCATCTCCGAAGCGCCCCAGAGTCACGACGTTCGGTTCCTTCGGGAGAGAGTGGAACGGGCTCGCGCTCTAGTGGACCGGCATCCGCCAACTTTGTTGTATGTGGGCAGTCTCAGCGAACGAAAGGGAGTGGATCTCGTGCTAGAAGCCTTTGGCCAAGTGGCTCGCGAATTACCCCAAGCTCGCCTGATCCTGGCCGGGTCAGGAGCATTGCACACCAGCCTGGAGCGGCAAGCCTCACGCATGGGCCTGGCTGACCACGTGGAGTTCCTCGGCTTCGTGGAGCCGGATGATCTGCCACGCGTCTTCGCGGAGGCGGATGTGCTCGCCTTGCCATCTCTGGAAGACACCTTCGGCATGGTTGTTGTTGAGGCCTGGGCGAGTGGCGTCCCGGTCGTATGTTCGAAGTATGCCGGCGTGTCGGGCTACATCACGGAGGGGAGGGACGGATTCGTCGTGGATTCCGGACGGATTGAGGAAATGGCCGGTAAGATTCTCATTCTTCTGCGCGATCCAGTTCTGCGGCGCTCTTTCGCAGGGCACGGCCAGATCCTTGCGGACAGATTTGACCCTGTCGCTGTGGCCAAGAGCTTTCGCCAAGCTATCCTTGCTTCGCAGGAGACGTGATACCCTGTGCCGTTCTTCTTTAGCGTGATTGTCCCCACTTATAACCGACCGGAGCAGCTGCGCGCCTGCTTGCTCAGCTTGCGCCGACTTGACTATCCACGTGAGGCTTGGGAGCTACTCGTGGTGAATGACGGCGGCATCGACCCACGAGCTGATCTGCCTTCCGACCTGAGAGGGGCACTGCCTATGCGCGTCGTGGATACCGTTCACCAAGGTCCGGCAGCGGCACGCAATGCGGGGGCTCAAAAGGCCAACGGAACCCACTTGGCGTTCACGGATGATGACTGCCGGCCCCTCCCAGATTGGCTGAGCTGCTTTGCGGAGGCCTTCGCTACAGGTCCCTGGGACGCGCTAACCGGCCGGACTCTCAACCCCTGGCCGGAGTCCTTAGCACCGAAAAGCCACCAATACCTGATTGACTTCATCCAAGACTACCAGCGCCTCCCCAATGGGGACGTATATCTGGCCTGCAGCAACAATGCTGCCTACAGGCGAGAGGTGTTTGAGGCGCTTGGGGGCTATGACCCCTCCTTTCCGCAGGCTGCGGCCGAGGATCATGAGTTGAGTCATCGGCTTGTTGCCCGAGGGTTCCGCCAAGGGTACCGACCGGAGGCTCGGGTTTGGCACGATCACCCGCTCACGGTTTGGCACTATCTATGCCTGCAGTTTCGCTATGGCCAAGGAGACGACCGTTTCCGACGCGCGCTTCTCCGCAACCGACTCCCAAGGAGGATTGGCCAACGAAGACGTCCACCGTTCCATCTCGCCCTAGCCAAGCAGCTATATGACGACCGCGCGCCCGCGGCGATGTGGGCGCTCCTGGCATTAGCGCAGGGCGCACACTTCTTTGGCTCGCGCTACCAGCGGCTGCTCTGGCATGCGTGAGGTCGGGGTCTTGTGACTCGCTAGGCCGATAGGCAACCTAGCCTTGCCCCGCTCACTTCCGTGGGCATCATCCAAGCCTGGAGGCAAGGACAATGTGAGGGTTTGGCGCCGGGCCGCGCCGCGACAGCTACGGTACAATCGGCTGGTGCCTTCGGACAATCAAGAATTCAATCGGCTTTGGAATTGGAGTTGTTGCACGACCAACCCCGCACCGTGAACCAAGTCCGCCCGGCCGGAGTCGACCAGATCTAGCATGAATCACAGAGATCCGTTGCAGCAGCTCGAGTCGGGCCCGATCTTTATTGTGGGGGCAGCGCGGTCGGGCACGACCTGGGTCTACGACATCCTGACCTCCCTCGCGGAGGTCGCCGGTGTGTATGAATCCTGGCTCTTCACACGGGACCTGGGTGTCGGCGCCTTCTTTGGCCCAGCCCACTGGTCGGCAGGCCGCTCGGGCCTGGGGCATTCGTTTGATAGGCGGGCATTTGTGGAGCAGGTGAGGTGTTTTGTATCGACCGTGCTCGCGCTGAAGCTGGAGCCTCATCATCGCTTCCTGGTCGAGAAGAGCCCCTCGCATATCTTCACTATGCCTCTGATTCGGGAGATACTCCCCACGGCGCGATTCATCCATGTCCTGCGCGACGGACGAGATGTTAGCGTCTCGGTACGTCAAGCGGCGAGGTCATGGATTCTTCAATGGCAGCGCACCTTTGGGCGCTCGATCTATGCTTCGGGCTGCGCATGGAAAGCCGCCGTTCATCGAGCCCGAAGTGATGCGAGCCTGCTGGGAGGTGCGTTTCTGGAAGTCCGTTACGAGGATCTCAAGGGTCAGCCCCTTTCCACCTGCGCCCGCCTTTTTGATTTTTGCCAGATCCCAGTTGACCGAGGCATTGTCGAGAAGGTTATCGCAGCGACAGACTTCGACATCAACTACCGGCCTTCCGAGGCAGGCTTTCGCCGTGGCGGCCGGGTCGGAGACTGGAAGTCTCACTTTAGCCTAGTGGATGCTTTGATGTTCAATGTGGCCGCCGGAGATGCCCTGATCGAGACGGGGTACGAGGCGAACCGCCGATGGTTGCCTGGTCTCGGACACTGAGGGCCCCTCGTGGCGCCCGCCTCTCCCGGACGGTGATTCCTTGGAACGGACTGAGAAAGAAGATTCCTCATATGACTAAGGATATGACGGGCTCCAGTGTCCGCCTCCCTGCAACCGATCGTCCCCAAACATGGGTCGCCGAAGGACACTGTAGCTCCGTCTCGTGTTTGTTAGACTGGTATTCGACGACCCAGCTCCGCCCGCAATGTGGATCCTCCTGGCACCGTCTCCGGGCGCCCATGCGTTCCGCTGGCACGACCGACAGTTTCTCATGGCTGCGGTCCGCCTGGAACCCCGTGACGCTCCGACTGGTCGACAAGGACTACATGAGGCACGCTCGCATCGGCTGGAGGCGCATGCCATGAGCGCATCGGGGCACAGAGCAGACGTCGCCGTTAGCGTTGTGATGGCCGCGTACAACGGTCGGCGCTTCATCTGCGAGGCCCTCCAGAGTCTCTTCGCCCAGAGTCATCCTCCCGCAGAAATTGTTGTCGTGGACGATGGGTCGACCGACGGAACATCCGATGTTCTGCAACCCTATCTCGACCGCATTCGCTACTTCACCGAGCCACACCGCGGGCTGTCCGCGGCCTGGAACTGGGGGATCGCCCAGGCTCACGGTGAACTGGTCGCCTTTCTGGATGCAGATGACTACTATCTCCCAGAGCATTTGCAGCGCATGGCCGAGCTTCTGTCTTCGGATCCCAGCGCAGGCCTCGTGCACAGCGGATGGCGGCTCGTCCGAGAAGACGGTGCTTTCATTTGCGATGTCCAACCATGGCGGGATGCCCCCCGGCTAGACCTAAAGGGATGGCTATTCTGGAAGCCAGCCAGGATGGGGGCTACCCTGCTGAGAAGACGTTGGCTAGAGCGCGCTGGCGGATTTGACGAGACGTTTGTTCAATCCGAGGACGTCGATTTGATGCTGCGCTTGGCAGTCCTGGGATGCAAGTCAATCTGGCTGCGCAATACCACCCTCTGTGTCCGCGTGCATGGCGACAACATGACGCGCCAGGGGGTCGTTGGTGCCGAGAACCTGGACCAAGTCCTGGACCGCTTCTTTTCCCTTCCCGGCCTTCCGAGCGCCATTACCAAATTGGAACGCCAAGTGCGCCACGACACAAGTGTCTGGACCGCTTGGCACCTCTGGCAAACGGGGTACCGGGCTCAGGCCTTGGCACGGCTCCAGGATTGCCTCGCCTCGGCTGACTGGCCTCCGGAGCAATCGGCGCTGCGCTGGATGATTAGGTTTCACGACTGGGACGAAGGACAAGGGATGTCGCCCCTTGCGAGCCTGGGAACCCGATCGCTCCTTCACGAAGCTTCAGGGACATCGGTTCGCGATTGGAATCGAGTTCAGACCCGTTACGACTGGTTTCGCAGAGTCTGGTTGCCGGTCACCAGGGGAGAACCCTGCAACCCCGACCCAACGCAAAGGGAAGCCATGCGGGACCTCTCCTGGAGCGAATTCATTGCGCCGATCTTGGCGGGCGTACCCCAACCCGTGGACGCAGGCACTGTCAAGACCTTGTGGGCTGAACTGGGACGCCATGGATTAGTCGGCGCAGCGGATCGGCACGAAGTCACAGCCTTGTACCTGAGCGTGTTCGCTGACAGTGTAAGGATGCGAGACTGGCACCGAGCCTGGGGTGCTCTCGACAACGCCCTGGGCGAGGGGTTGAGTCGGGTCAGCCTGAGGGCTTGGCTGGACTTCGGGAGGGCGGAGGCCCGCGGCCTGACCGGCCGTTTGAGGTCATCAGGAGGGCCACCTGCCCACCGGAACACTTTTAGGGTGGCCCAATCCGTGACCATGCCCCCATCAAAGAAGGGTCTAGTGAGCGTCATCATTCCGGCCTACAACAAGGCGCCCTACGTCACGCAGGCGGTCAAAAGCGTCCTAGGGCAGGACTACCCACATCGTGAAATAATCGTGGTCGACGACGGATCCACAGATGGAACAGCCGAGGTGCTCAAGGCGCAGGCCAAGGAGTTGACCTACGTTCACCAGTCGAACCAGGGTCCGGCCGCCGCGCGCAACCGAGGACTGCGAATCGCGCAAGGGGAATTCATCCTTTTCCTGGATGCCGACGACTTCCTGCTCCCGGGCGCCCTCAGCGCGCACATAAGGCAACTTCTCTCCCACCCGTCCCACGGGTTCTCGCACAGCGGCTGGAGGTTTGTCGACGCTCGAGGGGAACCGCTAGCGGACGAGACTCCCTGGAAAGAAGTTCCACGGCTTGACTTGGAGAACTGGCTAGAGCGGAAACCGGTATTCCTCGGAGCCATGATGTTCCGCCGGTCTTCGCTAGAGCATAGTGGGGGATTTGACACGCGATTGTTCCAAGCGGAAGACGTAGACTTGCTCTTTCGCCTGGCCTTGAGCGGATCCCGCGGCGAATGGATCCGCTCCGTCACGGTCTGCCGGCGCAAGGACAACACCAACATCACGCGGGACAGCCTGGGCCAAGCCCGTGATCTCGATGCTGCTCTCGTCCTTTTTTTCGGCAATCGGTCTCTACCGCGGCGGATCCGGCGTTTGGAGCGGACGGTGTACTTCTTCACCCTGATGTGGATTTCCTGGTACCTCATCCAGGCTGGCCAGTTGGATGCAGCTGGCCAGTACTTGGGACGAACTCAGATGTACACGCGCCTGTCGGGAAAGACGCTTGTGTTAGGGTGGTTGAGCGATCTCGCCGAACGGACCAGAGGAGAGGTGAGCAGAGCCGTGCTGCAGACCGAGCCGCGTGCGCTCTGGCCGGTGTTCAAGCGCGCGTCCAAGATGGGTCCGGCCGCCTGGGCGCAGGCAGAGCGAAGCCTAGACTTCTGGGTTGACATTTGGCGGCCCTATACCAACGGGGACAGAGCTCAAGGGAGAGCCGCGTTGAGCCAATTCCCGCCCTTCAAATCGCATGAGCTGGTTGAGTATTCCTGCACTGCGCTTCTGGAGGCCAGGGAGCCAATCCGTCTGGCGTGCTTGGATCAATTGTGGGAAGATGCGCTCCAGGCGGCCGTTGTGGCGCCTGAGGGACGACCGGAGGTGATCAACCTCTATCTTGCGCTCGCAGCGCGGGCGCTACAGAGGCGATGGGGTGCCTGCCTGCTCGAGGTGGCTCTCCCGACCGTGGGCCTGCTTGCGCAACCGCGGGGGTGGGGTTCAGCCCTCCACGCGACCGCACGCCTGGGTCGCGAGATGGCTGGTCGGATTGGGCAATGGGGATGACGTGGACCCCCTCCCCGAACAGGTGCGACGTGGCTTATGAAGAACGAAAGGGGCTCGATGGCCGCTGAAGCTAATCGACCCATCGATTTCGGTCTGCGCAGGCTTTGGCAAAACGCTGGCTGGGCGTTCAGGCTCACCTGGGCAACCCATCGCCCCTTGTCGATCTTGCTGGCAATCAGCACGTTCGTCGACAGCCTGGCGCCGGCTGCAGCTGCGCTTGCGGCCCGCGGAATCGTGAACGGCGCTCTTCGCGCCCTGACTAGGAAAACGCCTGCCCTCCCGGTTGTTCTGCCTTGGCTTCTCCTGGCGCTTGGAGTGGCGCTTGTGGACGTAGCCGTCAACGTGTGGGAGGGGTACATTTCGCAACGGCTATTCGACGAGCTCAACTTGGGGATTACCCGGCTCATCCTAAAGCATGCGGCTAGGCTCGATGTCCCAGCCTTCGAGGACCCTGCCATCCAGGATGTGCTGGACCGCGCCCAGGAGAATATAGCCCAGCACTTCACTACGTTTGTGAACGCCGCCCTGGCAGCCCTGACGGGTTTAGCCCAAACCGCCTCCCTTACAGCGATTCTGATCTCCATCGAACCAGTCCTAACCCTTGCGATCGTGCCAGTTTTCCTCCCACAACTGCTATTCCAGTGGCGGCTTGCCCGGCGGAGTTTCATTGAAGAACACTCGCGGACGACAAAGCGCCGCTGGAGCCGCTACTTTGTGTCGAGAATGACTGACCAGCCCTATATCCCTGAAGTCAAGATCCTGGATCTGGCGCCTTTGCTGATCCAGCGTTTCGAACAACTCATGACGGCGTTCATGAAGGAGGATCGCAAGCTCTATCGGATCGGGTTGAACGGAGGCCTTCTCTTTGGGGTCCTCTCAACGTTAGCCTACTTTGTGGCCTTTGCTCGCGTGGTAATTCGCGCGGCCGCAGGTGACCTCACGATCGGTGATGTCGCTATTTACGGCGCTAGCGCTGCGCGCCTCCGAAACTCGCTCGACTCCAGCACTCGTGCTATCGCCGCCATGCTGGAACAGGCCCTCTACGTGTCCAATCTTCGCGAGTTCCTCGCCCTGGAGCCTCAGGTGCGGGATCAAGGTCAGCGGCGGCCGGGGACCGTCCGAGGTGGCCTGGTCCTCGATCATGTGACCTTCACTTACCCAGGCAGCAGCGTCCCAGCCGTGTCGGATATATCATTCGAAATCCGACCCGGGGAAACTCTGGCCCTGGTTGGGGAGAATGGAGCTGGCAAGACCACATTGGTCAAGCTGATCGCCAGGCTCTACGACCCTGACCAGGGCACGATCTCCCTGGATGGGGTCGACCTGCGAGAGTATGCCCTGGATTCTCTGTATGGCGAGATCGCCTTTGTGTTCCAGAACTTTGGTCGCTACGAAGGGACCCTGCAAGAGAACATCGCGCTGGGCGATTGGCGTCACCTATTGGATGACCGGCCCCGGGTCGAAGAGCTCGGCCGGATGGCGCATGTAGACGAAATCGCGAGGGGACTTCCCCAAGGCTACGACACTCTGATCGGCCGTATGTTCGGCGAGGTGGATCTCTCAGGGGGCCAATGGCAAAAGGTTGCGGTGGCCCGCGCTTTCGCTCGAAACGCTCGGGTACTTATCTTGGATGAACCCACTTCCAATCTGGATGCCCGGGCAGAGTTCCAGCTTTTCTCGCAGTTCCGCGAGTTGGCCCGCGGGCGCACGACCGTGATTATCTCGCACCGCTTTTCCACGGTTCGGCTCGCCAGTCGCATCGTGGTAATTGACAGCGGAAGGATTGTCGAGACCGGAACGCACGCGGAACTCGTCGCCCGCGAGGGTCTTTATGCCAACCTATTCCGCCTTCACGAGCAGTTGATGGAGGCGGCTTGAACGGGGGCGTAGGGCTTGGCCCGGCTGAGAACCAGAGACCAAACTTCGGGACCCAGTGTCCCAGCGTACGTCGTCAGCCATCGCCCGGGCGCCAGAAGGGCAACGGCATCCGCGAACTTCTCCGAGCTTGGCCAGGTTCACCGCATCCGCTTTCTTATTCCCTAGGCGTGAGCCTGACAATTCTCGCGGCCACTTATCCGATCCCTACCATCTTCCAGACCATTCCACACTTTGGATCGACCAAAGTCCCGCTTCGGAGAGAAAAAACGGGGACGGGCTCGAGTCCGCCCCCTCGGATCACCTGAGTGGAGCCTCCAATGGTGACCGAGGTCGCTGGCTTGATCCTCCAACGGGTTGAAGATCGACTCTTGCTGGCACAGGAGAATTAGGAGCAAGGGCTTTTCTCCGAGTCTCGCATCCGGATAGGAGCAGTGCACATGGCGTTGATCATTGCCGGACATCCTCGTTCCGGGACATCCCTTCTGGCACGGCTCTGCGACCTGCATCCTGACATGCGGATCACCATGGAGTTCCGGGATTTCAAGGCGATCAACGTCGGGTATCGGGAACATGTCAGCGCCTTGCGCAAGAACTGGTATCGTCGCAGGCTAGTGGGGCCGCCAAGCTTCCGCAGCCGACTGCGTAGTGCGGTCTTCCTCAGCGAGTATTTGCTGAGGCTCCTACCCGGCGCGGGCGGACCGATTGGAGTGAGAGAGGTCGAACAAGTTCTTCACGCAATCTTTCCCGCAGCCCGAATCGTGGGAGACAAGTACCCACGATATATCTTCCAGCTTGACGATCTGGCACGGGAATCGGGTCTCCAATTCGTCGTCATCTACCGCGATTGCCGGGACGTTGTCAGCTCCACTCTGAAGATGGCTCGCACGAAATGGCGCAGGTTCGACTGGGTGCAATTGATGGACACACCTCAGAAGGTGGCCGCCCGATGGGTTACGGCGATCGAAAACATGGAAAAGCATCGATCGCAGGCCTATTGCATGCGCTATGAAAACCTCGTGGGAGAGCCAACGAAGGAGATGAAAGCGCTGGGGAAGTGGCTGGGAGTTGAAGCCGACGGATTCTCGACCCAAGAGGTGCGCGACTCAAGCATCGGGAAATACCGAACGGGGCTTTCGCCAGAGGAAGTAGAGCAAGTATTGGAGATTGCAGGTCCGACCATGGAAACCTTGGGCTACCTATGAACCGTGTTGGGAATCCTCCGGCGCTCCCTTCTGGCAAGCCATGGGTTCGTCATGGGCTCTGCTCCGGTAGGAAGCGCCAATGGAACGCGGCGAAGCTAGGCTCCGGTTGAAGGGGAATGGGCTGGTGCTCCCCAGATTGGCGCTCCTTATGTTGCCACTCTCAGCCCTCGCGCCGGAGGCAGGGGTGCGCCCTGCCCAGGTTCCGGAGCAGCTGCGGGGACCGAGCTACCACCTTCGCGGCCGACAATTCGACATACATTGGGATCGATTGGGCCTCTTTGCGAGACCGGCAGGCGGGGCAGGGTGCGGCTCCCTGGGCAGTGCACAGACCAATCGCCTCCTTGGCCCAGAACGCTTTCGAAAGGCGTCCAAAGCCGAGACCGGCCACTGGACCTGCCCTGCTCCACGTTCGGGGTTCAGGGGCTGGATACGCTCGGTGCAGCCGTTGTCGCCCGAACTTAGGGCCACAACTTTCACGAGGCGCCCGTCCCAGACAGGCTGGACGTCTCCTGCTTCGGCACCCGCGCCGCACCAGGATTCCGGGCAGACTTGAAATAGCGGGCATGGATTGAGTATTAGAAGGGATACAATGAGGCATGGTTGTCAGCAGTTTCGTTCGTTGAGTTCCAAAGCGTCCTGGCCTCTCATCCCTGCGTCGCCGATGCCAAGGTGAGCAGCGCTCTGGGCGCAAGGGCGGGATAGGAGATTCAGGCGTTCGTGATCTGCCGGACGGGGTGCAGCCCCTCTGCCGAGGTGTCGTTCGGCCACAGCGAGATACAGCTAGGCTCTCGTGAATCCCCCGCTTGGTCAAGTTCCCTGGAGCACTCCACGGGAGTGCAGCGGGCGAGGCTCTGCGCCGGGCGCTGCGCGAGCCGGCCTAGAAGACCGGGAGGAAATCCACACGTGTCGAATTCGAGGACAATCTCGGCTCTATTGGTCGTGGCTTCGTTGGTCGCCTGCGTGACCGCTCCGAAGTCCGTAACCTCGGTAAGCACGACTGGCGCAACCCCGATTCCGTTGACCCCGACAGCCCCCGCAACTGCAGGAGCCGAGAACCTTACCCAGGTCCCGGCGGCGCTATCCACCCAGGTTCCCAAGAGGTTTTCCGTTTTCCTTGGCGCCTTGGAGGAAACCGGCCTTGCAGGCCGTCTAGAGGGGAAGGATGCCTACACCGTTTTCGCTCCCCCCAACAAGGTGTTTAATCAGATGCCCCAGGCGACCCGCTCGGCGCTATTCCAAGATCGAGGCCGTCTCACTGAGGTCCTAGAGTATCACATCGTCGAGGGCAATTACACCCCAGATGTTCTCCCGTCGGTCAGCACGCTGCCCACTCTGCTGGGAAAAAGCCTAACGGTGACTGTGGGACAAGCCGGCGCGCTGTCCGTCAACGGCGTGGCGATCCACTCCACCAGATTGAATACTGGCAATCTAATCCTCTACTCGATCGACGCCCTTCTTATTCCGCCCGGCTAGATGCCCTCTCGCGCTCGCGGTGAACGCCCGGCAGGGCGAGCATGGGCTCCGCGATCGAAGACTGGCTAGCCTACTCAGCGACCGATCTGCCCAGATCCTGCTTGAGCACCGGCCGATCACTCCAATGGCTCTACTCGCGCGGGGGCGCATGTTCGCAGGCGACATCTCGCAAGGGTTGCTCGATGAGGGACTGCACGGTGCCGGCTTTGCCAGCCTGGTAACTCCTGCCTGACCCCATGACCGTCCTATGCGGGTCCAGGTTCTGATCTCCCTTGGCCGCAATTGCGCCCCGGTAGGATGTTGCTCAAGACGTTCGGCTGCCACCCTGGCGATCGAATCCAGAAACCTCGACCTGACATTGCTGTCGAAAAAGCAACAACAGGGCGTAGGGCCGCGCGCGCCGGCAACGGTACCAACACACGAGTACTGTAGATATCTCAGCCACAGTACGCCCCGGCTGGTCACTCCCTAGGGGCGATTCGCTCCGGCTCCCGAGGTTCTGGACCAACCGTCGCCGTCTTGAAAGCTCTCTTCCCACGCCAGGACGATTCTCGGTCGTTTCGGAGGGGCTGATCAGCCCCTCCTCAAGAGCCGCGCATGATCCGTTGAGAGCAGACGTTGACTGAGCAGCCTGGCTGCGCCCCGCTTCTTGCCCAGCTCAGTGGGGCTGAGGACGGATCACCCGATCTGGCACCCCAGCCGCGTGTTCCGGAGGGGGACCCGACGGTCTTTGCGGAGAACTGGCAGAAATCTCCAGAGGGGAACAGCGCGAGCCCGCTTCAAAGAAGGACCTTTCCTATTCAGGTCACTTGCTCTTTTGCGCTTCCACGGAGCAGATCCCGATACACTTGGAAAGTCGCGGAGTTGATTTTCGATTCCGCAAAGCGGTCCACCGCCATCCGTCGCCCCGTCTCTCCCATCCTTCTTCGCATTTCCCTGTCCTGTATGAGGCGGGCCAGGGC